>QQTW01001728.1_pt1 | contig 15530 bp, 14 predicted proteins | sample 1904831 | NCBI WGS metagenome assembly QQTW01 (sample SAMN09435610, study PRJNA476489) | Subsurface metagenome, whole genome shotgun sequencing project. | reverse complement strand
CTTCCTCTTTCCCTTCTGTCTCTCTCTTCCTCTTTCCCTTTCCTTCTCTCGTCCTTCTCTTTCTTACTTACCCTTCTGTCTTTCACTTCCTGCACTCTACTACTCTCTTCTTCCCAGCGTTGCCTACCATGTCGCTTCCTATGGGCTCTGGTCAAACCGACCGAGCATCACTCCCGATACCGCAACCCTCGGATCTTAGGACCGACAACAACGATCCTGTGCATGGATGAACAAACAACTAACAAGAACACCTCATGTGTGATGACAATACAAAGGTCGAAGCCAAGCCACACCCCTCACCGCCTTCCTCCGCATCCCATTAGACTGGTACCAAAGCAGCACTTACTCCTTCTTCCCCGACGAAAGCCACGCCTCGATCCGAAGGGCATATACCTCCCCCTCGCACCCGCATTCGAGACGTCAATTCTGTGGATACTGCGGTACACCATTGAGTTACTGGACGGAACAACCCCCCTCGGAAGCGGATTTTATTTCATTGACCCTTGGTTCCCTGATTGGTGATGATTTGAGAGAGTTGGCCGATTTAGGACTCATTCCTGAAACGGCCGCGAGGGAGTCGTTGGCTTTGATTGGTGGTGTTGGAGGGAGTACTGGAGGAAATGGTGCTGGTGGGGGACATGGAGGGGACGGACTAGATTGGTTCGAGGAGTTGATGGAGGGGAGTCGTTTAGGGAGGATGAGTCGAGGGAGAAGGACGACGGCGGGGTTGAAAGGTGTTGGTGGGGGAGAGGGGGCGGGGACGGTGAGTGTGGAGTGGGAGATTGTCGAATGGACAGGAGGGGAAAGTGGTGGTGGGGATGATCGGGGGGAGGCAACTACTGGCAATGGAAATGGGAAGAGAAAGATTGGAGAGATGGCTGGAGCTCAGGCTGGGAATGATGTGGATATGAAGGAATCGTAATGAGAGATGGGGCGATGAATGTACGGTATGTAGAACGCCAGTCACGCATGTTCAATATGACTTTAGTGTTTCCAGCGTCATTAATTTTGTATACGTTCATATATGCCCGCGTAAATGGATGACGATGTTTATATGAGTATCAGAGAATGCAATAATTTATCCACTTCCTGCCAATCGCGTCTGTGTAGAACCGGGACCCGTGCTCTCCATCGGAACTAACGGCGGCCATGAAAGTTGGTTTTGACTTTTCAGACTGACGGCGACGACGACGAGAGTAAGCAGAGGATCATGCCATTCGACTGGAACAAAAACAGAATCATTACTGGAAGAGGGAGGGACATAAAAAGGAAAGAAAAGAAACGAGAGAACAACCGGACTCCGGGGATATCATTATCTCATCCTTTTCTGTTCGGCATCGCATCACGTAGTAGAGAATAGCATGATGGCATCTGTGACTCCTGCACCCAATGACCGAAGAGGCGAGTAAGGAAATAGAACGGAGAAAATCCGCATCTCGAATGAAGGTCCAAGAGTAGCCAATAGCCAAAGGGAAGGATGAGAAAGAAAGGACGGGTCTATCGAACGAAGTTCGGGAAATCGAGACCGGACAACCGGAACAATTTCGACAGACGAATGAACCGGGGACGTGAAGCGACCAAAAGAGAAGTGAATACGTGGAATAATCGATGAGCTGTTCCTGGCCCAACTACTGCGAGCCAGCCAGTCCTGGATGACTAGAAAGGGAAGAAGGAGAAGATTAGATAGAAACAGAACAGAATTACTGTCAGAGAAAATGATACGAAGGGGATTCGTCCGTCGACCGACCCACCCACCCAAACAATGACCGGGATAGCATAGCTGGCGACGTCTGATCGACCAATATCGTCATCCATCATGATCGAATCAAGTCTGAATCAATACATGACTCCTCTGTTCGGCCTCGTGCACTCCAAACCCAAACACCAACCTGAATAGATCGCCAAGGAAGGTATATTGCCCCGACCTGACCATCCATTCGACGGACCGCGCCATATCAGGCGCGTACACCCTCCTCGGAGGTAAATTGACGGGTGTCCTAAACGCGGAATCGGTGAGGATCATATGTTGATAATTCTCGAGCAGGTCCATTTGCCACGGGGCATTGCCGAAGGAGGATCGATTCAGAGATTTTCCAAACGCATACAGTGTTTGTCCCGAACTTCGTTGGAAGCCGCTGTTCATGGCTGCCTTCAGGATCAGGATCTTCAAACGGTTCAGATGGTTGTCTTCGCTGGCGTTGATGGCCGCTGCTGCTGCACCGACCCCGCCAGCGCCGTGGGTGTTGCTGGTTTTCACGGTCGAGGAAGTCCCCACGCTTGATTGCGATTGGGAGTACTCTGACAATGCCGTCGACGAGGCACTGGATGACCAGCGCTGGTTTGCTCCCCCTCCACCGGGCACTACCACCTGCTGAGGAACCTGGTTGTTATCCGTCCCCAAGACCAGGATATTGGGGGGTTGATAGTTCACGTCGTCCCCGTCGGGACTCAACGCCATGTCCTCAAAGATGGTGGTTGGTGTTTCGGGCTCGACACGACGTTCCGATTCATCGACCGTGTCGAGATTATGTTGCTTGATGGAATTCGCGCCGCCGAACGTCGTCTGCGTGGGTCGAGGCGTGGCTCGATCCGGTCGAATCTGCGTCCATCCTTCCCGGAACAAATCACATAGCTCCCAACACGCTTGCACGGCCGATCCTAAGAGTTCCTCGTCCGCCGGCTTGCCCTCCCGTCGGTTCTGTCGTAAACTGAATAGCATCTCGGCTAGCGACCAGCACGTCCGCAGCAACGAGTCTGTCTCCTCGGCCAGCCGCGTGCGTTGCTTCATCAATCGATGGCACAGCGTGATGTAGAAGTCTAGTGTTCGCTCCCGGAACACCTCCGGTAGATTTCGATCGTGGCTGTTGTACAGATGGTTGTTGAGCTCGAAGCTCACTCGTAACACGGAGTCCGTGACGTCGTTTGCCCGCTGCCGCACATCGAATAACGACTGGCAGAAATCCCGACACAGATCCAGAATGGGCGTGACGTGATCATCGTGGTCCTCGTCTCGACTCTCGTACAGCTTCTGACATAGCTTCCAGCAGCTACGCCAGGCTTGTTGTTCTTGCTGGGAGTCGCTCCCTCCCGACGAACCGGAGAAATGGAAAATACGCTGTCGATGGATGCTGCTCAGTCCGGCGAGCGTGTTGCACAGCGTCCAGCATTCCGTGAGTGCAGCTTTAAGCGCGGTGATCTCTTCCGCGGACGACTGGAAGATACTTCGGTTTCGGGGCAGCGTCGTCTCGTCGTCGTCCTGTTCGCTTTCTTCTTCCGTGCCGGGTTCGGGATCGAGCGCCTCGGGGATGTCTTTTTGACGACTGAGCTTGGGAATGCCGTAAGAAGGGACGGAGCAATTACTCACCCTCTAGACTACTCGCTCGCTGTCGCCAGCTCTTGTCGGAAAAGGCCTCGACTTCTTGCCGGGTGTGCGCTCGCGGGGTCGCATCTTCGATGCTGTAGTTGGCCGATTGGACGGATGTCGAGATGGGCGGCGGCGAGGCTGGACTCGTTCCAGCTTTCTAGTGATTCTTTTAGTCGTCGTCCACTTGCTCTGATCACCGACACAACCCACTTGCGAATCGGATTCCTCGACTCGCGCTTGACTCTCCGCTTGTGCATTCACCCCAAACGGTGACGGTGTCTTTCGTCGGTCCATGGCCGTCTCACCAACGTCCTCCTCCGCCTTGCCCGACTCGGAGCCCTGACATATATCAGCCACGGCTCGCCTCAGTCTCCTTTTCTACCACTCACCAACTCTCGAAACCCTTCCGGCGCATGGATGACCGACTGAGGAGTCTCGCTGGAACTGGAGCGGGGTCGCGTAGCCACCGACGTATCGATCATCTGTATCACACATCCTCCAATCAATCCCAGCACTTCATCTCCGTACGAACGTAGTCGCGATTCAATCCCCACCGGCTTATCCGACTGCTTCGACGCCGGCGACTGCACGTCTTCCGACGCGCTCTGCGGTTCTGGCTCGGCCTCTTCGGCCGAGTCCTCAATATCCGTCTTGTCGGACGTGATGGGCGAGGGGTCGATGGGCTCAAAGGCGGAAGACGGTGGTCTTGGGGACTGATGCGCCGACGGCGGTCGCAACGAGTCGCCCGAATCGCGTACCCTATGAATCACATCTCAGCGTCGTTGATCTGATGCGACCAGAGTCATACTCACATGGACGAGAAGCGCGGCGATTTGGGCATCGCTGGCGAGGCTGGTGAGTCGCTGTAGGGAGAAAAGGCCGACATGACTCCTCTCGGCGATGGCACCAGGGGGGATTCCAATGCCATGTCGTCGTTTGATTGTTGTTGTGATTGAAAAGAGGAACCCCTCTTGCGAGGTCCGAATGACCTTTCTCTCTTCCCAATGCGACGATGACAGAGTCGCGGACCAACCAACCAACAACCCCCCTCGGCACGGGTCGAAGAGAAGCTGCAGTCGGTGCGAAGGTGCAGGTTGGCGTCAACCCCCCGCAGGTGCAGGCGCAGGGCAGGCGCAGGTGTGGGAGCGCGATGCGGAGCCCGTCCAGTCCAGTCCAGTCCAGTCCAGTCGATGCCGGGAATTATATGCGACTCAAGAGTATTATGATGCGCAGGGAATAGAAGATCGAAGCTAGAGTATCGGGGATCTGCTGGCTTCTAAGTAGTCGTCTTGATCCCTCGTCGTCGTCCGAAGCATATTCTGCCCAAACTCTGCGATCCCCCTCTTTTTTATCTTTCAGTCTTTGTCCTCCTGCGGATTATTTTGGCTATCCGTTGACTTGCAGGCCGTAGTATTTTTGGCGGGCTATTTCGGTATCAAGTGTGACTTCTGTCGCATCTAATTATCGAGATGCCCATATGTATCTTCCATAAAGGACTTGAACACGAGAGGGAAGACAACGTCGAAGATGATGCGCGTTTGATAGACGACCGGGGGGGAGCTCGACCGTAGCACCGGCTATTGCCTAGGATATGGGATAGCTCCAACCACCATCATGAAGATCCACAGCTCCATTCGAGAGATCCACAGGCCAGGCCAGGACCAGCTCTGTCTTTCGTCCTCCCCCCCTCCAAGAACGGACGGACCAAGCGGATGGACGAGAAAAACTTAGACCCATCCGTCGGGCTGGGGCCTGAATCGCCTGAAAGAAATATCTGACCAGTCGTTGATGGCCTATAAGCGCCCGGCCGGCCCAGCAACATCCAATCCCACTCCCCCTGAACCCGAAACCCGCACTGGCCACTCCGAGGATGGAATCAATCCACGAACCCAATGCGGGACGGAAAGTTTTTTGGTGTTGCTCTTGGCGGCCGTTTCTTCCTTTTGCACACGAACCCGTGGGACGAGAAAAGATCGATCGATTGCTGTTGATTGCCCCCAAAACAGCCCGTGCCGAGTGGATGAGAATGAGAGAAAGCGTGGAGGGACACTGAGGACTTGCCGTGCTGCTCGGTCTCTTCCCTTGCCCGTCACAACCTTGTCCGTCGACCTGGGAAAAGCTTATGAAGAAGGAGGGAGGGGATCCAGCGAGGTGGATGTCGGTGCGGAAGAAGTTGACAGTTGATGTGACGGGAGGTGTGCCGTTCTGGAGACTGGTCGGAAAGAGCGGTTCATCGTCAGGCATTCGAAGACAACCCTCAAGCTGCGCAGACTGGCCCTTTCGTTCAATACCGTACCAATTCAGCCCTGGCGACATGTGCAGTAGCTGCAACAACCGCTCCAACATCTTCATGCACGGATCATAGGGCAGACACCCAATCCTCCATCCACTACGGACCCATACAGCGCTTTCGACGTCGGGACAAGCCAGCTGCATGCATTAGAGCCGCCGAACGAGGAGAGCATCCATTTTTCGTTGGCTGCGGCGGCTGCAGAAGTGGATGCCGCCACGTCAGAGCCAGATTGTTGGTGGTCAGTGAGCCGGTACCAAGAGCCAGCGCCGGTCCCAGATTCTCGTCCCCACGCCAGCCAAATGATCAATGTGCGGCATCAGGTGTCTCCCGCCAAGGACACCAGCATGAGGAGGGAAACTTGTGCACGGAGCAACCAACAGACATGGGTGGATGATGATGAATTGATCCAGTCAAAACCATTCTTTAGGGCCATGCGCGTTACGCCAATCCGGAGCAAACTGGGCTACTGCACAGTCTTCTAAAGGTAAGGTATATTCAGCTATGTTCTAGTTGAAACCATCACGATAGAGACTACTCCCACCCGAGATAAAATTTCCCACAGATCATGCGGCCACCAACCCTGCGCCGCTGATGCGCAGACCGCGCATGCAGGCAAGACCACCTGACGCCAATTTCTCCACCTGAGGCGTGTTGGGCGAGACATCGTGCAGCAATAGGGCTGGCTGTCAAGTTTGGAGTTGGGCGGTAGGCAGACCGCCAGTCCGCTGACAGAGCTCTATGGCCCGGGCAATGGACGATGTTCTGAACAGGGCTTTATTTCCATTTTTCCCACGTCCGCTATCACGCTTGTCTGTTCTTCTCCTTGTCTTTATCCTTCTCGCCCGGCACATATCTGAGCGCTCAGTTAGTTATCTTATTCCAAGATGTGAATGACAGTTATTGGAGATAGATGCTGTACCTGAGCAACTTCTCAATCAAATCGACATGGGTCATGAGCATGCGGCGGCAGCAGTAGCGCTGGCATCCAAGGTGGTCCATAGCATCCCTGAGACCAAATGTTTAGTATAGATTTCTGAAAGAATCTATTCGGCGTGAATGCACTCACCCTTCAGTCGTGCCTGCCTCGAGGAGCTTCAGATATGGTTCCCACAGATCTCCCACGACCTAGATACATTGATGTCAGAAAGACGTGCTTCCGTTACATGAATAGAATCCGTACCTTTCCACATGAGAAGCACCGGATTGGGATGATCATGATGAATATTTGTAAGCAGCAGGCACTTTGGTGTTGAGCTTCTGATGTGGTTGTGCTGGTGGCGGTGGTGGGGGAGAATAGGATGGAGCAGACCCAAAAGGTTTGAATGGAGAAGTCCACACGGCACTTTTATCAATTCACACCCCACCTCTAATCACAACCAGCGTCCTCGACGGTTACTACACAACAAACGACGGACCACGATGCCGTCTACAAGTAAACGGAAAAGAGAGGATGGTCCAGTAGAAGAAGATGAGGCTACTTCACGCAAGACGAAACGTGGGCGTCGGTGCCGAGGTGGGAAGGGTAACAAGAAGAACGGTGCAACAGTCCCTGGTGAAGCAGATCATCGACAAGAGACGAAAAGAGCTACACATGAAGAGGTTAATGGTGCAGTCAGTGCGGTGCAGACTGTGATCAAGACTGGTGAGCAAAAATCGAAGCAGGACGAGCCGCACAGAAGGTATCAAGAAGTCGTCGAGGCGTCGCACCAAGCGCACAATGCGACGAGACTTGACTCGGATGATGTGCCCGCGCAAGCACATCATCAGGTGGCGGACGTGAATGGCAAGCCGACAATAGACCAGGACCAGGCCTCCATCGAGCCAAGATGGACCGTGTCGCAGACCCTTGGAGGGCGGCTCATCGATGGAGACCCCATCTTCACGAACGACGAAAAGTGTGTGGTGTGAATACCTCTCCGAGATTTATCTACTGACTTCATTTCAGGTATTTAATTTTGGCATACCCATCTAGCATCAATGTTTACGCATTGAACAACTCCTCACTCGTGCGAGCACTTCCGATTGCGTCCAGCTCAACTGAGATTCAAGTCACATCATACGCCCTATCGGCGACCAATCCATCCCATCTATATGCTGGGACGGCGCAGGGAATCTTGTATCACTTCGACTGGGTTCAAGGAATGAAGTTGGGTCGATGGCAAGTTGGCGCGCCGATTCGGAGCGTTACGGTCACGGAAGATACGCTATCTCGAAACAACGCGGATCTGATCTACACGCGGGACAGCAAGAGCGAAAGATGGTGGATGACCGCTCATCGATTGCAGGCAGTGGGAGGGAACGTCAAACCCGAGTCTGGGACGATCTTGTCGCTGTCAAATCCCATCACCCATTCGGAAGTGGTGGATGGCGGAAAGATCATTGTCGTGGCCTCGGGACGGAAATTGCTCGTGGGAGCCAGCTATGTCAATACCAGCCAGTCCTTGAAAGAATTGAAGTATATCTGGCGGGAGGTGGTAACCCCATTAGCAATCACCACGCTTGATGTGCGTGTGCCAGGATCATCCACCAGCCGAAAGAAGTCGAAGCAGCGGGGGCTATCAGACGTCGTGGTCGACGTCGTGATAGGCGATATCGACGGAGTCATTCACGTCTTTGAAGATTTACACAACAGCTTGGTGCGTCGAGAAAAGCAGAAAGATGATCCCCCCACGCCGAGAAGGATGCATTGGCATCGTCAGGTGGTTCACAGCGTCAAGTGGTCTCGAGACGGTATGAACCAGCAAATAATCGGTGTGGATTATGCTGATTGTTCCTCCCAGGCAACTATATCATCTCTGGTGGCTCCGAGACGGTTCTCGTGCTGTGGCAGCTCGACACGGACCGATGTCAGTTCCTGCCGCATCTGTCGGCCTCGATTGACAGCATCGTTGTGTCGCCCAGTGGGACGGCGTACGCAGTGCGACTATCTGACAATACGGTGATGGTGCTATCGACGTCGGAGCTGAATGCAAAAGCATACATCGGTGGTATTCAATTGCGGACGCTGCTTGGAAGTCAGGGAGCAGCACATACACATCAAATGCAACAGACTAAGGAGATCCATGTTCCTACCGTGCCAGCGACCATCAGCACTTTGAACCCTTCGCAACTACTCTTGGCCGCTCCCTCTACACCATCGGACGAGGGATGTCCCTTCCTTCAGACCGTCGACCTCGCCACGGCGCATCACGTGTCCCGACAGGCATTGACACGTACCAACGTGACGACGCTGAACATCGGGCCGGAACGCAACCGACTCGTGGAGCCGAGCGTGACATTGATGCAAACCAGCCACGACGGACGCTGGCTGGCCACGGTCGACGAATGGAGTCCGCCCGCTCGCGACCTTGAAGCCCTGGCCACCGATGAAGGAGAGAGTCATAGCATGTCACTTCAACGCAAGGAAATCCACCTCAAGATCTGGAGCTGGAAGGAAGAAGCCAAGCAATGGGAACTTGTCAGTCGCTTCGACGGACCGCATGATTTTGTTGACAATTTGGCTGCTGGACGGATCCTCGATCTGGTGTCTGATCCAAGCTCGACGGACTTCGCGACGATCGGGGAAGACTACACTATTCGCGTATGGGGTCTCAAGACTCGTGTTCGAGAAGGCAGAGATGAAATCAAGACCTCCTCCAAAGAATGGGTCTGTCGCAAGGAAATTCCCATCCGGAGGAGGAAGAACAGCGTCGGTCCGGTAACAAAGAAGCTTTCATCCGACGCTGCCAACCTCAATGCATATTCTCAGGCGATTGCTCGTCTGGCTTACTCGGCCGATGGATCCGTGCTGGCTGCTTCCCAGAGTGGACTTGATGACAACGACGTCGCCGGGACGGTGTACTTCATCGACCCCCGCACGGGCAAGATCCACCGCGTGAAAACGATGATGTACAATGGCAGCCTGGTCGCACTTGGTTTTGTTGATCGGTATCTGATTGCGATGGGCAGCTCCATGAAGGTATGGGATACCGTGACCGAGAGATATATGCAGGGTCTTAACTTGGTTCCGCCGGGGTGGGCTTTATCACCGATGCAACAAGTGGGGATGATCCATCTGGCGATTGATCACAAGAATGGGACATTCGCGGTGGCGTTTCCGGCATACAATTGCAATCGCCAAAGGAGGAGACGAGGGAGGCCAACGCACGATGAGGATGATGATGTTGAGGAATATGGTGGGAAGAAAGATGATCGTGGGTTGCGTCAGCCGAATTACTCTACCCTGCGAGACGCCCGGGGAGAGGTGCTCGTGCTCGACCCGACGAAGCGAAGACCGTTACATATCATGTCGGTGCCGCATCCGGTGACGGTGCTGCTTCCACTGGTGGGTTCTAGGGAAGAAGAGGCAGCGGCAGGGACCACAGGAAGGGGGTATGTCATCGTGGATGGTGCTGCGGAGATGCGCATCATTCGTGGGTCGTCGATGGCCATGCCCACGACCGCACTTTCGATACCGGACGGAGCAAGCAAAGGTGCGATGATACCTGAGCACAACAACCAAGCCGAGACCAAAGCAAATGGGAAAATCAAAGGTATCGACCTCGAAGCCAGCGTCATCAACACCATCAACGACGGCGATGGAATAATCTCAGCAGAAACAGGAACGCAAGGCGGACGAAGCAAACCCGACAATAACAATAGGAATGGCGCTGGACGATTGGAAGATGCCGAAGACGATGAAGCAATCCCAGTGGTCCGTCAAGAACAACTTACAGCTCTGTTCGATTCGGCTCCAGCGTACGCTCTCCCACCTGTTCATGACTTGTTTGAAAGGATGGCCGAGATGTTTTCCAAGAAACCTATCATGGTCGGCGGCGGTAGTGGCGGTGGCGAGAGGCAGCAGCAAGTGGTTTCTTCATCTGCTTGATCGCACCTTCCCTGTATCTATATGTCTTACTTCCTACCATGATCTGCATTCCGATCAGTTTTGCTGGGGGAGATTGATGATGAGATAAACACCATGTCCTCTTGACCTAGTTGGCTCAAAGAATGTCTTCATCGTGCTGGTGATGAATGATGGCAATGTATTTGGTCTCCGGGATATAGTTACCATTATCATCGTCACGTTTACGAAGACGGTCAACGTAATCGTCGTAAGGACGGTGAGAGAAGTTGAACAGTATCATCATTATCGGTATGACGAAGGTTAGTTCGTAGAGGAAAGTGAGAAGGCCACTGTTTTGATGACCATCTTACATTTTAGGTCCCTCGGAGTATGCTCGGAAATTCTTCTGAATATCGTCCGAGTATCCTCCGACTATCTTCTAGATATCCTTCAGAGAACGCCCATATATTCTTCTAGATGGTCAACGAATTCGTGACTATGTCACGTGCCTGATATCATTACTCTTAATTCGAGTAGATAGAGAAACGTTATTGGTGGTTTTCTGTCTTTCTTGAGCTGGCCTGTGTGCGTACAAGCTACGAATTGATTTGATTGATTTATTCAACAGCACATTTTGAAAACCAACTGAACTAATTTGAGAGTTACCAATAAAGCTTTGGAATATGGCTATTCGAATAAACGAATTTTATTCTGATGCTTTGCCCTCTCTCGTCCTGTCCCGTCCCGTCCTGACCCCGCCTTGACGCTGGAACGACAGACAGGCTACGATACGGCACCGAGGCGAGCTGCTGCTCAATAAATATGATTAAAATAATCATAAATATAATCGAATATCAAGAAATAATCTTCCTAGAATCAAATAGATCAGAATAAAATTCCTGTCAAACCAACAGGATTCCAGAATATCCCGAGCTATAAATGTTAAATACTAACCAATGACTGATCAACATTTTGTCACTTTTGCAGAACCTAGCCTCGATTGTTTATTTTGGAATAGATTTATTTGGAATAACTATTGGAAATTATATTAAATCAATCAAAGCCATTTACTGTAGTCGTGACTCCCGCAACCATGGACAGATTGATGGTTGGTGCCTTTTTCTACTCATATTGAATTGGTCCATTCTTTGGTCCATTAATTGGTGAGCAATCAGGATTTCAGATTCAAATTCAATTATTCAACTGCGATGGTGTTGCGTCCATTGTCATCCGCGTGACGAATCGAGGGTTTGAACAGGAACCCGGGGCATCACCATCAGAGCGACGATCCTCTGCTGAAAACAGAGACCTTGTTGAACTGATCGTGCCAGTTGCTCATCATCCTGACAATGAAAGAATCTTCGCCACCCTTATGACGAACGACCTAACCTTCGTCACTTCGATGATGGCGAAGAAACCTCCCTTTCATCGGACTCATAATGAAGATCATCCAGCCTTCATCACACTTAAGATCATGAATTTTCAATATCCTCTCATTGCGTTGATATTCGGACAGCGAGTATAGGCTGGTCAGTAAGGAGGTTGGTCCCAAGTCGCTTAACATGGATACTGCATCACGAAAAAGATATAGGTAGATAGATATACACGATAGAAGTGAAGCACCATCCATCCCTTCATCCCCCCTCTCTGTTCTCTCCCATAAATCCGAAGGAGGCAAATCAGTTGATCGGGACTTTTCAATTCTGCTTCCTCCTCCTTCTCCTTCTCGGATTACAATACCCGTTGACATTAACAACAGCCCTTCACTCCATCGTTGCAGGCAGAAGACGCCAGACAGATAATTTACTACCTCCGTTCACACTCAGTACAGACTGCGCTGATATAGTGCGCTGTAAGTCCATCATTCCCCGCGTACAATCGGTTATCGAAGCGATGTGTACTGCAGCTTTCGTAGAAGTACCCACTCAAGCATACAACCCCTGCTGCCACCACGCACACCTCCCATTCGCACTGGGATCCTGCACCTCCTGAATCTGGGCGGCGGTCGCATTACCATTCAGACTCTGCACCTCATTCTCGGGTCCGTAGAGATTAAACACAGGCACGCCTTCTTCGTTCGGACTCCCCGACATGGCGAAACTCGTGATATAATTTTGCAACGCGACGGCCACGGGCGCGGAACTGACTAGCGGATTCGGGCCGTTGAAGAACGTAAAGGGGACGTCTTGACCGTGTAAAGCCGGGGGTACACTGAACAGGTAATTGTATGTGTTGTTCCCGTAGGCTCGACCGAGGTAGTTCGTGTTGCAGCTGATGCCGAGATCAGCGAGCGTGTTGGCCGTGCGCATGATTTGATCGCGATAGCCGAAGCTGCCGTCGAAGGTGGGCGGGTAGAGAGTGGTGGCGATGTAGTCGATTGTTTCAACGGACGCGCCGGGGAGGTTCTCCCGTAGATAACCGATGTATTGGTCGTTGGTCCGGACGAAGGGGGAGGCGAAGGCTAGGCCCTGATTTGCAAAAACGAGTCAGCATGGAGGATAGATGGAAGTGGAATGAGCAGAGGAAGACATACCTCGTTGGTGTTGTGCCCGGCCATGACGTTCAGGTCTTTTACAAAGGAGCCTTGGAGCAGTAGTCTGCCGGGGAGGTCGGGGACGTAGGTCCCATCAACAACGGGGCCTGATCGTGGTGATGATTGTCAGTGAACGTGCTTAAGGAAGGAGTGACTAGGGGAGTGAAAACTCTTGTTACTCACCGTACACGAACTGCCCGTACGACGATAAACCGACCTGGATGGCGTTGGCCACGCGCAGCTCCGTTTCCGACTTGGCACGCGCCTCCGCCACGGTCGAGACCTTGAGCAGATTCAAGTATCCCTGCAAGATCTGCTCCTTTTGTTCGGGCCGCGTGATGGGCATGAAGGCGGGACTCTGCACGATGGCCTGCTGGAACACCGCAGGACCCCTGCCTCCATTGGCCGTGATATGATGCTGGATCGATCCGCCACCAGCCGATTCGCCAAACACCGTCACCCTCTTGGGATCACCCCCGAAGAAGCGGATGTTGCGCTCGATCCACTCGAGCGCGAGACGTTGGTCCAGAAGACCGGCGTTGGATACGCCTCGATTGCTCTCGAGGGTCGACCCGGACAGCCATCCGAATGCACCCAGCTATGATCATCCCAGTCAGTTTGACGAATCATAATACAGACGTGTAAGTATATATATCATTATCACTCACTCGATAGTTGAGCTGAACATAGACCACCCCATGTGCCGATGCATCCTGACTGCGCGCAATCAAGCCCGCTGGATTGCCCGCTCCGCTCTTGCTGCCAAACGTATACCCTCCACCGTGAATCCACACCAGCACCGGCGCACCCTGGCCCTGACCGCGCTGGTCAAAGAGCTTCTTAGGCACGACAACGTCCAAGAACAGACAGTCCTCCGTCTCGCGCGGGTCGGCGGGGGGAATCTGCGAGGCTGGATCGGTCGATTGACCTGGCTGGGGTGGCGTCGGTGCGTTGGTTCCATTGAACGCCGAGGCATTCCCACTCAGGTACGCCTGCACGAACTGCTCCGAGATCAAACCCCAGGCGGGCGCCGCCTGGTGGCAAATCCGCTCCGTTTCGCCTGTCTGCACCGTGCGATTCGGCATGGCCGCCACGGGGGCAGCAAATCGGAGGTCACCGACCGGAGGCTCGCCATAGCGGACGTTGGTGAAGCTGTAGTACTGTCCGGTAGTCTGTGATGTCTTCCCATGAGCGTCTGAAGATGCAATGAATAGAATTCAGGGACGCCGCACGTTGAACTCGGTGGCCTGCTGCACCCGGTGACCCATGTCGACGACCGGTAGCGCATTCGGATTGCCGCTCGGACGTCCAATACCGCCAGTAGCACCCAACCCCAACGCACGTCCAACCCCATTCCCATTCCCACGTCCAGGTCGACGCTCATTGTCGGCCTCGGGCGAGACGGCATTCAGAGGTGGTAGGCCATCGCTGATCTGGCCGACGACGAAGGTCGCCAACGAAGCACACGAAAGAATGACAGTCGACCACATCCTGGCGGTACGACGAAAGTGGTGCGAATGGGAAGGAATGACAGTTAGAGCAGTAAAATGGATGGAAAGTCCAAAGCTGGGGGTTCAGCTTGCTTAATGTATTCCGGAACGGATCCCTGTCGATACGGATGTACCGATGCTCGTACGGACCTGGACGAATGCCGTTGGCAGCCGACGGACTCTACTGTAGCCTCGCGGCTACAGCACCCGCTAAACGACGGGGATACAAAGCGGCGCGAATGGGAAGGTGTCTCGACCGGGTCGAGGCGACCCTCACATCTCCCGTCAAGGGGTTGAGGGTCTGCGAGTGGATGAAAGTACCAGCAGCGTCCAACGGGATCGGTTCCTCGTAAAAAGCTGAGTGTGGCACGGAGCTACGTAATCTGACTCCACCCTATCGATGACAGTAAGATTGCTTTCGTAGGCTGATCCTGAAGGTTGTGGTGGCCTCCAAGTATCCTTAGGGATGGGGTCCTGTCCGGTGTCCATTTCCATGGCGGTCTTTTTCCTCTCCCTCTGCGTCTTCCCCATCCATCGTCCAGAATAGATGGAAAGCCATTTCCCTCACGCTCTCGCAAGCATCAAGGAACCGCTGCCAGTCCAACTGCCGTGTTCGGACAGGAGAACACACATTGACATCCTAGCCGTAGAGGCGAAATTGAGTCGCCATTCCGGTAGGGTATGAACAGCTCGTAACCAGCGCGAGACTCGGAGATGTTGTGGGATACGGCGGATGAAGGTCCTTGGACCCTACACCCACGTGTAGATTGTATGGAATAAGTTATCAAGGATGCGGCTTCGATTTTCCAGAGCAGCTGCTTCTTCCTCTCTCTCGCCTGAGCCCGAGCGAGCCGCCTGCTCGAATCGAGGGAGACAGTCCGGGGCTGAGGCGGGAAAAGAAACAAATCCGACTTAAGGTCCGGAGCTGGTTTCCATTTCGGTCGTTGGATCTTCGTTGTGGCGTTAGAGGCCGTTCCACCAACCATGGATTGACTGCCTGTGGCTGAACTGCCATTTGCCATTGA
>QQTW01001727.1_pt1 | contig 15531 bp, 16 predicted proteins | sample 1904831 | NCBI WGS metagenome assembly QQTW01 (sample SAMN09435610, study PRJNA476489) | Subsurface metagenome, whole genome shotgun sequencing project. | reverse complement strand
GACATCTACTTTCTTCGCTGCCTGTCCTTCCGTAGGCTCGCCGTCCTCCTCACGGGCTCGCTTTTTGGAGACCTCGTTTATCTCGTGTGTTGCGGTAGTGGACACGGCCTCAGACTTGCTGTTGACTTTCTTTGCCGATCGATCGTCCTCGGACCCAGCCTCGTCGTCTCGGGCACGCTTCTTTGATGCCGATTCCTGGGGTGGTTGAGAGACTGCGGCATCAGCTGTCGCCTGGACGTCCTCTTTCTCGCGCGGCGAAGCTGGGGTAGCCCCCTTGGCTGTTGCCTTGGAATCCTCGTGGTCGGATTCTGCTGTGGTTGCAACTTTGGGGACATTGCTGTGATGATAAGAAGTTAGCGACGTGTCACCAAGTTGAAGCCAGGGCTCCATGCTATACCGTTCATCCCGATCACGATCACGGCCCTGTCGCCCGCCCCTGCCACGTCCGCCCTTGTGACTCCCAAAACCTCTGCCACCTCCACCTCTACCTCCCCGATGACCATTGCGCTGGTCTTCGGCTCTCCGTGTCTTCCAATCACGATTGTCGTGGTCGTCTCGTCCCCGAAAGCGTCCGGCCTCTCCAGCGTGTGCTCGGACCTTGCCGGATTTGATGTCGTCCACCTTTTCATCACAGTATTGCTTCTTGCTTTTGATCATGAGATCCTGCCCCTTCCAGTTTGGCTTGGGATCAAGCTCCAGGAATTTCTTCTGAGATTCCTCACTATCAAACTCTACAAAGACGCTCCCCTTGAACATTTTATCTCTGTGACGACGTAGGCGAACAGAATTTGTCGGCCCGTACTCGGCGAAGAAGGCTTCGACGTCGAATTGAGTGCTTGCTTGTTCCTCGCCAAAGCCTTTGACATAGACGCTTCGTTTCATAGCTTCATCCTCGAAAACTTTCCTCACTTCGTTTATCTCCTTGTCCTTGAAATCTTCGGGGAGAGGGGTCTTGCGTTGGATATGATCGTTTCCCTCACCGACGACGTTCAATGTCTTGCTTTCTTTGAGGGCGTCGACGATTGCAGAAAAGGGTTGAAAGTGACGCATGCGTTTGAAGGAGTGGATGGTGCTAATCGGCATGGGTAGGTTTTCGTGACCCTGTACTTGCTTGTAGAGGAAGTTGTCTTGCATGAGATTCGAGTCTGAGAAATAGAATTCAACCTTATCAGGTAGGTCAGCATGATCCATTCGATGCGTGACACGTTTGAGCGCCTGACCTGCTTGCGGATCGAAATGGGGTCACTGCTCTCCGCTTGTGCAGTCAGGTCTGACTTGTAGTTGTCACTGTAATTCTTGCGCAAGCCACCTCTTCCAGGCTTGCCATTGCGATCTCGATTATTCCACTTCTGACCTTCTTTCACTCGTTCACTGGGCTCTCTCTTCTCTGAGGAGTCATTGCTGCTCTTCGTCTCTGGTAGTTCATGGCCATTCGTCTCCACCGTAACCTCTTTCGGAGCATCTTCTTTTTGTCTCGTCTTGGCGTCAATCTGTGCAATGACTCTATCGACGTCGGCTTTGGAATCAAGGTCTTCCAAGACGGTAATTGTGTTGACGGATTTATCATTGGCGATACCAGTCGATGATGGATCTGGCTCGATTGTCTCGGGCTTTGTGTGCGACATGGTGGGAGGTCTGATACTGTACTACCGTTTAAGCTTCACGAGATGGACTCGAGGGAAGATGGACAATGACGGCTTAATGATGTAGGAGATATTTCACGGAGATTATGAACACCCCTAAAATGGGAATATATGACTCAGAGTAGCAGGAAGCTTTTCTCTATTTTCAACTATTATGCCTGAATTGGCAGATACGCACTTGCTGGGTCGAAACCCCGCGCATAACTCTGGTCCCACTCCCCACTCACAGTAAGACCGACAAGCAAATACACGCCAAGCGCCTAGTGTGCTTGGGTAAAATTGGTGGTACCACCACCATATAAAAGAGTAATAGGAGACCCTCACCCACTCTCTACGGCTTTACTAGCGGTCTGATTAGCGCCAGTGCTCCCTTCTATTACCCACAAACGCCTTGTCATCCCTAGATTTAGTGACCCAGTAAGAGCTTTGTAAAGAGGTTATAGAGTGGCGGGAAGGAAACGGCCAGATACAGAGGAAAGACGGAAAAAATTACTCCTCCGTAGTTTCTGACGACTCCCCTCTATTTGATATGGTGACACCGCCAACATTACGCGAAATGGCCTAAGGTGCTTGGCGTGCATCAGGTACGAGTGGGACCGCGCATGGATACGGCAAAACCTCAAATATCATGTCCCATCGCCCATAAAATGCGTATACGAAGGGCACATGGTCTAAAGAGGCCCGTCTGTATACTCCCCTGTACTTTTGAGCCTCCAACTTACATCTCTGCAGAAATTGAGGCAATCGTGGAACAAATACAACCTCTACAACCTGTCCAGGGTCGAACCCCCTTCCACCGCTTTCCGGACCTTCTTCCAGCAGAAATGGACCGCCAAAGCTCTATCTCGCGCCTATCACGGCGAAACCGTCAGGGAAAAGCATTGGCAGAGGATGTTTCGGCGACGATTGCGGGCTGTTGTGAGCATGGATCCTGACATGCTTGCTCGTTCGGACGGCTACGAACATGGTGAAGGGCGAGGATCAGGGCTCGAGCCACATCCGGATAGGAAGCCACACCCATTCCCAAAGACGCCATACATGCACATGACATTTGCCCCTTTGGAGCGAAGACTAGATACCGCCATTTTCCGAGCTATGTTCGCCAGTAGTACGAGGCAAGCAAGGCAGTTCGTTGTTCATGGCGATGTCAAGGTTAACGGCAAAAAGGTACACGGTCTCTCAGGGTTCTAAGCTGCCTGATCTTACTGACTCCGCCCTACTCAGATGATATATCCCGGTTATCAACTCAATCCAGGGGATATGTTCCAAGTCGAACCCGAGCGTGTCATGTTCGCCACCGGAGCTCCGAAAGACGCCGCCGAGCGACGCGCAGGCCGTAAAGCCCGGCGGAAACAACAATCACTTGCCAAGAGCGAGGACTCACCATCCTCTTCCGCCCCCGCGTCTGAGCCATCCGCCGATACCGCCGCCGACTCCCCTGAGCCCAACCCGAGAGAGACACTTCAATCCCTCCTCTCCCAAGCCCAAGCACTCCTAACATCCTCCTCTTCGTCCTCCCTCTCCGGAAAACGAAAACAAGACCTCCGCGCCTTCCAACGCCTTCTTAAGAAGACCCCAGCCCGCACGCACATGTTTCCTCAGTCTTCCACCACCCTCACTGACTCCCTCGACGCCCAGCTGCAAGAGCTAACCCAGAAACTCAACCTCAACCCCGCTCCACCACCTCGAGAACAGGTCGACTCGCGTAGCCTCAGCCCCGATACAATGACGCCCGAAAACTCGAAGGTGTTGCGTCGAGCCCTGGAAGAAGCGCGTGAGAACCCCATCGATGTGACAAAGCCATACGCCACGCCCTGGCGCCCGCGGCCCTACATGAGTGCTTTTGCGTTCATACCACGCTATCTAGAGGTGCATCATAAGATTTGTTCAGCTGTATATCTGAGACATCCGGTCGCAAGGCCTGGGTTGGGGGAAGTACCGACGCCGTTCGCTGTTGACGTGAATTCGTTGGCCTTCAATTGGTATCTGAGGAGAAGATAAGAGAAATCTAAGCGTGTTTGACGTGTAGGCATCTACCAGTGGCCAGCAGTAGGAACGGCAGAATGGCAGGCTCATGGTACGAGGGCATTTATCAGGAACTTCCATGGGCGCTTCGCCACACATAATGGTCTCATTTGCTGCTACCGCATTAAGTCAGCAAGGGGATCGAGAGGTCACAGTGAATAGATCATTCAATACTGTTCTTGAGTGGCAGCTTTGACCAATGGGTGGAAGAAGTGTCCTAATCTTGCAGTAACCATAAGAGTACTTACATCCCCCCTCCTATCCAGCATGTTCCACAATCTCACTGACGACAACACCATTCCTAATCACGCTCTTAATCTGCTCCGGCAACGCTCTCTCTACATAGTCCTCTTCCTCCCCTAGAGGAGGTAGATTTAGGTTCACGCCTGTACACTTGCTCGTGAATACCTCGGTCTCTAAGCTCTCCCTTCCTAGATACACCGCCGCCCCGTCTACCTGATCCAGCATGATGGTAGGCAGAGTCCCCAGCACCTGCAACTCAAATTTTGGGGATTTGATCACATCGACAGCGGACACAAGGGAATCGATAACGAGGGAGACTTGAGAGCAATTGTCGAGAGATATGGCATTCGCCTTACCAAGGACGCGAATGGTGGTTTTCGCGCACCGGCTGATAAGGATGGAGTGTGTGATCTGAGCTGGGATTTCGAGCATACCAGAGTGGGCATCGTAGTTTTCGATAAGCCATTTGTTGCCTTCGAGTTCCTTTTTAGGAGGCTTCTTCGCTCTCATGCTTTCGGGTTTGGGCTTCGTGCCGGGGAGGGGAGATTTACCGCGCGAGGAGGACGAATTAGAGCGGACAGGGCCAGAGGGGACAGCAGAGCCGGCGCGCAGAGAGGGATTCTTGTGTGTTTGGGATGACGGATCGACTTTTCGCAATTTAGAGGTGACGGATTCGCCTCTCGAAATCTCGTCGAAGACAGCACCTATGTCAGAAGGATTGCGGGAAGTAGACACACCATTAGATGGCATTGGTGGCGGCGGCGGAGGGTTGTTGAAGTTGGGAAGGGGAGGAGGCGGTGGTGGACCGCGCGCTGAAGATTGAGGGGGAGGAGACCTGGTGGATGACTGATTCGGGTTATTTACTTCTTCGGTTGCCTGTAGTGGATCGATGCCGTTGGGGTTCCAGGTGAGTCCGGACGGGTAGTGCTGTTTGACGTAGTCGGTAAGGGATTTGAATATGCGGTAGAAAGTCTGAACCCATTGAACATGGGCTTGATCCCTGCAAGGCTATCAGTCGGCCATGATTCAGATGGAGTCTCTTCAGCATACTTTTCCTTATACTCCTGAATCACCTTGTTGCCCCAGAATTGGGCACTGCTGAGCATCTCGGTGATGGTGTCAACGGGCTTGGTTTCGTTGGCGACCCAGCCCAAGAGATTGATTCCTTCGGACACGGTCGTAAGATGCTTGAACAAAGGAGATGCTCGATTGGCTTCCCGTATGTCGTTTACAACACCCATGGTCGATTGCAGGTCCTTCAAGACTTCCATGTACACCGTTGATTGGATGTCCGGCTTCTTTGCTTTCGTAGTGACGATGAGAAATTTCCGTTCTGCGGCAAAGGCTCGAAGTACGGCAGCGGACTGCTCGACCATTAACCGCGTCCACGACTGGTAAGCCACTCTGCTGGGCATTCGGTTTGCAACCCACCTGCTCGGCCACAAGTCCTCCAATTTCCTCGCTCATGTTGACGAAGGTCTTAACGTCACCGTTGATCAGAGCGTCGAAGCCGTCGATTGCTGGAGGCAGAGGAGCTAGAGGTTGCTGCTGAGCGGCTCCATGTTCGCCTCGAAGACCGCCTCCTGGCGCCGTGAGACCCGACTCTGGCAATGATGACACCCCGTTCGCCGAGGCTGAGGGGTCTGATATTGCGGGAACCATGTCCTCCAGGCGGGAGGTCGCGGCTTCCAGCCTGCGAAGTAAGATCAGCGGGATCTCAAGGTTGTGCGGCGAAGGAGATGGTCCAGTGTATTGTAGTGCTCGATTGCCGCAACAAAGACACACCATAGAGGCGATATAAGGGTAAGGAGCGGCAGCCATACCGCTTGATGAGGGTTGTGAGATTATTCATGTTGGCCATCGCGACAGGAGCTGCAAGCTGCTGCAGGTGTCCGGTACAGAGCTTGATTGTTTGGTGAATGCAAACACGTGAGGTCTTCGAGACCGTACAACTCCGCTATACCCGCAGTCTCAGCTTGTATAGAAACACAATGGAAGCGCTTATCATTCGACTGCCCGACGTCTATCATTCGAAAATGTCACGGTGGATGCAGGACAGCAAGGATCAGATCGTATACAGGGGTTAAAGTCCGGTGTTATCACCGTGAGCCTATTTCTGTTGCCGTTGCCCTCATCTTCAGAGGAAGGTAAGGGAATACCACCATTTCCGTGGCATGGACTCTGAATTGTAACCCACTCGATCATGGATTTTGTTACGTTAGGAATGTTCATCATTGATGAGATACATTATCAACCACCCAGAGCGCCGGACTTGGACGTCATGGGAGGCGCTGGATTATACGCTGCTCTCGGTGCAAGACTCTTTCGACCCCCGCCCTCATCCTCCAGAGTCGGATGGACCATCCATGAAGGCCATGACTTCCCTTCGCACATGAGGAATACCATTGATGCATGGAACACTAGCTGTCAGTTTATCTCAACACCAGATCGGCCGACGACCACAGCTTTCAATAGATACGAGCCAAGCGGTTACAGGTCATTCCGATATCTAAACGAGAAGATTCGAGTAGACGAAGACTGTCTGACATTGGAGCAGCTGACTTCAAAGACCTACCATCTGATCTGCTCCGCCGATCGCTGTATCAGCGTGATCCAGGGCATCAATCGAAAACGTAGAGAGCTATCGAAAGCAGTCCCACCCAATGAACGAACTTCAACAGCGTCGATGGGAAAGCCAATCTTCGTCTGGGAGCCATTCCCTGATCTCTGTAAACCGTCGGAATTCCGACGGTTTACAGAAGCCCTGGATCATGTGGATGTGGTTAGCCCCAATCTCGAAGAGTTCTGCAACCTACTTGGTATCATAATTGACCTTGAGCGGCCAGCTGGATGGGACTTGCTGCGACAGGAGTGCACAAAGCTCGTCGGCTCCAGTAGTGGACGATCTGAGAGAGCTCTGGTGATCCGGCTTGGTGAGAAAGGTTGTTTGATTGCACAGCATAATCAATGTATGAGCATGCCTGCATATCATGAGCAGGATGCTGCTAGCCGAGTTATTGACCCAACCGGAGGTGGTAATACCTTCCTCGGCGGTTTTTGTATTGGGGCGTTGCAATCTGTGGGTGAGAATCGTGCCGCGAAATTCGAAGAGGCGGCGCTCTACGGCGTAGTGGCAGCGAGTTTTGCCATTGAGCAGGTCGGAGTGCCTACCGTGGAACGAGTGGGTTCCAATGAAGAGATATGGAACGGCGAAAAAGTTGAACATAGGTTGAAGCTGTTCAGGGAGCGGGTAGCGGAGCGAACAAATCCAGCTAGCAAGTCATGAGCTTCGCAGAACCCAGCTCGACTTGAGAAAGCGGTCTTAATGTTCGTCCTGGCATGATACGATACTCATCCTTACAAAAAGCCACTGAAAGATATGCACAAGACAGTTTCATCCGTAAGATTACCGGGTAGAACATGGGAAGAGTAAACCTATAGAATGGCCCCCATGGTCCTCGGGGTAAAACAGACGTGTCAATAAACCATATCAATGGCTGAAGAAGATGCGGAATGATGTTTTCTGTACATGTAATCGTTTTGACTCTTTGATCGCTTGCAGCAAGCGCCGTGTTTGCCACAACTGGAGTTGTGCAGGTCCAGTCGCAGCTTATGACTTCTGCTCCTTCAATGCTTTCTCATGTTCTATGATTTGTTTACTCCAACTGAAAGGCGTGTTAGCACCAACATGTGGTCCCGAGTAACAAGAAGATCGCTTACTACCGGCTTGGAAAGAATCGGCCCGGCTCTGGAAATTTTGTCCTCGTTTCTCGCTCCGCACTGATACTCCAGGCTATTGCTGTGATGCCGATTACCACTCCTATCATGACTGCTGTATTTGACTTCCAATTGGCTGGCTGGGCGTACCACCCTCCTGATGGCGACCACACATGCTTTGGGTAGCTGTAATGATACTCAATATCCGATGGCTGTCCGCGAGAAGCTGTCACCTACGGGATCTTTCCTCCGCTTGCATGCTCAACCGCAGCTCCCTTTGACTGGACCGTCTTAATTGAATGGTCCGGCTCGGGCACTACCATGTTGACTGAACGTTGGCAAGCGGAGACAAACTTCGAGGCTGTCAAATGTCTGCCATTCTGTCCGGCGGATGCTTAGTAAGCACCTTGGCACACTTTACCCTGTATCCTTCACGTACACGACTTTTTGTAGAGCCCGGAACTCTGCATGGTCGCCTCCCCTGCAACAGATCAACAACACAGGGGCAGAAGGCAAAGCGTAACCAGCTAAAGTTGCAGCTGATGTTGACCAACAGCTCCGCCATAGTTCTCTGCCTATGAAAGCTCTCCGCCTCCTAAAATGGAGCGACTCAGTCCTCTGGCCTCGAACGAGCTTTTACAGCATCCCCCCTTGCCATCGATACCCTCCCCTAATCCGCCATCTCACCACCTGGGCTCCCCCGGTTCAAGCACATATTCAAGAGCGAGGCCAAGATTACGATCGCGAAGTAGAACAGTCAGCAGACGATGAGCTTGTCATTCCCAAAGAAATGCCTGGGTACCTCCAAAAAGAAGCCCGCCTCCGTGCCCTACCGTCCCCTCCGTTATCCGAAGCCAGGACATCGGCGAAACTCGCCGCTCTCCACGCACGCTTATCACTCTCCCCGCGTATCCCAATTGAAACCCTCGCCCGCTGCCTTGTCGATGGCACCGCAGACCCTAACCCTGACTTCAACAACACCTCCCTTTCCACCCTCGGCCGCGAGCTCTACGGCTACCACACCTCTGAAGCGATCCTTTGCCGCTACCCACGTCTTCCTACCGCTGTTGTCTTCGCCGCAATGTCCGCCTATGTGGGCCCCAAAACTCTTACACAGATAACGAAAGAATGGGGCGTCGAATTGGTCGCTGAGCCAGGGGGCGAGGTGGACCCAGGGTATTTGCAATGCAAACGCGAGGACTCGATGCTCGTCAAAAAACGCTCGTTAGAATCGGACGAAGATCCCGCGACTGCTCTTAAGCAATCGCAGCCGAATATCGTGGGCTCCAACTGTCCCAACCCAGAATGGTCTTGGAGACGAGGTGTTAGCAGTATGACAGTCTACGATGACGAATTTGGTGACATGATCAAGGGCAACGGAGGATCGTCGCACCAGACAGAGCCCACGACCACGGTCGAAGATGCTTGTGCCCGCTTCGTACAAGCAATCATGGGCGCCGTGTACCTCCATTGGGGTAAACATGCCGCCAAAGTTTTCTTCCAAGAACACATCCTGTCACGGCATCTGGACATCGGCAAAATGTTCGAATTCAAACAGCCCACCCTTGACTTGACTAAGCTCTGCGCCCGGGAAGGCCTCGACAGCCCTGTGGCGCGGATACTCAGCGAAACAGGCAGGCTGAGCAGACACCCTGTCTTCATTGTTGGGGTGTTTGCTGGCAAAGAGAAATTAGGGGAAGGGTCGGGCTCAAGTCTGAATGAGGCTCGTGTACGAGCTGCGGTAGGAGCACTCAAGGGTTGGTACTTGTACAGTCCATTGGAAATTACGGTGCCGAGCGAAGCGGAGGGACCGAACGCGAAACCCTGGAAGCCTGTGTTGATTGACATTGGAGAAGTCGTCTGTTAGACGCTGCGAGGCAGGCGTGAGATTCTACGCATATACCTGAGGGCATTCATACCAAAGAGAGCATTGCATTGGACGGCGCTGAACCCTGTACTGATATCCAGTGTACATATTCAACCCAATCCACTTTTTGAGTTACTCACTACTGCTGGTATCGATTGCTCCATCGGACTGCCAACTGAGGCGCATTTACTTCAATCAACCCGCTAAAGATGGTAAAGCACAATAGAGCTCCCCAATCTGAAGTCTCCATACCGTGACTCCTATCTTTGTACATGGCGCATGCAGAAAAACTCATCTCGAGCTATCAACATTCAAGGAACGCCTAATCTTTCATCCTCGCCATGCAAGATTGACGAGCTTCTAAAACAGTCGTTATGCGGGCAAAAATCCAATATCACCTCGCCCTATTGTCTTCCGATCACTCCGATCATCCGTCTTGGACTCTGCCATATTTACGACATTGCCCTGCAACAAAACGGCGTATCTTACAATTCCGTCACCTGCAGCTCTGTCTTGCAATCCTCCCCGGCAAGCCTGTATGCCTCAAGCCCTCCGAAAGGCAATAATCTCAACGATTATCCACACGAGTATCATCTAGCACCAACTTCTCCGCAGTAGCAGCAGCGGCCTTTGAGTTTGCTACCTTCCCTTTCCTCAGATCTGGGTCAGAAACAGTTACCGTTGGCCTTACCAATGCCGCTTCGTGCCCAACAAAGTCCTCGCCATCCGGCCCATGCGTCTTCACACCCGGCAGGCTCCCCTCTTGCTTCGCCAACGAACCACTACCTGAACTCTTCAGACTACTCGCCTTACTCACCCCCACACTCGCAGGGCTTTCTGTCCTCAGTCCCAGATCCTTGTCTACAGCCGTCAGATCGGGACGCCCAGCGTTCTTCCAGTCCGCCGCTTTCATCTCTGGCACAGGCTCCCCTTCCCTTGGCTCAGCAACAGACTGTACGAGCCCGGTGTTGCTTCCCTCGGGCTTGGCAGCGCGCCATACCACTGCCAGTCGATCTAATGCTTTGGTACCCTTGCGCGCGCTTCCTTTGATACCGTCCATTGCGTCCCAGGCTATTTCGAAAACTCCGCTGGTTTCGGCTTTGCCGCCGTTCTGGGGCCCATGGCCTTCGAAGTAAGTGTTGAACCACACGTGGGCGACCGAAGTTACCATTGTCCAGCCGTAGGCGGCGTTGTTGCGGCGCTCCAGGTCGATGTTGATATCACTTGTGGGAAGTATGATTGGGTGCGAAGGGCGAAAGATGACGGCGTCGGCGCCGGCATCGAAGGAGTCACTGATGTTTCTTTGTCGCGAGGTGGATGGTTCGACCTTGGCGTCGGAGAGAGGAAGGCAATCATCGCTGTTCGACATTGGGCTGGTTGCCGAATTCGGCTCGCTGGCCCCAATCACCACTCGTTCATGGCGGTGGAAGGTATGGAAATTCTTGATGCGCCGACCTTCCTCTATGTAACCTTCCACCGACACCTTTACACCAGCACGTAGATCCCAGACGTGGACTTCAAGGACTTCGATTTGGCGCTCGACGTAGGTTTTGCCGTGTTTTGTCCATTCGTCGACATACCTAACCCACCTTAGCTGAGAAGGTATGCTGACCCCCGGGCCAAAACCAGAGCGCATTCTCCGTGCCGTAAATCTGAATAAGGCATCGTCGACTGTCCAACCTTCTTCGCTGACGAGATAGCTGCAAGTAATTGTACCGCTTCTCCCTTTACCGGCTTTGCAATGCACCACCACGACCCTGCCAGGCTTTGTATCCGGACCTTTCAGCCAGTCTCGCATACTCGCCATGATATTCGGTATAAGCGCAAAGGGAGGAGGGTGGTGGTCCGGCCATGGGTAGTGCCGTATCCTGCCGTACACTTCGGAGTCTGGGTAGCCCGTTCCTTCAGCGCGAAACTCCCATATAGCCCAGTCGATGTCATGCTTGTGATTAAGGAATCTGACCAGGGAATCGGTAGGGTTGCGGTAGGCCTTTTGTGGAAAAGTGGACGAGGGCCCGGAGGTAGCGATGACTATAAAAGGGATGGGGATCAGCTTCGTTCACTCTGCAATTCGGGTGGAAGATGAGCAAGGCTACCCACTGTTATCGGTCACATAACAGAGATCAAGGCCAGCTTCAGGATGCTTCTGGCGTGGGCCGGCGACGATCTGGCGAAGTATAGAAGCCTATGGTTTTAGCACAATAAAGACTGCTTCTGCGACAAGGCGTTCCACACACCATCCTTGCGCAGAAAGGGAAAGCAATGCCTGCACATGGATGCTTAGCACATCAAGGAGGTCTAAACACATGTAAAAGAAGGTATGGAGCGTATGGACCAATGATAATGCTTTGCGTTTTTTTCGGCTCGCTTGGACGTGATTTGCGGTCTCTACTCCCCCTACCCTTAAAATAATGTTACCTAGGTAGGCCTGCCGATTCTCAGGGGTCCTAGTGCCTGTACGGATAACTTTCATCCGATTTACGTCACTTATTTACCTTTGGATTTACGCGGATGTGAGTGAGGAATGGCTGCTTGCTTAGATGAAAGTTCGATGTTGAGGCCGCAATTTCTGCCAACGGTTAATCAACTGGATACTAGGTTGTGTGCTCTTCGACCTCGTGTAAATCGTATACAAATTATACCTAGGTAGCTTTCCTTAATTCAGCTAGCTTTTGACTCCTGCGGATCGGCAGGTCTAACATTGTTTCAAGGGTAGGGGGAGTATTTGGTATAACGTCTAGTGTCACATTCTTCAGATGACATGCAGTAGCTGCCGAATGCTTATCGGATTTATGGCGTGGTGACACTTGCTTCGACGTTCCTTGCTTCGTTTCTGCTTACAAGGGACGGGATGTAAAAAGACTCTATGAGCGCACATCAATCCCCTCGACCTCTGCCTACTCCTCTGGCCATGTCTCCGACTGCCCAAGTCGTTGCTAATTCTACCTCAACAACGACGTCAAACGATGAGGCTACTGCTTCTCCACTGCCACCGCACGCTCTGCCAGAATCGAAGACCAGCGCTGCGCCTGCTCGCCCTCATCCGAGACCTGGGTACCCAACATGCAAATTAAGGTTCGAATGTCATGACCTTGGCCACCCAGGTGCAGAGATCTTCTTCTCACACAGCATGGTGTGGCGTGACTTTGCTGCTGCAGTCACAAGCGTCTTGTCAACGCTGTACATGCCATCGCAGACGAACTCGCATATTCCGCCTGTACGGTCTGTAACACTCGTCCTTCGGGAGATGGATATTCTGGCCTATACTGCTGGGAACGAGCTTGACAATGACCATAAGGAGATACAGCAAGTCAAATTGGACATAGCCCCTTAAGAACAGACTGACACCGAGACTTCCCAGTTTCGACCTCAAATACATGGCGAAAATTCCCGCGGAGCCATCGTCTCGGCAAAAGGAGGAGTTACAAGGGGTTTTGGTACACGAGATGGTTCACTGCTGGCAGTGGAATGCCTACGGCACGGCCCCTGGAGGGTTGATAGAAGGCATAGCAGACTTTGTGAGGCTGAAGGCAGGGCTGGCTCCCCCGCATTGGAAGAAGGAGAAGCGTGACAATTGGGACCAAGGATATCAGCACACGGGATACTTTCTTGAGTGGATTGAGGCACGGTACGGAGAGGGCAGTATCAGGCGAGTCAATGAAGCGCTCATGAACAAGAGATATAATGAGGATGTATTCTGGGCCAAGCTCTTCAACAAAGGGGTGAAGGATCTATGGTCTGAATACTGTGAGACACTGCCTGCCAGAGACGACAGCGCAACCGATGCAGTGGCGGGGGAGATTGAGAAAAAGCCAAAGGATCAATTGGAGAAAGTCCTGCACTGAGCTTCACGATGAACCGTATTAGTATCAATGCAGATGCTCCTCGCTCCTGATTCCATCGGCGTTTTCTGTGGTTGCATAGTCGCCATTATAGTTGCTCAAGCTAGCAAGGGATGGCAGCCCGAATGACTCATCTCCTCAGAGCTACTGATATGATGTTTCTGGAGCTAGTGATGAGGTGTCCTTGAATCTGCGACGAAATGTGCAGGTAAATCGGCCAATAAGGATCATTGGGGGGGGGAAACGGTACCATCACACGGGATCTCGGTTGTGGCTTGCCGATCTCCCGTCGTGGGGCTCGTAAACATAACAGGACGTGTTCTGCCCGCCAAACCTTCTTCCTTCCTCATACCACATCACGCACTACTTACATCCATCGCACTTGCCAGCATTCCCAGCATTGCCATCATTGTCATCATTGTTCAGAAACTGTAGATCACCAAATCCATTGCACTTGCTATCGCTGTCGAAAATCTTGTAACCAACGCAACTACCGCAACCATGCTTGACCTGGTTGACATTAAAGACATGGCGGATCGCCATGCACTTGAATCCGCCTTCGATCGCATGCGAGGCCACTTCGAGGATAAAGAGACTGAAGCCAACTGGGCCAAGAGATACACTGCCATCAAGACCCTCAACGGAATCACCATAGGAAATTCGCCTTACGACTTCCGCGATGCCTACATCGCTGGCATCAAGTCCTTGGTCGGTGGGGTCATCAAGGCAATCAACTCACTAGTAAGTCGTCGCCCCGAGTCTATCTCGCCCCTATCATTCCCACAATCATCTAAGATCTTACCAATACACGTTGCCTGGTTGTCTTCTCGCTACCTCGAGTTCGCTGCCCGCCCGTTGCCCTGGTATGGCTTGTGCTTCCTCAGCTAATGCCATTCGTCTGCAGAGAACGACCTTGTCGAAAGCCGGGTGTGACCTGGTAGAAGAGCTTGCCAAGGTGAAGCTGTCCGGCCTGGACAGTACGCTCGAGATGATCTTCCCGCACCTCGTTAAGCTCTGCGCAAGCACTAAGAAGATCGCTGCCAGCAAGGCAGAATCAGCCATTAACACCGTCATCGCCAATGTCTCTTACCAACCATACTTGATGAGGCAGATTTCCTTCGCCTGCGAGGACAAGAACACGCAACCACGGCTGGCCGCCACCCAATGGCTCAAGACCCTCGTTGGCCGACACAGGCTCAACAAGGCTGTTTTTGAGAAAGGCGAGGGCCTTGCGCTGTTCGAGAATTGTCTCAAGAAAGGTCTTGCCGACAGCAATGCAGATGTCCGCAAGTCGATGCGAGCAGCATACTGGGCATTCATCCGTCTCTGGCCTGAGCGATCGGAAGCCATCCTGTCCACCTTGAGCGAGCAACACCGCAAGGTGCTCACTACCGAAACCCCCGACACAGCATCCAGCCTCGGGCCGGCCAAAGCTCCCGCAGTTGCTGCCGCCAAGTCTATTGCACCGAAAGCCAAACCAAGCATCAAAGACACGATTGCAGCCAAAAGGCAGGCTGCACAAGCGGAAAAGGTAGCTGAGCCCATACCAGCCGCCTCTAACAGCAACTCGGCTAGAACGCTATCGTCTGCGCCTGTGCGGCCCTCTCGCACCGCTCGCAAAGCATCGGCAATGCCGAAGCCACTGTCAGTCGATGTATCGGTCGCATCCAAACCCGATCCAGTATCCCCGACCAGCCTTGCCAAGGGCATCTTCGATTGGGTCAAGGGGGCTCTATCCCCTAAATCAGAAGTCCCAGCCGAGCCTGTACCTAGGCCTTGCACGCCGACAGAGGCAGGCCCGGCAGCATCAAATGAGGCGTCGTCACCGCCCACACCACCTACCGCGGTGAAAAGTGTCGATACCACAGCCATTCTTAAGGTCACGAACGTGAGCGCGCAATTCCTTTCGGAGTGGACCGATATCTTCCCCTATGTTTAGCCGTCGAACTGCTCCTCCGTGAACTCGTTGGACGTTAGTCCATCTCTCGTCAGGCGACATGTCTTTGACATCAACTCTGCTGAGGGCTCGGACTTCGGGTTTGGGTAACCAAGCCGATTTCATTGGCATGTCATCCAACGTCATTTTGTGCTTGCGTTCCTTGCGCTCCTTTTGTTGCACTTGTGATAACATAGGATCTTCTGGTCGATCAATGCCCTGCCTGAGCGCCTCGGACTGCTTGATGCTTCTTTTCAC
>QQTW01001726.1_pt1 | contig 15533 bp, 12 predicted proteins | sample 1904831 | NCBI WGS metagenome assembly QQTW01 (sample SAMN09435610, study PRJNA476489) | Subsurface metagenome, whole genome shotgun sequencing project. | reverse complement strand
AACGAGCAGATGGTATGGGCTGTGAGTAAAAAGTGCAGCATGTTGAGACTTGAGACCATACTACAATGACCGACACTTCACATCGGTGCAGGTGGACGTCGATGTGGAATAGGGCCGAAACCTATAACTAGCGCTCCACTAGCCACCCGCACATCCTGGTCCGGCGTCAGACCCGCTCTCAAGACTTGGAACCGGCCGATTCGATCCCAACCGTGGTGGGAGAAATATTGTATCAAGGCAAGGATCACTTCGAGGGCCAGTTGCCACGTGATGGCTTCTGTGGGTGGGGTTGGGCACATCTCAAACCCTAAAACACCGGTGGCGGAGTTGCGTAGGTCTTCATACAATGCGGGGACGTGCCTGGCAGGCATTGGTGGAAGGTTGAGCCCGGCCCAATGTCGGATGATGGCGCTAACGCCTGAGCAGAATCGGTAAAGACGCGGGGGATCAACGGACCCTTCCGGGACGATCAGAAGGACCACCCCAGGAACTTGAGGTGTGGTCCACCGGACCGGAGGGACGCTCCGGGAGGTAATGGTGTTCAGGGACGCGGTCCTGAACAATGGTGTCAATGGAGTAATCTGATTGGTTGACATGACCACGAAGCCTACTCTGTGGGAGCTGTATCTGCGTCAAAGGGTTTGCATATCAAAGCCGGACCAAAATAGATGTTGAGTCTCGGGTCAGAAGGGGCTTCTGCAGGAACACCCTGCACTAGCGAACCTTCCCGTGCCAGAACGACAAGAACAGCGATGACGGACACGATGGACGATCGCATGGCAGCTTGGAAAGTTCCTATTTACTTTCGGGTTTAATATCTTGGACGATCCGGATCTTCGTGAGTGTTGACGTACAAGCAATAGCTTTAGTAGATCTTGCTCCACGCACGGGCCATGACCTCTTCGACTGAATAATTTCCCTCTCATATTCAAGCCTCAAAATGCGAGCTGCAGACAGTAAGGTAGCTCCTAGGTTGTGCGGCAGAAGCGACGGCCATCCATGGTAGGTAGGTAGGTCGGTGTGAGTGCAGATGTTTCATGTTCGTCTCAGAGCATCACCGGCCGAGAATAGGTGCGACAGACCTGTACAGCGATTGATGGCCTGAAGGTGTTCGACGCCTGGCCAGAAAGTAGCGACAGGCCGAGAAGGCAACTAAACACACACATCCAAACAACACTTGGGTGAAATGCTTCATGTGTGATGGTCAACCTCAGATTTCCTCTCAAATTCGACCTCTTGGTGCGCTCTTGGTGCGCTCCTGGTCGAAACGAAATTCATTGCTGGCAGCCACCATCAGCACAGGAAAATGGTCATGACACCGTTGCCGTCAAGCATTGACTCCTTTCGCTGATGGCATGGCGTGAGTCGTCGGTATCAGAAGAACGGTAACGATTATCATATGAGAGTAGCAGATATCTACCGAATTGTAGATGCGTATCGACTGGAGCGCATATACCAGAGCAGTTCGAGTTGAAAGTGCTGGAGATGAGGACCTACGGTGCATTGGAGAAGGTAGTTGAATAAAGAATGTGAGATGAGTCCATTCATGCATCTGCTTCGTTGTCAAGGATCACATGATTGCGAGTTGAGACCGAAGCGGCAAGTTAGACGCGGATGAGATTGCCTTAGTAAGGTAGTCGTACTTCACCATCATCCGCAGCCTCAGCCTAGATTAAGGAACGGATCCGTACCCTACCCAACCTCTTGGCATTGACCGTGACTTGCTTTGCTTTTGTCGCAGACCAAGGTACCATAACTCCAGTGCCATAACTATCAGTCTGTCAACCAGTCAACTAGGTACCTAAGGTAGTCAATGAGTCAGCTGACGTGTGAAGGAGGAAGGACATCACAGTAATATAAGACTCTGGCGTTCTCCGATACTTACGGAGTCCCGACTTTCTTACCCGCTTACCTTAATCTGGGAATAATTTACTAGGTAGTATCAATCCCGCGATTCGGGCCAGTTCCAGCTAAGGTGACCTTACCTTACCCGAGGTATCCAAGGACCCGGCTTCAACAAGAGCTTAACTACTTTAGGGATAGGTGAGGCTCGGTACCCCAGACAATTCGAGTAGGTACTCGAGTAATTTACCTTGTTGATTGTCCCGCCAAGCCGCTAGTTAGCTTAGTTGCCGGTGCTCTTCCTGAAAATTCTCGTCGTCTCGTCGTTGACGTCCGCCTCGTTCGGAAACCGATTGTTGTTGACAGGACTGTGAGGGTGAGCTAAGTGACCAACAATTTGAAGGAAGCTAAGAGGGTTAACCTAAGAAGGTAAGGTAAGGTACCTAAGAGACCTAAGAGCGTAGGACGGTGTCTCTCGTTTGTCCGCCGGGGAGAGAGTCATGGACTTTGGGGCGTCGGTGCTTATGTACAGTCCAGTACCTTAGGGAAAGAGCGAAGAGAGGAGAGAAGAGAGAAGAGAGAAGAGAGAAGAGAGCTTGTCTTCTACCTTACCCTACCTTCCAGGTTACCTTACCTTCCTGTACTGTACTGTACTACCTTACCTATCTCCTATCGCAATCCTTTCCTTCCCCTTCCCCCCCCCGATGGAGCAATAATGTTATATAGAGTCTGTCTGTCATCAATAATGTCTTCCTCTTACGCAAAGACCAAAAATCTCCGACTCATCTCAACCTTGAAAAACTCCTCCCAACCTCAACCTCACGAACCTTCATCTTCTCCATCCTCTGCAGCTCCACCTCCACCTCCACCTCCACGTGCAAGCTCTACTCCACATCCACATCTACATCCACATCCACCTCCAAACCCTACTCCTCGTCGATCCATCATGCTGTCCATGCACCCGTCCTCACATACCAGAGCTGCCGCACCCGTGTCGGGAGACTATGACACCTCTCACTCGACCGGCGTACGGAAATACCTTCGGACTTACGGACTCGTCCCACCGAACGTCGAGACATACCAGACTCAGGCGGCCAGATGTCTGAAGCAATTGGCTCTCAAGACCACGCCGATTGACAAGTACCTCTACCTCAGCAACCTGCGCAACACCGACGTCCATCTCTTCTACCGGCTCGTGGTCGACTACATGAAAGAGCTGACTCCCCTCATCTATACTCCCGTCGTGGGCGAAGCGTGTCTGAAGTGGTCGGAGATCTACGAACGCCCGGAAGGCTTGTACCTCTCCTACTCCGACCGTGGAAACCTCTCGTCCATCCTGCACAACTGGCCGGAACAGAACGTCGAGATCACCGTCGTCACGGATGGTTCCCGGATACTGGGGCTGGGTGATCTCGGCATCAATGGCATGGGTATACCTGTCGGGAAATTGGCTTTGTACACGGGATGTGCTGGCATCCGCCCTGAATCGACGTTACCGTTGACCTTGGATCTTGGTACCAATAACAAGGCCTTGCGAGAAGATCCTCTCTACATGGGAAGTAGGAGGGAGAAGATTACCGCTCAGGAGGAGCAGGTCTTCTTGGACGAGCTGATGGCTGCGTTGACGGAGAAGTGGCCAGGGTAAGTGCTAGTGTACATCATTGTGAAGTGTAATCTCCATGCCGGCCATGACACCTCTTACATTCATTCGTAGCTGCCTTCAAAGAGTTGGCACAATCCCCCTTGACAATCAATTCGCATAATCATCCCTAATTGTCACACCCCATTGAAATCGCCTACTAACGCCTGACAGCATCGTGATCCAATTCGAAGACTTCAAGAACCCCTTCCCGGCTCTGGAACGATACCGAAACCAATACACCTGCTTCAACGACGACATCCAAGGCACCGGCGCCGTCATCCTCGCCGGCATCATCAACGCCGTCAAGCGCACCGGCGTGCCCGCCAAAGACCAACGAGCCGTCTTCTTCGGCGCCGGCAGCGCCGGCGTCGGCGTCGCCAAACAGATTGTCGAATTCTTCACCCGCCAAGGCCTGACCGAGGACGAAGCCCGTCGCTGTTTCTGGCTCGTCGACACCAAAGGTCTCGTCACCGACGACCGAGGCGACAAGCTGGCCGATCACAAGGTGTACTTCTCGCGCGACGACAACAACGGCCAGCAGATCAAGACTCTGGCGGAAGTGGTCGAATACGTCAAACCGACTATCCTCATGGGTCTTTCGACCATGGGCGGCGTCTTCGACGCGGACATCTTGACCAAAATGGGTCAATGGAATCAACACCCCATCATCTTCCCGCTCTCCAACCCCTCAGCTAACTCCGAATGCACCTTCGAAGAGGCGATGCGATATACCGATGGCCGCGCCCTCTTCGCATCCGGATCTCCCTTCCCCTCCCTCATGCACAACGGCAAATTGGAAACTCCCGGTCAAGGTACCGTCTCCTCCTCTCCTCTCTTCCCCTTTACTCTGGTCTTACTCACGACCTCCGACAGGAAACAACATGTACGTCTTCCCCGGCATCGGCCTCGGCGCCATCCTCTCAAAAGCCACTACCATCACCCAATCCATGATCTACGCCTCCGCCGAAGCCCTCAGCACCGCCCTCCTCCCTTCCGAGATCGCGGACGGCTGGCTCTACCCTAACATCAGCCGTATCCGTGACGTTAGTGTCATCGTCGCCAGAGGCGTCATCAGGGCTGCCCAGGACGCCGGTGTTGATCGCGAGGTCAGACTCAGGGGAATGGCTGATGACGAGGTTGATCGCTGGGTTAGGGAGCGCATGTATGATCCACATGCCGAGACGGGTAAGTTGGAGAGGGAGGTGGGTGATCTGGTGGGCGAGGTCAAGAAGGCGCATGTCAATGGCGTGAATGGTGTTAATGGCGGGTGGGAGGGTCCGAGACTATAAGGATTTCGTTCCGAAGGCAGTTCGCGCAGCTTTGCCACCTGAGCCGGATCAATTCTCTTCCGTTTCTTTTTTCTTCTTCTGAATTCGTCTCGTCGGTGGCTAGAAGCCGCCATCTCCTTTCTGCTTCTCTCATGGCTGGTTATGGTATGTGAAAAGCAAAACGCATGTCGCCGGGCTTCACTGGCGGATATATTGCTAGGGATTTGCCGGCAGGACAGATAGATTGCTCGGCGATTGCGATTGCGATCTCGTGTCACTTTGACCGGGTGGGTAGATATATCGAGCTGAAGATATGGATGGTTGTCAGATCCGCTTGAGAAGTGTCCTGTAGCGTCACGCACCGCATCCGGGATTCTTTTGGGTTCTTCGAGACTGAATTGTTTCCTCTAGGATTGTTGTTGTCTACGTCTTTAATTCAAAAACTTCCCCACACCGCACCGCATGCACCGCACGGAGCGACAACAACGGGCAACGGGCAACGGGCATCGTTTGGCCCCAGATCGGCAACCATCGACGCCCCAACTCCGAGCCTCAACATCCAGGCGTCAAAAGCCACGAATAGAGACATCCCCGTTCCATCCCCATCCCCATCTCCATGTCGATGTCCCTACCAAGTAACCAGTACCACTATCTTACGATAACAAGGTAGTCAAGTAAAGCAAAGCCCCGGTAAGTTAGAGAAGGAAGGCACGGCGGTCGTCGAGAACAGAACCGAATAGAGTAGAATAGATGGGATGCGAAGAGTGAAATAGGATAAGAGAAGATAAGTTGAGAGGTCATCAGATCACTTGTTATCTTTCGTGGAAAGAAGGAATGGCATGGCATGGCGTGGCGTGGCGTGGTGGGTCTATAGTACCATACAACAAGGCGCAAAACAATGAATGATGAATTGAACGATACAAGCAAGCAGAAACTAACTAACATGGAACGTCTCGCCTCCAGGACCGATCAATTGGTAGATCGTCTGGACAATTGGATGGATGATGAATGAATGAATGAAAGGGGTCGAAGGGGGCTGAATTAAGGGAGGGAAAGAAACATAAGACGTCGGAGGTTTATTTTTTTTTTCTTTTTGGATCCAAGCTAAGAAATATGTGAATTCTGTTCTATTCTATTGGTTTAGCTTGTTGGAGGGGAATTTGATGGATTTTCTTGACAGAGAGAGAGAGTGAGAGAGAGCGTGTGTTTTGAAAATTGGGATTGGCATTGTCCGCGACGGAGGGACAGACTGACTCCTGTGTAGTTCTTGATTCAAATATAACCCGACCCCGTCACGGAGGTAAGGTATCTGAAGCACTCCATACATACATAAGCCATTCATTCAATAGATGTGGAAATGACATGAGAGGACCTGCATGCCGTTTCCCCTGCTGTGCCATGAAGTGTTTTGTTTTCAAGAGGTCGTCGTGTCGAATCACCGATGTTGTGCTGTTGTGGTACCCAGTCACATTCATTTACGACCGACCTAGAATCAGCAATGGATCCTCATCTACACCTTTCTCTCAACCTCTCACTCAAGACACACAACCCCAAGGATGGACTCATCATACTGTCTGCAGTTCTGCAGGGTGCCGGGACTGATGGGATGCACGCGTGGCATGAAGGCAGTGAAGTTCTGGCATACAATAGCAGGCATGAGAGATAATGACACATATGGCTGGGAGCAGAAGGATCGATAGATTGTATTAAATAGCTCATAGAATCATGCTCCGCCCAATAGCCACCCCTATCCATCCGCCGAGTTCACATTGTTTTGGGGCTGGGGGTGTTGGCAGACGCATCGGCCCTCTGTTGAAGGAAGGGCGGAGAAAAGGTTGGGTAGAATTGAAGGCAAGTGGCGTCGAGCCATGGAAAATGCAAGTTTCAATCCTCCAACCGACCGGTCTCTATATCCTGTCACGAGAATCACCTTTTTCCTTTTTCCTTTGATCCGTTCTGTTGCTCGCACCCAATGCTTCCGGAGTCGACCATTACTTTCGATTCGGGCTTGGAAGCTATTTTGCCATCAGTACGACTCTTCTAGATTACCTCTAATTTAGAGAGGTCACTTACAGCTTGAGACTTCCTCGGCTTTCGATGATGGTAATAGTACTCAGTCGGCACGCTCCTGGTCAGGGTATAGCCGTAAATCTTGGTCTTGAACGTGGTCGGAGTGCTAAATGAAGAGATCGGACTCGCCGGGGCAGTTGGGAGGGCAGAGCTCGAGGCAGGGGTGACTGGACTCGTCGGTACGCTGGTCTGTCCAACGCTAGAGCTGGCACCTGAGCTGGCACCTGAGCTGGTCTGTCCAACACTGGAGCTAGCACCTGAGTTCGGGTCTACCGGAGCACTTGGAAGACTTGTTGGGAATGGAACTGGTGTTGGGAATGGAACACCGGTAGGAAACGGAATGCCTGAAGGGAATGGAGATCCCGTAGGAAATGGAACAGCTGATGGGTATGAGAAGCTCGAGGAGAATGGAACTGCCGTAGGAAATGGGATTTCTGTAGGAAATGGAACACCTGAAGGGAAAGTAACCCCTGTAGGAAATGGCACTGGAGTTGGGATACCGACACCTGTAGGGAACGGGACTGGTGAAGGGAATGGGACTGCCGATGGGAAACCTATTCCTGTTGGAAACGGAACTGCTGAAGGGAATGGAACTGCTGGAGGGAACGTAATTGCTGAGACACCTGTAGGGTATGGAACGGCGCTAGGCCACGGGACTCCTGGTGGGAACGATATACCCGGAGGAAATGGATAGGGCGTAGGGAATGGAACCGCAGTCGTAAATGAATCACCTGAAGGGAACGGGACCCCCGTCGGAAAGGGGACCCCTGAAGGGAATGTAACCCCTGAAGGGAACGGGACTGCTGATGGGAACGGAACTCCTGGTGGCAGCGAAAACCCTGTCGGAAAGGGAATTGGTGATGGGAACGAAATCCCTGTTGGGAAGGGAATTCCTGATGGGAACGGAGTTCCTGTTGGGAAGGGAACCCCTGAAGGGAGAGACGCACCTGGAGCAAAGGGGTTGCTTGTCGGAAAAGGAACTCCGGATGGGAAGGAAACCCCAGATGGAAAGGGCACTCCTGTTGGGAAGGGAACCCCTGTTGGGAAGGGAACGGGTGTGACGGATGGCAGGTCCGTACTGGAGCCTGTCCCAGAGTCGAGACTCGCGGTTGAGGATAAGATTGGACTGACTGGAGCCGTAGGAGATGAAGAGCTCGAATAAGAAGGATAATGTTCGCTCGGCGATGCAGATGAAGTCGCCGAAGCCGTGGGCAAAGACGCGCTAAACGTCTCATCTGTCTCACCGCTCACACTCGGGCTGGAGCTCGGGCCTGGGAACGGATCGGCCGGTGCAGTAGTGCCTGGAGGAGCTCCGGATACGCTGTTTATCGGTCCTACGGGGCCGGTGCCGATGGGATCCACGGGTGCGGTGCCGATGGGGTCCACGGGTGCGGTGCCGATGGGATCAGCTGGATTTCCATAACCTGCTTCATGTAAGCTAGGCGACTTTGCACGAGACGGCGGTCCTGGGCCAAAGCCCGTTAAACCATCATCAGTCCCGCTAGAGCTTTACTGACCGTAGTCATCATAGTATCCGTAGGAGGGATAGGGCGCATCCGCCAACGCACGCCGCGCCCGGATAAGATCGGGACGGTGAGCTATAGACTCGTCAGTTGAGACTATATATCTCTGCTACCATTTTGCCTTTATGTCAGGACAAGGAAAAGCGCTCTGCACCAAGGAGTATAGCCCTTTGTGCTCTTAATCAAGCTCACAGTTTTGTGACCTAGACGAGCATCTGCACCATTCTTGCCATACACCGGATGGAGCATGGAGGAAGACAGACAAGACAGTCTTAAAATCAATGTGAAGGCGGCAATAGTAATAGGATTTCCCAGCAGGAAGAGAGGAATGAAGAGGAACCGCTTACCTATCAACGGCTCTGACACGGCAACGGTCAGGACACCCACCAGGGGAAGAACTCTGGAGAGCAGCATCCTGAAAAGAGACAGAGCGTTTGATAGAGACGACAGAAGAAGGTATTGCCAAACGAAAGTGAATGTTGAAGCCTGGGAGTCAGTTACCTAGCAACGGCTGTTCATACAACAAGTATAAATACACCATCAGTTGAAATTCGGATCTCAACCAGTGCGATGCTGAGGAGGTATATCTCAGATCTCAGTGTGGCACAACGCTCAGTCCACGCAGCCAACCGTGCAAACAAGTTGTTGCATCCGTGAGGCTGATACGCTCCAGCAGTCCTCTCTTTGCCAGGAAGGAGACCCCTGGACAGTCTGTAGGGCATGCCTTCAGCAATCGAGAGAAAGAGAGCAAGATGCCTTGAAAATTGGAACTTGCTCCCGGCATCCAGGGGAGCTGCATCACTATACGGTTAGTCGCGATAACTTATATGTACGCCCGCAGAGAGACGGAATTCGATGTCCGATCAGTGCTGCAGGTGAGAGAAAGAGAAACTATCCCTGCCAGGATCAGAAGGCAGACCAATTGCCCTGGGTAAACAGTATGCAGTGTAACTGCAACGAGAAGCCTTCATCAGCAATGATTGGAGTGCCCGGACGTAAAAGAGAATTCTCAGTATAATTGTCCTGAAGCCGTGAAAGATATCCTAGAGTGACATCCCGAAGGCCAGGTACGGCGCAACTCGAGGGTCCTTCTGGTTTTACAAAGCATGTCGCCAGGCATGCTGCAGACGTTACTTTGTTAGCCGAGCAGATCGCCCCTGATTTGGGGCAGGGATCTTTGACATGGGATGGAATATGATGAGCGTGCAACCATGGTAAAACATAACTGGCCGTACAGCGTATGAACGAACTTCAAGCATCCTCGATGCCCAGTAAGTTAGAGAGTTTTATCGACATGCAATCGATTCACCCGGTGCAAGAGAAGAAGCCAAGATAAGCAGACCCGAGAACGGGGATCTTTCATCCAAGGGCCATGAAGGTCCATGGTCAACTCGCAGGAAGTTGCACGTTGCACAATCCGATCCAAGTCTGGTGGGTGTCTTATCTCAATTCGGCTGCTTTGCTGTGTCTCGGTTGCTCGAGTTGGACGATCTGTTAGTGAAACGTCAAATCGAGCGCAGAGAGAGCATTCGGCATGACCTCGAATCACGGCTCTTTGCTGAGCTTCATGCTCTGTCCCAGACCGACGGCCAATGAGCAGTGATCACTCTGGAGCAAGCATTCAGACCGCTCAGATCCGTTTGTATGATAGTTCGCAATTGCCAGTCACGTACGGTGGCTGACAGGTGATAGGTGATAGGTGATCAACATCGCTCATACGGAGGTAGGTTTATCTGCAGCCTCAGGGCCTTGCTCTGAGGTCACTGCTGCAGCACGGGAGCTTAAGCTGCATTAGTTCTTGGAGGCAACACCCGAGGCCCTGTTGGTGGAGATATAAGGGCAAGCGCCCGGTCGATCATATATCTTTTCAATTGGCAAGTCGGTTGAAACGTCCCTTTCGGTTTGATGCATCTTAGGATGGCGTTTTTGGATTGACAGGCTCAGACGCAGCAGAAGCTACTGGATAGTTGAATACGAGTCGGTGAGGTGATGGATGAGACGAGGTCAGGTCCCCTGGTGATCAATGACTCTGTATACTCACATGCGGCGCACTTGGCAGAACAGCACTTACACTACGGCAGCTAATTCTTAGCCTTATCTCCACGGCTGGATTACCTCATCAACTACTCCTTACAGGTACCTTACGGTGGATAGGGGAAGATGTCATGATGTCTTCACTGAGGTGCACTGTGGGGTAAATCAATGACATAATGTAGCTGTGAAGTAATTCAGAAGTGATTTATACATCTCAAAAGACTCGTTAGCTAATGATCTATCTTCCATCATCAAACGTCTAACGTCTATCAGATCAACGACTACCTCACTGAACCAAGACAACAGACTTCAATCAGTAAAGTCACAGCACATAGACATCACAATGGAAGGCTCTTCCCCAGAAGACATCTCTAACGCTGCCCGCGGGCACAAGGCCAATTTGTCCAATCCAAGTAGCTCACCCCCCCTTTACCTTGACATTTCCCTTCTCATCCTTTCCCTCTTCTTAACCATGTCCCATACCACTTACACCGGCACGTATTAGATACCTCCGAAGAGTCTAAGCAGCACTCCAAAGAAGTGCTTGAGAGTCTGGGAGATAACCCTCACTATGGCTCCGACCAGAATCAAAGCAAGGACCCGAAGAATGTTGCCACTGGTTTGAAAGCGTAAGGGCCCTTCTTGTGTAACACGACAGAAGGATCAGAACCGGTGCTAACTGACTTGTCAGTGCGATTAGCAACCCTAGCATCGGTGAAGAGGGGACCAAGAAGGCGCAAGAGAAGTTGGATAACATGTAGAGAGAATCCAATGAGGAAGTGGTGGAGTGCAGAACTGGATTCCGCTGGCACACGGGTTGGGGTGATAGGCTTGTGCTGTGGAAGCTTTCGGAGACATCTAGATTCCGAGCTGCTAGTCATCAACGAGCAATAGCAATTGTTGCGAATAATCCCCGAGGCCAGACTTGTAATTCAGATGATAATTGAAGTGATATCTCGGAATAGATCCTGGAACTAGCGGACTCGATTAATAAGATGGACATAGTTGTACCATTGGAGAACCGGGTGTAACTGGTGTCAGTAAACGACCCTTTCTATAACCAGGTTGAACATAATATTACACAGAGTTGTCCTGATCTCCCATCCGAATACGAGGTGCGCGATGATATTATAGTGCATATCTGAAAGTCGGTGCGCGGTCACCCATATCGCTCATCTCCGCCTCCGTCAACATACCCATACCTTCTCTCTCCCTCTTCTTGTTGATCCGTGTGTAATTGAGTCTCATCAATATCACCGCTAATAATCCCACGGCTACAAAGCCGAGTTCTAATGCGTGACCTAAAATGTACTTTGGGCTGTCTTTTGCGCGGTAGAAGTTCGATGCCATAGCTGCATCAAGGGTTAGGAACGATGACATTCATAGGGAATGATGCAGGATTTCGTACCGCCTCCCAAGTTGCCGGCTCCGATTTGGATAGCCATACCAGCGGATCGTTTATAGCTGCCCGCCAGGTTGTTGGACAGCCAAGTGACATTCCCCGGGAATGCGGGATAGATCCCCAGAACTGCGATGAAGACGCCGGCATATACAACTCCTGGAACGCCTCGTCCAGATGCCGAAATGCACATGATGAAACCAATGGCGGTGATGCACATGCAGGCGAATACGAACGGAGAACGCTTGCCAGCGCGGTCGGACAGCCATGCTACCACAACTGCAAGAGCCGCGGCGGTGATGTAGATGGGTCTGTGCATGACAAGATTGGTCAGGCCGTCTCAAATCTTCTCCAGAACAAGGGCTACATACATTGTAAGAAGCTGAGCGGTCGAGGAGGTATAGCCGAGCTCATTGATGATTGTTGGGAGGAAGAAGCTGATCCCGTAGAGAGGACACACAATACCCCAGTACACTAATCACATTAGCGGAGATCCAGATGTCAAGCTTTGCTCATCCCCAGGAGACTCACTGAACAACGATAAGTAAATCTGCCAATCAGTGAAGGCGTCCAGGACATAGCGCCACTTGAACCGATCACTCTCTGCAACCATCTTCCCCGACTCCTTGGAGCCCTGGTATTTCAGCCTATGTACAACCCAAGTTCGTTCTTCTGGTGTCAAGAATTCTGCAGTTTCCGGAAAGTCGTATATCGTGAAGAACGCTATGACGGCCACAACCACAGTCAAAATCCCTTCTAGAATGAAGATCCAGCGCCAGCCTTCGAGACCTCCAGCACCATCCATTTTCTGAAAACGTTTAGCCGAGGAACATGGCCAAGGCCTTCCTATGTCAAAGGGGAACGATAGATTCGAGAGACTTACAGCAATCGCGAATGCCAACAAGCCTGAGAAGGCACCAGCAACACTAGCGGCACTGAAAAACATAGCTTGTCTGAACTGTGCCTCTGTCCTGCAGTACCACATAGTGATATAGAAAGCCACTCCTGGATATAATCCTGCTTCTGCAACACCGAGAAAGAATCGAGCAATGAGCAAGCCGGTATAGTCTTTAACCTGCACTCAGCTCTCTCAGTAAGATGCCCTACACTTATGGAGCCCAGGTACGCACAATTCCCATCAAGGTCATTACCAGGCCCCATGCTAACATGATAGTCGGTAGCCATATCGACGGACGAAAACGCTTGAGACAAAGATTGGACGGCACCTCGAATGCACAGTAGCTGAAGAAAAATATGGCTAACGGGCTGATTAGTTTTTCGGCGACATTAAAGTCAAATGGCGGGATAGGAGCCTACTTAGAGTCCAATTATATTGGGGACCGGTCATGTTTAGATCTTCTACCATGCCTTCTATCTTGGCGTTACCAATGTTCCCTCGATCCAGAAAGGCTAGCAAATAAAGCAACGACAGCATGGGAATAAGTCGAATATCCATCTTGCGGAGGACCTTCTTGCTGTTGATGTGACTGAAATCGGCATGCACAGCATCATACTCCGGATCATGAATGCCTCCCTTCTCAGTAGGCAACGGCGATGGGGAAGACGAAGTCGATCCTTGATGATGATTGTACTGGTGGTGTGAGGCTCGATCATTCTTATCGAGCGAGGAAGTGACGGCCGTTGAGGGCTTGCTGCCACGCTTTGAGAAAAGCATCGCGAGTTTGAACAAGGTACACCAAATCACATAAAATAATGCTCCAACTTGAGAAATAACAACGGCGGAGACTGCGTCTTATGATGATGTGGAGGGCGCTATCAGTAGCAAAAGGAAACCGTCACAGGCGGCATCGAGTGGTTGCGAACATTTACCCTATGTTGCATCATAGTACCCTTCCATTTCTGAGCATCCCCGCATTTCCCCTATGGTGCGGAAACGCTACCATGTCTTGCTCCCTGGCAGGGTCCTTTGCCGCTATCTGGGGTATTTAGCTGTCTGATCGATTGGCTAAAGAAGAGAATAAAAGTGGATTCCTGTCGATATATCCCACATATCGGAAGACGTCAGGGCTCTACAGATACACCGAAGCATCATCCTCTCGGCGTCGTCAAACGATCAGTATAAAGATCCATATCCTCTTAGCATCCATCCATCCAAACTATTAACGTTAAGGACCACCAATCTTTGATCGTGTGGCTGGATCTCCAGAGACTGCTGTTTGCTAAATGATGTCATGTTGAGGCACCCGCACGTCCGGACGCCAAGGTATCGGCGTGAATTGACCCGAGCATCGGGAGACCCACGTTGAAGATCTTTGAAATGGCTCGCCGCGTTACTCGCACAGCCTTAGGGTTACTGCCATCGATGGCCGGGGTCGGAGACTGGGGGAGAGAACGATGGCGCACACTAACAATATCACCTAAAGAATATGCTACCTCCCCAAGTCTCGGTCCGAACAAGTGGGAACGGAATCAAGCCGTCTCCTCGTCTAGCTTTACTCGCAGAAAAGATTCATGAGCATGGCCTACTTTAATGAGATTTCAGACTGCGAGTGTACAGCTAGATACAGGACGCGTTTGAACATCACTAATGTGCAGAAGAAGTGTCAGCTATACCCTGAAATAAAATTTGAGCCAGCTCCTTGTACCTAATATATATATCTAGCACTTAACATTGTCATTCAGTTATGGCCTCCGTCAGGCTTGGCCTCTTCTTCCTGTCTTGCATTGGGGTCGATAACTTGCCGCCCGTTCCAAGTCTTCATGACCTTCACCAACTCATTCCTCGTCCTTGTCTGCATCCAGTAGGGCCAAGATCTGAGCGTCACAGCGAGGAACTTCGCCGCACCCGGCAACACAACCTGCCCGCTTGAGCCCGTGAGCACCTTCATCACAATCGCCTCGGCCACAGTATCAGCCTCGAGTGTCGGCATCAGGAATTTCGAATCATTGTTGAAACCTGTGAATAGCGGCGTTCGGGTGTAACCCTGCGTGATGACGACCGTGCGAACTTTTGGGGCATTGTACTTAGTCACCAGCTCAGCGGCGAGACCCTCGTGGAATGAGAGTGCTGCGGCTTTGGATGCAGCATAGTCCACCATTTGCGGCGCTGTAGCGTAAGCTGCCAACGAAGCGACGGTAACGACCATACCATGGTTCTGGCCGATCATGTTTGGAAGAAACTCTTTTACTAGCCAGTAGTGCGACAGTGCATTCACGTCAAAGGTCAAGCGGACATCTTTCTCAGTTGAATCGAGAATAGTCTTGCCGCGTGCTGCACCAGCATTGTTGATCAACACGGTAGGATGGCCCACAGTCGAACGGATCTCGGCTGCAGCTGCGGCGACCGCTTTTGGGGAGGTTATGTCACACTTATAGTAGAGGACATTTGACGTTGCTTTATGCTCGTCAGAACCATAGGCCAGCAACTTCCTCGATGAACAGCACTCACAGTCTTCGAAGGTTAATGGTTGCACATCTAGTACAACAACTTTGACACCCCTCTCTGCGAACAGCATCACTGTTTTTTTGCCAATTCCGTCACTTCCGCCTGTTACAACGACTATCTCCTTACTCCAGTCATACAGGTCGCTTTGCCAGTTATTCAGTACTCTTTTGTTCAGAAGCCCGTGGGCCCATCTCGCAAGGCCCAGGTATATAAGTAGCTTCAAACGTCTCAGTGCGGTTTCATGTCCTCTTGCTAAGTATTGACCTCTGTTGGTATAACGTGCAAGAATCATCAACGAAAGAGTAATCACGGGGTTGAGCGCAGTCTTCGCTGTCACACGACCAACAAC
>QQTW01001725.1_pt1 | contig 15536 bp, 13 predicted proteins | sample 1904831 | NCBI WGS metagenome assembly QQTW01 (sample SAMN09435610, study PRJNA476489) | Subsurface metagenome, whole genome shotgun sequencing project. | reverse complement strand
CCTAGATGCAAATGCATAAAACTGTCACACTCGGGCGTCGCCTGCCGATGCGCCCAAAATCGTTTTGGGACAGACTTCTCTGGCAGCAGTTTGAGTGTATCCCATACGGATGTATTTGACACGACTGCCCGACGTGCTCGTACCGTCTTACCGCCCCGCAAGCACACCCCTACCGCACGCTTGCCTTCTACAAGTACTTGCTCAACATGAGCGCCTAGCATCAGCCGACCGCCGTTTCGCTCTAATCCCCGCACTAGCGCATCAACAAGAGCACCACTACCACCAATTGGATAGTCTAGTACTACGCCCGGTCGATACCAGTCTGCAAACATAAAGGCAACTTCTGCAGCACTGGTGCCGTTAGCTGGTAGTCCGGAGAGGAGGAAACAAAGCAAATTGAGCCAATTGCGTGTGAAGGGGTCTTTGACAACATCATCCATAATGCGTGAGAAAGGTCCAGTCAGCTTAGTAATATGGGCAGCATGTCTGAGCAGAGATGGGGCAAAGCGTCCTACTGTGAGTGCTGCGGCTAGATCAAATCGCAGGGCAGCGGGTGGCATCGCGATCGCTGCACTCATCAGGGGGTCCATCACACGTTGTAGCTCACGCCATTCGGCTACGGCTTCATTGCCCCGGAGTTGACTGAGAACCTCACAAAATTGCTCGGCACCAACTGAAGTGTCAAAATCTCCTTCCGGCAAGCAGCAACCCCAAGTATCGTAGGTCGCGCATTCCAGTTCCTCACCAATAGCGTCCAGCACGTGCCGAAGGGGGTTAGAAGAGGGCTGGTAGGACAAGCCAGAGTAGAGTGACGGTCCCGAGTCAAACTTGAATCCGTTGCGCTCAAAAGAGTGCGCAGCACCACCGGGGATTGAGTGGCTTTCGCAGACAGTTACATCGAAGCCATACCGCGCCAGAAGGGCTGCGCAGCTCAAACCGCCAATACCACTACCAATTACGACAACGTCTGTTTCTTCATGACTCGAAATTGATGCTGCCTTGAGAAAAGTTTGCCGAATCACTCTCTGTCCCCTGTGCTGATATTACTTAGACACTATCTCGAAAACGGTAGTGTTTTAGACGTAGAGATTTCACAAGTTAGAATTACAGACCAACACAAAATTTGGGAAAATTCTGTATTCAAATTTACAAGTAAGCTGTTTCGCGCTCACGTCGAATGACTTGTTCGGTGAGGCGTTACGATAAAGCAAGCAGCGATACATACTTGTCCTCGTAAAATAATTTGATAACGTCAAAATCTCGACGCAGCAAATCTTCAACCTGCAATGTCGAACAGTTTCCAAGCTGTAGCCAAACAACTTTCGGCGGATTCCCAAACACTAAGCTGAGGTCGTGCATATCCGCGTCTTTCGAGACAATCATCAAATCATTGTCTTTCGCATAATCCCAAACTGTCTGGTCGGCAGTTGCTTTCATACCCACATCTCGAACGTGAAGCGAACCTGGAAAAATGCAAATGAATAGCGCTCCCCAATTCAGGATTGAATCACAAACAGAGTCTGCCCCGCAGAAACCATCTGTCCTTGAGTACAGAGAACTTCAATTACTCGACCGGAAACTGGTGCCGTAATAGCAATTTCCATTTTCATTGATTCTAAGATCAGCAAGCGATCGCCTTCTGATACGTCTGCTCCTTTTTCGACCGCAATCTGCCATACGTTGGCGGGGACATGTGCTACCACAATCTGACTGTTGGGTGGCAGCACTAAGTCTGCTTCATCAGGCATAAAATTGCCAGGTTCTTCGCTTGGCTCAACGATTAAATTATTTGCTGCCCAGCGATCGCGCTCTACCTCAAATGCGGCTTGTTGTTTTGCTTTAAAAGCAGCAGATTCAGCGGCGATTGAACTCAGAAACTCGTTGTATTGCCGCAGACTAAAGGTTTCCTCTTCCATATCCAGATTGACTCTGCCATGAATGAAGTCGTCTCGAAGCTTGAGCAATTCCGCAGCCGACACCGGATAGAACCGAATTTGGTCAAAGAAGCGCAGCAACCACGGCTTCCCTACCTCAAAGTCTGTAGTCTGCCGAAAGGTATTCCACATTTGCACAGTGCGACCAACAAACTGATAGCCTCCGGGACCTTCCATACCATAGACACACATGTATGCACCGCCAATACCAACAGCATTTTCAGGCGTCCAGGTGCGGGCTGGATTATATTTTGTGGTGACTAATCGATGGCGTGGATCAATAGGAGTGGCGACAGGAGCACCTAAGTAAACATCACCTAATCCCAATACCAAGTAACTAGCATTGAATACAATTTCACGGACTTGCTCGATACTTTCCAAGCCATTAATGCGGCGAATAAACTCGATATTGCTAGGACACCAGGGCGCATTAGGATTGACTGATCGCATGTATTTATCGATTGCCAACTGCGTCGATTCGTCATCCCATGACAGCGGTAAATGCACGATTCGCGTTGGCACTTTCATTTCGTCAATCGCCAGCAGTTCACCTTCGGCAGCAATTAACTTCAAAAGCAACTGCTCCAACGGCAAAGCGCGGTTGTCATAGTGAATTTGCAAAGAGCGAATACCCGGAGTCAAATCTAGAATCCCCGGTAGTGGGTTGGCTATCAGCCATTCCATTAACGCGTGAGCCCGAAACCGTAGGTTCAGATCCAAAACCAATAAACCATACTCAACCAGCACATAGTCATCTCCAGCGCGACGGTACTTCACCGCGACTTGCTCTGAGGTGGCAGGAATTTCATGCAGTACTGCATCCTCATCTAGGGCTTGGAAATGTAAAGAACCTTGAGGCAGAGACAATGATTCTAGCTGGGGGCTGCTGGCAGTCAATTGCAGCGTTTCAATTTGCTGATCCTGCTGAAATTCTCGTTGCAAGGCTTCGGTAAAAGTCATGCGACGAAATCGTATAGTGTTTCCAGGTTTGAGCTGTCCAATCTTCCAAAGATCCGCTAGAGCAATGGTGGCTGGACAGACGAATCCCCCTAAGCTGGGACCATCGGGACCGAGAATAATTGGCATATCACCCGTGAAGTCGATCGTGCCAATTGCATAAGCATTGTCGTGAATATTGGAGGGATGCAACCCTGCTTCGCCGCCATCTTTGCGAGCCCACTGGGGTTTGGCACCGATCAGACGCACTCCTGTGCGAGCCGAGTTGTAATGCACTTCCCAGTCTGTTGAGAAAAACATCTCAATGTCTTCATCGGTAAAGAAATCGGGTGCACCGTGAGGACCATACAGTACGCCAATTTCCCAATGGCTGGGGTATTTCGGAATCAGTTCGCCGGGTAAAACCAGATTAGAAGCAGATTCTGAATCGCTAGGGTGATTGAGCTTGAGCACATCACCCACGCGTAGCGTTCGTCCACAATGCCCACCAAATTTACCTAATGTAAAAGTCGATTTGCTGCCCAAATAATCGGGAACGTTGAAGCCATGCCGTACTGCCAAATAGGTGCGAGTGCCGTTCCCCTGAATCGCTCTCATCCGCAAAACGCTGCCTGCGATCGCAGATACTACTCTCCAAAAGGGAACCGGATTGCCATCTAACTCCGCCTGCATCGGCGCACCCGTCAGACAAATCACGGTATCGGTATTGAAGCGGAGCGTCGGACCTGTAACTGTTAACTCCAAGCCTGCTGCCGATTCCAGATTGCCGACTAAGCGATTGGCAAACCGAAATGCCAAATAATCCATCGGTCCCGATGGTGGCACGCCTACATTCCAGTAACCAATGCGTCCAGGATAATCTTGAATTGTGCTGAAGGCTCCTGGCTCCAAAACATCAACGGTGAAAGGGGTATATTGAAAAGAATTTAGAAAACGGGTGCTGAGGTTGCCCGTGTTAAATGTTGGATCATCCAGAATTTGGCGCAGGTAATCGAGATTGGTTTCGATGCCCGCAAGCTGAGAGTGATCGAGAGCAGATTTGAGTTGCGCGATCGCTTCCTGCCGCGACTCCTCATGTACAATCAATTTTGCCACTAGCGGATCATAGTAGGGCGTGATCTCGCTTCCCTGTTCGATCCAAGTATCACAGCGAATCCCCTCCGCAAAACTCACCTTTGTCAAGGTGCCCGAACTGGGTTGAAAGTTCTTTCCCGGATCTTCGGCATACAGCCGCAACTCAATGGAGTGTCCTTGCGGTTGCGGCTGGTAGTTGTCGAGGAAAGTGGAATCTCCCGCCGCCAAACGCAGCATCCATTCCACTAAATCAACGCCGTTTACTTCCTCTGTGATGCCATGCTCAACTTGAAGACGCGTATTCACCTCCAGGAAGTAAAACTCGTTGCGCTCAATATCAAAGACAAACTCCACCGTTCCTGCCGATTGATAATGAATAGCGCGTCCCAGGCGCAACGCAGCATCATAAAGCTGCTGACGCAAGGCATCGCTAATTCCCGGCGCTGGAGTTTCTTCAATCAATTTTTGATTACGCCGCTGTACAGAACAATCGCGTTCACCCAAGGCAACCACATGACCTTGACCATCCCCAAAAATTTGGACTTCAATATGCCGGGCTTGTTGAACGTACCGTTCGAGATAAACGCCCCCTTGTTTGAAATTGTTCTGACTCAAGCGTTGCACGGTTTGAAATAATTCTGCCAGCTTGTCTTCGCTGTAGCAGAGTTGCAAACCAATGCCGCCGCCCCCGGCAGTACTCTTGAGCATGATGGGATAGCCGATCGCCTGCGCCTGCATCTGCGCCTGCTCCACATTATCAAGCAGGGAGGTTCCCGGCAATAAAGGAACCTGATTTTGTGCCGCTAATTCCCGCGCCGTATGCTTTAGCCCAAAACTCCGCATCTGTGCCGGAGTTGGACCCACGAAGACAATACCCTCCTCGGCACAAGCTTCCGCAAATTCAGCGTTTTCGCTCAAGAAGCCATAACCCGGATGGATCGCCTCCGCCCCAGTTTGCTTTGCTGCTGCCAAAATCCGTTGAGAGCGCAAATAGCTATCTGCTGCTAATGCAGGACCGATCCCCACCGATTCGCTTGCCATTGAAACATGACGAGCATAGGTATCCGCTTCAGAATAAACGGCGACTGAGGCAATTCCCATTTGATCAAGGGTGCGGATAATCCGGCAGGCAATTTCACCACGATTAGCAATCAGAACTTTGGTGAACATAGGGTGTAATTTAAGTATCTAAACGGCATCCCAAACAATCAATTGAATCGGCGTAGGGTTATAGCCATTACAGGGGTTGTTGATCTGAGGACAATTAGAAATTGCCACCAAGGCATTCATTTCTGCTCGCAGATCAACAATGCTACCAGGATCGGAAATCCCATCAACAATTTCCAACGTGCCGTCTTGGCTCACCGGCACATTCATAAAAAAGTTGATGTTGCTCGTCATATCCCTTTTGCCCAGCCCGTAATCCTTAATCGCATAGAGGAAATTTTCTACACAGGCATGTTGCCATTTCTTGTCCAATCCAAATCGCACCGAGTTACTCTCGCAACTACACGCCCCACCCGATGTGTCATGGCGTCCACAAGTGTCGTTCAGCACCGTCATCAACACATTGCCGTCATTGGAGTAGAGTTTAGTCCCTGTGGTGATAAAAATATTCCCCTGTGCCCGAATCGTATCAGGGGCACTATAGCGTTCACTGGGATCGTCTGCGTTGTAAACCAAAAAATCTACTGCCTGATTGCCGCCTAAATCCACGATTCGCAGCGTTTGACCTTTTTTGATCACCCGTGCCCAAGGTTTACGGGCAGGTAATACCTGATCGTAAATCGCGAGTTGGGGATCTTGCGGTGCTAGGGTTGAAGTCATGATTAGATACTCCTATCGATTGCAATGTTAGATAAATACAGCGTCGGTGTTTTGAAAGCCGCGAACCGCTTCTGAGTTGCCCGTTCTGCACAGATCATCGGCGGTGGGTGCAGGGGAGTTCCAAGCGATCGCCCGAATCGGTTTCGGATCATAGGTTGAACTTGGATCAAGCGGATGAGGACAATTGGACAAGACAGCTAACACATTCATCTCCGCGCGTAGATCAATGAAGTCGCCGGGTTTTGCGGTTTTCTCTGCCCAACCTAGATTGCCATTCGGCTCCACAGCAATACGGGTAAACAAGTTGAGATTCGGCATGATGTCTTTCTTGCCCAAATTTCGTTTTATGAGCGCCAGCATGAAGTTATCCCGCGAATTCTTGAAATCACCCTCTCCATACTTTGCATTGGTCGCCAAATTACTGCATCCGCCGAGCGTGTCGTGCAAGCCGCAGGTATCTTCCGTGATTGAGAACAGCACGCGCCCCATATCAGAGTAGAGCAACATTCCCTTTTTCAAGAAAGCATTGAACTGAATTTTGGCAGTATCGGCGGCGTTGTAACGCTCAATCAAGTTATCAGCGTTGTAGCAGAGAAAGGCAACGCCCCTAGAGCCTTCGGGTGCAGCGATTCGTAGCGTTGTTCCGCGCCGGATGATGCGAGACCAGTATGCTCCACCTGGAATCACTTCGTCCCAAGTCACTAGGGCTGAATCGACGACTTTTTGTTCGATAGACATAAATGAACTCCTTGATTGAAATGATAAAGCCCAGGAGGCTTCCAACAGTAACCGACTGTTGAATGGCTCTCCCGGGCTTTTCTCCCGCCGTGTGACCGCTTCTTCTGCACTTCTAATTAAGTTGCAGGTTTGAAAACGGCTGCTTCTCTTGGACCAGACATTCAACTCGATGAGCTAAATCGGAACCCTAGAAGCAAGTGAATATTTAGGTGATCTATAAATAAACTTTTAACACAACAGACCTATAAAATAAACAATTACAACATGACAAATAAACTTTGGTTCTCTCGTTCCCAGGCTGAGCCTGGGAACAAGTATTCGAGGCTTCGCCTCCCTAGTGTCGATCAAAGTGCAAGATGTCAGTTAAATTTCACTCTTAAAGCGTTGCCATTTTTGTCATGAAACTTTCACCTTGAGCCAACTTTTGAGAAAATTAACTAAAAATTAGTATGCTAAAGCACAAAAATCCACTTGAACTGCCGTTATTCTTGTCATAACCAAATCTAAAGCTAAATTTGCCAAAAAATCGCTATAACGTTTAGCTTTTTAAGTTCGTGAACGTTATTAATTATAAAGCTCAAGCTTTGTAATAGAAAAAATTTAATCGCTTCTAGGGTTCCGGTTTAAAGAACTGCTACTGATTGAGCTGATTTTGTTTAAACGCTGGTCCGAGAGAGGCAGGCTAGTTCCTTAGATGGCGATCTTTTACCGAAAGTGAACTGGTTACACGGCGGGGGAAAAGCCCGGGAGTGACATCAGCAAAATAAGCTGAGTGTTTCTTCTGGGCTTTTTTTGTTGATGACGACTTTGAACCGCCTCAGCGCAGCGTCAGCCGAAGGCGAAGGCTTTAGCCGTTAGCGCCTTAAGCGCGTTAGAGCGCCAAGAATGCCAAGGGAAGAAAGGAAGAAGGGATTTTACGAATCATTTAAAACTGCTTTATATCTGATCAAACATTTAACAACTTGCTAATCATTACACTGTAAAACTTATGAAAGCCCGATTTCTTCTTGCTTGTCTCATTTTAATTACATTGATGTTCACTGCCAGCTGCACTAATCCAGCTGTATACATTACAACGACTACGCAAACAGAGTCTGCTTCTGCGGCAACGAGCGCCGGTTCTATCAATCTGGGTTTTAGCGCCTGGCCGGGTTGGTTTCCCTGGCAAGTTGCTCAGGAACAAAAAATCTTCCAGGCACAGAAGGCAGCGGTTGATTTGAAGTGGTTTGATGGCTATTTGGAGTCCATCAGTACGCTAACAGCAGGACAATTGGATGCTAACAGCCAAACTCTTGGAGATACCGTCAGTTCCGTTTCTGGCGGGGCTGAACAGGTTGTGGTGCTGGTCAACGACAATTCCACAGGCAATGACAAGATTATTGTTCGAGAAGGAATTAACGTGATCGCAGACCTGAAGGGTAAAAAAGTGGCTGCTGAAGAAGGCACGGTCGATCATTTCCTACTGTTGCTAGGAATGAAGAAGGCAGGCTTATCGCCACAAGATATTCAATTTGTGCCGCTAGAAACGGGTAAAGCTGCTGCCGCGTTTGTGGCAGGGCAAGTTGATGCGGCGGCGGTGTTTGCCCCGTTCACTACCCAGGCTTTGAAGCGATCGGGCAGTAAGGAACTATTCAGTTCTAAAGAATTTCCAGGAGCCATCTCCGACCACTTAGTGGTAACTCGCAAATTTGTCTATGACCACCCTGATCGAGTTCAGGGTTTAGTCGATTCCTGGTTTGCCACATTGGACTATCTAAAAGCCAACCGAGCCCAAGCTTACGAGATTATGGCGAGGCGAGCAGGTGTATCGAGCAATGAATATAAACAGTACGCCGACGGCACTAGGCTCTTCACCTTGGAAGAAAACCTGAAAGCTTTCCAGCCGGGCAACAACATGACTTCCTTACTGTTTGCAGCAGAAGAAATGAGCAAGTTCCTGCTCGATGTCGGGCTGGCGAAAACGAAGCCGAACACGACCCTTTTGTTTGACGATCGCTTCGTTAAAGCCTATGCCCAGAAGCAAGCTAAGACAGCATAAGGATCACCCCAATTCGAGTATTTAGGTAAACCATGAACGAAATTTCTACTCCACCTCGCTCAATCCAGCCATACATTAAGCAGAAAACCATGCATCCTACGGTTTTCTGGCGTTTGGCTGAGGACATTCCTAAACCCCTTTATACAGTATTGACGATTGCCTCAATTGCGGTGCCATTGCTTCTGTGGTGGGGCGTAACAACTTTCGGCAACATCGACCCCAAGTTTTTGCCCTCTCCTGCCAAGGTGATAGAAGCATTTGGGCGGCTGTGGAATACTCGTGAACTATTGAAAGACACAGTAGCTAGCCTGTGGCGAGTCGGAGTTGGCTTCCTGTTGGCTGCCATTCTCTCAATTCCGGTTGGTGTGCTGATGGGTAGTTTTCCAAGCATTCGCGCTTTGCTTGAGCCGCTGTTTGGCTTGATGCGCTACATGCCCGCACCCGCTTTCATCCCCCTACTGATTCTATATCTAGGCATTGGCGAAGGACCTAAAGTCACCCTCATCTTCATTGGCGTGTTTTTCTTTAACTCGTTGATGGTGATGGATACAGTGAAGTTTGTGCCCAAAGATTTGATTGAAGCTACCTACATGTTGGGTGGAAATCGCTGGGAAGCTCTGACTCAAGTGATTCTGCCCCATGTTTTGCCCGGAATTCTGGATGCTTGCCGAATTAACCTGGCGGCGGCATGGCAACTCGTGATCGTCTCAGAACTGATTGCTGCAACGGAAGGGTTAGGTCGTCGGATTAGTGTGGCGGGTCGCTTTCTCAAAACCGATGAAATTTTTGTGGGGCTAATTGTAATTGGGGTGATCGGTTTGGCGTTTGACTTGTTGTTTCAGTACTTGTTACAAGTCACTTGCAAATGGGCGAGTCAGAAACGATAGCCCGGAAGAAAGAAAACTCTGAGCAAAAACGACTAATCAATCTTTATCGAGCGCTAACCCATGTTTTTACAAGTCAACCATCTGAATAAGCACTTCCCCACCAAAGACGGTACGTTGGTAGTTCTCAAAGACATTGACATGCTGATTGAGCAAGGCGAATTTATCTGTGCAGTCGGCGCGTCTGGCTCCGGTAAGTCTACGCTGCTGCGACAAATCGCCGGATTGGATAGCCCGACAACGGGCGAAGTTCGAGTGGATGGCAAGCGTGTCACAGGTCCGGGACCTGATCGCGGTATGGTTTTCCAGCACTACACTCTGTATCCCTGGATGAGCGTTCAGGAGAATGCCGAGTTTGGGCTGAAGCTGCAAGGGGTTCCCAAAAAAGAACGGCGCGCACAAGCAAGTTATTACTTGAGCGTAGTGGGATTGACAAGTTTTGCCCAAGCTTTGCCTGGTCAGCTATCGGGCGGCATGAAGCAGCGCGTGGCGATTGCCCGTGCCCTCGCTTCAGAACCGAAAGTCTTGTTACTGGATGAGCCGTTCGGCGCACTCGATATCCACACTAAGGAATCGATGCACAGTTTCATGCTCGACCTGTGGCAACGCACCAACATCACCATCTTTATGATTACTCACGATGTCGAAGAAGCCGTGTTTCTAGCGAATCGCATTTATGCGCTGGGAGCGCGTCCAGGAACGGTGAGAAAAGAAATGAAGATCCACTTGCCCGATCGCAGCAGCGCTGTTAAACGTAACACCATATTTCACGACTACCGCGACGAGCTGATGGATTTGCTGCGGCAACATGGCAAGGAAGCGGTAGCCGCATAACTTAAATGGGTCTATTTGTTTAAAGGTGTCTGAAGCTGGCAGCTCTTGAGTAAGGCATCTTACTTGTGCCTGAGCCAGAGCGCTGAGCTTCGAGCCAATCAATTACCTCTGCTTCGGTTTCGGCGTATCGGGTCTCACCTGTTGTGGGATCATAGGCACGCCAAATTACAGCTCCAGAGTCGCTCGTTATGGCTTCGAGCGAAACCGCTGAGGAGTTCGCGCTCGCGTTCATCAGCCGAGCTAACACAGCTTTACCCCACTGGATTGGCTTGACATTCTGAGTGGGCTGACTCTGAATCAATTGCTGCTCTTGCTCCAAAAGGGTCAGGAGTTGAAAATTTCGAGCGGCTCTAGCCTGCTCTAAACGATGCGCCAAGGATGCGGCGATGTTTGCTTGGTGTTTAGCAGCTAGCTCAGGTTGATTGTTCAAAAGTGTATTCATCATCGATAAATACCCCTACGTGTATCGGGGGGAGGAATCTAATTCCTATCTATTCACTATCTTACTGTAACATAAACTACTAAATTGAACTTTAGTTACAATATACTGACATTTTTAGCGATGGTTCCACCGAACTCTAATCGACCTAAATGGTTATATTGGCTAGATTCTTGTCCTAGTACGAATAGTTGGGCAATCGAACACCTTGCTCGATTGCAGCATGGCGACGTAATCTTCACTCAGCAACAAACGGCTGGGCGAGGGCAACATGGGCGGATTTGGCATTCTCCGCCCGGTGTTTTAACCGCTAGCTTTGTCCTGGAGCAAATCCCCACGCTACAGTTACCTAAACTCAGTTCGGCGGCTGGATTAGCAGTGATCTATGCGATCGAGGATCTGATCCCCGACTGGCAAAAAGTGCTGAAATTGAAGTGGCCCAATGATATCCTCTTAGAGGGGCGCAAGTTGGCAGGCATTTTGTGTGAAGCGAGTGCCAGTAAAATGATGGGACGGGTCGTAGTGGGGATTGGGCTGAATCGTTGTGTGAATTTTGACTCTTCTGGACTGGATGCCAGCGCTGTCGGTCAGGCAATTAGTCTACATCAAGTATCATCAACAGTACCCGATGAATTCCTGCTACTAGAACGATTGCGCCATTATTTGCTGCAAACAGCGGGATTATTGCGATTAGAGACAAGCGATACTCACGATAGCAGTGGACTATCGGCACTGTTACCTATACTCCGTAGCCGTGATGCGTTGGTTGGACACTTCGTTACCCTCGATTTAGGTGGAAAACAAGTTTCAGGACAGGCAGTAGGACTTGATGATCGCGGACATTTACTGTTGCGCCTTGCCGACGGTGAGGTGCTATCGTTTGTCTCAGGACATGTTCTCTGGCAGAATCGTGAGAAATAGTCTATAAGAGTCAAAATCGATCTTTGTAGCCGCTAAAATTCTAGTGATGAGATAAATTTAGTTCATGACAGCACAGGTACAACAGAAACCAACATTAACGTTAAAAATCACTGCACTACGCAGCCAAGAAGGAGTCGTGTGCGTTGCACTGTTTCCAAGTGCAGAAGGTTTTCCCGACAATGCTGATAAAGCGACAATTGCTGAGTGCTTTCCCATATCAGAAATCCCACTCTCTATTACTTTTGAAGATATCCAGTATGGATGCTATGCTGTGACTGTATTTCACGACGAAAATGCAGACGGTGAATTGAATAGGGGAGCCTTTGGCATTCCCCAGGAAGGTCTAGGCTTTTCTGGGAATCCTCGTTTGTGGAAGGGACCACCTGAGTTTCAACAAGCAGATTTTGAATTTGCCCCATCTCATACAGCAGTTGAAATTGAGATGAAATACTTTTAAGGCTGTAGATTGTTCCTTGGCAGAGCAGGATGAGGCATCTTGACTTCCAGAAAAGGGTGAACTCACCATTGTTCTCGCTCCCTCCGGACCTTAATTTTGTGCCACAGCTGAATCGACAATTCTATTTGCTCTGGGGTCAGGGATGGCACAAACTCACCCCATAACTGTTTTAACTCTGCATAAGGAGTATCTTTAGGTTTTAACGGCATAGAAGCACATTTGGTAATATATATACGCTTACCAGCTAGAGTATTCGATAACACGCTCGTCATAACAGCGTCTTTAGGAGTAGAAAACAGCCACTTTATAAAGGGTTAAGCATTTCTACTTAAGAAAATCTGTAACAATTCTTTCAAATTAGTGTGGATACAGTTATTACCGTAGATAGATTTCTGACTTACTTGTGTGACTAAAATTTGACAATCTACTTTTACAGAAGAAAATCTTATTAAGAATATGTAATCTGGATTACAACGTATTAACAGTTAAATTTAATTAACCTAATAAAGAAAGATTCAATATTTTAGTTATTATATTGCTACCCTCTAAAATCCTGTTTAGATAATCTCCTATCTTGACTTGAATTCCTTTTCAGGGCTATGACTACAATCAAAAGGCGCAGCGTTTGTACAATGCGTTTATCTTTATGGTTATTTGATAAGTCTTTTAAGATGAAAGACCAGGAGAAGACGAAAGACCAACTTATTGATGAGTTGGTGGTGCTGCGTAGACGAGTCATTGAGATAGAAAGCTTGCTAAGCCAGGAGCAGCAGGCTGTGTTGGAACTGGAGAAAAGTAAGCAGCATTTCCGCTTTCCGATTGAAGAGGCGAAAGGCTATGCAACTTTTACAGTAGATCCCAACGGATATATAAACAGTTGGAACAATGGAGCCGAAAGCCTTTTAGGCTATCAGTCAGCCGAGATCATTGGGCATCATTTCTCTTGCATTTTTACGCCTGAAGACCTTAAAGAGGGTAAGGAGCAAGAAGAACTAAGGACTGCGGTAGCTCGCGGTTGGTTTATTGACGAGAGTTGGCATGTCCGGTCAGATAGTACACGTCTGTGGATGAATACCATCGTTATGCGAATAGGAGACGAGACAGGAAATCTGCTCGGCTTCTCAGTAACCCTACGCGATATGAGCGAGAAAAAGCTGGCTGAAGCGGAAATACAGCAGCTCAATACTAAATTGGAAAGCCTTGTGCAGGAGCGAACAGTGCAACTGCAACGAGTTCTCGCTTTTGAAGCGATGCTCAAACGCATCTCTGACAAAGTGCGTGATAGTCTTGATGAGAGCCAAGTTTTGCAAACCACTGTGCAGGAACTGGTTCTCGGTCTTGGTCTTGTTGGCTGTAATGCGGCACGCTACAACCTCGCAGATAGCACTTCCACTATTCATTATGAGTATATAAACAATGTACCATTATATCAACGTCGAGCCATGGAAATGGCAGATCATCCAGAGGTGTATAATCAACTTTTGGGTGGTCAATATTTCCAATTTTGCTCCATTTTACCCAGCCAACCTCGCGACCGTGTAACGATACTAGCTTGTCCGATTATGAATGGCGAAGGGGTAGTGGGCGATTTATGGTTAATCAATTCAGTTGAATATGCCTTTAACGAGTTAGAGATTCGACTGGTGCAGCAGGTGTCGAATCAGTGCGCGATCGCTATTCGTCAAGCGCGGTTATATCAAACGGCTACAGCACAAGTTGAGGAACTGGAAAAGCTTAATCAACTCAAAAATGGCTTTCTTAGTACTGTTTCTCATGAACTGCGCACGCCCTTGACCAATATTAAAATGGCGCTCGAAATGCTAAAGCCTACTCTCCCCAAAACTGATGAACGAACTCAGCGTTATCTGGAAGTCTTGCAAAATGAGTGCAGCCGTGAAATTACTTTAATTAATGACCTATTAGACTTGCAACGGCTAGAAAATGCATCTCATATTACCTTGCCTGACGAGGAGATAAATCTACAGGATTGGTTGTCTGATTTAATTGAACCATTTCAAGTCAGAACTCGGCAACGCAAGCAAACTATAGAAATTAATCTTCCCCATGCTCTACCGACGCTAGTCTCAAACCGAGCCAGTCTAAAACGAATCTTAGCAGAACTACTCAATAATGCCTGCAAATACACTCCAGATGGATGTGAAATTGTCTTGAGCATTGGCTATAGATCCCTTGAGGCGGTCATTTTTACTATCAGTAACCCTACTGAGATTCCAGCAGTTCAGTTGCCACGCATCTTTGATAAATTCTATCGTGTTCCCAACACTGACCCTTGGGAACAAGGTGGAACAGGGTTAGGGCTAGCTCTTGTACAGAAGTTAATCGAACAGTTACAGGGAACCATCCAGGTTGAAAGCTCTAAAGGATGGACTACCTTTACCGTCGAATTACCTAATCAGCAATAGCGTAATTGGTGACAGGGCTAGCACCAATTACACTCATATGTGTGCAAAATTGGAATTTTACGTAGGATTATTACAAAATTTAATATTTATTGTAAAATTTAGATGCATTTATCCTAAAGACAACCTACCTCCAATTCATTACATTTCAATCAAGGCACAACCTGACTTCCCTGAACTCTGATCTATCTGCTCGTATAGCACGTCCATCCACTCATCGTCTGAATGTGGCTTTTTAGCATCAGTCAATATTATCCAATGCTGATCTATTTTCAGGTCGTTGCGAATTGTTCTAAACTTTTTCGATTCAACAGTCTCCAAAGCTTTTTCTGCTACCCTCCGATCATTGGCTAAATATATAGCTACCTTAAATAGTTTGCCTTGGGCGTCTTCTATACTTATCACTCCATTGATCAAGAGTGATTCCCACCAGTAATCTGTGTCTTCTAGGTCTAAACCCTTTGACTCCATGTCTTTGACTGCAAGTGGTAAGCGCTCGTTGACCAGAGATCGGACAGTTTCAAAACTTACGCTCTTATCCAGTAATCGTAGCTGGCTAACAGATTTCCTAAACCAAATAGTTTGGTATGACATTTACCTTTCCTAATTCGACGCGCATACAAGACCCACTTGGATTTCTGCACTTCTTATGTTATGTCTTCAACAAGAAGGTTATATTGCAGACATCTAAGTAATTTGAATCTACTCTTTTAAGGTATCACGCTCTACAGGATTGTCACTAGGTACCTTCGCTACTGATTAGTAACGAGTACGCTCCCTCTACTTGCTGTAATTGTTCATGGATACCACGTTGTACTACCCGACCTCGTTCAAGGACAATAATTTCATCACAATCTCGAATTGTGCTTAACCTATGAGCCACAATAATACAGGAACATCCGCGCCGCCGCAGATTTTGGTCGATGATTTTTTCTGTCTCGGCATCGAGTGCAGAAGTAGCCTCATCCATCACGAGAATAGAAGGGTTGTTGACCAAAGCACGGGCAATTTCT
>QQTW01001724.1_pt1 | contig 15543 bp, 13 predicted proteins | sample 1904831 | NCBI WGS metagenome assembly QQTW01 (sample SAMN09435610, study PRJNA476489) | Subsurface metagenome, whole genome shotgun sequencing project. | reverse complement strand
ACGACAGAGAGCTTCGTATGATTCTGCAGAGAGGGGGGGAAGGAGTTAGCTTGCTCTGCCTGTTCGTCTTCCTCTCCTAACAACAACCTTCAACCTGATCTCCCCCCTCTTCATCAACCTCTCCTCACAACAACCTCCAACCTGATCTTCCCCCTCTTCATCAACCTCTCCTCACAACAACCTCCAACCTGATCTTCTTCTCTTCATCTTCCTCTCCTAACAACAACCTTCAACCTCATCTTCCTCCTCGTCACCATCCTCTCCTAACAACAGCCTTCTAACCTCATCTTCCTCACAGTGCCTCCGCTCGACAGCATCATCGTCGCTGCAACATCATCGAACAGAGACGCGTTCAACGTGTTCACGATGCCCTTACTGCGAGTCAACGGCCTAGCGGCCTTCGTCGCTCTGACTGCCATGCCATTTGCATGTGTCAAGCTTCACAAAATCCTCTCAGGAACCGACGGCAAGCCCGAAGACATCAAAGTGCTTCCCATCTACCCTTCGGTAAAGGAGAACGAGTCCTTGATAGTCTTGAGGTCTCCGATCCTCAGACAGACGTCATTGGGCAGGCGTATCCTCCGTGGCAGCATCAACACCGAGACCGCCGTTGTCGGGGACGAAGAAGAGACCGTCGACAGTGACATCAATAACACCGAGACCACCATCGTGGGAGGTGAAGAGAAGACCGTCGACAGTGACGCGGACAATACCGACAGCATAGTCGACGATACTGAAGAGGAGACCGTCCTTAGCGACGCGGATGACGTCGAGAGCACATTGCTCGAACTTGAAGAGGAAACCGTCCTTGGTCCCATCAATGGCAGCTCAGCCATAGTCAATGAGCTTGAAGAAGACACCGTCCGCAGTGACAGCAATGGCAGCTCGGCCATAGTCAATGAGCTCGAAGAAGACACCGTCCGCAGTGACAGCAATGGCAGCTCGGCCATAGTCAATGAGCTCGAAGAAGACACCGTCCACAGTGACAGCAATGGCAGCTCGGCCATAGTCAATGAGCTTGAAGAGGAAACCGTCCTTAGTGACAGCGATGGCAGTTCCACCATAGTCCCGGAACGTGAAGAACAAGCCGAATTGGCGATTGCCAGGTATTCCAGGCTCGAATGCCTTGACAGTGAGTACCCCTTCTCTCCCGCTCTTGACCATCTCCATCATACTAACGTGCCACAGTTGTGTTGATTGGCCATGGCGTTTTGAAAGCCATTTGCATCACGTGTGCCGGCGTCGACAGCGCGCATCCGAAAGTCTGTGCCGTGTTCTGCGTATGGTTGGTACGCAACACAATTCACAGCATTGAAAAGCCGGGAAGCGGCGAAGAGCAGCTGGGTATGTCAATCCTCATCCCTCCACTTATCCTGTCTCCAAGCTGACTTCAATTAGCTTTGATGAGAAACTCTATCATCCAAGCCTCTTATGATGTCGCCCAGACCCGCGCTCCCCTTTTCAGAGAGACCGTGCCAACCCGTATTGGCAAGTACACCAAAAACAATGGGCGAAAGCCAAAGATCGAAATCCCTTTCGAGGTCACTCATCACCTCACCTCACTGGTCCGGGACACAGCCGCAGTCCGAGTTGGAAAACACGCCGGTCGACGTGTAACAAAGTCCAAGACCCGTCATGGTAAGTTTTCCCAATGGCACTGCACCGGTGTAGCAAAAGGCAAAGAAACTAACGCAGGCTCTGCCGATCCAGAAACGATCCTCCGTCTGTATGAAACCATCACTGCACTTCGCCAAATTTCGGCGGCAGAACTTCGTCGCGCGAGCCGGGTAGCACTTCCAAAGCTGAAGCCGCGCCGTCCACAGCACATCAATAAATTTTTGATCGGAATTCCGGTGGAGCTCCATGACGCACCTTTGTCCATCGCAAAGCCGGGTCACACCGTCAACGACTCACTCTCAACCGTACAGCCAGATTCGAACAGCGAAAACGAACCCATCAACGCCATTCCTGATGTCGTGTCGTCCTTTGTCTTCACGAGCAAAAACGACGGATCCCTTCTCTCGGTACTGACGGAGTTTGTCAATCTACCAGATGTTGACTGTCCGCCGGAAGAGTTGCAGGTTTGCCTGTCTTGCATCGGTAGGGTATTTGAGCCTCTCGACAAAGACACCGGCAACGACGTTTCAGTCATTTACGAATCTCAAACTCATGGTACCGATCCTGCGTCTATCCTGGGATCCGCGCTCGCAGTCCATCGCAAAGTCTGGCCAACAGACTACCAAGAGACCAAGCTTGCGAAGCCGAAAGCCGTCAAAAACTCGCGATTGCTCGACTTTTTCAAGTCCAACCAGTACCAGAAGAAAGTCGAGGCAAAGCAGCCGCAGGCCGAGCGCGAAAATTCAAGCCAGCTCAATGAGATCCCGGTCGTTGACCACAGCATCCGCCCTGAAGAGAAAGACCAGATTTTCCAAGGTGGAATCCCGGGACTGGGAGCCCGACTGCCACCAGCGGATACCGCAAAGCCCGTGTCGACAGAGGGGGAAATCCCAGCTGATCAGGCCACGAAAAGCGCATCAGAAGGCAAACCGAAAGCCAATTCGAACGCCAATGAGGAGAAGGCGCCTAGCGGCATTAAACTCCCAAGAACTCCGTCCCCACATCCAGTGATGGCCCTAACCAGGACCGAGTTTAGCGACGCAATGCGCGTCCGTCGTGAGAGGGACATCGAGAATGCCATTTCGGTATCACCAGTCTTGAAAAAGACGAACATACACCCGCGCCTGAAAGACTGGTTCGCTTGCCATGTGGGCCACGACTCGCCCGCAAGTGAAAACCGCACCAAGTACTACGAGTTCGCGCCCGTCACCTTCCACATGGAGGGCAGGCAAAGCACGGGCACGCCGGTCATCGACGAGGAAGCAGAGACGGTACCTTGTGATTGGACCGTCTACCAGAGCCCCCTTTTCGGCCTGGATTTTCCCGACCAAGTGGCTGCAAGGGCAGCTAAGATGCAGGGTGGCGACCAACGCAGTTACCGGACAGACGGTAAAGCCAGCGCACAGCCGCTGAGATCGAGCCGGGGTCACGCCATGACCGCCGAGCAACTGCACGCGCGCGCGGCGGAGCGCACGAGGAACTATCCCGATCCGTTCATCACGAGGCCGATGCAGCCGAAGGCGTCGACGCCTGACCGCGCACCGTCGGAGGGCTCCGACACCGAAGAAGAGAGCGTCGAGGAAATCGAGCGAAAGACCGCCGAGTTCATGGCGGCACTGGGCCAGATCCAGACGAGCGATGAGGTGATGATTTACGATGAAGAGGAAGAGAGTGATGCATCATCATCACCATACACCGAGATTCCGGTGTACGGGGCCTTCGTGCCCGAAGTGAATTTTTTCACGCGGCAGACGACGGCCGGCCCATCTCAGGCGCACCGGGCGCAAACTCCGGTACTCCATCACCCGCAACCCAAAACGGCGGTTGGAGGAATGGCGGCGTTCGCCAAGATGAACATCGCCAGGAGGCTCGAAGAATGGGAGAGGGAGGTGGTCCAGCCGCTCCCGTCAGACTCGCCGACCATCCACACGCGAGCGTATCGCCGGCTGCTGGCAGCTGCCAAGGAGAAAGCCAGAGCCAGCTTTCAGCACCGCACTGGGACCGAGCAATTTTTCTGAGGGGAGGAAAGTGAAGGTAAGCAACCATTGTTTGTTCAGAGTGAGGATTGACTTGACTGACAAGAGGTTTCAGGAACAGAGGCGAACCGTTTACGAACGGAAAGACATGGTTATTGGTCTGGGGTGATTTCGCTTACATGGGACCCAAAATTCGGGATGGAGGCCTGTCGCGACTCCGGAGCCCTTGATGGGATGATGAATGGGTTGAAGTGGAGGAACTCTGCCGGCTCATGGCATTGAGAGGCAAATCATGTATATTAGCTTGAGAAGAAACTCAAAAAAAGTATAAAAATATATACTTCAAGTTGACAAAGGACAAGCCCTGGTCGTGTGATAATGCGCTCAGCGAATAATAATAAGAGTGAAGATCTTGCTTTGATTTCAAGAGGTGAAGTCAAGTGAGAGTGTCTCCACAAGAGACAGGAGCCTTACCATATCTGGTTAGTGCAAGCCTGCCAAGGAGCGTCCATGGCATTCCAAGAATTCGCATGCCCAGGGACGGCCTGGGCACACATTTGCTTACAGTTCATGGCGTCATTATTTTACAAGCGACAGGAAACCGAGTATGGAGAGGTTCAGTTTCTGGTATTAGGTGGCTATTCCATTACCGCGTGAAATAATACTGTACAATAGGTATACCCGCCGCATCAAACCCGATGCCAAACACTTCATGAGTCTGCCCAAACCTGCGCTTCAAAAAAACAGCATCGGCGGCGGCACCACATGCCCACTGCCGGACCCTCAAGGAAATTTCATCGCCGGCGCACGGCTCAGACCCCTCCTCACACACTATTAGCTGGATATCATCTATCATACTTGGCTCATTGTCGGACCTGAACGAACGCTGCCGCCACCGCGGGTCGCGCCCCGGCTGCCCATCAGCGAGAAGGCGGCCGACGCAGCGAAGGCGAAGAAGCCGAACCACAGGAAGGCGGTCGAGGCTTGTGCTTCGCGGCATCGCTTCTCCCGGTCGACGGAGCCGTTTGTGATGAAGTTGGTGCGGGTGTAACGCTGCGAATAAGCTGTTAGCAAAGCGCTAGGAAAGCTGAGGTGGTTGAGGGTCTCTTACATCGTTGTTGCAGCTGTGCACACCGAGGTACGCCGCCGTCGCGATGGCTGCGCACAAGAAGAACAGTGTGTTGAGGGCGTCAAGGACGAGTGGGATGATCGGATGGCCGACAAAGGAATCCTTGACGGTGACGAGGATCAGGTAGATCAGGGACAGCATCGCGAAAATCGCGACAAACATGTCGTAGTTGATTATGCTTGGGTTTCCGCGGATGGACTCTGAGATCATGTTTCCGATGAGAGCCATGACGATGAGAGCGCAAAAGAACTACAGAGACGATTAGAGACTTCGTCATTGCTGGCTGAATATTGTGCAAACATACCTGAAACCCTCGCAGCGCGAGGTTGATCATCTTGGATGCCATGACGGTCGCGTTTCGCTAAGATGAAAGAGCGGAGAAGATGGATGCGAATGGCAGTCTATGGTTGAGGGTAGATGAGGAAATACGCGCGAGCAGGAATGGTGAGAAGATGCAAGCGGTGATGGTATGTGACGGAAGAAGGGATCAAGCGGTAAGGAGGTTTGGGGGCTCTGGCTTTATCTGCGAAGAAGCGCTGGCGATCGGGAGCCCAGCGTGCCGGGGTCAATGATGCAACACGGCCGAATGACGTCTGGGTTTTCGCGCGCGCAGCTTTTTTGCTTGTGGCGCCAAGCGGGTCACCTGCGTGCCAACCCGTTCTCCCTAATCCAATGATGCAGTCGATAGACTCTGACGATGAAGCTCAGATGAGGTTTGATGCAGCTTGAGGAATGTTTCAATGTTGGATTGTATCGCGCTTGCAACGAGACTTGGGGATGCGTTTCTCACAAAGAAAGCAGCAGCAGTCGCTTATAACAGTCGGGCGGTTGCCCCGTGGAAAGCGAGGCCGTCATCACCACGGAAACCGGTGGGTACGTCATCCTTTGCAACGCCGCGGCGCGGCTCCAGCTCTTCGCAATCTGGGCAAGGCCTTGGCGGGAACTGGTATGTAACTCACGTCTATGGATGGATTTCTGGAAGCGCTTCAACAATAATAATAGTACATATGTAGCCATTGGACGATTTCAAGGTTGACGCCAGCTAGCCAAGAACAGCCCATACCTGGGCAACATTGAACGACAAGTCTGGCTATGTCTTATTTTCGCCTCTATATCGCTGTACATTCAATGATACGCACTAGTTCGACGACGCACCTCGCATACTTCATACCACAGTACAAATATTATCCGAGTCGCTGTGAGCGGTATAAGTCACCGTTTGACCGGATTGCGGAGCGGCTTATTTAATAAGTTAGACTCAGCTCGTTGAATCGCCGACGAGCTACATTAGCTCAAGTCTAACAGATCCCAGTTGTTGAAACCAAATGTAGGACAAATACTGCTAAAGGAGCATTTGGACCATGGGCAAGCGCACACCATCGATGCTGACCCACGGTTGGTAATCACCTGGGGCTGAGCTTTATTTTCTGACCACGATCAAGTAGAAGCTCCATGGAGGCTTCCAGGTGTGATCTATGGTTAAGTAACAATGAATGGAAACTAGGAGCCTTTAGAAGTTGAGGGTTCTGGTATTTCACTACAAACATTGAACTTTCCAGCTATTACTCAAGAGCCAAACTTTGCTCAAACTTCTGACTCACTGAGCCGTTACTACCTTAAGAGTGCCGAAACCTCCTCTCACTGCTTTATCGTTCGTACCTCACTACCCTCCATCTCACTGTCTAAACCTCCTTCATTCAACACTTACAGCTTCATCATGGATCACTACCATGCATCTTCCGCTGCCTGGAGTGTCACTCACCCTGGCTCTTCATACGTGCCACAGTACATGACTCAGGATGAACTGAAGCAGAAACTTGATGAAGCGCTTAACAACTTTTACGATGGTAGCGGTGATCAGGCTCCACCGAGATATACCGCAGTCCGTGTCCTCATGACGATTTGGGACAATGATCGTGAAGATCTGAAATGCGGCAGAGAGCTGGCACGGTTACGAGACGTGTTTGAAAAAAGCTACGGCTATGATTGCGAAGTCTTCGAACTACCCACGAAGCATACAGATGCGCAGCTGGAACTAGGTGCAAGGATGGTCGCACTCGCCAGAGATGCGTCTCCTAACGAGCTCATCATCTTCTACTACTGTGGGCACGCAACATTCACCGATGATAAGCCCTGCATATTCTTGTGAGTTTGATGACACCTTTCGGTTGGTCCCTTAACACTGACTTCTGTGTTGCAGACCCGGGCATCCAGACCAAAATCGCGCGTACGTGGACTTTCGGGCTGCGCGGGCTGGGAGTTTGGACTTCGCCAAAGCAGATGTCCTTTCTATCCTTGACTGCTGCCACGCCAATGGGGCAAGCCTGGGTGCTGGCAAAGAGCTGCTCGCCGCCTGTGCCCAAGAGACGACCGCGATCAAGCCATCTTTCACATCCTTTACAACGTGCCTTGTGCAGGAACTCCAGCATGCCGCGACCACCAAGAACATCCTCACGACATCACAACTCTACGCACGTTTGGTGCAGAACACGTTCAAGCTCGACGGAAGCAACAAGCCACTACTTGATCAGACTCCCGTACATACGGAGTTGTACCCGGCACCACGCATGCCGATACACTTTGCGCCCATAATTGCCGCCATGCGTCCACCTTGGCAGGGTGCGCCTCTCGAGCGATTCCCTCAAGTTCCTGTCACCGTTCTACTCTCTGCCCATCTGCGGGACGGACATCGGAATACTCAGGCGGAGCTAGAGCACTGGCTCACCACTAGTCGACCGTACGCCGTGCAGAGGGTCCGAATTTTGAGGAATTGTCCCACACGCTCGTCCATGCTTTTATTTGAGGTGCCTGTGGATGTGTGGCATTCGCTCAGAGGGCATCCTGCCATGGGCTTCATATCGGTCACCGGTATTCCCAAACCAGCATCGTAGATTGTCGAACGTGGCCCGAGCCAGCAAAACGTCCCAAATGCCGACCGCATACCACAGTATTGACTCCAAGTATATCTTTTGAACGAGGTCTTGAATGACTCCGTAAAGGTGCGGAAGACAATCTTGGAACGAAACACCCCGGGTACGTTCCTGACTCCCGGTAAATCATCGGCCACCTAAAATGAGGTGATGAGCTCTGCAGCCTTGCGCATATCAATCCTATTTGCGCGGCAGACCATGCATGGCTACGGGTGCAGCTGCATGAGTATATCGGCAATGAATATAGAGCCTCCTGCAAAAGACCTGTTTCATGACTGGGGACTTATAAGGAGTCACAAGAGGAACGCCAATACTGTTGCAGTCGCAAAATTTGTCAGTCAGCTTGATGGCCGCTGATGACTCATGATGGCGGCTCTCTGGTCATGCAAATGCCTTACTTTGAAGCATCGAGTGAAGATCTTACAATAACATGAAGAATGATATCAATCCAAGCGCTCTGCGTCCCAGGAATTCTCGGGATGCTATCGTCGAGCTAAGTCGCCCGAAATTGTCAAGAATGGCGCCGTTACGCACGGTCATTAGAACTCGGCAAGCCTATTGTTACAGAGCGCAAAAAGTGGAGATGGGCTTCGAGATTATCGATAAATGTCATTGCCCGCTAGACGCGCCACAAAAAGCTCCCAAGGTTTACTGTACAGCGCGCTCTGAGCAACGGTTGGCCTCAGAGGCGGCTCTTCTCCCTATTCCTCATCCCGCGGACTTGTATTTCGTGCATCAAGCACCTCGCGAGCCGTCAGAAGAGGAATTGAACAGTCAAATGCCGCTGCAAGGAATCAGGTGCTGGTGCTGGCTTTTTCAACTGATCGCATTTTCAGCCATAACTCGGAAACCGATGTTGTACATCGTTGGATCGGAAGATTTCCGGTGAAGTTGTCCTCGGGCGATCCCAATTGGGCAAAGATGAGTGATTTCCGGCAGGGATACGCGACGGGTCGAAACAGCGTGCAGCTGCGGAGCGAAAGTGGCAGGAGGTCTTGCGCAAGGCACGGCTGTCTTCGCACGGCATTTGGTTTACTGCTGTCGTATGAGTCTCCTTCGATGCCCAATAATACCCGGCAGCGAGTTGACGATATCCCCTTGAACCGGCAGGAGCCGATCAGTAACGCAACCCGCGGTGTTGTGGGTCTGCTGCACGAATGCTGAGGTACATACGGAGTACAGAGTCAAACAAGGTGGATCCTCCCTGCGCCGGGGAGATCTCGCGACTTCTGGAGGCTTGAATCTTCTGGGAGAGGCCCGGGTGTGAAGAGGACGTATGAAGTACGGAGTACTCCGTGCATACAAGTACCCTGCGCCTCTGCACCACGGGACACGCGCGGCGGTCAAAGAATGCTTATTGGCGGGCCGTCGATGATCTTTGGTCCCTGAAGGTGAAAAGCTGAAGCAGAATAACGAGGTTGATTATAGACATAAGGAACACTGAGAAACGGGCTTGACGATGCAGGAAATCCGCTGTAGCAAAAGGCATCACTTCAGCGCTGCGGCTGCAGACATTGGGAGCAACTTTCTCCGCGCTTCGCACCAATTAGCCAATTGATTCCCTGCTACTTGCGTTGTTTAGCTGGTTCGGCAAGTCCCAGCGGTGCTGGTGGTCCCATGCACACCTGCAGACTCTGTTAGTTCAGCCCCTCTTCTCCTTTTTCCGCCTCCCCTCCTTCCCCTCCCCAGGTGCCCCTCGTCGCTCGCCTGATCGTGTGTCTGTCTGTACGGAAGTCGTTTGCTCAGCTAGCAGGCCTGGCAGGATGTACGCGGTACACAGTACAGTAATTACCACTCTGCTGGTAACTGTTATCAGCCCGAGTGGTGTATTGTATGCACCAAGAAGGGCTTTATACATGTATCCAAGGACGGATAGAGGAGGCTGAGGAGCTGACTGCCCTATATGCCGTAATAACCATGGCATTTCCATACATTACACGCCTTGGGCCCGTGCCTGTGGACGTCCTTAAACTCCGTCACCGCGTCCTCATTGACTCTCGGTCTCACCACCTCTGCTGAGATGCGTCTGTTGCCGGCAGCGCCAACCAGACACCCATTCCCGCTGCCCGTCGCCTCCAGCTCTTCACAAGACTGCGTTCATCTCCACGACATACTCACGATCAATCTGCCCTCCGCACCTCCGAGGCGCCTGACCACGCGCGTCGCCGAACGTCCTTAAAGGGCTTGCCCCACCGCGCGCCGCGGCTGCCGTCTCCGCCAACTCAAAAGTCGCCGTCAACTCTGGATCCTCCAAAGTTTGCCTTGCGCTCCCTCCGACTGCAAGCTCACCACCAGACTTCTGCGGTGCTCAATCCTCTGGCGCATTGCTCCTGTTTGACCAGCCGACCATGCGGCCTCGCTGATGCAGATTTTCTGGTCCATCTGAGCAGATCGGCAGAAAGTCTCCCTGGAAGAAAGGTGGCGCCTCTTCCCCACAACGGCTCGCCTTGCAACGTTCACCCTGAAGCGTGCCTATACCGCTTCACGCACGACCCATTCTCGCTCTTTATGCGACTCTTCCTCATCTTCGACGTCTTCGCTCGTCCAGCAGTCTGATTCTTTGGCTTTCGGCCTCAGCCGGAAACCAGACCTGGTCGCAGCTTCGCTCTCGGGTCGAGGCGAGACTCTTGGCGCCACGCCGACGACATCTTCACTCGACTTTCCGACAACGGCTGTACCCGCCCTCTGCAGTTTTGGCGCGACCTGAGGCAAGATTCTCTGGTCATACATGTCATTTGTAATATTTGTAGAAGTTTGTTGAAGGTGCGCGATCGGGTTTCCTGCACTTCTCTCTCGAGTCCTCTGGCCTCGGTTTCGTGATTGTTTGCTGATGCTTGACCCAGAAAGCGAAATAATCTCATAGAAAACCACTTTTCGGTCAAAGGTTCTTGTACTATTCTGGGAACGGTTTCTGGTTACGGTAAGCCTATACCCATCAATTCTATATGATCATATCCTGTGAGGAGACCTCAGTACACGAGAAGAAAACTCGGCGGCGAGGTAATACTATACCTTGACCTCATGAGATCAAATCTATACATTGACAACCTGCACTTTCGTTATCTTGGATTCTCTTCTATCATGTATCTCTTGTGCCAACCTGGATATGGTATGATGGTTCCGCAAGCGTGTTGGTTTGGGTCACTCAAATACGGGTATCTGGACGGCCCGATGTCTCTGATCGTATGCTATGGAGATATCGCGCATCAACTATACAGCGACACTGCTTTCAATCAGTTATTTCCTAGCAGACATACATGGGGCGAGGATCCTAATCCAGCATAACTGACTCTGTTACAGGTTCACGAAGTTTTTCAATACGATATAACACCATCGCAACTGCCTTCATAGCAGTAGTTCACCAAGAATATCAAGTCGTCTGAGACGATCTATCTCTTGTCTGCACCTCAAAGCATGGCTTCAGCTACGGCTCATGCCAAAGGCTCGTTCAGCGCAAACTATGGCACGAACAACTCTCACCTCCTGGAAAGGCGGAAGCTCAATGCCGCACGACGTTCGACTCCAGATTCCGAGGCGCTTGCTTCTTCGGATGATGAGATGGACCAGCACACGCAGTCCCTCTCGATGCATTCTGCGTATAACGTAGCACCGAAACCGGTCAGGCGCTCCTCGTGGCTGAGCGATGTGCAAAACACTCATCCGCGCAAATACTCATTCAGCGGAGCTTCCTTCTCGTCGAACAACTCACAACCATCCACGCCCTCCGGAGATCAAGGCGCATGGTCCGCTGCGCCCGCCGTTTCTCGCACATCCACGGCTAACAACTTTCCCTGGAGCTCCCAAATCTGGGGTTCGGACACGCGGAAGGAGCCGCCTTCTCGGCTCACTGAGGTGCTGCAGTCGCCAACCTCAGCCATGCCTCCGAGGGACGATGGTGATCTAGAGCATGCCAACCGAGATTATAGAAACGAGCCTTCATTCCCGTTTCAGATCCCTCTGGAGCCGAACAGGAAAGCCTACCGATCTCAGTCTTACTCTGTAGGCCAGACCGAGGCGGATGCTGCGTTGAGTGGTTCCGGTGCAGCTGCCTACGGACGTGTCCGGGGAGCTGGTCTCTCCTCTGTCAAAGGCCGCCGTTCTCGACCAAGTATGCTGGGTGAATTCTCCATCGACAGCGCCGGTCTCGGCCAAGTCCGTGAGGACGATGACGACGACGAGAGCTCCCTTGGTTCAGACCAAGGCGTGGCTCTTAGCTCCTCGTCACTGAGGCATGACATGCCCAACGATGGTAGTTCGACCCTCTTGAAGCAAGCTACAACGGTAAACCCACGCGTGCGTCACAATCGACTTGTCTCGCCTGCTGGACGCAGCAATGGGAGTCTGAACATCGGACTCAGCCATCGAGGAGGTGGACGATCTTGTGTTTGAGCACCCGGGTCAACCTGGTGCAACTAGTCCACATAGTCTCACGTGTGAGTGATGATTCCCTTCCGCTCCAGAATCTATACTACCTGAGAGTGAGGACACTGACCTTTTACCAAAGCCGCGAAACGAGCCCAGTGGCAAAGCTCACTCGGATTCGGAGCCATTGGAGATGTCCCGCAGAGCAGGAGGCATTCGTTTGCTGATGTCCCGTCCAGGAGTGGGTTCACGCATCCGTTCGGCGAAGATAGGGCGGACAATGAAGGGTTGAGCGTAGATTTGGGACATCAACCGGCTGGTCCGTACGGAGACAGGCCCAACCTTGCCGTTTACCGCGCGTTCGATGATCGTAAGTGTCAAATTTGCCCTATACCGAATGTCATCGAATACGTAGATGGTCACTTAGCACGTACGCTGACTGATCGTCAACAGCCTCGCGAATGCCCTTGGGCGCAGCCTCGGGCTCACCTGTGGCCCACGGCAACTACATGACCAACCCGTACGCCACACCATCCGTCTTCGCCAGACCGGCACAGCAGCTGCACATCGTCTCCTTCAAATGCGCACGGGCAGATGTGTATTACATCCCCGAAGGCACTGGGCTCGAAGTCAAGGCCGGAGATATGGTGATAGTCGATGGCGATCGTGGCATGGATCTCGGCACCGTCACTCATGCCAACGTCTCCGTGCCGGAAGCGAAGCGTCTCAAGGACGAGGCGGCAAAGAAGCACTTTGAATGGCTCATGATGTTCTCCCGCACTGCGCAGGTGACCAAGTCTACCACCGACGGCATGCTCGCTGCCTCCGGAGCTAGTGCTGTTGGTGGGATGCGACCGCCGTCGAGTCATCAAGGGGCCTCTTTGCATAATGAGAACGAAATTCGTCCCAAGATGATCAAGCGGCTTGCGCAGAACCATGAGATTCAAATGCTCCGCGACAAGGAAGGGAGCGAGGCAAAAGCGAAGAGGGTGTGCTCCGCAAAGGTAGTGGAGCACAGCTTGAACATGGAGATCCTTGATGCAGAGTTCCAACTGTATGTGCTCTTAGACTGGAGTCGTATTGTTGATTCTAACTTTAGAACAGAGACTGGAAGAAGCTTACATTCTTTTACTACGCTGAGTCATATATCAACTTCAACGACCTTGTCCAGGATCTTTTCAAGATCTACAAGACTCGCATCTGGATGTCGGCTATCAATCCCGCTTCGTTCGCCACTGGCTCGGCGGTCCCACCACATGTGCAAAGCGGCCTGCCTCAGGGCCAACCGAGCGTCAACATCCCAACTGGGATGCCGCGATCGGGTCTTCACATGCCAAAGGGCCCCGACCAAGACAGCCCGGCCTTGACGCCGGACGTCCTAAGGGCGAGCCCATTCCCTACAGCATACGGTTTCCAGCCCCCACCGGCACCATATGGGTACGCGCGGCCCCCGGGCCAGCCCTCTCCACTCCCACAGGCGTACCCGCCCGGCAACGCGCAGAGCATGGCATCGAATGAGCGCTTGCCGCAGCCTTACGGCGACGCGCACATGATGAGGAATGCCTTTGCAGGCCGTGGTTATCTTATCCAACCAAATCCCATCGCACACCACCCACAGTATGCGCCCCACACCGACCACAACGACCCGTGGCATCGCACCCGGGCGCAACTATATGACGGACTCCCTCGCGAGTTTGCCAACCTTGGATTCTCTTGAGATAAAACATAGATGGACGGACCTACTTTCTTTGTCTTCAGTTGAGATGTGCTCCTCGGCCGGGATAGATGGATCATAAAAAACTAACTACATCTGTGGAGCCGGCCCGGCGATTGAAATTGTTTTCGCTTTTCGGAATTCTTGAAGGTTGACTTATGTAATCAATGCGGTCAAGATTTTTGGGCAACTTACTTTCGAGGCGGGTTCTGCATTCGGTTTACAAGGTCACTCGAAATGACACGGGGTTCAAGGCTTCATTCTCTTGCATGACGACGACTTCTTTTCTGAACTTGTACGGAATGGCGCAATGACAATGCCATCAATCGGTCTTTGCTTGTTCTTTCTGCCCTTCTTTGGATCCGGTCTTTACTCTGCGCAAGAAGCGGTCTTTTTTCTGACCGTCACCGGTCACTGGGTTAAAACGGTGTCTGTCTTTGTGTATGTAAAGTGTGAAGCGTTGCACTCACTATAGCACGGCGCGGGGCTTTTCACGATGAGACTGTACGAACTTATTGGGTTCTGGGTTAGCTAGATCGTAGGTACAATTAAGGGCTTTCATGGGCTTTTCAGGAAGGTCTCTGACCATAGGATTGATCTGTACGGTTACTAGAGGGACCATACATTTATATCGTTCACCTTGTCTCGATGTTCATCCGAACGACGGATTACGCGGCGCTGACACAGAAAGCTTACTCACCTCTGACTTGATATTCGACACAATCTCTATTGTTCTAGCATATATACGAAGTCTCGTCCAGTGATTGAGGAGTGCCCACTTGATATGACTTGATCAAATTTGCGCCATTGCGTACCTTGCCCCTTGTCAGACTCCAATTACGCATATGGAACATCTCATCCATATACTGTCACAGCCTCGAAAATTTTATGTGATTTCTATTGCATTCATTATTATATCACGAAGAACATCTCAACTATCCAAATTCCTTCCAGTAAGAAAGGCGGACTGCAAGCCCCTCATTACGAGCGATGCCATCGACCAGAAAACGCTCGTATGAAGGTAAGCCCTCGACGACCCTCTCCATTCACGAAGCAATTACTAACAGGACAGACGAATCTCCCGTCCGCAAAACACGCAGGACATCTCGAGCTCCCCACGGTCGTCCAGAGCTCGCCGGGCCGCGGGATGAAGCCGCCAACGCGCAGGCAGTCAACGAAGTCGACGAAGACGAAGACGATGTAGGCGCAGTTCGAAGCCAGTAAGTAGTCGTTCCTGCTCATGTATACACGCCTTCTCTAAATATAGAGCCGTCACTGAAATCTATACCGCAGGCAAGTTCTCGACCTCCTCCGCGGTTTAGAGCGCTCCGCGAAGGAAGCGGACCACGTCCGGACGTTTCGCGAGCGTGTTGATGCGGAGCAAGAGAAGTTGATGAAGTTAATCAGCGAGAGGGAGAAGAAAAGGTACGCGTGTGTAACCTTAATGTATCTGATAACATAGTGTACGCGCCCAGCTGACGGGCATAACGTGCAGCAAAATGCTCGAAATGAGGAACCGCGCCGAACTCCACTCCTACCTCTCCGCTGCACTAGCTCTCCCTCCCTTATCTTCAGCGGCCGCCACGACCCAGGACAAGCCCGTTCGCCAACCTCCCACCGCCTCCGCATCCGCGACATCGCACCCGTACTTCACAGAAGGCGCGGCCCTATTCAAGCACTGCCGCAGCCTGCTGCAAACCTACGAGACGCTCTCCAGCTCCATCGCCCAAGCCGTCCCGGACGACATCCGCGACGTGGAGCAGCGATGGCGCAGCGACGCCGCGCGCGTCGAGCGGCTGCTTTTCCTGGGACGGA
>QQTW01001723.1_pt1 | contig 15543 bp, 9 predicted proteins | sample 1904831 | NCBI WGS metagenome assembly QQTW01 (sample SAMN09435610, study PRJNA476489) | Subsurface metagenome, whole genome shotgun sequencing project. | reverse complement strand
TCATGCAACTTCTCTAGCGATCCCTACTGATGCAACTCCTTTCTAACCATATCATGTCTCGGCTTTCCTCTAATCAGCAAGTCTACGAACGTGTCTTGCTCCTTCCAATCTACGCTGCTGTATAAATGATCGCCCTCCGTGCCATTTATGCTTCGACGGAGCTCGCTCGATTCCTATCACAAGAATGTCTTATATGTCATGTTATTCTGCTCAAAGCAATGCGAGGTCGAGGGAAGCTCTTTGTTCTTGTCTGAGGCGTCCATGATGTTGATGTTGCTACGAGATTCTGAGAAGGCCATCATCAAGGGAATACAAATCTCTCAGATTTCATTGCAATCATTGCAATCAATCGTCTGTCGGACGTATGCAAGGAGGGAAGGCACTTATCAGAGATCCTGAACGGCACTCTTTCCATTGCAGAACTCCGCATGTCGGTGCAACGTTCGTTACTGGCATGCGGTCTCGCTGGATAGAGCCGTGACGATCTTGTGAGCGCAGGTCCAGCATACTCGGCGCGGCGAGGCCACCCATCCTTGTCAATGGTCCGGTTACCTCTGCACTCTGCACTCACGTGGGAGAATCATGCTTAACACCGCATCACTTCCACACGTGCTGCAGCGTCAATGATGGCATCACGTTTCGTCAATCACGTTAAGGCAGTCATGTCGTACGCAAGACGCGCATCGACGCTTCAAGAGATCAAACATGCTCAGAAAGCACCTGCACTGTATCTCTCCATCTCGAAGTTGGTACCACCCCGTCAATGGAGCAAGCATCGACTACTGAGTTAGGCTATTTGCTTTCGGACCTTCCCGATTCTCGGCTTGGCAGCGTTGTAGCGAAGGTTGCCATACATAGCGCCGGCATTGATGCCTCATGCTATGATGCTAGACTATCAGAGCGGTGCCGAATGGATCCGGAGATGTTGACAAGCACTCTGATATGCTGTGTTCCCGCCCGACGAACTCGTTGCACGAAGCCCGCCGCAGAGACCATCGAGGCAGGGTTAAAGTAACCTTGATGTTGCTCTGCGTCGTCAGCGATCATGACCGTGGCAGTCTGACAGCTTCCCCCGGCGGAGTGGGCGGAGAGCTAGTCGTCGCTGATCCATGGCTCTCGCGAGCTGCCATCTGTTTATCCTCAGGCTGGTGAAACTGACGACCCTAGTCAAAGATCGCAGGTAGCACGGACGCTGCACACAGTTTACGGCAGAGACTCCATTCGCTTCGTCGGGCATCTCGAGTCGCAAGCGAGCATTACGCTCCTCCCAAGGCCTGCTGGTGAAGGGAGACTTACTCCATGGAGGAGGAGCAACGGCGAGTCTCAGTCCCATCGAGACTCGCCCGTTCTCCGTAAGCCACCGCGTTCAAAGCCGTTAAGCGCCCGGGCGTGGGGCGGGATAGGCGCATCCGCAGCCGAGCCTTGTCCGCCTTCGAAAATGTTTCTTCGCCGGCTTCTCGCCAAAACGGGCCTTGCGCGGTGGCGCCATCCCCCAACGGGTTAAAGTTTAAGAACACTTGAACCCGCAGGCTGGCGAAGCTACCGCCGAGCAAAAGTACTTACATACAATACACAGCCCCTCCACCTGCTTCCTTTCGTCCCCTCTCTTCTTATTCTCTTTTCTTTCATTCTCCCTTCCAACACACCTTCTGCGACACTCAGAGGCCGCAACTCTGTTGGTCGGCCTTTACGCCCTGTGCTGGTGTCGAGTCAACACGGCCAGCGCCACTAGGTGCGCGGCTCGGCCAACGACCTCCAGTGACCCCGACGGTCATCCGACTCCAAGCTCCTTGTAGCCGAGATGGCGTTGTCCGGACTGTTCGACTGACACGGCGTTTACACGGTGTAAAATAGATTCTTTGCGGCTCCTTTCATCAGTATTATTTAAGACTATTCTTCTTCTCCGCGCGCAAGCTACAGTTACCTCTGGTCGTTATCCGGCCGCGGGCCGACTGCCTGAATCCTGCGAACAAATCTTCCCTGGACACCCGCACGACTCTATCCCAGCGCTCATAAGGACCTCGCACAAGGCATTTCAAGCATGCCTGTGATAGATGGAGAAAAATGGGCTTGTTCCTCGTGCATCAAAGGTCACAGGGTTAGCGGGTGCTTGCATCATGGTAAGCCAAGTTTCCGCTCTTTCATCGGTAGATATGGGTAGTTCAGTAGTCTAATTCATCAATCAGATAGAGAATTGCATCATATAGCACCCAAGGGTCGCCCGGTCAAGCAATGTGAGCATTGTCGTACTTCCCGCAAGTCGAAATCGCAGCACGGTAAATGCGACTGCGGAGACAAAAAGGACAAAGACAAAGCCAAGGACAATGAAGGTGTTAGTGGAGATCTTCCATCAGCTCGGGATAGAGGCACACTCTCCGATGTGTCAGCCACGGGTCAGCATCAATGCTTATGCCATGATGGGGCGGTTTGCCTTTGCGGCACGAAGAGAGACAACGCGTCAAGAACGCCGACTTCCGAGTCCAGACCTCAGCATACTCTCCAAAGACCCACATTGCAGTCTGTCAAGACGAAGCCTCGGCTTACGACGACGCATTCGGAGACCACATTGACCGTCTTCGCCAACGGACACCACAAGCCTTGTCATCGCCTGAACAATACCGCTCATACCTCCGGAGCTCCATACCGGATACCGAGATCACATACGGTGCACGGGACATCTCCATTCGCACAGCGGTTTGCGGAGCCTGCGGCGAAGAGGAGGAGCTGGGAACACATCGCAAAACCCCAGACTTCATTCAGTGACTTCTCCCTGCCCGGAGAAAATGCCTTTGCAGGTTATGGCAGCAAGGACATAGCTCATATGTCGAGCGACAGCCTGCCACTCACAGTCGACTCGAGCCTCAGCTCACCAGCAAAGATGCCTGAGTTTCAGGTTAGCAACAGCGCAAAAACGCAAAAGCTTGACGACATTGGCATACTCCCTGATAACTCTTACGGAGACATGCCATACAGCAGGGTGCCCGTGGATTCCCTCTCCACACAATGGCAACTCAAAGTCTCCGCAATGTCAAGCCTGAATTACGGAAACGGAGATTACAGCACGTCACCCAGCGGAGATTATCTCCTCTCACCTGATACGGATTGGTCCTTTCACTATGCCGGAATCGATTCTCACTTCTCTGCGGTCGACCTGCCTCTTGTTCCAAACCGGGACTTCAGCTCACTGTCTCAGCCTGCGTCTTATAGCGGCGAGTCCAACAGGCACAGTTTACCCGCAATGACGGCTACCTCATCCGGGACGCAGTCGGAGATTGGCGAGTCCAGCATCTTCGACAACCACGATCTGACCAAGCGGCAATCTCATCGAAGTGAGCACTACAGTCTGGATGATGTCTTTGAGACACAAAGCCCGGCATCATATCGCTTGAGCTCGAGCTCTCTGAGCAACGTCTACCCTGTCCACCAGGTTCCCGGCCCATCGCACGGCAAGAAAACCTCGCTAGATCTAGACTACGCCATGCACGGTCCGCAGTTGTATGGGCCTACATCCGGCGACGTCCTCAACATGCGCTTGGTGCAGATACCCAAGTCCATAGGCGAAGAAAAGGTTCACGCCACCGCTGTTCCCTCGTATGGCGAACAGACCGTCTCAGCACTTTATGATACCTCCGCATCGACACCCTTTGGAGGGGCTGGATCCATCCCGGCAGATTCGCCCGTGGATAGCCGCATTGACTCTTGGGGCTCTGCTCTGTACCCGTTCGACACTACCAGTACGGGTACCGGAAGTTCCGGACCGGTTGAGAACGAGCTGTTCGTGAATACCTTTGTGTCAAACGACGGTCTTACGGAATATTCACCCAAAAGGGACAAGATCAAGAGCGAATGGTTGTGACGGGTCGTGGTGGCTTTGGGGGTTTTTTTTTCGAGGACTGTGTCATGAGCTGGTGTCGACGGAGGAAAAAAGCATTTTTCAATAGGGTCTCAGGGCTGGGAGTGGGATTCTTTCCTCGGGCAACACGGCGCAGTTCACAATGCGTCCGATCGACCCGACAGTCTCTGTGGCATGCTTGGTCGATTTGGGTTCAGCACATCCATGATCCAGTTGTTTGATGTTTTGGGTTCATGGAAGGCGGGAAGATTCCCTTTTGTTCATACGGTCTCATTGTGCGCGAAGCGATAGAACATAGACAGCATCCTGAAGGGTAACACTCGCTTATAGATAGATACCTGACTGCAACTGGAAAATCAACTAGGGTTTTTGCCGTATATATTTATTCTATTCTACGCTGTAGCCTTGCAGTGTTCTTTGAGGATTTGGCCTTCCCTTGTGACCAAATGGACTCGACGCTTGACTCTCAACGGTTTGGTACACACGCGTCAAGAGTTTGGCATCCGGTGATTGGAATGGATGGTAGCAGCAAGTTAGGGGAATCTGAGGATTGTTGACGCTGACGCAGGCCCAGAGCCAAAGCTTCAACACAGCGGAGGGTTTAGTAGTATAGCGTTCGCTATTCACTGTTGGTACATGATGAACTCCTAATAAGTAGTAACACTCACGGCATAAGATATAGCTTTCAGGGCCAGCACCCCATAGATAGTTGCCATATATGCCTCACTAAGGCCGTCGCACTTGAAACGGCCATTGAGGATCTTCGACGTATTACTGTCCTGGCAACGCTCGCAACTATCTCCCAACACGGTATTAAGGTCTCGCACCTGGCGTCCGTGCGAGGTGATAACGATTGCTTGGATGTATTAGCGACGAGACAGACTGGCCAGCTTGACCGAGTCATCCTTGACGGGAGATGGATTGCGGACTTTTTGTTGCCCCTAGAGAATTCCCGTCGCTCGAGTTGCACTGCCGATTCAAACGCCAATGAGGTCCACGCGAACTCATCTATGACTGACGAAGACATTGAAGCCGATGAGCCCATCTTCAATCCCCGTCGGTGTGACCTGCCGGCGGCTCCATTCGTTTTTCTCACCCTCCCCCCGTCTCGTCACATCTGGAGGTGTAGTGAGCTGCGCGTTGGTGAAAGACATGAAGTTGACGGTACGATAGTAGGTTAGCTATTAACGGTTGGAATATCCCGAGCTCCTCACATATGTAGTCGGACTAGTCCGTGGTCGACGATGCCTCCTGACCTCTACTCGTTTTTCCGCTTTTCTGCTCTTCCGTCGAATGGGCTCTCTCTCTTCGCCAAGCAGCCGCTCGGTCTTTCGGAGGACTGACTTATTAATCGGGGAGTTTATTCCGGATGGCAGGAGTGGCTGATCGTTATTTTGAAGGGAGCTGAGTAGGTAAGCTATCAATGTCACTGATTGCTCAGTAAGCCTGTGATCTTGAATGAATTCTTCCCGGTATGTACGGTCACGGCGGTTCAACTCCGCTTTGAATTCCGTCCAGAGGCTGTCCGTGGCCTTTTGACGGTGACCCTTAAGAGTTCTCAGAGCACGCTAGTCTGTGCTTCTGAGAAGCCGTCGGCGGCGGGCGTTCGCGACTCTGACATGATCGATCTCGGTCTTTTGGATGGGCGTCGTGGTTTTCTTTCTATGTGGTGGGCGGTTGACGTTGCCGGTCCGATGGCTGGTATAGGGCCAGCGGACGGCGGTCGCTCAATCAAGATCACAGGCTTACTGAGCAATCAGTGACATCCCTAGATAACATTAGCTATTTTCCCTATTTCTTGCCTCATAGCATATCCGTACGGAAGCAAATTCAGCTCTTCTCCTCCGTAGGCCGACTGGAATATTACTCTTCATCCGTCCTAACATGCTCCGGTTCCTGGTCCGCGAGGGCCGTCTGGGACATATCCTCTGGCCCGTATTGTCCCTGATGACATCGTCGGAAACGGAGAATTAACCGCACTCCCTCGAGAACTCCGAGAACTTCTTACTGCTTGGCTCTTGTGACACCAATAGCAGCGAGGACATTGGGCCCTAATTGCTCGTTAACGCCGAGATTTCATTTGAAGGAGCGTGTTGTTAACGTAGCATTCTTTCAATAGATTTGCTAAACTTCGCTGAAAATGAGGAATGTCTTACACTATCGTGCATTCACCCGACATCCAGCGCTGAGCGCAAGCTGCATCCTTCTGTTCGTGTCCATGAGACAGGCGGTTTGTTCAAGGACCGTGACGAATATCAAGGGTATGTGATCGCCTTCCCGGAGTGAAAGTTGCAGCAGTGCCAGATCCGTGCGTGTTACTTCGCGGCCGGACGGTACATCAAAATTGGCGGGCCAATAATGAGCAAGGTCTTGCCTGCGTAGCATCTTTTGATGATACGCGATCAGGATCTACAACACGAGCCATGGGAAAGTCTGACGCATACGGCGGAGGCCAGGTCCGGTCGGTGATGAAATCAGGCCATCCTGACGATGTTCCTTTGATATCTGATGCTCCTTTCTGTCAACCGTATTCCATCATCTTCTTTTGACTGTTCACCCTCCTCCCGATGATGTCCCTCTGCAAGTGACTGATGATGTTTTTCTGCCCACCGGAGCTGTTCCTTTGATGAATGTCAGTTGGCAGACATAAGCTCCGAGAGAGATATATATACTTAGCATTTATTACATGCTCGGAGGAAAAGTATCAATGACGGCGTGATGAGAGAATATATTTAGGTAATGAATGAATGAAGAAGACCTCAAAGTGTGATGAAAGGCAACTGCACAATTAAGGTTCCATGACGCGGGCAGGTTTGCGAAAAGTTAGCACCCGCTTTGTAAACGGATTGTTACCCGGCGCGGGCCTGAATGTATCCATGGATTCCTACAGTCAGTACAGAGTACAGCTTCCACCCATATAATAACAACTTTTCACCCCGAAGGACCGGCGATAGCTTTCAACCAGTACCTAGGTACGTAGAGTCCTCGAGCATATACCGCTCTGGGTTTTGTCTGCTGAAAGCAAGCCTTGACGTGATGACTTAGATTACCTCTATCGCTATGGTGCTCTTTGTTGTAACGCTTAGATTCAAAGAATTCATGCCCATCCAAAGGAGAGAACCTCCATTCGCGGCGCGCGAGCCGAATCTCAATGAACAGATTGGTCTTATTCCCTAGCTATGAACAGACTCCTACTTATATCCATCAAGACCATGACTCGCCAGGCAACATGCTCCCATGCGCCGACAAGTACACAAACTCTATCCGCTGCCATTGGCTTCCATCTAAGCAGCCAAGGCAGAATATATACATCTCACTAACAACGGTAAATGGATAGAACAAAGCATTCTCTCTCCAAATGACCCATCCTGTTGACGCCGCGCCGGCAAGAAAAAAGACAAGAAGCTGTCCCACAAGCTGGGATGAGAGCCTTTGCTCCAGCCAATTGGGAACTAGGATGGTAAGAGAGCTTTTAGCACATATGACGTTCTTCTCTTCTCCGTGATCACGCCATCCGAACTGACGATAATCCATAAACAATGAGTGATCCGCAAGAACGTGGTCCCAGCGACAATGACCTCGCACCAAGAGCGCCTAGATCAGGGAGCCAGCTGAGTGCCAGAAATGAATACAGTAAACAAAATGCGTCGCTTGAAGGTGATAATATCGCAATTTCTGATAATTTAGACGAAACCCAACTCTTCTCTAGCCCAGTGCTTTACGAGCGGTAAAGAAAGTGGGCTAGAATATCATGACGGAAGGGAGGCGTATGGTCAGCTAAAGCCCCCTCTCCACAGGCCGTTGCCGCCTCGCCTCCGGTCTCCCATGGCCGAAGCAGCACTCGAGCCGCCCCGGCCCTCTTCCATGCTGCGTCGCGACTGCGCACCCTGCAGCTCGCTCATCGTAAAGAGCAGAGGCTCGCTGTCATCCTCAAGTGCAGGAGGGCGAGCATTCGCACCGTATCGACCGACCCGCTCCGCAGCACCGCCCAAGTTGCCTCTACGCGAGCGGAAAGCCAGCGGTAGGTGTGCGGGCCCCGCTATGGCAGCAGGAGGTGCGACGTCGTCGCGAGAGTCGGCTGACGACGACAGCGGCCCGGCGGCAGACTCGGGACGCTGGTTAGGATTCGGCGAAGGTCCGATGAAAACTTCTCCAGGGGGCGCAGCTGCTGATGGGATGCCTAGGCGATCTTGAAGGAGAAGATCGTTTGGAATGATTTCCGGCCTCTCTTCGGTTGGAAGGCTGGCGCTGCGCATACCGTAAAGATCAGGCTCGTCATCAATGTTGCGGTGCCGCTGGGACACGGAGCTCGACCTTCGCATATACGCCCAAGAAGGAGGCAAAGTTGGGATATCTATGGCGTTGGTCCCTTGTTCCCGGGTTGTAGTGTCGCTAGAGCTCTCCCCGCGAGGAGTCTCTTCCTCTCCCGTGGACGAGGTTCTCGCCCGACTCCTACTCCTGTGCGGCTGGTGCGAATAGTCAATGATACTCAGTCGAGAGGGTATGGCCGGTGTGTGAGGCGTGTGCGGAGAGATGGGCTTGCCAGGTGATGACGAGGTCGAGGCAGAAGTACCACCGACCATAGGAGGAACGCTGCCCAGTTGCCGGCTTTGGCTTGAGGAACTCGAGGAGCGATGAAGAAGAAGTGAAGACGACAGAGAGTCTGACAGTACCGCGTTGGAGTCACGCATGCGCTGGTACCGGGACAGTGCGGCTGTTGTTCGTCTCATCGAGGCGTCACGTGACGCAGAGTCACTGCGGTTGAAACTCTTGAGTTCCTTCTTCTGTTCCAGTAGCTTGATGAAGTCGGAAATGTTGTCTTCGTCTGTCTGCACCGAGCCCGAGCTCGCCCCTTCGCCTTCGGTAACGGAGCCGCGCTGAGCCGACGACGTCAAGCTACCTTTGCCGCTGCTGTTATTATCGTCATCCGTCCGACTTCCGGCACCAGATGAGAACCTGTTTCGTCGATTGCCAAAGCTACTGCTGTAGCGGGATACCGGAGCGGGTTTGGGAGAACTCGAAGCGGAGGATCCGACCGCAGTTTCATTCGGCAATGATGGAGTCCTCAGAGCCATCTGGGGAAGAGTAGTGAGAGAGCTTCGATTGCGGACATGTGTTAAGGGTGCAATGCCCGGAGTTCTCCCCAGCGAACTGCCGGGCGAGGGGGACGGCTGTGGGCGGGTTGCAGGTGACGAAGCGAGCGAGCCTGCCTTGAAAGGCTGGAAAGAGACCGAGGTGCGGCGGACATGTGGAGGAGCTCCCTCATTCGATCGCAAGGATGATTTGGAGCCTTGGGCGACGCGGTGATTCGGCGGCAGCTTCTGTGGCGGGGACTCTGTGGGCGAGGGAGAGGCATCCCTTCGAGCAGCGCGGAGGGCCGAGATTGGACTTGATCCGGTTGGTCCGACCTGATGGAAAGTCGACATACTACCATAGGCCTGACTTCGGTCTGGTATGTCATGCTGCTTGTTCCTATCCACTGGGAGTGATCCGGGCACGTGACTTCTGTCACGGCCATCGCTTCGCAGAGATGGCTTGAAGTAATGATCGTCGAGGCCCATGAAGTGGGAGCTCAGCAGAGCCTCGGAATCGTCAACGCGAAAATCGCAATGGACCCTGTATGTTACCTGCACGCGGAGTGGTCCAACGGGGGAGTTGGAAGACTTGAATTGGTATTGCTCAGTTACCGGGTCCGCGGATTGACACAAGGCGAGCCCAAGAGCATCTGGCCCAGATGGCGTGGAAGCCTTGTTCGAGATCCGATATTTGAGTCTGAGTGCCGGATGGCTCGCGGGCTGTTTCGCAGTTCGCCTATAAAACTTCCAAGCGGGAAGAAACCTAGCCATGGTGAAGAGAGACCGAAAAAGAACGACGGCTTTCTTGTACACATTTGGAAGCGGCTCTTGCAAATCTCTGGCGGATGCTTCCGTGGGATCTCCAAGCTCGATCGTCCACCGTTCAAGTATAATTTGCGCGTGATCAGCATTGCGGCTGTGGGATCTTGGACTTGTCATGTCAGATGCGTGTAGCGCCTCGAAGACATCCCATCGTTTCCCGTTGTCGTCGAGGATCACCAACTTTTGATTATTAGTAAGCTCCCTGGTATCGATATATATCTCAATGACAAGCGGATCCGGTCGAGTTTCGGCAATGTTTACTGACTTCCATTCCCTGATGTCATCAAGGAAATCTTCCGTCTCATCGAGAACGACATTGAACTGCCATCAAACCAGTCAGCAGTATATTCACGGGAACACAGAGGCCTGTTATTTGTGACTCGGGACTTGATTTGTGATGACTTACCCATTTGTTTTGTCGCAACTCTCCATTTCGATTGAAAGCCTGATTAAGAATAACCCGTGAAGAAATAATTGTGAGAGCTCCTTTGACATAGAATTGCTGGGACTGGTCAGTATCGCAAGATACAAGCACGGTGGTACACACGAATCCTGACCTGAATGATTTGGTTCAATTTCGTAGCTGTCCGGCTCTGCTCCGCTAGCCGTTCCTCGGGAGTCATGACTCCTTCTGCGTAAGCGTCGGAAGTGGTATGGATCGGTGACATCGCATCAGTGCCGGACGGTGCCTGTTCAACAGCGCCTCCCCGCTGATTATTTGTCCGGGAAGGATTCTGTTGAGGCGAATTCCCACCTGAAGTGGTGGTTCTCTTGCGCGGAAGTTGATGCATGATGACGGGTGTCCGACAAGACGGTCCCGGTCAGAACCGGCGGAAAGGTAGCCGGAAAAGGATATAAATGTGCGTATAGGTGGCGAGAAGAGGAGCCAGGCAGTCACAAGGACTACGGCCGGTTTCGAGGGCGAGTTCGGCAGGCTTGGACAAGATCCATCACAGCGGCAGCAGACTCGACGTTCTTCGTATGAGCGAGGAACGCATCAAGCTGGGATGTAGGACTTCAGTCTCGCCTGACTGCCGAAGGTGGTGAGGTGATTTTCTGCTACCCGCTCAGGCAGCCATGAGGTTGCGTGACTTGAGGAGATAGATGTCGGTGCCTTGACGATGGAGCAGCCAAGACTTTGAGGCAGTCCCGGATGGCGCTGGCGACGGCTTAGAGACAGCCTGCCACTTGACGCCAGAGCATGTATACGATGCAAGCAGAAGGAGGCGAAGTGAGACTCTAAGTATGAAGGTTGGAGGTGCAAGGGCCGAGTGATTAAGGCTGGTCGAGTGAAGCGCCAAGGGACTCCATGTGACTCCTACTGAGGATGCTGTATGACCAACTCGTGCTGATCCAAACACAGGGTTCAGAGCGTGATATGATGGCAGCAGAGGTTTCTTGGACGAGTTCAGAGCGTTCACAGAGGGTTGCGACTGTGATGAAGGGATTTTCTGGGATCGATGGTGTACAGTGCAGCCGTGCGAGATCACCGTCCGAAGTTGAGAGCTTGGACTGATCATTGGGGGAGCTCTGCTTGACCGGAAGGATGACTGATTTACCGCCCAACGGTGAGAGGCTAAGCCGGTTACAGCTTAGCCGGCCACGAGCCGGACCCGCCCGAAGATCTGACGGCCCCGATTAACTCCGACTAGACTCGCGAACCTTAACAAAACGGTGTTGGCGGAGTGCACAGCAAGACAGCAAGGCACCCGTGGACCATATCCATGCCTTAGAACATCAGATGATTGTCGGACAGCATGGTCGAAATAATGAGTGCTAGGAAGATTTTTCGACTCTACATTCTGTAGCGATGTGAAGCTTGTTCAGCCATAGCGAGACGGCAGTCTCGGCATGAGATGGCTTGTACACGGTGCCCTTGTCTACCCGTGGACGATGTGTGTACCCAAGAAAGAGTTGCACAGGAGCATTAGCCTTTGTATAACATACCTACTAATACCTAGGTAGGTAGGTAAGATTTTCCTACGGTCGACTAATCACAGTGCTACCGGCCACAAGCGTGTCTCCATCAATTCGTAGACTCATGCCAGGAAAGCCTATGAAGACTTCTAGGGCGAATAACGCAGACGCCACTACGGAGTATGCTTTGCCGATGATACGGTTCGCGCTGACATGCAGAGAGCAAGTCACTGACGCGCCATCAGAGTAGTCTTTGCAGGATCTTGCTAGAGAGTCTTTGCAGAACCATACATATGTAGCGTGCGCACTTCTGACTTGATTTCCCTCTAGTGAAGTGACGCGCATATCCATGGATGTCAACGGGTATCAATGGATTTTAGTTGGTCCCGGGCACGATGTGCTTCCATCATCCTGATTGGCTCGCGCGTCGTAGCATGAGTTTCTGTCCCATTCCTCTCTGTTGCCAGATTGCAGACGAGGGTACGGAGTATGACTGCAAAACATATTCTCCACACCTAGGACGAGCAACGAAAACCTTAGTTTCTCAGAATCGTGGGAGTTCTCTCTCGGCACACTTGGGACGGCGGCCTCATAATATTTGCCTGAACCGACGTTGCATTTCGTCATTTCCAAACTTTATATCGCCAGGTGACACACAACGGACGGTCGCAACAACATCAGCGCACACAATACTCCCTGCCTTGGTAACGGATTCTTCCAAGTGTCCTCAAACGCAATAATCGGACTGTTGAGCACTTGATCTTTTCCGATAAGTCGATAGGTCGCTTGAGTCAAACCTTTCGGAGTGGCAACCGCGCCTTTAAAAACGCTTTAACCCGTGCGGTTATTGCGAGGTGCTTGTTGCTGCAGCTGAGGCAGCTCAACGGTGGAAAAGCTGCACATGAGTGGTTTTCTCTGGAAATATTATCTTGAAGATGATGTCGAGAAGTTTCGCTTGCTGCTGGAGACCGCCAGCTTCAGCTCTCGGTCCAATGCTCTGCAACGAGGGAACGCAGGTGCGCATACGGGCAGCCCTGGTCATATCATAGGCAGCCCTGTCCGCCCAGGGACATCACCCACCTTGGACTTCAAGAACACGAAATCATCCAAACCGGTGGCAGCAAGCTCGCCCTTCCGTGACGGCACCGGCAGCTTTTTAAACAGAGCAGACCTCAACGGGAGAGACGTGCATGGTTTGTCATTGCTGCATCATGCTGCCTCTTCCACCACGAGCAACGCGCTTCAGTATGCTTCAGCTCTGCTCGAGCATCCGCTTACCGACATATACCTTCAGGACCTGGAAAATGGCTGGACAGCGCTCCACCGTGCCTTCTACTTTGGAAACATCACCGTTGCACACTTGATCCTGCAGCGAGATATCACCAACACGTTGTCGCTCGGACCCGGTGGCTCTAACCAGCATGCTGGTAGTTTGATCAAGATAAAAGATAGGGAGGGTCATGCACCTTTCGATCTGTACACGACTACGATCGCGAGTCGGGACTATCAGTCACATGCGTTTCAATCCAGCCGGAGCACTTCGACCGATGACGGCGATGACGAAGATGATGATGCTCGTGAGGGCAGTGATTCCAATGCGGAGGTTCACGGGAATTGGTCTGGATCTCCCACCGTGAACGTCCAAGGAGACGAAGTTTTCACTTTTGGAAGCAACAAGAACATGACGTTAGGCTTCGGTGATGAGGATGACAGACAGCACCCGGAGCGCATTTCACTACACCGGCCGACTCATTTACTCCAACGATTCTACCGCCAACATCTCAAGAATCAAGCCAGGTTGTTGGTTTCGCCCAAGAACAAGGAAGAGATGGCATCGCTATTGAAATCTGTGCATAGCCTACCCCCATCTTCATTGCCATCGGCCATCCGCTACAAGTCCATCATAGTACAAGATGTGCAGATGTCTAAGCTTCACACGGCAATACTCACCACCGATCCGGAATCGAATCTCTACATGTGCGGGCATGGTCAGGGCGGGCGGCTTGGGACCGGCAATCAGATGACACAATTTCAGTTTAGCTGCATCGAGGGAGGAGCTCTTTCACGCAAGAAGGTCGCGGCAGTGGCTCTGGGTCAGAACCACACACTTGCATTGTCTAAAGAGGGAGAGCTGTTTACATGGGGCAACAACGGCTTCGGACAGTTAGGCTACAATCTGCCCCAACCGAACGTGCGTGATGAGGAACCCATACAGCTGCTACCTCGCCAAGTCTTTGGACCCCTAAAAAGAGAAGTCATAATTGGAGTGGCAGCATCCCGGATCCACTCAGTAGCTCACACGACCACCTCATTATACACGTTTGGCAAGAACGAAGGCCAACTCGGCATCATGGATTCCCATGCAAGGTCATTGCACAGTCAGGTGGTACCGCGCAAGGTTGCGGCGTCGTTGTTTTCGAGTGCCATCATCTCTGTTTCTGCTACAGAGAAGGCAACGGTGTGTCTTTTGGAGAGCCGTGATGTCTGGGTCTTTGCCAATTACGGCTACGCAAGGCTCACCTTTCCGCTCGAGGGCTTCGCAAATTACTTCCTGAATCACAGCTTCCTGACAACGAAATACCTGAAGACCCCGAATGAGATTACGAAGATCACGTCTGGTGGAGATACTATCTGCGCCATGTCCAGTGCTGGAGAAATTTTCACAGTTGCAGTTAGTCAGAGCGTAGAACCCAGTCAGGGTTTCTTTGTGTCCACAACCAATCCCAACAAAATTCGCGGCGCTCTCTCTCAACCGAACTGCATATGGTCGCTAAAAAGATCTCACATGGCGGCCAGAGACGTCGCTGTGGATTCTGATGGGTCCATTATCCTCACCACGGAAGCTGGGACCGTCTGGAGAAGGGTGAAACGAGTCAAGATAAAAGATGCGAGCGCGGCAAGCACCGGATCCTACAAGCCAAAAGACTACAAATTCTCCAGAGTACCGGGCTTGACCGGTATTAGAGCTGTGCGAGCGTCTGCGTATGGTGCTTATGCTGCCGTGCGTGTTGATTGTGCCTTGATGAAAACCCAAATCGCTGTACCTGAGCAGACAGTGCACCAACATGTCTTTTCCCTTTTCTCCTTGCGGAACGATCGTCTCTCGGAAGAGGTTGCAAATTATGATCGAACGAGCTACCAACCAATGGATCTTCAATATGAGTTGGACGCGATGAAAAAGATGTTTTTACTGTCCAAGGATCTGGAACAAGACGTCTCCAATGTCATCGAAAGGCAAAGCAACAAGCATGCTTCTCATTACGACATGTACATCTCGACCTCAGTATCAGAAGTACGAATACCGGTCCATCAGTTCATGCTGGCGGGAAGAAGTAACGTCATAAGAGAAGGACTGCGTGTCTTGGAGCGACTTGATACCTTTGAGATTCCAGAACTTCTCTCGATGCAATCCGAAAGCAATGACACGGTCTACTTGCAATTCCGCGGCTTTGACTTCCTCACCATTTTGAACCTCGTTCTTTTCATATATGCGGATACCGTCGTGGACTTCTGGCACTACACGCGACAAGCACCGCATCTGGCCTCTCGTTATCGCCAGGTTCGGATAGAGCTCATGAAGTTGGCATCCCGTCTTGAGCTAACCACGCTCGAACCCGCCGTACGTCAGATGGTGCAGCCCAAATCTGCCCTCGCAAGAGACATGGAGCTTGCTATGAAGGACGCAACCATATTTGAAAGCGGTGATGTTCTAGTTCAACTTGCTGATGGGGAAGTCAAAATGCACACGGATCTCGTCTGCAAACGCTGCCCATTCTTCGAAGGACTCTTTTATGGCCGAGCGGGGGGCATGTGGCTCGCTGCAAGGCAAGACTCAGACATCATCCGTGTGGATCTGAAGCATGTAAAATCGTCGAT
>QQTW01001722.1_pt1 | contig 15545 bp, 16 predicted proteins | sample 1904831 | NCBI WGS metagenome assembly QQTW01 (sample SAMN09435610, study PRJNA476489) | Subsurface metagenome, whole genome shotgun sequencing project. | reverse complement strand
CACACTGGTAGCAAGAATTGCCATGCGAATGTGAGCATTTTCTTGGGGTTGACTGTATGTGTAGTCGGGCCATCACTTTGGAGAAATTTGAGGTGTTTGAAATGAGTTTCAACGCAAGCGCAAGAGCAAAAGCACTCTTTATGTATCACTAGATACCCCGTTTGATGTAAGAAATTTCTATGTCCCATGCAGTTAAACCTCTGAATTCCTCGAAGGAGATATATCATAGGTGTCGGCTGCGGAGGAGATCTCATAATTTGGTACATGGTAGTAGTGAACGGAGGTAGGTTCAGTCTAACTCCTGTATGACGTACGTATGCACAATGTAATAGTACTGATAGTGGTAGTACAGAGTCATGCATCAAAATATCGGAGCGACATTAGTACAGACCACTAATCTCTAGTGTATGTATAAAGTGTACTAGTATGGTGCGGGATAGGGTCCTGAACTGCCCAGCAATGGCCTCCTTCATAACTGGCAATACTAACTTGTGGTAACTACTATAGTACTAATGCTTAATACACGGCCGAAGAACGGGAAGCGCTAGTACTGATACAGGTAAAGCTGCCGCCAAATCATTTGTCAGCAGCTGTTGAATCTTGGCATCTTGGCATCTTGGATGCAAGGAGTTCAAGGACTAAGATGAGCATCGCCATCGCCTTCGCTGAGAACATGGCAAGGCAGCAGCCTGGTTTTTGATTCATCTACATTCATCTTCCGAGTCAGAAGGCAATTCAATCCTTCTTGCATTGGAATAACCCGTAGCAGTGGATTTCCCCCGCAGACGAGCCTACTTCATATCGTGGCGAAAAAAGAGTGGGTCAAGTACGCGTCTCATATGCTGTGCAAGTGTGCTATCTATGTGCTCTCGTTGTTACACCTTCTGCTGTCTGCTGGTTTTATTTGCGTTTTTGTATCATTTTGGAGAACAAGATGGTGGAGAAGATTGGCCGGAGCCACCACGACATCTTCTGTCAGACATCGGGTGTCTTATTCAATATCCCATGTGCCCCTAGATGTGAATCTGATCGGTCTGATTCGCTCACCACCACCAAGGAACAAGACCAATGTCTTTTTCGTTGCCTGTTCTTTCAGATCAATGACTTCCACCTTTTGAGCTAAGCTGAGCTGAGCTGAATTCACCTCTGCTTATGGTTGTTACTTTGTTCTTGCACGAACTCTAGTCCATTTTCTTGGTCTATAAACGCCAGACCCGGACAGGTGAAGAAGCTTACTCGTGCCTTCCATGAACCATATTTGCCATTTCGAGCATAAGATAGTTTTACCTGCTTATGCATTCCAATTCTTCTGCCATTTTAAGTCATATCAGCCCTAAAGATTCTGACCGCAGGGGTCAGGTTCGACGATATATGTCTCGGGTCTACAACGATCTAGATCGGAGTTGTCATCATTCTTCGTCTGCTCTAAACGAGAATTCCAACGAGATGCAACAAGCGATACGACCGAAAGGGAAGATTCCCAATATAGCAATCATCGGGGCTGGAATATCGGGGTTGAGATGCGCCGATGTACTGATCAAGAGCGGTGCTCGAGTCACAATCTATGAAGCGCGAAATAGGATAGGTGGTCGGGTACGAGAAAAGATAACATCTTATGAGATAAAAGAGCTCATACATTTTAGGTACACCAAGTTGAATCTGGGGGTCACCTGATGGATATGTATGCTACTAGGACAAGTTTGAAAAAATATGCTGACTCAAGCAGTGGGGCAAATTGGATCCATGGAAGTCAAAGTAATCCGATTGCGGATATTGCACAGCGAACGAATACAACCACCCATTTTTTAGAGGAAAGTGAAGCGATCATCGACTCTAGAGGAAACCGTATGGACGACCGCGTAGCATCAGAGCTCTCCGAAGCGGTCTGGGGCATCATCGCAAAGGCCTTCAGATATAGCGACGAGCATTCTGCAGAGATCGACAAATGCAAAAGCTTGATGGATTATTTCAAGGAGCAAGTCAAAGAGGTCACGGAAGATCCCTCGATGCAAGCCGTTATCCTTGAGCAAGCCCAGATGTGGGGCGGCTTTGTCGGCGACCCTATCGAGAGGCAGAGTCTAAAGTTCTTTTTCCTCGAAGAATGTATTGAGGGTGGTAAGTACGGCCTGCTGCAAGCAACTGTCCATGATTAACGCTATTCCAGAAAATGCATTTGTTGCAGGCACATATCAGAAGATACTTGCATATGTTGCCGCAACCGCCCTAGCAGATGCTGACATACGCTTGAATGAGGAGGTTGTCTTCTTCAATGCCCGTCATGATCCGCAATCCACCCTTCCACCAATGACCACCATACGAACACGAAGCGGCACACAACAAACTTATGATGAAGTTGTTCTCACCGCTCCGCTTGGCTGGCTCAAACGTCACAAATATGACGCCTTCCCATCTGACTGCCCTCTTCCTTCTCGTCTACTGCAAGCTATCGACAATATCAGCTACAGCCGGTTGGAAAAGGTCTATATAACCTTTCCCATGGCGTTTTGGCAGCAAGATACAGTCTCTGCGGCCTCCCACTCAGAAGATTCACCCAATAGCCGTCTGAGCTCCTCATCCGCCTCCTCTGCCAAATCCAGTACGTCGACTTACCCTTCATTCACTCATTTCTCCACCCCAAACTACGCTCCCCACCCACCGGACATTGCCTGGAACCAAACACTCGTCAACCTCGCCGCCCTTCCAGATACTAATTCGCACCCAACCCTCCTCTTCTACCTCTACGGCCCCTGCGCCACCCACCTCGTCAATCTCCTCAAAGACATCCCTGTCTCCACCTCCCCTTCATCCCCCTACCACCAAACACTAAGAACATTCTTCGAACCCTACTACTCCCGTCTCCCCAACTACGACATCCTCTCCCCCTCCTGCACCCCCTCCGCCTTCCTAGCAACGAATTGGCAACTCGACCCCTTCGCCGGAAATGGCGCCTATACAAATATCCAAGTCGGCCTCGAAAACGGGGACCGGGATATCGAGGTGATGAGGGAAGGGGTGGGAGAGGACAGAAGGCTTTGGTTGGCAGGCGAGCATACGGCGCCGTTCATTGCGCTGGGGACTACGACGGGGGGGTACTGGAGTGGAGAGGGGGTGGCGAGGAGAATTGTGAAGCTGTATGACGCGTTGGAGGTTAGTGAGGAAGTGGTGGCGGCCCGGGAAAGAGATAGGGAGGAGATGAAGAAGGAGGTGTTGAGCGTTGAGGAGAGGGATGTGGCGAATGCGAATGCGAATGCGAATGGTTTGGCGCTTTGAGGGTCTTGAATTCTTTGAGTTGGACATGGAGAATAGAGGTTGAGATAGGGGTGGGGATGAGAATGGGCCTTTTCACCCATAAGAAGAAAGAAATGTTTAAGAGGTCAGGGTCAGGGTCTGTCAGGGTCAACGCACCCGCATTTTTTTCTCTCATATCCTAGAGGGAATTAGACTTTTTCAAAGGAGCACGTCCAGGTCAATCTCGACGACGCGCGATCTGAAGACAAATGAGGAATTCTCTCTCTCTCTCTCTCTCTCTGGCTCATCGACCTGAGAATCCTTGTTCATCTCGGCTCCGCTTGACTCCTACTGACCGGAGCTGACCTGACGTAACCTAACCCAATCTTACTGGCCCCGCGTGGGGTTTCTTTCATCTTGGCATGAGACTAGAGAAGAGGAGAAGAAGCAGGCGAGAGTTGCGTAGAGCATTTCCTTTCTAAGAACACTATATGTGAGCTCGCTGCTGTAGTGTGCGAGTGAGTGTAGCCCCCCCATTTTCTTTTATTGGAGGTGGAATTCCTCAGTGTATAGGTGCCTGAGTTGGTTGGCTGGGTTCTTGGGATTGGAGGATCTTATTGTTCTGTAGTATAGATACAGGTACAGGTACAGGTGCAAGTACAGGTACGGATGCAAGTAGAAGGTGTCGTTAATTAGTTATTCTGAGGGGGGCTTGGAAGGAACGAGAAGGTACCTCTCAATTGACTTGATTGTTTATCTATCTATCTTGGTAGGTAGGTAGGTAGATAAGTAGGTAGCGTTCGCTGCAGGGGTGTGGGTGATGTATGGGTACAGTATGAGGATGGGTATGTACATTATGATCTTCGTTTGCACAAGCATTGTGTAGTCGCATGCTTGCGTGGGCATGTGTGTGTATTTGGGCATCACGCCACGTCAGGTCACGCCCTCTTCCTCCTCGTTGTTCAAGGATACCGGTACGGCAATCGCGCCGCCGCTGCCGCCCGGCACATCCACCCACTGCCCGGCATCAACGGCCATATCTCCGCCGCTGGTGCCGATGCTGGAAGTTTGTTGTTGCATCTGCTGCTCCCATATCTGCTGCGGCTGCGGCTGCTCTGAATACAGATGTACGTGGCGCATCTTATCGTCAGCTGCTCGCTTCAGGTCGGCTAGTTCTCTTTGTCGAATCCCGGCCAGCTTTCCTCTTCCCCTCTTCTTCGCCCCTGCTCCCTTTTTCTTCCTCGTCTCGACGGGTGGGTGTGTTGCTGAGTGTCCGGAACCGTTCCCGTTCAGGATGCCGCTGGATGGGGCGCTGAAGTCGAAGGATGCGATCTCTATATTCGCAAGCACGCGCACGTTCGTTAGTCAGTTACCAACCTTGAATCTTGATGCGTAGTAGAGAGACGATGTTGGGGGGGTGTAGCGGTGGATGCATGGGCAATACGTACGTTCGATCACGGCGTCCATTCTAGCACCCTGCTTGACTTCTCCTGCTCCTCCCTCCTCTCCAGTATCGCCCCATCGTACTTTATCAAACTGGCGCTTCGCTTTCTCAATCTTCTGGTTCGAACGCAGGTTCTTGAGGCGCAGGGCTTCGGTTATGCCATGTCCTACACACATAGTTTAAGTAAATACACAGTCATTCTAGCTAGGTAGCCGGGACGGGTGAATAGGTAGAAGTTATCAAAGATTTTGCCTCGCACAAGGAGATCGCAAAATCGAGACTCATCGGAAGAAGATATGTTAAGGGGTGGTTCAACTCACGTTCTCGCTGTGTCTCGAACTTCCCCTTGGCCGAGAAGATAGATGCCAGATCTTCTAACGAGTTGGGCTTGGTCTCGATGCGCTTCAGTTCTTTGTCCTGACGCTGTTTCCATCTCTCCAGCTTGGTTTTGTGCGTTGTCTCGTGCTGAGACACGTTTCGCAAAGGAGCGGATCGGAGACGTTCGCTTCGACGCCGACCGTTCTGTGGTGAGGCGGATCGATCACGAGCCGGTGGCGGAGAGTAGTGTGAGCCGCTGCGGCGGGTGTGGCTGTTGTTGATGTCGTTGTTTGTCAGAGGCTTGGGGTTGTGACCAAAGACCATGTCTTCTGCCAGGGCAGCGTAGCGAGTCCCCAAGATTGCAGAGGAAGATAGGCCTCCATTGCCAGTATGTGAGTCAAGTGTCTCCTCGGATACGGTCATGGTTCTCTGTCTATCTGGGTAAATAGCTGCGGCATTGGAGGAGATATGCTCATTATTTCTGTAGCAAGCGATATTTCGAGATAATACGCCATGAACATCCAATGTACCTGGTCTATAGCTATCAAGAAGCTGATCTTTGCTCCGCTCTGGATAGTCTGGCCGGTAGCTATCACCTCGAGTGATATCCCGACGCCCAGTCGTTTCAGATGACCTGGAATGTCTTGCATTCGTCTCGGCTGAGAAAAGATCATCTTCCAACCCAGCAGTGGTACCATCTATCTCAGTAACCCTTTTGGAGACAATCTTGCATGATGGTTGAAGATGTAGAATCTGGTCAAGCGCAAGATCGATAGTATCTTGGTCTGACTGGTCTGCGTCGAACTCCACCACCAGCGCCACTCTGATTTTTGGCATCGTGAGGGGTTGTCGCTAGACTCCAGAACAAGCGTTCCAACTGGTTATCCTAGCATTTAGGGTTCGTGACTTGGAGAACTTGTCGGTGGTGGCGAATTAATTATGTGCTGGCAAGAGGAATAGTTATTGCGGTAAGCATAGAGGGTGGTCAACAACATATCCAATCTCAAGACAGCCTTCTAACCCAGATGCCACCAACTAATCCGCAAAATTGTAGAATGGTATTCGAGCGCAACGATGTATTTATTCAAAGGTATTATCAAAGTGTTTTTGGAAGGGTTGACTGAGTCATCAATAGATACACAATGGGAAAAAAAGGCTTGGCAAGCATTGTGTGACTAAATTCCTTTCTACGTTCGGGCCCATTTCTTACTCAATTCATCTAGGCAGGCCACCTGAAGACGTACTCAACTATCCGCCAATTTGACCTTTGCCTTTGACGGTAGAGACATCAAAGACATATCGTGAAGCTCGTGGAATGTTGGACCAGAAGTGATGCGGCAGGCCTGGCTGGCTGCCCGGGGTAGTCCTTTTCAGCAACCTCCTCCCAGAAACCTCCAGCACTCAGAAGATCACATAATTTAGTATCTGCGACCAAAGTTGCCATGCTCAGCCTGGGCTTTCTCCATGTCCTGCAGTGCTCTTTCTTGATAAGTACTCTCAGTGAGGTGGGTCATCATCTCTGTACCCTGCCCATCAAAAATTAGCATCCTGACTTGTATCCACGTAATCTCTTACATCAGCTTGGTCCCTGTTCTGTTCTAGGTGCTATCTCTTAGCCATTGCATGAATGAGCTGAATGAAAGCTTGGAAATGACTTACGATTCGGACGTTTGCGAAGCTTTTGGAGCAACGCTGGAATTAGTCGATGGAATTTGTTGATCTTCTGATCCCGGCCGACTTCGAGTGCGCTTCCAGAGTTCAGTGAAGTGCCAACTTGTCGACCATTCACCTCCACGATCTTCATGGATTGGACTTGTCCCTGGTCTTCGCCATGTATTTGTTGTGCGAGGTTGGTGGGATCGTCTATATCGCTGTCTACCACGTTGATGCTGACAGTTCGAGTGAGGAGTAGTTCAAGTTTGACTTTCATTTTTGGAAGGCTCGGGCGAGAGTTATTCAGAGAAAGACAGTCGATGGGCGAAAGTTTAATGAAGGATAAATTATGGGGAATTTTTCTTCAAATCAAAGGAATAGTGTTCGAAGCTAGGTGAGACAAAGCAGCCAGAGGGCTTGAGCAAACATTCGTGCCTTCCCAATTGGCCAAGACATCATGCTGGTATGCGGCGTTCTGCGTACTGCTACTGAGCCCACGATAGAGATTGACAGCTTTCGGTCCTTTGAGCGACTCATCACAGTGTGTTGCATATATGGGAAGTCCATGAGGAGTTCTCGACCGACCTCATGTGGGGCAGGAAGGGCACAAATTTGAGCTTCTAAATGTTCCATTTTAATGGTGAACTTAGGATTGAGCTGATGGCGTAGAAGAACTTGACCTATATAGCCTCCAACAATGATTTTGTCGCGTCATTCAAGACGTTCTGCTCCGTAGTCAGCTTCTCTATGTGAGGAGTTTCGTCCGATTAACAGTTGAAAGTGAGACGTACGTCATGCCCTACCAAGCGGCCCTAATTTCCACTTTGAGCAACCGCGTCCCGGGCAACATGACCGTGATATTGATATGGACATCGACATGGACATCGGTATGCTCACCATTCATTCCATCTCCACAAGATAGCAAGACCAACAGGTCTCAATCGTCATGCCGCCTAAATCAGCACGTAGCGGCGAGTACATCGAAACCGTGAATCTTCTTCGACCTCTACTCTTTACAAGCAACATTTCAACTAACCACCATCCCCTTGACAGGACAACGGCAACAAGATCTCGCGCCGTGCCCAGCTCCACGCAACCCAACACATAATTCTAGCCGGCAAATCCGTAATCCAACACGACGTCATCATCCGCGGCGACCTAGTCCGCCAACAGCCCGCAGCATCATCCTCCACCAAACCAGCCCTCGATCCGTCTACGGGCAAACCCACTCCCACTCCACAAACGCAAACCGTCTCCATCCACCTGGGCCGCCACGTCTTCATCTCTCCCGGCTGCACGCTCCACCCGCCCAGCCGCCTCACCACCATAATACCCCCCTCCAGCATCTCGACCACCACCGCAGCCAACCCCAACGTTCCGAACAGTGCCCTAACGTCCACCTCGTCCGACCTCGCAACCCGCCGCCTAGCTGCGCAAGCAGCACCTCTCTCCCCACTCTCCACTGTCCCCCAAAATCAACCCCAACCCCAACCCCTCGACCCTCCAGCACCAAAACCCACCTCCCAAACCCCGACCGCCCAGACCCTAACATACTACCCCCTCCGCATTTCCTCACACGTCTACCTGGGCCCGCACACCTACTGCGCGGCCGCGCAGATTGGGTCGCACGTCTTCATCGGTGCGCGCTGCACGCTCGGTAACATGGTGATCATCAAGGACTGTGTCAGGGTCGAGGATGATACCGTCTTACCGCCCAATACGGTGTGGAGAAGTGGGGTGGTGGTAGCGGGGAGGCCTGCGAGGGTCGTTGGGAGGGTGGGGGAGGGGTGGGTGAATGGCGGGGAGAGGGAGGGGGATACGGCGGCAGGAGGGGAAGGAGGGTTTGAGGGGTGGGGGAAAAGTTTGTGGGCGAGTGTGGGGAATGCTGGGACCAGGAGGAAAGAATGATAGATACCAGGCGAAGGATAGGATGTAATTAGTCTCGTGATTAGCATGGCGTCAAGGTTTCATATGCTAAGGAGGATGAGAGAGTCCCAATCACACGAGGAGTATTAGATGGGTCTTTCATGCCTTCTTTCCTTCCAACCGTCTCTTCTCTCCACTGTCAATAAAAGGGATTTCAATATTAGAGATTGTAGAGACGAGCAATAGGATTAATCTCAGGGAAGACGTTACGAAGCAAGAAAGGTAGTAGGCGGATCTAATATGATAGATATATATACTTCGCCTCTCTCTCAAGACTGACTGACAACCACAAGCAGCATAAGAACCAGCATGGCTGACCAAGGCACTGCCACAAGACCTTAACCTTATCTCGTACGCTCAGTATGCCTTCAGGTCATGGAAAGCTATCTGTTCTCCCTTTCTCGTGCCCAAAACGATCGCGAAGCGCGTACCGCCACTCCTTTGCAATTCTGTAAACCAGCAGAAAAGCAAGCGTCATGATCAGACCAGTGAGGGCGATCAGCACAGCAAAGCTGAATCTGCGGCTCGTCTTGTAAAAGGCAGACCAGGGGACTGCTGAATCTATCTGTTCAACCGCAGCCTCGACCTGCATGGCGCTCAGAATGACCGAGAGGATGCCAAAGATGAATAGGAAGGGCGCGTAGAACTGCGCAAAATAGGCGCTGTACTGCGTCTCCACGCGCTGGAAGTACCTCTTGTGGAGGAGGATTTTGGAGTAGAAGTTTAGTCTCGTCAGTCTGATCTCACCGTACATGTAGCGCTGCGATACCTCGTGGTCTGGTATGGATTTGAAGTCTCGGGAGAAGTCGCAGAACTGCTTCCATGTGATGCGGGCGGGCACCAGGCAGACGGCAGCGTCTTGCGCCATTCGAAAATCTGATTCATGCCGGATCAGATAGAAGTATGTCCGTAGATACCCCAGCGCCGCACACTTTATGCTTTGTACTCGCCTGCCCGCCTTTTTATCATCAGGGCAGTTGCTGGAATTGTTGTTACCGCTGCTGAATAGGTATTGTTGCCAGAATTCATAGGAGAGGAGATACTCTGGGAGCGGCTTGAGAAAGATGCGGTCGTGGATCCAGACGAGATGGAGCTTCGGGTCCTCTGTAATGACTAGGTTGCGCTTCTTGATCTTCTGTCGATGTAGTGGGGAGATGTTTGCGCTGTCTTGCTTGGACATCCACCAGAGCCTTGGGGCCAGTTGCTCTAGATCTGGGGAACGGAACTCAGTCTCAAGGAAGTTGAACAGCTCTTCTCTTTCGTCTAAGCGGACGCCGGGATGACCCGGTAGATGGTCTTGTACGGGCCGGAGCGTGTCTGGTTGACCATGGTCTAGTTCATTGTTTAGTTGGTGTTCGACTGGAAAGGGGCATTTGACACTTGAAACTGCAACATCTGCTGCTTTCCTGCTGTTAAACGTAGTCGTGCCATTCATTTTGCAATTGAATTTGGCACAGAGGTAATCTATCTGACTGACATCGCTTCTGAGCTGTCAGACATCTGAAAACCCGCCTAAAGCAATCAGCAGCCATCATGTTGAATGGGGCAGGGTGTCTTGCCAAGCGTTTGATGATATCAAAAGGTCGCAGGACTGCAAGGCTGAAAAATAAAATGAAGCCTTGGACACCCCGCATGGCTTTCTAGCGGAAACCAACCTGTCTCTTCGCAGTGAAGCAGCTGGCCAACTATTGATATTGTTCAAATGATGGATGCTGTATACTTTCAAGCACAATATATCAACCAATCCTATCTCCAGAGAACAGAGTAGTTCCCATCTTCGACATCAAACGACCCAGAGGGTGTCCTGAGCGAACGAAAGGTATCAGGAGAGATTTTCTATTTCCAGCTTTAATATTTGACAAAGAATACACCTTAAGAGGTGGCAGAACGCTCGGTGAAAACTGACAGGATGCCCATCCTGACCGGCTCGCGTTGGGACAAGACAACATTCCGAGTAACAAAAATCCCTGAAGAGTTCGACAAAGACAAATTGTTGAACACAATCGTTCACATTTTTGGCCTCGCAAGCCCTTCTGAAGCCAAAGTTCACTCGTTGGCTTTCTCCTATGACCACGAGAAAGTCGCCACAGTTTCTTTTCGCAACCGCCCGGTGGCCCTCCTTCAAGAATCGAGTAGTTGGAGCTTTATGCTCCCAGAGAACGAGAACGGTGATCAAATACTGTTTGACGCACACTTTTGGGGCTTCACGCCCCTGTCGCCCGCAGAAGGGCAGAAAACGCAAAGTTTGGAGTATGCACATCCGAAGTACAAACATGCCGCTGCTAAGAGAGGCCAGTTGCATTGCAATACATGGATGGGGAGGTCATGCCTTTGGCTCATATTGCGCCTCCAAAGGTTCTTATATGTGGTTGAGGGATTCTCTAGCAAGAGATTGCCCTCAACTTCGTATCTGGACCTACGGTTACGACTCTCGATTACAAGATCCCAATTCCATCGCAGATGTGTACGAGTATGCCCAACGTTTCAGACGACTACTACCCATTCTGCGCCGGAAGAGCAAGGTTGAAATGTCACTCCCATTAAAATGTGAGTAACTGACAAAAGAATACGTGTGAAGGCCAATCAGGCGTCAATGCCCATTATTTTCGTAGTCCACAGCCTTGGTGGCTGGATTTTCAAGGAGGTACTGATTCCCAACTATGAAGAGAATACAGTAACAATTCTTACTAACTCAATTCTCATAGGCGATAATAGCATTGAAAGACAGCCAAAACTCCGACGATCAACTGACCATTCTGTCCACTTATGGAGCCCTCTTCTTTGGTGTACCAGGTTTTGGAATGGATGTCAAAGCTATGGCGGCCATGGTTCAAAACTTGCCAGCTCAAAACACCATGGCCTTGCTGGACCAAAGATTCGGGTTCCGAGCGAGAAACAGACAACACGAACATTTCTGCAAGGCTTTTGATTACCCGACTTCCAAGATCGTACAATTCTTCGAGACCAAAATGTCGCCAACGGTACAAGAGGCGAGCTTTCTCTTTCCAGATTGGTTACCGTTCACATACTAATCTGCTCCGAAGGATAGTAACACCAGGAGATGGTCCTTGACAGGTCCGCCGGCATTACTTGTCAGTCCGGAGTCGGCAACCTGCGGGAGAAGTTGGGAAAAGGGGGATGATTTCATCATTTCTCTCCCTAAAAATCATTCATGTATGGTGAAGTTTGAAGAAGATGATCGCGAGACCTACGACTTAGTCAATGATGTATTGCTCAAGTTCATAGGTGACGCAGCTAGAGTGATTAAAGTTCGACTCCAAGCCACACCAGACGCCGGTAGGTTCTCTCCGCCTATGTGTGGCTTTAATCGGTGTCCATGCGTTCTTTGATTAATTTGCTTTAGTTTCCGAGAGGCCAGAAGGGTTACGCAGGAGGACAAAAGAAGAAAAGGGTAGGATCTCCTCTAACTCCAAATGGCGGATGACTTTAACTGCTTCTAAGAATGTCTACAATCTCTCTACTTTCCTGAAATAGATTTACGCCATCAGGACATATCAGATCCAGCGAACAAAACTTGCTTGTGGCTCTCCGGCCACCCGAAATACCTCAAATGGCTCAATGAGGAGCGCGGACTGCTTTGGCTCAAAGGATCACCAGGCGCTGGGAAATCGACGCTTATGAGACATGCTGTTAAAACGATCCGACAAACCATGCACAGAAAACTCGTGATCGCTTCCTTTTTCTTCCACCGCCGTGGCGCAGAAATCCAGAAGAACGCTCTTGGATTCTTTCAATCGCTGTTGCATCAAATTATGCAAGAGCTTCCCGAACTGCTTCGACTATTCACGTTACACTTCCAGAAATTGTATGAAACTCGAGGACCAATCGGAGAAAAGTGGAATTGGCAGGAAAGAGACCTTCGAGATTTCTTCAAGGATCATATCACAGATGCAGCAACACAGTGTCAGATCCAAATCTATGTCGATGCCCTTGATGAGGCTGGCGAAGATGTCGCAAGGGGATTGATCAATTTCTTTCAGTCGATCATCTCAGGGCTAAAATCTCCCGAGGCCTCTCTCAAAATCTGTTTTTCTTGTCGAAATTATCCGCTTCTGGCTCTAGAGGATGGGCTTGAGGTTGACGTCGGAGAGGAAAATGGCCAAGATATTGAAACCTATGTTTACGATGAGATTGAGAGTGGTGCTCAAGAAAAAATAAAGAAGAGTGTTCGGGATGAGATCCTAAAAAGATCCCACGGCAATTTCCAGTGGGTTGTGCTGGTCGTTCCGCGAGTCCTGAAGCTGTTTCGAGAAGGAAAATCCCCTAAGGCTATCGAGAAGAGCATACAACGTATCCCATCCGAATTAAGTGAGCTATACGAAGATTTACTTAATGGCATCACCAAGGAAGATGTGTCCCAATCACTACAGCTGATGCAGTGGATATGTTTCGCATTACGGCCGCTTTCTCTAACAGAACTGCGCTATGCGCTTGCTGTTGATGCAGATACTTCTTATCGATCGATTAGTGAATGTAAAGAAGCAGACGAGTATGCAACAACTGATGACGAAATGGCAAAGAAAGTTCAACATCTTTCTCGAGGCCTCGCGGAAGTCAAGACCCACGAGCATAAACGGATTGCACAGTTCATACATCAATCCGTCACCGACTACCTTCTCAAGGATGGACTTGCGCTATTAGACAGGTCTTTCCCAGAAAAAGTAGCTGGTGGCGCGCATTATCGGCTTTCGAGATCTTGCATCAAGTACATTGCCATGGAGGAAATATGCCGCCGTGTCGACAGCACACCAATATCGGAACTTTTGGGTTGGGAATCCGAGTTTCCATTTTTGCGATATGCTACCAAATTTTGGATCCCACATGCTAGAGAAGTGGAGAAAGAAGGCATTTCTCAAGCTGGCCTTGTACGCTCCTTCCCGCGATCAAGCAACCTACTTGCCTCCTGGGTCAAGATATTTCGCTCTCTCATAGAATACTCTTCTGAAAGGCCAAATCCGGGAACGAAACTCTTGCACATCGCATCAAGGTATAATCTGCACAGCACTCTGAAGACTCTTCTTGATTTGAACGATATTGAGGTTGATCTAGAAGATAGTGAAGGCGGCACTCCATTATTTTGGGCATGTAGAGAGGGTCATACCACGATAACACAACTGCTGCTCGGAAAGGGGGCAGCTATAAATCCTATAGCCAAAACAGGCGGCCCTCGTGATATCCCTTTACATGTGGCATCATCGGAAGGGCATGAGGCGGTGGTACGACTTTTACTGGATGAGGGAGCAAATGTCAATACCCAAGCTGAAAACGGCAGGACCGCATTAAGCAGTGCAACAAGCGGAGGCCATGTGACATTAGTACGACTGTTACTAGATAAGGGAGTAGATGTCAATATCCAGGCTGAATATAACGAGACCGCGCTTCATAAAGCATCAAGATCTGGCTATAAGACAATAGTACAACTATTACTAGATAAGGGAGCGGATGTTTATACGCAGGATGAATACGGCCAGACCGCATTATACAATGCATCAAGATCTGGCTATAAGACAATAGTACAACTACTACTAGATAAGGGAGCAGATGTCAATATCCAGGATAAATACAACGAGACTGCGCTACACAGGGCATCAAGATCTGGCTATGAGACAATAGTACGGCTACTACTAGATAAGGGAGCAGATGTCAATATCCAGGATAAATACAACGAGACTGCGCTACACAAAGCATCAAGATCTGGCTATAAGACAATAGTACAACTATTACTAGATAAGGGAGCAGATGTCAATATCCAGAATGAATACAGCGAGACCGCGTTACACAAGGCATCATGCTATGGCTCCGAGACAGTAATACGACTGTTATTAGATAGGGGAGCGGATATCAACGCCCAGGATGAAGACGGCAGGACCGCACTACATGAGGCATTATATCAGGGCTATAAGAATATTGTACGACTATTACTGCATAGGGAAGCAGATGTCGATGTCTGGTGGAAGAATTGGGGTACTCCATGTCATGTAGCATTGAAAAGGGGCCATGGGCCGATAGCGAGGCTGCTCCGACCGCTTACAAGACACTCGGAGTCTTCCGGAAACAGTCACTACCAGCGACGAGGAGGACGGCGAGGATGCGGAGGACGGCGAGGATGCGGAGGACGGCGAGGATGATGAGGAGGACAGCGAGGATGATGGCGAGGACGGGCCTAAGGATGACGACGAGCACGAGGACGAGCCCAACGAGAAGCCATGACAATAACTTTGTGATATTCGCAGGAGACATCTGAGGGTGAGAACGGGACACCAGCAGGTAAAGCAAGCAAGAGAAGGATGACTTTTTGAGAAACTGGTTGTTGGTATTGCAATATCTTGGAGTCTGTTGTCAGTTGACATGTGAACGTTCGATATGGCAGGTGGGCGTTGATTCTCCAGCATTTGGCTCACCTGTGAATTGACTTAACAAACAGATTGAAGCCGTATGCGGAGTTGGTGAACGGACACCCACATTTTGCATCTGCGCTCATAGGGTGTACCTACGCATTGCACACCCCATCCAAAATTCTTCAACGCTCGCCCTCTCCAATTTGTATGTGCACTGCGTACTCTTTACGAAAAGAAGCAAGGAGCGGAATGAAAGGGAAAGACCAAGTCAGGATCAATGTTAGATTCTGTACAAGTAACCGGAACAGCAACATTGGCGCCTTTCAACTCACGAAGAAGAGAAGACAGGGAAGAAAAGAAGGGAAACGAGAAAGTAAAGCGCGCTCTTCTTCTCAGGGATATCCTCCATCCCGAAACACTGGTCTCTCCAACCGCAACGATCCTTTCAGCCCTCCCTTTAGCTCATCCTCAAGCTCCCGGCCCCAACAACAGCAAGGCTCTTCGAGTCAAGGAGCGAAGTCTCTCGCCTGGTCTACCCATAAGACTAGGTTGTCTCCAAGAATCAAGACTCACGAGACCCAGCTCCGACGCCCCCCCCCCCCCCCCCCCCCCCCCCC
>QQTW01001721.1_pt1 | contig 15560 bp, 14 predicted proteins | sample 1904831 | NCBI WGS metagenome assembly QQTW01 (sample SAMN09435610, study PRJNA476489) | Subsurface metagenome, whole genome shotgun sequencing project. | reverse complement strand
ACAGTAAATTTGATCGCCACATCCAAACCGTCAACGGTTCCAGCTTATTCATCATTCCTAACGGCATCAGTGCGGCTTTAGTAGATTGTAGGGTGTGTTGATGTGCAACGCACCCTACGAGAGTAGCGATCGCACTAAAAAGTTTAAACTTTATGATGTGCCGTTACTCTTAGGTGATTTCGGGTAGTTTAAGGCACAGATATTTTTAAAGCGTTTGACTAAAAGTTGCTAGGGCGTGGATTACAGCATTTCTTGCTACCTCATTTGGCAACGGTTAAAGGAGGAAAATTTTCCTTTAACCGACTAATGCCACGAAGTCTATTGACTACTTTTTTGGTAACAAGGCGATCGGATTGACTGCGCCTTTGCCGCTAGGACGCACCTCAAAATGTAAGTGAGGTCCTGTACTGCGACCAGTGCTACCCATCAAGGAAATTTGTTGCCCTTGTTCAACTTGTTGACCTGGCTGCACCAATAGACGATAGTTGTGGGCGTAACGAGTCACAGTCCCGTCTGCGTGCTGAATATCAACTAAATTGCCATAGCCTCCTTTATTCCAGCCAGACTTGACAACAACACCCTCAGCCGCAGCAAATATAGGTGTTCCTACTGGCGCTGCAATGTCAATGCCCCTATGCATGCGTCCCCAACGCCAGCCATACCTGGAACTCAAGACACCCTTAGCGGGCCAAATATAGCCTTTGAAGGAACTTGAATTACCATTAGGTCGAGGCAAGTAGTTATCAACTGGTGCTAGAGGTGGTAGCTCTGGCGTAACCTGCTGCTGCCCTGTAAAGCTTTCGCTAGCGCTGCTAACGTCAGTAGGCGCAGTTGCAACTCTACCTTTGGCTGGAACTGAGTAATTTGCTTTGATTGTTAGTTGCTTTTGACTTGGTTGTTTCAAGTCTTGAGCCGTTTGAGCTACGACAAATTCAGGATTAACTGGCTCGTCTGCCGATAGCTTTTTAGTTGATGGGGGCTTAATTACTGCTGGTAGCCGAGACTCGATTGGCGTCGATAAGTTACTACTATTATTTTGAGCGTAGTATTTGTGCTGCAACTTTTGCACGTCGCTTTGCAGTTTTTGGGCATACTGCGCTTGTAGTTTGTCTATCTCTACTAGATTTAGTGGTTTGGTTTCTACTTCGTCTCCAAAGCTTCCACCAACGCCATTATAGGAATTTGCTAGCTTCTTAGTAGGCTGCTCCATGTCACTAATAGCAGCTACTAAAACAGCATTTGGCTTGTTATTGAGGTTGCTAGGAGCAACTGTTTGCGCTACGGGAGCAGAGATAAGCATTGGTGCTTGCTTGATTTCTGGCAGAACAGCAACGGTTACTTTCTCGGCTGTGCTAGGAGTTAAGGAAGGAAGTTTGATCCGTTGATCGACTAGCAGTAAGTCTGGATTACCTAAACGGTTGGCGCTGATAATTTCCGGTACAGATACTTTATGCTCGGTTGCGATCGCGCTTAATGTGTCTCCAGGCTTTACTTGATATTCCGGCGTAGGTGCTGCGACTGTAGAGCCATCAGCGCTATTTACTACTTCCATAGTCGCCGATTCAACTGCTGCGCTAGCAGGGCTAACTGGCGTGGTAGCTAATTGAGTAGGCGAAGAGTCAATTACTTCTGAGTGCGAACTTGTAGCTAGTTCTGGAGTTTCTGCTGCTGGGAGGACAAATGCCGAGCTTGGTATTGGCTCTAATTGCTCTTGGGCTACTATTGCCGGATCTTCATTGCTGGCGATCGCGTTTGGTGCAGCATTACTATTATCCGCAGTTGGAGCAACACTTTCGCCTTCAGTAGTTTGCTTTGGTGACAAGTTTAGTCTTTCTACCAATCGATCTACTGAGGATTTTTGCTGTAGCGATCGTGCTTCAAATTGCGTGCTTTTATTAGCTGCGACTTCTGGTAACTGTGGTGTATTGCCTGCGATCGTTGGGGCTACTGGCACAATTGGCTGTGCCTCAACTACTACGTTGTTGTCACTACTCTCAAATGATTTCTGCTGTTGCACCCCTAAAGTAGAAATCCTATTTGTTTGTGCCTGCGCTTGCTCAACTGCTGGCGTTGGTTGGCTAGCACTAGATAACTGACTTGATTGCTCTTGCCTCAAGCGCTCTACAAGCAACCTTTGCTTTGCTGTCCAAGCACTATTGGCTTCTAAGTCAACTTCTTTTGTTTGTGGCTGCACTACCAATTGTTCAGCAGTTGATTCAGGTAGTGGTGCGCTTTGAGGACGGCGAGATTCTACTTGCTTGCCAGCGTTTTTGTTAGCTTGGAGGCGTGCTACTAAGCGATTTACACGGCTATTAGTGGGCGTGGCGATTGCTACTGGTTCAGTATTTGCGACTACAGGTACAGAATCGCTCTGAGGTGCGATCGCGCCATAATTTTGCTCTGGTGCTGTGGGGACAACTTCTTTTACTGTAGCTGTTACTTCCACCTGATTGCTTGGTGCGGAAAACTGTACTACAGGCGGGGCGTAACGCTGTACCTTAGCTTTGACTAATGCTTGTCCTCCAGTTCGATTTTCTAGAGGGCGATCGCTCTTTACTACCTGCGCCTCCAACTTTTGGGCAGTCATTACTTCTATTGGTGCGCTAGCAGGGGCAATTTGTACTGCTGGAGCTTCCGTCGCTAAATTCAATGGGGAAGTAGTCATGCTGGCCAGTGACTCATCCTCTGTTGGCGTTTGGGCGGCGGGAGCGCGATCGCTGCCCAGTGTCAGTAAAAGGTTGGGAGTTCCTATTGAAACTGTTAATCCAATCATCGCAGCAGAGGTCCGAAATAGCCGCAACTTTACTTTTGGCTGCACTGGCTTCAATTTCCCCTCAAGGGCGCGTTCTTCGATTGCACAACCAAGAACAGCCTTAACCTTTTTCGTCCATGCTCGTTTCAAAAAACGACCTCCTAGAAACACGCTTTGCCTAACTAACTTTGATGCTTTAGATCTCGATTTAGCCAAGCATTAACAACACTACAAAAACGTTTAGTCCTACATCCAATAGACATAATTTAAGCAATGTCATTTGGCTAATTTAATTTACACAAGTTTACATGAAATCGGGAAATTTTCAATATTTTTTGATTTTTTCGGCTTCGGTCATCTGTTGGAAGTTTGGTTTGTGCTGTCTACATTACTGCTTGCATCCTCTAGGACAATCGAGATTTTACTTGATGTTGATTTTTGAGGAGCGCGCAGTTCCTCGCCGCAACTTTTCTGTTTTGTCCCACCTCTCAAGATTTGGCTACCTCAAATAGCTGCAACACAACAGCCGAATTTAGCCAATTGTTCTAGTAAAAAGCAAGTGCGGGGTTTAGCACTAGTGGCGATCGCTAACTGTACAGATATTTTTATGTTCCAATTTCCTAAGCCTTACCACCAGAAGGTTTTACTAACTTTGCCTCCTGGTTTGTGCCGTTGATTTAGGGCAGTAAAACATATCATTGACTTGTGGCAAACCAATCACCAATATATATGCATTTCTTATCAAACGCACTTCTGTCTAGTTGCTAAGGAAGTAAAATAATTAACTAATATTTGCGCAAATAAAGACTTAAATCGGCATAAATTTGCTAAACTTGAGTTTTTATCAGCCCTAGCACTTATTTACTAGCTAATATACTTCTAATCTCTCTATAAATAGCTTTGGTAGCTCTAATTAGCCGTAAACAAATCCAGACATAGGCAACATATAGTTTTACAAGCAAACTTATACCTACTTAAATGGACTTGCGAAATTTCCCATAATTTGGTACAAGAGCTCCACGCCACACAAATACGATAAATTTATTCCCAGTAGCCAATTTGCCGACAAGCTTCAAACAAACCTACAGATACACTTACAGAAAGATTTAAACTGCGTACCCCTGGTTGCTTCATGGGAATATATACAGTTTTTGTACAACTAGCAAGAACTGTAGGTGGCAATCCAGTAGTTTCACTGCCAAATAATAACCAGTCATCTGGTTGAAAGTTAAACCGGAGATAGCTAGAACTAGCATGGACGCTAAAACCAATCGTTCGTCCTCCACGCTGTTGCTGGTAACGCTCAAAAGCACTAATCGACTCATGGCAGGATAAATTGACATAAGACCAATAGTCTAGTCCAGCGCGTTTGAGATAGCGATCGCTAATTTCAAACCCAAGAGGTGCTACTAAATGAAGTTCAGTACAAGTAGCAGCGCAAGTGCGCGCAATATTACCTGTATTTGGGGGAATTTGCGGATGAATTAAAACAATTTGCGGCATTCAAGAAAAAATTGCACTAAACTCGACTACATATATTTGGATAACCATAGTCTAGCTACAGACATAGGAATTAGATAGGTTTTTTTAATACTTGGTTTCTCAACTTGACTGATTAGATATTCTGAACGTTTTATCAGGCAAATACAGCCTGCGTCAAAAGTTAAACTCTGGTAGCATTTAACTTTTGACGCAAAGAAATTGGAGGTTGCCTGCAAAAATGAGATAGCGCGTTGACTTTTGACTGTTTTAAGCTGGTGTGGTCATAAGTAGTTGGTACAAATTTCAACTCCTCTTGCTCCCCCTGCACCCCCTGATCATCACCACCAACAGGTTTTGACCACACCCGTTTTAAGCCACCAAAGAAGGGCAAAGCTTGTCTTCTAGTTCCAACTCTCGTTCTGCCATACTAAGTTGAGCGTAATTAATAACTTGCCGAGGATCGAAGCCGTAACTATTGAGTCTTAGCCATTGCTGGGCTTCGTTACCTTCGCGGAGAATCTTTAATAAAGGTGAAAGAAAACAGCTAAAGCCGTTTTGTTTGGCGATCGCCCACACGTCTTGATAAATTTGTGCAATCCAGTCTCTAGCCAAAATACTGCTACCATCTTCCCAGCGCATTAGTTGCGCATCAAGGCTGTGGGCGGCGGCAGCAGCTTCATTACTGTGAGTAATGGCAATTAAGTCGTTAGCGCGGCTTGAGGCTGGTAGAACGCTGCTTTCTAGGGGATCTAAGCGCGGATCGGCAATTAGCTGTATTAATCGCGCTTCTAGCAAAGCCGCGATCGCCAGTAGGGAAATTGGATCGCTAACTAAATCGCAAATGCGTAGTTCGAGGCGATTTAGATCGTAGGGGCGGCGATCGCCATTTGGTCTTACTGATGTCCACAGATGGCGGACATTTTGCATAGTTCCCGCAGCTAATTGGGCTTCTACCCACTCAATATGATGGGCGTGGCTTTCAAACAGAGGTACATTGTCAGGCGTTTGGGGAAACAGCCCCCACCGAGTAGAATGATAGCCTGTGACTTTGCCATCTAAAAAGGGCGAAGAAGCACTAAGGGCAAGGTACAAGGGGGCTTCAACGCGGATAAGACGACACGCCCGCATCAGAACTTCAGGATCGCTAATGCCCACATTGATATGAATGCTAGCGGTAACAACTTTAGTACCGTAAGTTTGCTCAATATATGTGTGGTAAGGATTTTCAGGATCGGAACGTTGGAACGAATCGTTGCCACCTAAAGATAGAGTGCTGCCAGGAATTAGAGTGTAATTGCCCAAACGTTGGAGATATTTGCGCAACCGTTGTCGAGGTACAACTAACTCGCATAACAGCTTTTCGTACTGTACGGAAGGCGAGGTAACATACTCAACATTGCGGCTATCTGGTTCGCGCATATACCCATCTAAAGATGCAACAATTTTGTCGGAAAGACCAACAATATCGCCTTGTGGCGTTCCAGTGTACATCTCAACTTCAAAGCCTTTTGATAGCTGCACAGTTTTTTCCTCGGCTTCCTATATAGCGTTTTTGCTAATTGTATCTAGTGACACCCAATGAGCCATCTGTCTTGGGGACAAAAAAAAAGGGGAAAGGGGAAAGGGTAAGGGTTAAAGGGTAAGAGTTTTTTGTGCGATCGCGCTAATTCCTATGACAATTTTATCCTAGTTAAGACTGTAACAAAAATTAAAGTTTGTAGAGATGATAAACTTGGCTGGCGGCGCGGTGCAGTAAAGAGTGGCGATAAACTACGCTATGAAGATCGTCAGCATAACCGCCGCCAATTACACAAGCAACTGGGTATCTAGCTGCCATACAGGTACTTAAAACTTGCATCTCGCGGCGAAATAGACCAGAGTCAGTCATAGCTAACTTGCCCAAGCGATCGCCTGCGTGAGTATCTACACCAGCATCGTATAGAACCAAGTCTGGATTAACACTAGCCAATACATCGGATAAATGAATTGCCAAAATTTGGAGATAATCATCATCTTCCATCCCTACTGGCAAAGGCACGTCTAAATCGCTTTTTTGCTTCGTGCTAGGAAAATTTACCTCGCAGTGCATGGAAAAAGTAAAAACACTATCGTCGTTTTGAAAAATAAAGGCAGTGCCATCGCCTTGATGCACGTCTAGGTCAATAATTAAGACTTTACGCACTACATTGAGGTGTTGCAAAACGCGAGAAGCGATCGCCAAATCGTTAAAAATACAGTAGCCAGAGCCGAAACTCGGAAAAGCATGATGCGTACCGCCTGCGGTATTGCAAGCCAAACCGTACTCTAATGCTAGTTTTGCTGTCAAAATTGTCCCGCCTATTGCCGTACAAGTACGTTTAACTAAAGCTGGACTCCAAGGCAAGCCAATTCGCCGTTGCGCTTTACTATCCAACGTACCTTGAGTATAAGCTTCGACGTACTGGGGAGTATGCACAAGCTCAATCCAAGTTTGCGGCACAATTTCAGGCAAGTAGAATTGTTCAGGGTGGGCAACGCGATCGCTTAATAGTAACTCGTATAATTGGCGAAACTTAGGCATAGGAAAGCGATGTTCTTGACCTAGAGGCGCAACATAATCGGGATGATAAACCAAAGGCAAATTCATAAGGTAATTGCGATTGTCACGATATTGAGAGGCAATAATATAGAAGATTTGCAGAAAACTCCCTAAATTAAATTGTCATGGCTTTGAGTTATCCGCGCCGCCAAAAACAGCTAGAAGATTTAGTCAGAAAATTAGGGCTACCTATGGCAGCACCGATAAAATGGGATTTACTCGATTTGGCGCTAACACATCCCAGCGTTTCTACCCAAGCAAATTATGAGCAGTTGGAATTTGTTGGAGACGCGGTAGTGCGCTTAGTAGCAGCAGAAGTATTATGGGAAACTTATCCAGATTGGGCAGTAGGAGAATTTGCAGCGATTCGTTCTGTGCTGGTAAGCGATCGCATCTTAGCAACTTTAGCTACCGATTATGGCTTAGAGCTATACTTACTAGTTACTGGTAGTGCCAGCGCCGATAAAGGCGGTCAGCAATCGCGTCTGGCTGACACTTTTGAAGCTGTATTAGGTGCTTTATATCTCAGCACTCATAGCTTGAATTTAATTCGCCCTTGGTTAGATCCACACTTTAAAAAGTTAGCAGGAGAAATTCGTTTAGATCCAGCTAGACGTAACTACAAAGCTGCCTTGCAAGAATGGACTCAAGGACATTTTAAAGTCTTGCCAGAGTATCGAGTCCAAGAAACTACTCAACATCCAGGTTCCCTAGATCGTTTCAATGCTGAAGTTTGGTTGCAAGGGCGCAAGCTAGGCGAAGGCAAAGGGCGTTCGATTAAAGCAGCAGAACAAGCTGCTGCTGAGGAAGCGTTTGGGGTAGTTTTGAGTTTTGAGTTTTGAGTTTTGAGTTATTTGAAGATAGCGTTTAGAGTAGTTTTAAGTTTTGAGTTATTTGGAGATGGGGGAAGCGGAGGTTCGTAACCCTCAACTGGCAGCAAAGAATTGATAAAACTGCTGAGTATTTTATCGGTTGGCTGGCAGGAAGATTTACCGTTAGCAATGTGCTTTTTGAATTACTTTGAGTTTATCTGCTTTGCCAGTAATGCTGTACCGTAGGCGGCGGCGGTATGGATAGGTGGCACAATTGGCACTTGTAGATAGCGATCGCGTATTCTAGTCCATGCCGGATTCTTCGCCCCACCGCCCGCGGTATAGACGCAAGTTAATTTATCCGCACCTAATTGCTGTAATAGTTGATATCCCCGTGCTTCGATTTGAGCAATACTTTCTAATAATCCATGCAAAAACTCTACATCATTGTCTGGGCGTGGTTCTAGCTTTGGTTGGAGTTGGGGATCGTTAGTGGGAAAGCGATCGCCTGGTTGTAATAACGGGTAATAATTAAGCTTGCTTGCTTGATCTACGTCAATTTGACTGCTTAGGCTTGCTAATTGTGCATCTGTGAAAAAATGCCTTAGCACTGCACCCCCAGTATTAGAAGCACCACCAGTTAGCCACAAATCCCCTAAGCGATGGCTATAAATTCCATATCTAACATCTTCTACACGGGTACGGCTTAATAGCTTCAAAACGAGGGTAGAGCCTAAAGACGTTACAGCCTCACCAGGTTCTTTAGCTCCACTAGCCAAAAATGCAGCAATACTATCTGTTGTACCAGCACACACGATGCAATCTATTGGTAAACTTAAGACTTTGCTAACTGCTGGTGTCACTGTACCAATTGCCTCACCAGGAGCCAAAACTTGAGGCAACAAAGGTGCTACAGGCAAATTCGTTAACCAAGTTGGATATTCTAATCGTTCTACGTCATAACCCAGCTTTAAGGCGTTGTGATAATCGCTGATGCCTAACTTGCCATGCAATAAAAATGCCAGCCAATCGGCTTGATGCAGAAAATATTGCCCTTGAGTAAAAAAGTCTTGCTGACTCATCCACAGCAGCTTAACTAGGCTAGATGTGGCGCTAATCACAGTGCTATTGGCAGGAGCAATTACTTTTACAGTTTCTACTACCTCTACCCCTCGCCCATCGTTGTATAACAGGGGTGTACTTACTGGAGTTCCACGGCGATCGCATAGCAATACAGTAGCAGAAGTACCATTAATAGCGATCGCTCTTATTTGCTGGCGTACTTGACTTGGAATTTGCAATAGCAGGTTAAATAAAGTTCCTTGCCAAATAGGTAGCCAAATCTCAGCGTGAGCCTCAGCGCCAAATTGCTGCTCAATTTCTGCCTGGATAGTACCTCCAATGTCAATAACTACCGCTCTTGCGCCTGATGTACCAAAGTCTATACCTAGATAAAAATCCATTTAGTGTTTAGTCTTGTAACAACATATTTCCTTACGTAGGCAATGTAGTCGAAAGTAGTGAACGATCTACTAATTAGACCTAATAAATTAGGAGGTTTTAAACCATGTCTTCTATATCCGATCTTCAAATCTATGCAGCGCTCGTTGTAGCACTGATCCCTGGCGTTTTAGCATTGCGACTAGCAACAGAACTTTATAAATAAGGTTTTGTCCTAGACAATAACAACGCCTGCCCTGGTAGTACCAACTATTACCAGGGCTATTTTGTTAATTTCCCCTTTTTTGGTCGCTCTAAACTACAGACGACCTAAATTTTTCCCTGAAACTACGGTTGACGAAGAAACATGCTTGTGGTACGCTCCTTATGTATTTTTAGGTTAATTAGACAGTTTTGTAGGTAGTTTCACTTATCTCAAGCTGAATGAGAGTTTATAATCTGTAAGAAGAATAAATCAGAGTACACAAATCGCGGTCTTTGAATATGCACGCCCTTCAAACATCTAGACCACCGTTAGAACCTAGAGAACCAAATCGGACACCTCCCAAAAGAAAAACTCGCAAGCGCATTAACTCCAATCCTTACCGAGTATTGGCAATAGAAAATACAGTCAAAATAATTGTCAATGGGTTACTCATAGTAGGAGCAGCCTCGGCGTTAGTAAAACTTCTACCCTACAGCTTTTCTCAACAAGCAAAATTGCAAGAAATTAGCAAAGAAGTTAGTTTGACAGCAAACCGCGTAGACAATCTGCAAAAAGACCTTCAACGGAATTTCGATCCCCAGCAGGCGCAAAAAATTAGGCAAGAGCAAAGCGGTCGAGTTGAGCCTGGTCAACGCCAAGTAATAATCTTAGATCCGGCAAAATCTAGTCAATAATCCTTGCCTACTCAGATAGGGGGCTAAGTAGTTGCGAAAGCCAATTTTCTACTTGCAAGCGCAAGCGACTACTAGTAAGAGGAGAACTTGGGGACTGGTGGCGATCGTCATAAGTTAAAGCACGTTGATAATCAGCGATCGCCAAGTTCCAATCACCCCACAGATGATAAGTCCGACCGCGTTCGGCGTAAATATTGCCTTGGAGTTGACCGAGGACAGCAGCAATATCAAAATTTTCGATTGCTTCTTCGTAGCGTCCTAGATCGCGCAAAGTGATCCCGCGATTGATCCAGCCTCTAACGTAGCTAGGGTTAAGGTCTAAAGCGCGATCGTAGTCAAACAGTGCTGCCGCCAGATGTCCGCCAGCAGCATAGAAATTAGCCCGATTGTTGTAAGCGCTAGCTAGCTGAGGATCGAGTTGAATAGCTTTATCATAATCAGCGATCGCACTTCTAAGTTGACCGCTTTGGAAATAAACTAATCCTCGGTTATTGTAATCAATAGCATTATCAGGGTGGCGGTCGATCAGATGGCTTAATAAAGCGATCGCATCTGAGTAGTTTCCCGCAGCGGCTTGTTCTCGACCGACAGAACGTAAACAGCGATCGCTTAACAATTCTGGCTGCCAGTTAGTAAAAAGGTCAACTTCCTGCCAGTCAATAACTCCAGCACCAGGGGAATGCTGGTTATAACAATCTTCGAGCGTTTTTAAGGTTTGACGGTTCATTTTTCTATAACTGAGCAGTAGCTCAATAATTTGAATTTATAATTTTTTTTACTAATAGAGAGTAGTTTTTGTGTCACTTACTCAGGTGTCTAAAAGTCATCATCAAGGTTTATGGCACAAAAGCAGCAAAAATTAAGACTGAATTCATACTTCACAAATTAGCGTTTTCCACAAATTACTTCATCTTTCGCTGGTTAAATTCCTGAAAGAGTAACCGCCGACACAAGGAAGAGGGTTAAAGGGGCGCGAACTTTGCGGAGGGAGTAATCCCGCCGCAAACGTCGCTTGAAAGGGTAAAGGAGAAAGGTAAAGAAATTACATTCCCCATCCCCCATCTCCCCACCTCCCTGCTTGACTTAAATCACTCAAAACTCAAAACTTAAAACTCAAAACTACTCCTAATCTTCCCTCTCACCGATTTGTGTAGTATTTTTGGGAAAAAGCAAGTCTGAAGGATAACGGCATGAAACGCCTATTTAATAAAGTATTTGACTGGAAAAAATACCTACAGCGCTCGATTTGGGTGATCGCGTTGACGATATTAGTTAGCCAGATGGTTGCGCAGCCAGCAAGCGCTACAGGCGTTTACCAAATCCCCAAAATTACCCCAGGCGAGCGCCCTTGGGTAATCGACCAAGCGGAAGTAATTAGCCGCGTTAACGAAGGCAAAATTAGCAGCGATCTAGAAAAACTAGCCAAAGAAACTGGCAACGAAGTTAGAATTGTTACTATTCGTCGCTTTGACTACGGAGACACAGCAGAAAGCTTTACCAAAGCCTTATTTGAAAAATGGTTTCCCACCCCAGAAGCGCAAGCTAACCAAACTTTGTTAGTTATGGATACTTTAAGTTCAGGTACAGCGATTCGCACCGGAGAGGCAGCAAAATCTAAATTGTCTGACAATATTGCTCAAAGTGTAGTCAACGAAACTGTACTTGCACCACTTAGAGAAGGCGAAAAATACAATCAAGCCTTTTTAGATGCTAGCGATCGCTTAATTGCCGTATTGTCAGGCAAACCCGATCCTGGACCGCCGCAATTAGCTGCCAAGGTAAGTACAGAAAGCACGTTTAAAAGCGCTGAAGAGACAGACACAGGCAACGCCACCGTCTGGGTAATTGGGCTATTGCTAGCTGCTACTATTATCCCGATGGTAACTTACTTCTTATACGTCAAATAAAGGCTTAATCTTGAACGTACTCGCCGCCATTAATTAAAGCAATTTCAGCCCTAACAAACTCTCGACCCAAATAAGCAGCATGGTCTAAAAGAGTTACAACACAGGGCTGATTTTGCTCAAAAATTGCAATACAAAGCTCTTTTGCAGTTCTACCAGTAAACAACTTAGTAGCAGTTCGTTCTACTTTACCGCGTACAGGAATAGGCTTACCAGTATCAGGATCGACAGCTAAACCGCGATCGTCAATGACATTTGTAAAATGTTTGGCACAAATTAACTTAGCCTCCAAGTCAAGATAAATAATAAAATATCCACCTGGATCTAAATCGATATGACGCTTAGAAAGCTTATTATCAATTTCCGCCAAAGCATCAGCCAACTGAACCATAATCAACCAACAAACAATCTATTCAACAGCTATCTACATCCACTATAGTCTTTCCCTATACTTCTCTTTTAGCTTCTAGAGCAGTTTGGTATATTAAATCTCTTGCATGAATATGAATGCTCTGGCTTAAAAGTTTGTAGTTGCGCTTTAGCGCCATACTAGTGCGCTAAAGCGCAACTACGAACAAAGCCGTATTTGCATTTTGAAGCATTTGCGCAAGATGTCTATTCAAGAATTATTGCGCTCAAAAGGCAAATTTTGATTAATTGCTTCAATTTCCTGCCGTTCCAACTCATTGACCTCTCTTAGATAAGGAATGAGTATTTGCGTCAGCCGACGATTGTAAAAACGGTGCATGCTGTGATTAGGAGTTGCCGGAAAACCGCGTCGTTTTTTGTGTCTGCCGCCAGCACCAGGGTCAAAAGTTTGAATACCATGAGCAATCGCCCACTCAATCGGCGCATAATAGCAAGCATCAAAATGTAAGCAATCAATATCTTGAAAACTACCCCAATAGCGCCCGTACAATTTTTCGCCCTTAGTCAAACAAAAAGACATTCCCATCGGCTGATGGCTATCAAACTCGCTGTAAGCGGCGACAAATACCACTCGATGACGATAATTCGCGTGTAACTGCTCAAAAAATCGCTTAGTTAAATACTTACTTCCCCACCAGCCGAACTTATCGCAGGTATCGGCATAAAAGTTGTACATCAGGGGAAATAAGGACTTAGGAATTTCATCTCCTGTTAGCACCTGAAGACGCAAACCTGCTTTTTCTACCGCTTTGCGTTCCCGCTTAATATTTCGGCGCTGATTGGCATTAAACATCGCCAAATAATCATCAAAAGTTTTAAACCCCGAATTTTGCCAAATAGAACTGTGGTGCAACCAAGAAGTAAAACCATGCTTTTCTAATACAGGCTTCCAATTGGGATCGACATAGAGAAAATGACAGCCAGAAATGTCATGGCGATCGCAAAAATGGTCAATAGCACTCACCATGATTTCTGTAAGTTTGTCTTCATCTTCTCCTGGCGCAATCAAAAATCGATAGCCTTCTGCTGGCGTAAAAGGTGACATTCCCAACATCTTTGGGTAATATTCCACGCCGATTCGTTGTGCCAAATCTGCCCACTGATTGTCGAAAACAAACTCCCCGTAGCTATGTCCTTTAATATATAAAGGCGCAGCCGCAATTAGAGTTAGACCCCGCCAGACAGTTAAATGATTGGGCAACCAGCCTGCTTGTCCTGTGGCACTACCAGAGGTTTCGAGATTATTTAACCATTCCCACTCTAAAAAAGGCGTTTTTAGAGGCATAGCTAAAGCATCCCATGCCGATTGAGGTACTTCAGCTATTTTGTTAATCCAGGCAACGTTGTAACTAGACTGAACCGACTTCACCATACAAAAACCGAACTTCTGGCAATGCTACTTCTACCAGGGTAATCAAATCGTCTCAATTTCGGCGGCGGCGATAGTGCAGAAAAACCTCTTGGGCAACTTCTTGTACTGATAATAATTCCAGTTGGGGCGCAGTGGCAGCAGAAAATCCCGCTCCTCCTACTGGTGTTGGTGCAGTACTACCGCCCAAAAGTAATGGGCAAATAGTCAACCACAATTCATCAATTAAATCTACGGCTAGCATTGCTGCGACTACTTCACCGCCGCCTAAAACTGCCAAGCGGCTTAAACCCATACTTGCTATTTTTTTCATTGCAATAGTCCAATCTATACCTTCAGCATCAGCAGTTTCACTGGTTAAAACTTGCCCAAAAAATTCTCGGTCTTGCCACTGTTTTGCACCAGCGCTTGTAGTTAGAAGCCAGCGGGATACTGGTTGGCGAAAAAACCGCAACTGGCGATCGATATTACCTTGACTAGAAGCAACAATATGTACTGGTTGCGGCTCTAAGTTTTGTTGATGTCTTTGCTGTACCAGTTGAGGCTCTAAAACACGCAGAGTAGTACCATAAGCGCGGAGAGTACCAGCGCCGAATAGAACGGCATCAGCAGCCGCAATTTGCTGTTCTAGATGCAATTTATCTTGTGGCGAAGAAAACCGTGCAGGCGACCTTTGCGCATCCGCAATTTTGCCATCTGCACTCATGGCTAAGACTACTGTAGTGTAGGGGCGATCGCTTAATGGCAGCATTTTTGTACGGTTGGAGAGATGAGGGGTGGGGGGATGAGGAGATGAGGAGGTGGGGAGATGAGGGGATGGGGAGATGTAGCAATGCTACGTGTTTTTTCCGCAGAGCAAGTATTATATTAGGACGAGTGCAAACATTAAATCTTTATAACGATCCCTCTAATTATTGCTTGAAAAAAGCCCGAAACTACTGATATCTAACGTTTATAACGTTAATAAGAGGTTGGTAAATGAGTGGATTAGATCGCTCTGGAGATTTAAGAGTGCAAGCGGTAGATATTATTGATTCAGTGTACAATCCCGATTTATCCCGACTGCCGAACTAGAATTTAGAGATAGATGCCCAGTTTAGGGAGTCGAGTTAACTGTTGGAGGATTTTGCGTTTTCCTTGAGGGACATTCTATGGCTAAACCCGGTCAATCCTCGTTTCGCCGCATCCTATTATCGCGAATATTGCTTTTGAGCTTACCAGTTTTGTTACTAGGCGAGTTTGTCGCATTCCGTAAAGCCCGCTATAGTTTGCTAGAAAATTCTCGGCAACATGTCAATATCAGTGCGGTGAGGAAAAGCGAACGCCTGCAAGAAGAAATCTCTACCTTGCAAACAAAAATGTTGGTAGCTAGTCAAACGATCGCTCTGAAGTCTGGTTCGCCATTGCCAGCACAAAAATTTCTCGATCGCCTGATGCTGCAACTAACCGATAATATTTACTGCGCCCAATTAATCGATCTACGAAATAATAAAGCGATCGCAAGTACCTGTGGTAACTCCTATCTAAGTCCAGCTATTGATACTGCCATGTGGTCGCAGCAAGAAAATTCTCTTCTCGATCCCCAAACTATTCGCATTCAGTCGGCGATCGCTCAAAATAGTTTTTCGGGGGATGGCGCACCTGCTCAAAAGCAAATGCAATTACTACTGTCTGCGCCAGTTTACAATACTGCTGGGCAACTAAGTTATGTCTTGAGGATGCAATCAGCTTTACGCCCCGAAGAGGGCGAGGAGCATCATTTAGCAAGCATTGCAGCTTCCACAGTGATAATTGCGGAAAATGGGACTATTTTGGCACATCCAGACAAAAAACGCATAGGAAGTAATATTAGTCAAGAGGCAAACGCCGAAGTATATAGAAAAATTATTAGCAA
>QQTW01001720.1_pt1 | contig 15561 bp, 13 predicted proteins | sample 1904831 | NCBI WGS metagenome assembly QQTW01 (sample SAMN09435610, study PRJNA476489) | Subsurface metagenome, whole genome shotgun sequencing project. | reverse complement strand
GTAGATCTCGTTTCCCGACCTCTGCCCACACTATACGACCATGATGCCGGCCCCGAAAAGAACCGCTTCAGACAGCTTTACCTCATCACAACAGCTGGTAGTGAAAAGGCAAAAGTCCGATGCCAATCTCAGCAACGGCTTGGCCGTTGCAGTGGTTGGCAACAATGCACAGAATGGCGCGCTTGTTCAATCGGTACGTAATCTAGATCCGCAGCAATGTAGCATCTCCAGCTGAACTCAAGAACGAAGGCAGGCTGATGGATGGACTGGTTAGGTCTTGCGAACCAGTGGGCTGCAAGCTCCGATCATGGAACTCACAGGTATGTTGGGGTGCTTCGACAATGATCACCTTATTAATGAGCTTCTAGGTCACTCGGGCGAAATATTTTCCACGCGGTTCGACCCAACAGGCCAACATATTGCGTCTGGATCAATGGACCGCTCCATCAGTCAGTAGCCCTTGAGCTGGCACAATTACGCTCCTAATCACAAACAGTGCTCTGGCGCACCTACGGCCAATGTGAGAACTACGGGGTCATGACAGGCCACAAAGGCGCCATCCTTGATCTTCAATGGTCGCGCGATTCTCGAGTGATATTCTCCGCGTCAGCAGATATGACGGTAGCAAGCTGGGATCTAGAATCTGGCCTACGACTTAGGAAACATTTGGGACATGAGGAGGTCATAAATTGTCTGGACGTGAGCAGAAGAGGTTCCGAAATGCTCCTGAGTGGTAGTGATGATGGATATATCGGTATCTGGGACCCTCGTCAGAAAGGAGCCGTTGACTTCATTGGAACGGATTTCCCAATTACCGCTATAGCACTAGCAGAGGCGGGAAACGAGATCTACTCCGGAGGTATCGACAATCAAATCAAGGTTTGGGATGCACGAAAGCAGGAAGTCGTCTACACTATGAGCGGCCACACAGACACAATCACATCACTCCAGGTCTCACCTGACTCCCAGATCCTCCTGTCACACTCACACGACTCTACTGTCCGGACTTGGGACATTCGACCCTTTGCTCCTTTGGACCGGTCGATGCGAACTTATGATGGGGCGCCGGCAGGTCTCGAAAAGAATTTGATGAGGGCAAGTTGGGACCCCACAGGCCGCAGAATCTGCGCAGGAGCGGGAGATAGAACCGTCGTCGTGTGGAATACAAGATCTGGTAAGATGCTATACAAATTGCCAGGCCACAAAGGGACCGTCAACGATGCTCGATTTTCACCTACGGAAGAGCCCATCAGTGAGTCTGCCTCGTCCCTCTAGCTCGCCATTTGCTGACCAGTTTAGTCGTCTCTGGTTCGTCAGACCGTAAGCTTATTCTCGGCGAGCTTGGAAAGTAACGAGGCAAGCCCTCGCAATGTATCTTTCACCAATCGGCACAACTACTGCTTGACGTGCGTCAAATGAGTACTCTACTTACCAGCCATGTTCGTGCGCCCTACCTGGCCTTGAGATTCTCCAAAGTAGGACGCCACGCATCAGCACGACGTGGCTTTGCATCAATTCTTCAGTGATTGTCGATCGATAGCAGATAGAAGCCCGGAGTCTGAGAGGTCTTCCAGGCACTTGGCAGAGGTTTGTACCACAGGAAAGAAGGCAAGGGGAATCATCATGTGCTGAAGTAGCATCCGCATGCCTTGGAGCCCAGCAGAACCAGAAGAAGCGCTGCCAGGCTACCATTACCTCTTCATTCGCTTCCCCTAATAACGTCGAGAGCACTCCAATGTGAGTGAACAGCAGAGAGCCAAGCTTCGTCGGCTCTACACAATATAGATGTACTATTTTGTGCTCAAATACATCGTTTGCATTAGACGTGCCTGTTCGTCTACGTAGCAACGTGTATTCTGACTACAACTCCCGCGGAGTCCAAGCCCTAAAGAAAGATCCATGTAGCTACTACAGATTTGGTCTCCCGCTGCGCGATCGAGAGGAACAGAGTGTGGATTTGATGGCAGAACACTACTACTGACGCAGCTCACAAAAACATGAGATGATCCCGCATAATCGCTGAGGGTGGAGACCGTGATAGAAAAGACATGTGTCGCTGGACTGTCGAAGTGGGTCTGCGAATAATCTGTTCCTACATCCCCAGGTTTCCATTACTTGTGATGATCTTACTGCATGCGCATACTACAAGACTCTCCCATTTTAGCAGAAAAGAATATTCTCTCTGCCCCCGTGATTCGTTCCTCCCTCCACTTAGAATCTATTGATGTTACGATCTCAATCACCAAATTATCTCCCTCTCCACAGACAATGCCAGCTTCAGATTCTCCCTCCGAGCAGATCCCCTCCCCGAATTCCCAACCAGGCTCCTCCAGACCTCTTCTCGACAGCAATGGCTGGGATGGGAAACTCCGGCATCCATCGAAAGAGACTAGCACCTCGTCCGCCAATCCAGACCGCAAAGCCACCCTGACAAACCCGGAAGCCCTTACAGACCCCGACTACTCTGACCCGGATGCTCCACCACCGGACCTCCTCCCCGCAGACGAAGATCTACTCGATGATTATCCCACCGACAGCACAGACATCGACCTTGTACACTGTCGTATTAGTTCAATCCCATCCCTCCGCCTCTCCCGCTTCACCGCGGTAGAACGTCTCTGTCTCCGCCAGAATGCTATCTCCTCAGTCGAATTTCCCGAGGGTTTCGGGCAAAAATTGCAGGATTTGGATCTGTACGACAATCTGATCAAGCATCTGGACGGGCTGGAGGGGTTTGCCACGAGTTTAGAGAGTCTGGATTTAAGTTTCAACAAGATCAAACACATTCAAGGGATGCATGAACTGAAGGAACTCAGAGATCTGTACTTCGTCCAGAACCGGATACAAAAGATTGAGGGTTTGGAGAAGCTAGGAAAGCTCAGAATGTTGGAGCTGGCGGCGAACAGAATACGTGTAAGTCTTGGTCGGCTGCGGTTAACGTGTAAGCAAACGTTGCCTGCGCTGACGTGTTCTATGGACAGGATATTGAGAACCTGGAGACTCTGACTTCGATAGAGGAACTGTGGCTTGGGAAGAATAAGATTACAGAGATCAAGGTGGGCAGGATCGAGCCTGCTCTATACTTCATCCACACCGGATATGCTGACATGCGTCAGAACCTCTCTACCATGACATCCTTGAAGCTCCTCTCTATACAATCTAACCGTCTTACATCGATCTCTGGGCTTTCAGCCCTTACCAACCTTGAAGAACTCTACATCTCCCACAACGCCTTGACGCAGATCTCCGGTCTTGACACCAACACCGAACTCCGCGTCCTTGACATCTCCAACAACGCGATCTCGCATCTGGAGAACCTTTCTCATCTTAGCCACCTGGAAGAGCTTTGGGCATCAAATTGCCAGATAGGAGATTTCGCAGAGGTGGAGAGAGAGTTAAAGGGTAAAGGAGAGCTGACGACAGTGTACTTCGAAGGAAACCCTTTACAAACGAAGGGGCCTGCGGTATACAGGAATAAGATCAGATTGGCCTTGCCGCAACTGAAGCAGATTGACGCGAGTAAGTCCTGGCGCATGGCAGGAAACACGACTGATGAGAAGCTGACTTGACGGTTCAGCATATGTTAGGGTCTCGTGACCCCGACATCGATTGTTCCTGTACTTTCGGTCGAGTTGCATCGAGGGCCTTCTTGGTCTATTTCAAGGGAGCACTCCTTGAACAGGAAACTAGACGGCGAGCCATTACTCGAAGATGCACCCTTCCTAACTATTACCCCAAGTGAGCAGGTAGTATTCAGAATTGGCATGAGGAAATTTAACGCAACCTGAAGGTGGGCTCCGTGTCATCTTAGCGCTGGGACTCTTCTTCTGTCTTCTCCTTCTCAATACCGCGCCTCCAAGCTGCCATCAGTCCTCCTTCTAGCAGTGGATCTTCCCGCCTGTCGCTTGCGGAATAGAAAAATTTAGACGGTACGCCTTGCAGCTCGTCTGCAAGGCCTTCTCGCTCTCTGAGATCCTTGTCATCAATAAGTATTCGCTCTGTCTGCATAACATCGGCCATCTCCCTGAGTGCAGCACCAGATTTCATCAAGTCTCCATAGCTCATCTGCAACGTGTCAATACGAAACGGTCCAGTGTATGGGTGCTGTCTGTCCAATCGCGGATGGATAGCAGAATCTTCCTCCTCAACGATGTGACAGGTAAAGGTGCGCTTCGGAGGGTGGTGTCGGCCGTGGAGGCCACGAGCGTTATAGGGATCTAATTCATCAGCTGAAGGCACGAGATCACCCCCACAGATGATGGTGAAGGGATCTTGGTCGATAGCTGAGACTTTAGAGGAAGGCCGCTCAAATATGGCGAGGATAGTTTGGGAAGGTGATTGTAATAACGAAGAAGCGGGGCTTGGTTCAGACTTCAGGTGTTGGTGCAGAACTGGGTCATTGCGCTGATTGATGAAAGTCGAGATGGGCCCGAATTTGGACTGTACTTCGGACAAGATTGCGCGCGACTCAAATAAAGTGCTTGTTGGAGGAGAGATGATGAGCCGGACCTGGCGCACAAGCAATGAGGCAGTAGAAGGGAGAATGGTCATCGTCTATATCAAGTCGTGTACGAGATACCTGATGCCTGAATTCCCCATGACAAAGTCACTGTAATTGTGAGTTGCATTGATCGATGAAATGTTGCTGAGCAGAACATCACACTAAATTCGATGCAGATCAGCCGAAGCCAACATTCACGGACGTGGAAGAGCTTGTTTGGCCGGAGCCAAAGTCGGATTATGACACTCCGCTTTTTAGCATTTCAAACTAGCCAAAAATAGGCTCCATGCTGCTGGAAAAGTCAGCCTTGGGAAGTGGTTACTGCGCCTCTTTCCAGCCACTGCAGTCAAGCCCCGTCCCTCCCTCCTTGGGCCCATGCAGTGCTGTTGCAAGGCCTAGTCATGTCGAGCTGCATCATTGGGGTTGTTGCGACTGAGAAATGGTTGGGCATGATGTAGATAGAACTGCTAAGTGTGTCTATCAATTGGGTCTAGCACATAGATATGAAAGGACTGATAGGACGGGTTGGTGTAATAGTGTAATAGTAGGCGGAGACTCGAAGGATCGACAAGTTTGATTACTGCTTAACTTTTTGGGAGGGGTAATCTTACCACGGGTAGGAGGCATAAGTATTCATCCCAGGCTGCTGAGAACAGCTAGTATTTAGATACACTAGTACCACAATTTCCTGAAGCTTCTTTTGTTCTATCCATGTGACTGATGGAAACATTTCCGCTAGACTATTACGAGCTTAAGCTGACTGTACAGCGGCTGTTTTGGATGCTAAATACTTGCGCCATGCTAGAAATACTTCAGCCAGGTACCGTAGTACATCTCAGCACGTTAAATGCCTAAACTGTCAAGGAGGCTTCAAAGCTGATTAGGGACTAACTAACAGTCGCCCGACCAGCAGGCCAGAACTTCTTCGACCATTCTATCTTGAGAGCTCTGTTTTACATCTCTCCGCATCTTTCTGCTCTCTCGTTCACATTGAGACGGTCACATTCGTTCTTCCTATCAGCAATATTCTGTTGTCTGCCCCTATCACAATCGGCATCTCCCGAAGCATCTCCCCGGTCGACCTTTTCCAGTGGTTCGGACCTCACAGCAAACTAATATTCACGTTGAAATAACATAATAGTTTCGGCTGTCTGCGACAACATCACCTCAGGTGATTTCCTCGAGAAGAGACTCTTGAGCCACTTCTGCTTCGCAAATAGTCAGCTTTGCCCCTCCAGGCTGTTGAGCAACACCCACAACTTCTAGATTGTGTAGACGCACCACAGACCTGCCCAACCTTTCTTGAGGTCATCGCTCCGTAACGGAGCAATCCGTCAACATTAACTCACACGAGTCACGAAGCTCCCTCCTCGGAGGTCAGGCTGATTACCATTCATACCAACCTGTTAGTGGAGGGTACCATCAGCAAAAGGCCACTGCGCCTGCTCCCCCTCCTGCATATCAGAAACCCAAGTCCAGGATGTATAGACCACATTCAAAGTGGCAATGGGCATTTATCCTGACTGCATTGACTCAAGCAGCTATCGTGCTCGCATTCGAAGCGTGAGATTTCAGATCGTTCATTTGCTCAACTTGCACTAACATGTGTCTCCCTCAGATATGTCTTCGCTACTTTCCAACTTGATGTACGAGATCACGACCAAAATACAACCGTGAACCCCAACGAACAGCCGGAAACCACAATACCAACCTTCCTCACATTATACATTTTTGGTTTCTTATATCAGCTTGTTCTAGTTTATGACGCCTTGCGCCTGAAAAACACTATCCAGATCATCGGACTATGTTTGCACAACGTTGGACTCCTCATCTATGGAGCTGTGCAAATGGATCAGATACAGGAGGCAGTCGTTAGTCTAGCAGCCCTACAAGAGATCGACCAAGCCATCTGGGCGCAAACAAAGCCCTTTCTAATTGCTATTCCATGTGTATTAGCCTTGGGCACCGTACTTCTTTCTGTGGAGGCACGGAAGCTTTACAACGAGTTCGCCTGGACCATTTACAAACATATTTCAGCTGATCTTCGTCTGAAGGGAAGGTACCTCACCTACCAGATCTATATCGCCCTGTTGAAGTTCGACTTCTTCTTTTTCCTCGGCTTCACTGTCCAGTTTGTTGTCATTGTGATCGATAGACGCAGCCTCGAATTTGCCCTTACTGTTGCTGCGATTCCCGTCACAATCATCATCTTGGTCATGGCGGCCTTTTTTACCAGGCGAGAAAACACCTTGGGCATGCTACTAACCATTGTGCGTACTCAACCCTATTTGAACCTATCTCTACACAAAACTTACGGTTGGCAGTTCCTCTATTTCGGCGGTCTTGCGTATTTTCTGTTCAAAATGGTTCGGATGTACTCGTCAGCACGAGAACTTGCGTTCAGGCCAGCAAGGAAGGAGTTGACCACCTTCGCTGTTCTCACCATCATCCTGATAGTAACGACTATCATTTATGCGTGCATGTGCACGCATAATTTCGGCAAAGGCCTCAAACCGTATATCAACGACAAAAATACGGATCATGTAGATGAGAAACCCGGATACGGAGGATTGTTGGGAACAGAAATGTCAAATGGACCTCCCAGAGCTCCTAGCGGAGGGGTGCCGATGTCTGCGAGGATGGAGATTGATTAGATCATTCATGTTGCAATTGGAACTGAATACCGCTTTTCGCAGTGCTGTTGTTAGCGACCTCCTTTCTCCAAGCGATTTTCTTCATGAACTGTACGTATAAGTAGGTCGGGAGTTACGTGTGGGCTTTGTACGTATCCATGCAGAGCTAGCGCAAACTAGGAACTGTGTTGCAATGACCTTAATACTGGATATCTCTGGTCAAATCTTCTTGACGACTGTCTCCTTACTTATATAGTGCAAAACAGCTTGTTCCTTTGCCTCAGGCTAACCTGTTGGGGCGCATCCACGAATATGGGGTAGTGGTCGGGCTTTCATCACCGAGGTCCGCAGCTTCACATGTCACTTTCGTAGCCAAACCTCGATTCAGACGCGAATATATCCGAGTACTCTGACGGACCCAATATCCAGAAGTTTTCAATTTCCAAGTCCACAAGCTCAAGGTCTACGAAGAGATTATGCGTTACTAGACCTGTGCCTAATTATCGATATCTAGGCTCATGAGCAAGAAGACTTCTTCCAAACAGCACTGATGAAGACCAACCTTCCACCATGGCTGCGCAATCCACACTGAATGTAGGGGGCAGCCCTCCACGTCAGCTTGTAAAACAGTACATTGAGCTTCTGCGGTCCAGATTCCACCAAACCTCACGCCCAGCGCGCCTGGCTGCCACTTTCGCCCTCCTACTTTCCATCATATCCAGCAGCTATTGGGGCTACAGATGGTGGATACGGAGGTGGAAAGACAAAGCACAGGAGAGGACGCTTCTGAGGAGGAATTCTGGTTTGCGTGGGAAGGATGGCTCACGAGTGATCTTCGTGCCGTATCGGAATTCCACTTCAAAGGTTGTGATCCACCCAACCAAGACTACAACTTTTGATGCGCATCGCCGGCTTTTTCTCAACCCACCCCGAGCAGCACGATTAAGCGATGGGCAAGCTACGCCCTCAGTGCCTCCTCCACAAACAAAACCAGGTCTAAACCTAGCCTTCTTACACCAATTCTTAAGTCTTCTTAGTATCATGATACCACGGTGGAGCAGTAAAGAGACGGCGCTTCTCTTCTCGCATGGCATGTTCCTAATTCTGCGAACGTATTTGTCGCTTGTTGTCGCACGTCTGGATGGCGCTATCGTCCGAGATCTTGTTGCTGGGCAAGGGCGATCTTTCATGCTCGGTCTCTTGCGCTGGCTTTCCGTTGGCACTCTGGCTTCTTACACGAATGCAATGATCAAATTCTTACAATCCAAGATCTCGATCGCTTTCAGAACGCGGCTCACAAGATACATACATGATCTGTACCTGCATCCGCAGCTCAATTTCTATAAGCTCACCAATCTCGACGGCGGCATTGGTCAAGGTGCAGACCAGTTTATCACACAAGACCTCACACTATTCTGCTCCGCTGCGGCGTCCTTGTATTCGTCCCTTGGAAAGCCACTGGTGGATCTTTTCGTCTTCAATTTTCAATTGTACCGCTCCCTAGGGCCTATCGCGCTCACAGGCTTACTCTCCAATTACTTTGCGACCGCAACCCTGTTACGGCGTCTTTCTCCACCCTTTGGGAAGCTGACCGCAGTCGAGGGTCGGAGAGAAGGAGATTTCCGTGGCCTCCATGCAAGATTGATAGCCAATGCGGAAGAGGTCGCATTCTACGGTGGTGCAGATATTGAGAAAGTGTACCTCAATAAAAGCTTCAAAGACCTTCGAGGCTGGATGGAGGGCATATACAGCCTCAAGGTCAGATACAACATGCTAGAGGATTTCATCTTGAAATACTCGTGGTCTGCTTTTGGCTACATAATCACATCCTTACCTATTTTCTTACCCGCATGGGGTGGTCTTGGTGGAGTCCTCGAACTTGCCAACTCATCATCAGATTCCACGTCTAGCGTCACACTATCAGACAACCTTCAACGCGGTCGTATGAAGGAATTCATCACCAACAAGAGGCTCATGCTGTCTCTTGCAGACGCTGGTGGACGCATGATGTACAGTATCAAAGATCTTTCAGAGCTTGCGGGCTATACTTCCCGTGTCTATACGCTAATCTCTACACTTCACCGTGTGCACGCCAATGCATACCTCAATCCACGCCATCGTCCTGGCTTTCACCCTGAGCTGTATTCTCTGTCCGACGTGCAGGGCACCTTACATTCTGGTTTTGACGGATTGCGTTTCGAGGATGTTCCAATTGTTGCTCCTTCTTTGTATCCTTATGGCGGGGATGAGCTCATCGAGTCTCTTTCATTTGTTGTTCACAGTGGCGAGCATCTGCTTATTAGTGGTAGCAATGGAGTTGGAAAGTCGGCAATTGCTCGAATAGCCGCCGGTCTATGGCCTGTCTATCGTGGACTTGTGTCCCGACCCCGAGCCTTCGGCATGGATGGCATCATGTTCTTGCCGCAGCGGCCATATCTGAGCATTGGGACCCTGAGAGATCAGGTCATTTATCCTCATAGCGAAATGGATATGCGAGAATCAGGACGAAGCGAATACCATCTACAGAATATCTTGAACAATGCGAAACTTGGATATCTGCCGGATCGGGAGGGCGGATGGGATACTCGCAAAGAGTGGAAGGATGTGCTGTCTGGCGGTGAGAAGCAGAGGATGGCCATCGCTCGACTCTTGTATCATGAACCCAGATTTGCATTCATTGATGAAGGGACTTCGGCTGTATCGTCAGATGTCGAGGGCCTATTATACCAAACAGCCAAAGACAAAGGCATCACCTTGATCACAATCTCTACGCGAGCAAGTCTGAAAAGGTATCACTCATTCAATCTGAAACTCGGACTAGGAGAAGAGGGTGCAGATTGGGAATTCCAGAAAATTGGGACAGATGAAGAGAAGTTGGGCGTGGAGAAAGAGTTGCAGGAACTTAGGAAGAGGCTTGGTCAGGTCGAGGAATGGAAGAGGAGGCGAGAAGAGATCGAGGCAGAGTTAAAGAAGGTTTTGATAGAAGGAAGTGAAGATGCTCTAGATCCCCCCACTTATATTGAAGGAGAGGTTGCAGAAGAGCCATCAGACGGTACGGTTGCTGGGTCGTAAGGATGTCCCTTCTATTGATCGAGAAAAATAAAAATAACATTTACTCCGTACTGTGTACAACGATCTAGATTAGAGGTGTATTGCTGGATGTAAAGTATGGTAATACATCAAGCCCTAGTGGTATTGACTTCCATTCCCGACTATAATCTATTTCCTAAACGATGTACTCCTGAGTATCGTCGTGTGTTACATAATCATGTAGAAGCCTTTGAGTGACAGGAGGCATGTCTTGGTAAAAATCTAACTGATATATTCTTCACGTTCACTCAAGCCAAACAAAAGGGTCTGCAAGGATTCTTGGAAAACTTTCCCCTGTCAAATCAATGCCAACCAACACTGCATCTTATGGAGAAGCTCGGTCTGATATACGCAAAAGTGTTAGCAGCTCATCTCAACCTGCGGAGTACAATTTCCAGCTCCTTTTTTCCTTCTGGACGCCAAAATGTTAACAGAGAATCCATCATGAGACAGATCTGATTTCTCTTCTCACTTCCATTACTTCTTTTAATCCCTATTGTCTTCTGCCCTTTCATACCTCACATCTGCCTATCATGGCTACCCTCCCTCACTTAGACATTCCCTCGACTATGAGAAAACCTGGTCCTTGGATCATCCAGCATATCAATCCTTTGAGTGATGGCCAAGCTTCCACCTGGGGCGCTCCGCCATATCGGGCAATCTCGAGTGATCCTTACAGAGTCAAGATCGGAAGTCTTTGGGCTGAAGAGAAAGGGATCGCAACAGCTGGTAAGGAGGCTCGCCTTTCCATCATATCAAAGACGTTTTCAGTCGTTACCTTGGCCTGCCTTTTGACTCTTGCCTCACCACAACTAAATGCTGGGATCCTAGCTTTAGGCGCAAAGTTATAGCAACATTGTGGCAAATCGACCCATATTACGGCGACATACCTTCCGAATCAGTTGTTTGCCGGTTTGGCAGTTAAGCTGACTAGACTAATGCAGGAATCAACTATTATCTCGACAGACTTCCGAATGGCTACCAACTTATGGACTATCCCAAATTGGGGGACGAGAGCACTGTTGGTTTTTGTCTACCTTTCCTACAATACAAACAGCTCTTTAACCCAGAACTAGCGATACAGACGTCTCTTTGGTCATCCTAGCGGCAAATTTTTTGACTCCCAAGTCAAATTTTTCCTACATTTCTTGTGGTTGATGAATGGTATGAAGGACGAATGCCAGTGCATACTCTGTTTCAAGGGCCCAAAAGCAGCGGCACAACCAAAATCAGGCTCGACCTTCAAACCCCGTCCACGAGCACCAAGGGAGATACACACAAGGGACACCACAGCAGACTTGGGTGAGTCTCATAGAAGCTCAAGCGATGCTGGTACTTACTACTGAACAGGGAAACGCGCGAAACCGGTCAAGGATTACTTTGACAAGAAGCTGTACATGCAAAGAGGTTTGCCATTCGCCCCATTGCTCTCGCTCGATATAGCTGACCTGCCACTAGAAATCCGCTTCACAAAGCCAGCAGAGTCCGTTCTTCCGACTGATGAAGAGGGGACGCCGGATATCTACAAAACACTCTTACAGCTTCTGCACAAGCTCCGAGAATCTAGAAAACTCATCGATGAATATATCGAGGAGAAGGCTTCTCCCGATTGGCGTGCCGAACACAATGACAAGTATGGCGACAGTTTCAAGATCCTGGGCAGTCACCTCACGAACGTCTCGCTTCAGCACAGCTTTGTCCCTCGTATTGGAGAGCTTGTTCTGTGGTGCCCAGATCATCCAGATGACGTTGACATAATCTACAACCCCGAAATTCATGGCTACCAATTCTATTCTCCGGAGCGACAAACGTTTCATGGCTTTCCCAGATGGCGAGGCGGCGTGGTAACGCAGTGTCCATCTACGGATGAAAGTGTTGACTTTCCTGATGTACTCTGTGTTGTAGATCGCAAAGACAGCCTGAACAGAGCTGGATTCCGTGTGGAGACTTTTCCTGATCCAAACAACGACGTCGACAAAAGCGCAAGCAAGCAGTACAAATACGTACCCCTTCGTCAGATCAGGCCCCTGAATCATTGGCAAAGGGTGCTACATGGGATTCCGGAGCACAAACTCGATCCCTCGATTAGATATGCTCTTACTGGTATGGTGTCGTTGTCTCTGCTTGAGAAGTATCGATTTGTGGGCAAGTGGCCTGAAGCGTCGATTTTCTGCAAGGGTATCTATGTCGGTGCTGAGCTTCTTATTGAAGGTGATGCTGTCAGGATTCTTCCATCCGAAAGGGAATCATCCGCCCAACCTCTAAGATGTACGGATGTCTTGGTCATTTCTTCCATTCGCTTGCATCTTCACGACATTAACGAGGAACATATCAGTAACCGTTTCCCTGGCTTCTCTAGAGCAACCTCAATTACCCTGGTAGGAACAGCGTACACCCTTGATTCTTCGCGTGCATATTCTGAGGAATCTGCAACATCGGCCAATGCTTCTCCACCTCAGCCCGTCGCCACTGACGTTATCAAGTATGCTTTACCAACTGTGGGAGCGGCTGCATATGGCAATTGGTATGCTCTTCACAGCCCAAAACATAAAATTGAAATCACGCACGACAGAATACTTGGCCGTCTCCATGAGAGCGGTGCGATGGGAATGTGGAGTGGAACCCTCGGGGACCGCGGGACTTACAGGGAGCCACCATCCCTATCCTATGACCTCTCTTCAGTGCTTGCAGGCAGGAAATATGGTACATTGACAGATGATCGAATTCCGGAAGCTCGAGATGGGAAGATCCACTGGCACTGGGCTGACACTCGAGTCAAGGCGCTATCACTTGAGACTGTCAACGGCATTGAAGTTGGCGCCTATGACACAGTTCGTGATTTGAGGACTATGCAAGCATGGCGGGCAAGGTTGAAGATCATCGACGGGCTTCATACGCAAGCGGACGTAAAGGACTCGATGTTGGCAAAACAGAAAGGACGACCTAAAGGTAGTCGTGTCATTGGTGGCGTGGTTGTGGGACCTGATGAAGAAAGTGGAAGCGAGGAGGTCGACCCACCGACCAAAGGTAGTTTCAGTGAGGCGGTCAGGTCTAAGAAAGGAGTTGGTGGCATGGTTGGAGCAGGCGCCGCTATTGAGGAGGATGACAACGACGAAGATAAGGAACCCGGAGGAGAGCTTGCAAATGGTGATACGGAGGACGAGGAATCTCCAACTTATCCATCAAAGGTCAATATCATGGAGCCAAAGCATGAAAGAACATCCAGCAGATTCGTTATCCGCGACGATTCAGACATTGACATACAGGACCATCCTCCACTGGGCAAGCGTCCAATCTCTAACATACCTTCCGAAATCCGTGGACCCACCAAAGCACGAAAGAGCACTGGCGGATCCAGACTCCCATCCGTCTATGCAGGACGCTACGATAGCAGCATCACTCCTGCCATGACCCAAGAAGAGATCTTAGGTCCAGATTGGAAGGGTAAAGGGCGAGCGGACGCTGTTCAGGCAGACTATAACCCAGACACTCCATTTCGGACCGTTGAACCAGATAATGCTATCCTGATCGAAGATGACAACAACATTGACAGCAGCGACGACACAGATGAAGAGGATATGGAAGAAGAATTCTACCTGGCGGGAGATTATGTGGAGCCGGAACCTAAAGATGACGATGATTATGACGAGGATGAGGATGAGGATGGGGATAGAAAGGAAGACGAAGATGCCACGGATGAAGAAGAAGAGCGGATCCGTACCTTGGCCATCTTTCAGAAGGACACCTTTGATCGGACGGGCAAGAAGATCGCGTTCTGAAGATGCTGAGAATACTGCGAGATGGGTTCGGTCTTCTCTGATACGCTCACACATAGATACTCTGAGTGCTGGTATTGAGCTTTGCCAGGCGCATGTAGCTGCTTGCAACCTCTTGCCAAGAAGCTGTTGAGTCTCTAGAGTTTGATGCAGTATTCTTGATCTTCAGCCATCGGATTTCTCGAAGGATTGACTGGGTTCCGCAGAGCCTCTACCTGAAGACGCCTGAAGCTGTAAGAGTCCATTGCAAGGCCATTGGAAAGATTGACCAGCAGGCTGTTGGGCTGGATATGCAGAGACGAAGAGACAAAGGCACACGACGGAGAAAAAGCAATCCTGGCTACTGTTGGTTGTGGTTGTGGTTGTGCTGGTACTTAGTATAGCGAAGAACTCATACCTCAAAGTGCGAGCCAGCCAAACATGAAAAGCCAACAAACGAAATGGACAAAACAATCCCACTTCTTCGCACACTCTTGACGCAGACGTAGGAAAGCGGGGCCGTAAGTCGCTCAATGCCGAGTTCAGATTCCTGCTTTCCATCCAGCTTCTTTTAATCCTTCAGACTGCAGTAGATTACCGTACAAGACGATAACCATGAACCAATCGGCCAGCAGGCACTTGCTGCATACTAGTAATATTGCAGAGTGGGCGGGTAAGTGGGTAGTTGTGTATGCGAGTGAGGAACAAGGGGCTAGGATAAGCAGGCAGCAGCGTCATCGAGAAATGCTGACATGCCGAATTCTGGCTGTCCAAGATAAATAGGTGGTAAAAAATAACAAGCCTGGGATATAGACTCCCACAGCCAACTGCTAAGGGCATGAAAGATGAAAGAAAACCCGCCTGGCCTAAGTTCTAAACTCCGATATTTTGCAAGAGAACTGCTAGCATGTAAACTCCCTTTGCTTGTTCCAAACCCCAAAAACCCCATTCGACAAATTATATATGCCACATCCCTCACCGTTGTTTCACGTCCCATAATTCAAGTACTCACACGCACACTCGGCGCCCTCGCTCACGGCTACTGTTCTGGCAAGATCAACCGGCTCCCCCAGCTGGCCGTTCAGCGTCCTGTAGCACTGCGGCACGGCACTGCCGCTCGCAATCGTCTGGCTGATCTCTACCGCGTAGGGCCAGGGCTGGAATTGCTGCGGTCTTCCTCCTGAAGCAGGAGCCCCCGTCTCCGTCTCCCCCTCGCCCTCCCCTGCCAGATCCGGCGGCGGATAAGTCTTGGCCCGCTTCGTGAACAGCCTGGCCTGGAAGCGCGTGCCGTTGAACAGACAGCGCGACGCGGAGCCATCGCGACCCACAGTGATATCCGTATTGGGAACCACCACCTTGTCCATGGCCACCTCGAACACCAGCGCTTCGTCGTCCGAGCCCGGGTCGACGAGCGCCAGGCTCTCGTTGGCGAAGGTCAGGGCGAACGGGTTCCGGGTGCTGGAGATCTGGTAGTCGGCCGGGTTGGAGGAGGTCGGGTTGTTGCTGCTGGAGCTGATGAGCCAGTTGAAGGTGGTGAGGGAGTCGGTCGGGCCGGTCGAGGAGGAGTTGTAGGTGCGGTACG
>QQTW01001719.1_pt1 | contig 15561 bp, 9 predicted proteins | sample 1904831 | NCBI WGS metagenome assembly QQTW01 (sample SAMN09435610, study PRJNA476489) | Subsurface metagenome, whole genome shotgun sequencing project. | reverse complement strand
GAGACGCACTCAGTTGCCCGTACAGGTCGCGCAGTTCTCGCTCGGCCCGCTCGCGCGCCGACAACCTTTCTTCGCCGGGCAACGCCGTGGGCGAGGCGGTGGCCGCGGGTTGCTTGTCGCCCTGGGCTAGTGCTGGCGCGCTGCCTAGCAGCACCAAACCAGCCATCACTATCATCGGTCGTGTCATCATAAGCAATTTGGCAAACGGGTGGCAAAGATACTTTTATCTGCCAGCAACGCCAAGCTGCCCGTCAAACGTATATCCAACGGCCCGTCCCGCGTGTGGCGTGGGCTTCAGTGCGCTACCCAACCTTACCGCGCCGTTTGCTCCGTCAATCCGACCATTCCCTGCAATGCCGGCTGACTGTAGATTTAAGCCCGCGCCACAGGCTGGCTAGGGCTGCGGCACTATTTGCACGCGCGTGCCGGCCGAGTGCGCCGCAAACTCCGGAGCGTAGAGGCATTGCAGCTGCGAGAGGCCGCCCGAGAAGTCGCCGATTTGGGCGGCACGCAGGCGGTACTCGAACGTGTGAGTGCCTTTGGGGAAGTAGCTCATGAAGAAGTTGGTGGCTGCGTCGCGGGGACTTTCGTAGTAGCCCAGCCCGCCTTGGTAGCGGTAGCCGGAGGTTTGGTTGATGAGTTCGAGGCCGGCGGCGCGCTGGTCTTTAAGGTGCACGTATTCCAGGTCGCGGTCAGCGCGCAACACGAGGCGCACCACCAGCACGTCGCCCACGCGCAGGGGCGTGGCGGCGGTGAGGCGTTCGAGCACCGGGCCACCGGCGGTGCGCAACTCGCGGTAGAGCTGGCGCTCCAGGCTGAGTGGCGTGGCGGCCGGCGTAATCTTGTCGAGCTGCTCGAAATACTGCCAGTAGAGCGCGCCCCAGGCCGCGCCGGCGTCGGGTTTGGTGACGGTTACTTTGCCTTGGGCGGGCTTGATATCGGCGGCGGCCCAAGTGGTTTTGAAGTAGCCGGTGCCGGCTTGCTGCGCCGTGGGTACCACGGCCGCGCCGCCCACCGCCACTTGCAGCGGCTTAGCGGCGGGTTGCAGCCAGGTTTGGGAGCCGCGCAGCAGTAGCGCGTAGCAGGCGTCGGCGGTGGCGCGGGTGCTTTCCCAGTTCTGGGTCTGCTTCTGCTTGAGCAGCCACAGCTTCATTTCGTCCACCGATTTTTGGTCGTTGCTGATTTCGTCGAAGGCCTCGATGAGCGTGGCTTGGGTTTCGGTGGGCGCCTCGCGCCAGTAGTAGCCGCCGCGCACGTCTTTCCAGTACATGCCCAGTTCGTCGGAGTGTAGGGCGTTTTCAGTTAGCGCCGTCAGAATTTGTTGGGTGGCGGCGGGCGGGGTTTTCTGGCGGTGCAAGGCCAGCGCGGTCTGAGCCTGGAGGTAGCGCGTTTGGCTTTTCCAGAACGTGGCAGCTTGCTGCTGGTAATAGGTGTGCGCCGGCTGCGCGGCCGCTACTATTTTTTCGGCGGGCCAGAAACTGCGGGCGTAAAGCGCCTGGATGTGGAGGTCGGAAATGTGGCTTTGCTTGAGGTTCACGCCTTTTTGGCGGCGCAACTCGGCGTAGTCACGCTGCAATTGCGCGTCTAGGTAGGCCAACGCGCGGCGCACGATTTCGCGGGCTTGCTCGTCCTGCATACCATCAAAAGCACCAAGCTTGCGCAGCTTACCGAAGCCAGCTACGATGAGTTGGGTGATGTACCGGTCGTCGGGCATTTGCTCGAACCACGGAAAGGCGCCGCTGGGCTGCTGCATCTTGGCCAGCTTGGCGAGGGCGCGGGCGGTTTCGGCCTTCAGGCGCGGCTCGTCAAACAGCTCCGCCAGCCGCCGCATCCGCTCGGTATCCGACTGCGCGTCGCGCACCCAGGGCGTTTCTTGCAGCAATAGATTCTTCAGCTCCTGGTTTTGCTCTAGCTTGCTGGTGAGGGCCGTTTTGTCGCCGGCTTGCGCGGCGCGGCGCCATTCTTCCAGCACGGGCCGCAAGTTGGGGTTGCGTTGCAGAACGTTGGCCGCCAGCAGGTTGGCGTACAGCCGGCTAAACACTTGCTCGGAGCACTCATACGGATACTCCATCAAATACGGCAGCGCCTGCACGGCGTACCAAGCCGGGTTGGGCGTCATTTCCAGCGTGAGCGAGTAGTTCCGCCGCGTAGGCGAGGTGGTGCTCGTTAGCTTACTCAACTCGAATGTGCGCGTGACCGGGCCTACGATGGGCAGCGGCAAACTCTCCGTCACGAGCAGCCGATTGGGCAACACGGGCACCGTGTTTTCTTCGCCATCACTGAAAGTTGGCAGTTGTTGGTTGGCAGTTGTCAGGTTTTTTTTCGAGCGTTTTTTCTTGCCTGACAACTGCTTACCACCAACCGACAACTCACCACCCGCCACTACACGGTAGGTAATGGCTTCTAAAGGCACTTGGCCTTCGGCGGTTTCGGGCAGCGTAAGGTTCCAGCCGACGGCGGCGCTTTGGTTGGCTTTCAGGTCGAAGGGCAATTGGGCGGCGCTTTGCAGCAGCTTGCTTTCCAGGGGCTGCTGGGTGCGAGCATCGAGCAGGAACAGCTGAGCGGTGCCGTGCAGGGGCTGGTCGGTGAGGTTGCTGAGCTTGGCGGTGAGGCGCAGCTGGTCGCCTTCGCGGAAGAAGCGCGGGGCATTGGGCGTCACTTGCAGCTGCTTTTGCGTGACCAGCTCGCGGCGCAGCAAGCCGGTGCGCAGTTGTTGGTCGTGAGCCAGGGTCAGCAGCTGCCAGCGCGTCACGGCTTCGGGCATCTGGAATTCCAGCACGACCTCGCCCTGGGCGTTGGTGCGCAGCTCGGGCAACCAAAAGGCAGTTTCGCGGAAGTCTTTGCGGGCTTGCACGCCGCTTAGGTCGGGCACGGCAGTGGCGGGCTTGTCCGCAGCAACGCCGGTAGCAGCGGCTCCATCGGCCGCCTGCGAATCAGCCGAGGCCATTTCCATTGCCATTGGCGCGGGCGCGGCAGCCATTGTCGGAGCACCGCGCAGCCGGGCACTGCTTTTCATAAATGCGTCTCCATTGCCTCGTATTTTTTTGTCGGAAATCACTTTTGTCTCCACTTCATTCTCCTCGTCGTAAGATTCCCCGGCCTGATACAGCGGCGCGTACTCCCACGTGTTCAGCAGCGGGTAGCGCACCACTCGAATGGTGCCGTACGCCGGTCGGCCATCAAATAACACCTTGGAATCCTCGGTCCCGAACCGCCCTTGCCAGGCCAACGCAGCCGGCGAGTATGGCCGGTAAAAAGCCAGCGGCATAAAGCTATGCGGCCGGAAAGTGTCGAGCGACTGGTCGTAGAGCGTAGCCAGCAGCTCGGCGTTGGCGGGCTGGCCGTCGGCTTGCCGGATGGTGACGCGCCAAGTTTCTCGCTGGCCGGGCTGGAGCTTGTCACGGAACGTGGCGAAGCTCAAAGTTAGCGGCGCGGGCGGCGGGGCCACCTGCACGCTGGCCGAATGCGTGTACAAGCGGTTGTCGCGCACTTGGGTGCTGTGCACGTAGAGCTGGGTCTCGCCGAGCGCAGCTGGTACAGCAATTTCTACCACGCGCTGCTCGCCGGCGGCCAACGTCAGCCACTCGCGGCGCAACGGTTGGCCCTGCGCTTCGGCTTCAAAAAGCACGCGGGCCCCGGCTTCGGCGCTGCCCACCAGAAAACGGGCTGGCTGGCCGGGCGTTACACTATCTTGCAGTGCCACAAACCAGTCGGCAATGGCATAGGGCAAGGTTTGGACGGCGGGGTCGAAGAGCGTGACGAGTTGCTCGGCGCGGGCGGGCGGCGTATTATTGGCGCTGCCGGCCGGAGCTGGCCCTTCGGCCACCAACGCGTAGCGGCCGGGCTTTTGCTGGGCTAACTTGGCTGGCAAATCGGCCAGCAGCGGCGTTTTTTCGGTATCGAAAGCTTGTTCTACTACCAGCGTGCGGGCCCAGGTGCTGTCGTTGTCTTCTTGGGCGTAGGCGTCGAGCGGAAACTGGCGCTTAAATTCTTCGCGGCTCAGGGCTTCCAGCGCCGGCCGCTCCCAGGCGCGCGGGCGCAACGCGTGGGCGGGCGGCGTAAGGCGGTAAAGGCGCAGCGTGCCGCGGGCGGGCGCCGGCTGGCCGGTGGCGTTGGTGCTGAGCAACCGCAGGGCGGGCAAGTCGGCGCGGTTGAGTTGTTCTGGCGCATCGAACCGCAGACTCAGGGCCGTGGCGCCGAGGCTGACGCTCAACTCGCCGCTGCGGGTTTCGCCGGCAGCGTCGGTTACGTCGGCCGTTACTTCAAACACGTAGCCTGGCTGCCAAGGCCCGCGCTTGCCACCGGCCGGCGCTTCGCCTTTCGCCGGAAACGTAACTGCGAAACCGCCCGCCGAATCCGTTTGGGCAGTACCGTTGAGAACTTCCACCTCGTCTCCTCCCCTGCCGCCGCGCCCCGGCCCAAAGTCGGCGCCGAAACCGCGGCCGTAGTAGGGCCAGAACGTGCGGCGCACCACGCGGTACTGCACCGTGGCGCCGTCTACGGGCTGGCCGGCGTAAGCTGTGGCCCGGCCGCGTACCGTCAGGGGCTGGCCCAGCACCGGCGTGCCGGCCACCGGCTCAAACGCGATTTGAAACGTGGGGCGCTTGTAATCTTCAACGGCAAATTGCACGCTGCCGAAGTCGGCCTGCAAGCTCATCTGCCCATTCAGCAAGCCGGTGGGCAACACAATGGAGCCGTGAAACGAGCCAAATTCCGACGTGGTGAACGGCAACGTCTGCACGGTTTGGCCGTTCACGTCCACGAGCCGCACCGTTAACGGCTCCTTAGTGAGCAACCGGTTGTTGGTGGCTTGGCTTTCAGTTAAAATACCTTTGAAGTAGAGCGTTTGGCCGGGCCGATAGATGGCGCGGTCGGTGTAAAGAAAGGTGCGGCGCTGGGGCGGGGCGGTGGCAGGGTCGCGCCAGCGGCGCGGGCCGTAGTAGCCGCCCTCCGCTACCAGCAGCGAATCGCGGCCTTGCGTTAGCAGCACACCGCGCAATTGGGTGTTTTCGCCGGTGGTTGAGTTCAGGGGAATTTGGGCAAGGCCCGCGGCGTCGGTGGTCAGCGCGGTGCCGCGGCGCTGCTTATAGGCCCGGGCTTTTTGGTCGTAGTACTGGAGAAACGGCGTTACGCGTACGCCGGCGCGGGGCTGGCCGCCTTGGCGGTGCAGCACCAGCAGTTCGGGGCCCTCTTGTGTAGCGGCGGCGCGGCGCACTTGGCTCAGCTCACTTACGGCCAACTCGGCCGTGGCCGTAACCACGCCGGCCCGTTCCTTGGTAGGGGTGCTGGCGGCGGTGCTCAGCACCACGAGGTAGCGCCCCAGCGGTAGCGCCGGCCCGGCGTGCTGCACCGTGCGGACACGGTAGTCTTGCGGGCCGGGCACTCGCAGCTCCCACGTAGCGACCGGCGCGGCGGCCAGGGCGCGGGCGTAGGTTTTTTGCAGGGAAGTTTCCTGGTAGTTGTCTTCTCGGGCTAGCTGCCGTAGGGCTTGCGCCGTCGTCACCCGGTACGCGGTGGCGTATAGCCGGGGTGCATTGCGCACGGTTAGTTTCAGCAACCACGGCTGGCCAGGTAGCACCACTTCTTCGGTGGTGAACGCCAGCTCTACCGCTTCAATGCTTTGCCGCAGGGCTCGCGCCTGCTCGGCCCCGCGCGACTTCGGAAACCGTTGTTCGGCTTCCAGCGCCAGCTTGCGAGCTTCAGCGGGCTGGGCCAGGGTGTGCGTAGCAGCTTGGGCAAGCAGAAATTCGGCGCTAATGGGTAGTGCACGATACGCCTCGGCGCTCCGCGCCAACGCCGCCCGAAACAACGAGTCCTTATTGGCCCGCACCGAATGCGCCGCCGCAAAGCGCAGCCGCTTCAGGTCCACGTCGGCCAGCGCGGCTGGGTCGTTGGCGGCCAAGCGAAACTGGGTGAGTTGCTGCAATACTTGCAGCGCGTGCCACTGGCCGTTGAGCGAGTCGGCGGCGGGCACGCGCAGGCCCAGGCGGGCAAAGTCGGCGGCGGCACTGAAGAGCGTGGGGCTAGTGGGCTCGAACTGCTCGGCGGGGCGCGTTACGTAATATTCGTCGTTCTGAAGGCCATCCACGGCGCGGTGGGCCAGCAGGTCGTAGAGCGTGGGCCGCAAGGCGCGGCCTTCGGCGTTGCTACCGCGCACGGCGTAGCCGAGGTCGGCCAGCTTCAGCTGTTGCTGGCGCCCTGCCTCGTCGGTGAGCGAAGCGCGGTAGTGGCGCACCACGGCGCTGCCGAAGCGGGCGGCGTCCCAGGTACGCAAGTCGGCGGCGCTAGCATCGGCGGGGTCGGCGGGGCCGGCGGCGCGGGTGCGGTCCAGCAGCTCGTAGCGGTGCTGCTCATAGTACTGGGCGTAGAGCTGAGCCAGCAAGCTGTGCAGAATAGGCCGCGCTGGAAACTGCGCTGCTTTCAGGTCTGCTTCCACCAAGGCTATGGCTTTTACGTCGGCTTCTTCCTCTTTAGCTTCCAGCAGCCGCAGCTTGTAAAGCAACGTGCGCAGGTATTCTGGGCCGTCGGGGCGCTGGCGGGCGCGTTGGTAAAGCGGCTCCAGCAGCTTCGCGGCCGAAGCCGTTTGGTTTTGGGCCAGCAGCTGGTCAATTTTTTTCCAGGTGGCGGCCGAGGGGCTTCCTGAGCCAGGCGGCGGAGGCACCGAAAAACCAGATATTAGCATGGCAAACGAGCAAATGGCTGCCCCTAGCAGCGAAAGAAGTGGGAAACGCATGGTGGAAGTAACGCAAGTTCGCTACACCTGATGCTGGCCGCGCTCTTTTTGCACATGGCCAACCGTATTTTTTGTGGGGCTTATATAGTTCGCTGTTGCCTATGCGTTTGTTTGCAAGCAGTGACCGGGTGCTGCATTTTCTTTTTTTTTAATGAAAATGAAGAAGATTACCAACCTTCTGCTGGCCGGCGCCTTGCTGTTAATAGGTGTTGCGGCCCAGGCGCAAATCAGCATTGGACCACGCCTGGGTTTCAACGCCGCCAACGTGGACTTTGGCGCCAAGGATTACGACGCGCCTAACCTCAAAACCAAGCTTGGTTCGCAGATTGGTGTTGCGCTGAATGCGCAATTCGGCAATCTGGCTCTGCAGCCGGCCATTATCTATTCGCGGAAAGGTTTCTTGGTAGATAGAAGTGTAGCGGATGGTGATTCAACATGGGATATGAAAAGTAATATAAGGCTTAACTACATTGAAATACCCGTACATCTTGTGTACACCGGCGGCGGCAATACAGGGTTTCAGGTGTTTGCCGGGCCGTATATAGGGTTGGGACTCGACGGCAACATTGACTGGGAAAGTAGGATTACAAAACCCAATGTGAGTACTTCTTCCAACCGCGAAATCGACGTGAACTTTGCCAGCAAGCAAGGCCCAGACGACAAAATGTACTTCCGCCGTTTCGACCTAGGCGCCAACGCCGGCATCGGCTACAAGGCTGGCCCGATCCAAACCCAACTTGGCTATGGCTATGGTTTTGGCTTCAGCAACCTAGTGACGAAAGGATTTTACGACGAAGAGCCAAAAGATAAAATCCGCAACCGCGTGGTTCAGCTGTCGGTAGCTTACCTCGTCGGCATCTAACAAGCAGTCAGACGCATTTTTCACGGCCTTGGTTGGTGCTCCAGCCGGGGCTGTTTGCGTTGCGGAGTGCGGGTTCTGCGTTAGCTGTCTTACTTTTGCGTCGCGGCCAGAAATTCTGATTGCGTTCAACCTTATTATTTTCTCGATGAGAAACGTATTTACCAGCTTGTTGGGCACGGCCCTAGTATTAAGTGTCGGCACGGCCGCACAAGCCCAAATCAGTTTCGGCCCACGCATTGGCGCCAACTTCGCCGACTTTGGTTTTCGTACCGAAAGCCCGCTGTTGCCTAATGTTCAAATGCGCCTCGGTGCCCAGGTAGGGGTGGCGGCCAATTTTGGTTTTGGCGACAACTTGGCGTTGCAGCCGGCGCTGCTTTACAGCCAAAAAGGCTACCGCGTGGACTTGGAGTATACCGACAACGGTCGGACTTTCACCTACGAAGACAAGCAACGCCTGAGCTACCTTGAAATTCCAGTGAACTTCGTATATACCAGCGGTGGGGACGAAGGATTGCAGGTGTTCGCCGGGCCGTACGTAGGATTTGGCCTCAACGGAAAATCAGAGGAGAAAAGCCAGACTTTGATTAATAACACTACGGTTACCACGGAGCGTGAGGCCGACACCGAGTTTGTTGACAAAGTAGGCAATGATAATAAAAAAGACTACTTCCGCCGTCTCGATGTAGGCGCTACGTTTGGCGTGGGCTATAAAACGGGTCCTATTCAGGTTCAACTCGGCTACGGCCTGGGAGTGAGCAACCTCACCCCCAACGACAAAGACAACAAAGAGCCCGAGGATACCACTTACAACCGCAACCTGCAACTCACGCTCACCTACTTCTTCGGCGCCGAGTAACCTACAACCATTTTTAAGAAAAAGCCCTGCCAAATGTATGCGGGGCTTTTTTATGCACCCACCTCACCGCCAATTGCCGAAGTTGCATCCGCGGGCCGGCGCGCGCTGTCGAGCACGCGCTCGGCTTGGGCCACGTGGCGCTTGAGGTGCTCAACCAGCATTTCGGCCACGTCGGGTAGGCGTGGCCAGAGCAGCGGGATGATGGGGTTGGGAATGCGGACGGCGTTGGCGTTGACACCGCGGGCTTGTTCGAGCAGCGCGGCCAGTTCGTCGAGGTGGCGGCTGAACACTTCCACCACGGTGCGCGGCAGGCGCGAACCGCTGGGCGCGTAGGTTTGGGGCGTTTTGAGGGCGCGCTGGCTGGGCGGCGTGCGCATGGCTTCGGTCATTTTGCGACCAATGAAGCCGTGTTTCACCGTTTGGGCAGGCGCGGTGCCGCGCTGCTGGGCCTGCTTGAGTTTGCGGGTGATGATGGGCAAGTAGAAGCCGCCCACGATGTTGAGGTGTTCGAGGCACTGCCCCACGCTCCATTTGTCGGCGGCGGGCCGGCGGTTGAGCTGCTCGTCGGTAAGGGGCCGAAAGCGGCGCAGCGTAACGTCGCGCAACGCGGACAGGTCGGCGGCCAAGCCGTCGAAAAAATCAGAGGTACGGGGGGCAGCGGGCTGGCTCATATAGAAGGTGGCAAGCAAGATAACAGCATCGAGCCGTAATGATACGCGCCCCGCCGGGCTTGGTCAACTACGCAACTTTGCGGCGGCAAGATTCAAGCCAAGGCTGCCGAGGCCGGTATATTTTCAGCAGGTGCGTGGGCACCTAAATCTCAGCCGGCCTTCTCGTTACTAAAAGCCTAGGGCGGTGGAAAGACAGTCGTTTCGCGTCGGCACTGTATATTAGCCCAGCACAATCCTTTGTTGCGTTTATCTTATTCCTTCCTACTGCATGTTACCTAGTCGCTGGCTACGGCGCAACTTTGGGTTTTCGCGCCGCGAAACGTCGGGCTTTGTGGGGTTGCTGGGGGTGCTATTGGGGGTACTGGTGTTGCCGCTGGCACTGCGCCCGTACCTACCCCGCTACCAACCCGCCACCGACCAGCGCCGCCTCGACCTGTGGGCTGCCGAGCTGGCGGCTCAACGGCCAGCACGCCTGGCCTACGCGAGCCGCTACGCGCGCCGCCGAGCCGGCAGACCGCCGCGCGTGCCGCAAGTATCCTTAACCGCCTTCGACCCCAACCACCTCTCCGTCACGGACTGGCAAGCGCGCGGCCTGCCCGCTTGGCTGGCCGAACGGCTGGTGAAGTACCGTGTTGCCGTGAAAGGCTTCCGGGCCAAAGAACAAATCCGGCGGGCGTACGGGCTGTCGGCTGCTGATTATGCGCGGCTGGCGCCTTACATGCAGCTGCCGGAGCGGCTGCCGGCTCGCCCGACGCATACCTATGCCAGCTCCCAGCACCGCGTGGCGGGCTACGGCGCCTTGCCCGAAGCAGTTGGCCGCTACCCGCGCAAACCCCGCCACCTTTCGCTCTTCGACCTCAACGCCGCCGATACCACCCAGCTCATGCAAATTCGCGGTATCGGGCGGGGACGGGCGGCGCGCATTGTGGCGTATCGGCAGCGTTTGGGCGGTTTTCGCCATCCCAATCAACTAACCGAGCTGTACACGCTGCGCGACGCGCCCGATTTGGTAGACAGCTTACGCAAGTACACCTTTGTGCAGCCCGGCTTCGTGCTTGCTCTTTTGGATGTAAACCACGCCTCTTTCACGGAATTGCAGGCTCACCCTTACGTGGGCAAGCGTTTGGCGCGGGTGCTGGTGGCCTTCCGCGAACAGCACGGTCCGTTTCAGCAGCTCACCGACCTACGCCAAATTCGCATTCTCGACGACGCCATGTTCGAGAAACTACAGCCGTACGTGGTGATAAAGTGAGCCGCCTTCATTGCGAGCAGGGCAAAGCAATACTTCTGCCACGCTAATCACTAAAAGGGCTACAAGCTCTTGACGCGGACGTTAAGGTCTTGTTTATTTAGTCTATTCTCAGCCTCTTCAGGACGGATTGCGTCGTCGTGCCTCTTTGCAAAGAAATCCGTCCCCCGCCACTTCATTTGTTCACCTCACTGCCAAGGACACCCCCACTGCCCCGCCGGGCGTGTAGGTGGGCACCACCACCAGCTTTTGGCCGAGCTTGCCGGGTACGAGACGTGCCATTTTGGGGTAGAGCCGCCACACCGCTTCGGCCGATAAAAAGCCAATACCCGCACCAGCCACCACGTCCGTTATCCAGTGCCGGTTGTGCATCATGCGCAGGGCGCCGGTGGCCGTGGCCACTGCGTAGCCGCCCACGCTTACCCACGGCCGCTGCCGACCAAACTGCTCGTGCAGCAGCGTAGCTGTCATAAACGCCTCGGCCGTGTGCGACGAAGGAAACGACGACAAGTCGGCGGAGTTGTCGGGGCGCGACACGGCGGCGTGTTTTTTGAGTTGGCTTACCACGGTGTTGTTGAGGGTGCGGGCCAAGCCGTAGCAGATGGTAAAAGCGGCAACGCCGCGCGCCGGCCGCATCCCCGCGAAGTGCAGCACGTAGGCCGCAGCCGCGGGCGCGTGGCGCGTATAATCGTCGATGTCCGTGCGCAGGCCGCGTGGAAATACTTTCCGCGTTTCCTCTTGCATTTCCTCTCGCATTTCGTACACCATGTTGTCGCGCTGGCAGCCGAGGTAAGCCGCGCCCACTAAGCCCAGTGGCACAGCCGCGCGCAACACCGCAGGGCGCCACGTGGGGCGCGTTTGCACTAAGGCAAGCTGAGAAGTCACTGAATCGGGCGGGCTGATCAACAGCGTTTGGGCAACAACTGGCGGGCTGACCCCGTAGGCAATCAGCGCCAAAGCAACTAAAAGTACGCGCATACGCAAACGGCAGAGAGGAAGCACACTACCGTGCACGAAGCTAACCACTTACCTCGGCTATGACAAGGCGCTACGCGACTATCGAGTCATTATTATATTATTACCAGATATTGCACAGCGAATAACCCGCGTAAGTCGGCCAGTACCCGGTACGGCGCAGTTGTAAACCCACGTTCTTGTCTATGTTTTTTCTGTTGCGCGATAAGCTGTTCCCGTTATTGGTGTTTGTGCAGTCGGTGGTATGCGGCTGCGCCGCCGACGATGGCCGTGGTGATTTCGAGCGCGTGCGCAACGACTACACGGTGCGCACGGTGGGTCAGCTGCCCAAAGGCTTGGTGGTGGAAAGCTCGGGTTTCGCGCTGGCCGATGCCCACGGTGACCTGTGGACCCACGGCGACGGCGGCAACACAGCGGCACTCTACAAAATCACGCCGCAAGGCGACTTGCTTCAGACGCTGGACCTGGCCCCACTCACCAACAACGACTGGGAAGACCTGGCCCGCGACGGGGAAGGCCGCGTGTACATTGGCGACTTCGGCAACAACCAAAACAAGCGCCGCAACCTCGCCATCTACCGCCTCTCTGGCCCCGACCTGCGCCGCGTGGACACCATCCGCTTCCGCTACTCCGACCAACGCGCTTTCCCGCCGCGTAAGGCCGCGCGCAACTTCGACTGCGAAGCTTTCTACTACCACCAAGACAGCCTGTACCTGTTCACTAAAAACCGCGGCAAAGGCCACTACGTGAAAATGTACGCGCTGCCAGCTCGCCCCGGCTTCCACGTGGCCGCCCTGCGCGACAGCATCCGCATCAACACCTGGATAACAGCTGCCGACCTAAGCCCCGACGGCCGCACGGTAGCACTGCTCGGCTACGGCCATGTGTACTTAATAGAGCGCCAACCCAACCGCCACCTGTTCGACGGCCCCAAAAGCTGTCTACCCGTTCCAAGCACTGGCCAAGCCGAAGCTCTAGTCTTCCTTACCAACACCGATTTCGTGTTCAGCAACGAAAAAGGCCGCATCTACCAAGCGGAGAAAAAGTAATGGCTCGATGTGCGGATTGTTAGATGTGCTAATCGAAAACCGCCGGTCCTCCTGACGAAGGAAGGACCTTATCACGAGAGAACAAGTCGTCACAACGACGGTCGTTCTACGTGATAAGGTCCTTTCTTCGTCTGGAGAACAGTGCCTCCTATACATCGATCAGCACATGAGTTCATCAATTCATTAGCAAATCAATCCTCGTCGCGGCCGCGGTTGCGGCGGGGAGCTGAGCCGTAGTCGTTGTCGTCGTTGTTGCGGTATTGGTTGCGGCGGTCTTGGCCGTAGTTGCGGTTTTGGTCCTGACGGTCGTAGTCGCCGCGGGCGGGCGAGCCGCCGCGACTGTTGCGGTCCGATGAGTCGTACTCGTCGTTGTAGGAACCGCCGCGTGAGCCGTAGCCTTGGTTGGAACTGCCTCCGTACGAGCCGTCAGAATAACCGTTGCGGTCGTCGGCCGGGCCGTAGCTACCGTAGCGGCGGTTGTCGTCGCGGCTGCGGTTGTAGGTGCTGTAGCCACGCTCGTTGCTGCCGCTGTAGTCGTCGGAACGGCTGCCGCTGCCATTGCCACTTTGGTTGTAATTGCGGTCTTGATTCTGGGAGCCACCTTGCTGGCCGTAGCCATAGCCACCGCGCGCTGAGCCTTGGTTGTCGTACCCGCCGCGCGATGAGCGCGCGTCTTCGTCTTGGTTGCGGTATTGGTTGCCGAAGTTGCGGCGGTCGGCATCGTAGCCGCGGTCCGGGCCGTAGTTATTAGCCCCGCCCGACGAGTTGCCGTAATCGTTGCGGTAGCCTTGGCCGCGGCCATAGCCTGAGCCGTTGTCGTTTTCTTGACCGTAACGCCCCTGCTGCCCGTAGCCGGTAGGGTTCTGGCCCTGGCGGCCGGAGTCGTTGCCGCGGTTTTGGTAGCCTTGCTGGCCGTAGTCGTCTTGTTGTTGCGGGTAGCCGCCCTGGCCGCCGTAGTTCCCGCCGCGGTTTTCGTAACGGTTTTGGTCTTGGCCGTAGCTGCCGCCCGGCTGGTTTTGGTAGCCATAACCATCACGCTGGCCGTAGTTTTGTTGGCGGCCCGGGTTCTGCATACCGTAGTTACCCTCCTGGCCGCCATAGTTGCCGCCGCGGCCATCGTAGTTGCGGTAGGAGTTTTGCTGCGGGCCGGTGTGGCCCCCAAAGTTGCGGTCGTCGTTATAATAACCGCCGCGGTTATAGTCGTTGGTTTCGCGGTACTGGTTGCCGTAGCCGCCCTGCGTGTTGCCGCCGCCGTGCGAGCCAAACTCGCCCCGGCTGGCCCCACTGTACTGGTTTTCGTTGCGGTCTTGGTCTTGGTAGCTAGCCTGGGTGCTGTTGCCAAAGTTGCCGCCGTTAGTGTCAGGCTGGCCGCTGGCTTTACTTGGCTTGCTGCTCGCGTTGCCGGAGCTGCTTTTTTTACCGCTGCTAGAGCCAGACTTTGCCGTGGGCGAAGTGGTTTTTTTAGCAGTGCTGGACCCAGCACCAGGCTTGCTGGCTGGGCTCGTGGCGCCTTTGCCGGCGCTCATCTCTGAAGCCGCCAGCGAAGTGCTGGACGAGGCGCTGCCGGTAGCGCCGTCGGTAGCGCTGGGGCTGGCCGGGCGGTTTTGTGGATCTGGGTTGCTGGGGCTCGACGAGCTAAAGCTAGCGGCCGAGTTGCCCGTATCCGCCGGCGTTTGGCTGATGGCTTGGTTGCTTTGGCCAGTGCTTCCGGTGGCTTGCGCCGAACTATTGGTCTGGCCTTGGCTGCCTTGCGAATTTTTTTCTTCCTCTTTCATGATGAGTAGGCGTTTGGATGGGAAAATAACTCGTCGAATGCTCCACTATACGCGCCCCAATTCAGCATTGTTTATGCTGAGTGTCTGCATTTGCTAAGTATAATTCTAGCTTTCGCGCGTCGCTGATGGTGGAAATTCCTTGGCTGCTAACGAGCAACACAAGGCCGGCGCTAGCCCGCTATTTCGCCATCTGGCAAATCGATTATTCAAAATACCCATTAGATTTACCCGCATCTTTCTACCCTTTCCACCACAACCAAAATACAACTATGAAAACGGGCAAAGTGAAGTTCTTTAACGAATCAAAGGGCTTTGGTTTCATCGTCCAAGACGAAAACGAGCAAGACATTTTCGTGCACCAAACCGGCCTCGTTCACGAAATCCGGGAAAACGACCGGGTTACGTTTGAAGTCATCGAAGGCAAAAAAGGTCTCAACGCCGTGCGCGTAGAGCGCATCCCGGCTCTGTAAGCTTCGCAGCCAACTCTTCTTGTTCGTGCCCCGGCCTTGCAGCCGGGGCATTTCTTTTGGCGGCAGTACTACAGGCTCGCCGTTTCCCAACCAGATAACAGCGGCGTGACGCGGCAACAGCCTGTATTTTCAGCCAGCAACGTTGAGGGCAGAAAAGCGCCAAGCCCCAGCGAGGCGCCAGCCGAACTACGACTGCCACCCTGCCGGGGCTTGATGCGTAAGGCACGTTTCCCACTATCTAACAGGCCCGCGTAGCTTCCGGCAGTATTGCTCAAGCCGAAACACCCAGACAGTTCTACTTTGCCGCTGCCACTTTTGCCACGCGCACGCCCACGGCCATGAGGCCAGGCAGTTGGTCTTGGCGCATGTACTGTTCGAGCACAATCTTATAGGTGCCGGCCTGGCGGAAGTGTTGGTTGCGCAAAGCCAGAAATTGGTGGTCGTAGATGTCGCCGGTGCCGCTGCCGCGCGGTTCGCCGGTTTGCGGGTCCAGCAGCAACATCTGGTGCAGCAGCTGCGACACGGGCTTGCCAGACGGGCTAGTGAGCGTGTGTTTGAGATAGAGGTTGTAGTAGCCGTAGGCGGAGGCGTTGCGCACGTTGAAGTACACGTCGTAGCGCTGCGTGGTGTCGGCTATGTCGAAGACGAAGGCGGGTTTTTCCCGCACCGACCACGTGTAGTCGTCGAAGTCCACGTTCTTCTCATACACTTCGTTGGGGTCGCAAGCAGCTAGCGTCAACGCCAAGCCCGCCCCAAGCAAACAAAACAACGGGCGCATACGCATCATACGCATCTTAGGCAGCCGGCGATGGTGAAGCAGGAAAGGCACCGGGCGCGCCGCCTTCGGGCCGGCGTGTGCCGCGGCGGCTGTTGCGGCCTGCGCCGTCGCGGGTGGGCCGCTCGGGGTTGCCGGCCGCGCGG
>QQTW01001718.1_pt1 | contig 15566 bp, 14 predicted proteins | sample 1904831 | NCBI WGS metagenome assembly QQTW01 (sample SAMN09435610, study PRJNA476489) | Subsurface metagenome, whole genome shotgun sequencing project. | reverse complement strand
ATCACCAAGTTTTTTCCGGCCGGCGAAGCTGCGGTGCAGGCCCTTATTGCCGGCAACGATATGCTGTGCCTGCCCGATGATGTGCCTGCCGCCATCAGTGCCGTGGAAGGCGCCATCAAAAAGAAAAAGCTGCGCTGGAAAGACATAGATGAAAGACTGTACCGGGTGCTGGAAGCCAAGTATAATTTAGGCCTGAACAAGCAGCAATTTGTAAATACTACCAACCTGCTAGCCGATCTGAATTCGGAAACGGCAAAGATCAGCAGCCAAGTGGCCAAGGCTGCTTTTACCGTGCTGCGCAACGACGACAATGTATTTCCTGCCGCACGCCTCAACGCCAATAAAAAGCTGGCTTACGTAGGCATTGGTGCAGCCGGACCTACGCATTTTGGCACTAAGCTCAGAGCCGACCTAGGTGCAGACACTTTTTATTTTGCAGCAAAAGCCACTGCTGCCGATGCCGAAAACCTGTTGAAAAAAATTGATACCGCAAAATATGCTGCCATCATTATTGGCAATAAGCGCCTGCACACCGGCCACATGATCGGGGCCCAGGTTGCTGTGTGCCCGAATGACCATTAACTGGGCTATTTTCTGGCGGGGGGTAAGGCTTTTGAACACACTGTCCACCCACTCTTTTTGCGGCAAACTGCTTTGGTACTGCGCCTGCGTATAGCTCACAAACAACACAAACAACGATGTTATCAAAAAAACCTTCCTCATACGTGGGCACAATTTAGGAGATAATAGGATAAAGGGTACTTAAGGATATGCGAAGTAAAGACTCAAAAATATAAAAAGGAAAAGGCGTTCGTTTGTTTGGAATACCTCTTCACTTTTGAGATCTTTTTTAGTTAGTACAGCTTACAGGTTTCTGATCCATATGCGCACATCGTGCGGTGCTGCTTCATCGCCGCCAAAATACGGATACAGGAGATAGCCTTTCCCCGTTGGGGTAATGCTGGCCCGGGGCATCTTTTTTACTTTGTCTTCCACCCCAAATTCGTACTGGTCGCCTTTTATCCGCAGAAAGCAGGCAATATCTTTTCCAATTTCCACCGTGGTTATTTCCTCGCTCGCTACTTTGCCCCCATTGTACACATAAGCAAAAAGCCGCAGGGCGCTATCGCTCCAGCGCCAGCCAAAGCGGGCACTAAAATCGTGGTGCAGGGCCCCGTTGTCGGAAAAGCCATACAGCTTATTAATATCGAGCTGGTTGAGCGGGATGGCGGTAGTGTATATAGCCGAGCTGTCGAACCGCACCGAAAATTTTTGCTCTACAAGGGATACCGGAACAAAGCCGTTGGTGGTGCAGTTGTGGCTGCCTTTTTCGATCAAAAACGGTTCTTCCGTACCGGCTGCTGTCGTGGTTACCGGCCTGGTGGTAGCACCTGCTGCCGGTTGGGCCGCTTCTTTGGTGCAGGCGCACCAAAGCAAAATCGTTGTTATGTATAAAAGAAGGTTTTTCAAAAGGATAGGCTTTTTGAGGATGGTATATAAAAATAATATCAGCACAGTGCGGCGCCAATAAAACAACCTGCTGATTTGCCGGTATAAGAACAAGCACTTAATACGGCCTATTATCAATCCCTAATCTTATTTTTGAAGCCTAAGGAGCATGTACCAGTGGCCGACAGAATTTTACTACTTCCCGATAATATTGCCAACCAGATAGCCGCCGGCGAAGTGATTCAGCGGCCGGCAAGCGCCGTAAAAGAGCTGTTGGAAAACGCTGTAGACGCCGGCGCCACCGAAATAAAACTGATTGTGGCCGATGCGGGCAAAGCCCTGATACAGGTGATTGATAACGGCTCGGGCATGAGCGAAACCGATGCCCGCATGGCTTTTGAAAGGCACGCCACTTCCAAGATCAGGAGCATCGACGATTTGTTTCACATCCGCACCATGGGTTTCAGGGGCGAGGCCCTGGCTTCTATTGCCGCCGTAGCGCAGGTAGAGCTGCGCACCCGCCGCCCGCAAGATGAGGTGGGTACCTGCCTGGATATTGAAAACAGCCTGGTGGTAAAGCAAAGCCCGGTTGCTACTGCCGTGGGCACCAGCATCAGCATGAAAAATTTATTTTTCAACGTGCCGGCACGCCGCAATTTTCTGAAAAGCAATGGGGCCGAGATGCGCCATATCGTAGATGAATTTATAAGGGTGGCGCTTTCTTTTCCGGCTCTTTTTTTCTCCTTAAACACCAACGGGCAGCAGCTCTTTCACCTCGATGCAGGATCGCTCAAGCAACGGGTGGTGCAACTGCTGGGCAACGGGTATGCCAACAAACTGGTGGCCGTAAAAGAAGACACCGATTACCTGAACATACAAGGCTTTGTGGGCAAGCCCGAAACGGCAAAAAAAACGCGGGGCGACCAGTACTTTTTTGTAAACAACCGCTTTATACGGAGCGCCTATCTCAACCACGCCGTTCAAAATGCCTATCAGCAACTGATTGCAACCGATGCCTTTCCGATGTATGTGCTGTTTATTGACCTCGACCCTACGCAGGTAGATGTAAACGTGCACCCCACCAAGCAGGAAATAAAGTTTGAAGACGAAAAGATCGTGTATGCTTTTGTACAGGCAGCAGTAAAACATGCACTGGCCCAGTTCAGCATCACACCCACCCTCGACTTTGAACTGGATGCATCTATTCAAAGCCTCGACGCGATACAAAAGCCCTATACTCAGGAAACAAAAAAGGCCGCCGGCAGCAGTGCTCTTTTTCAAACATTTACCTCGGCCGGGCAGGCGCATAAAATAGAGCCGGGCCGCAGTAACAGCGGTTTTCCAAGCCTGCAGGATTATAAAGACGAGCCGGCAACACCTGCTAACGGCAATGCGCAACCGAAAGAAGCAGCAGGTCCGCAGCCGCATTTCAGCAGCCTGCTGGCATCGGCCATGCAGCCCCAGGCAACGCAGCATGCGCCAATTCATTTGCAGGATGCGCCGGCTGCTGTTGCCGATGCAAAACCCACACAGCTTTTTGGTACGTACATACTGGTGCCTGCCGCGCACCATTTTTTGCTGGTTCATCAGCAGGCGGCGCATGAACGCATTTTGTACGACCGGCTGGCCCTTTCTGTTGCGGGCAAACCCATTGCCACGCAGCGCAGCCTTTTTCCCGCCACCATCGAGCTGGCAACGGCCGATGCCATGCTGCTCTCCAACTCTTACCCGACCTGAACAACATGGGCTATGCCATTGAACCTTTTGGCAAGGCAGCCTTTGTAATTCAGGGCACGCCTGCCGATATAAGCCCAGGAAACGAACGGACGATACTGGAAAAAATTTTGGAGCAGTACAAGCACTTCAACAGCGAGTTAAAGCTTACCAGCCGCGAAATGCTCTTGCGCTCTGTAGCGTGGCAGCAAGCCATTAAAGCTGGAACCCTATTGAGCGAGCGGGAAATGCAGCAATTGGTTGCCGACCTGTTTGCATGCGCCACGCCTAATGCTACACCTACGGGCCGCCCTACCTATACCGAGTTTAAAAAAGAAGCTTTGGACAAGCAGTTTGGCAGGTAGGCTTTTTGGGGATGACCGGGAAAATATAAGCTGATGGCAACTGCCAAGAACGCAAAGAACAACGGTAAGCATTCTAAGCATTCCATTAATCCTTTCATCCCATAATAATCAACCGTTACATTTAAATTCGCAATCTTAAAAGCAGTAGTTCATCATGAGAAAATCCATAAACGCATTTGCAGTTTGCGTTGCCGTTGCCGGCGCCCTTTCCTTTGCGCCTCCCGGCGATAAAAAGCCCCCGAAGTACATTGACAAAGCCAACATGGACCTGTCGGTAAAGCCCGGCGATAATTTTTACATGTATGCCAACGGCGCCTGGCTCAAAGCCAACCCGGTGCCCGGCTCCAAAACCCGCTGGGGTTCGTTTGATGTGCTGCGCGACGAAAGCCTGAAGCGTCTGCAGGCCCTGCTTACCGAGGCTTCGAAAAAGAGTGCTACCGACCCGAAAATGCAGCAGATAGGCGATTTGTACAACAGCGGTATGGACACCGTTGCCATCAACGAAAAAGGCTTTGCGCCCATTGCTGCCGACCTGCAGCGCATTGATGCCATAAAAGATATAAAGGGCCTGTTAACCGAAATTGCCTATGCCCGCACTGGAGGCATGAGCAGCGCCCTTTTCGGCTTTTTTGTAACACAGGATCGGAAGATGGTTACGCAGTACATTCCGCAATTAGCGCAGGGTGGCACTACGCTCCCCGACCGCGATTATTACCTGAAAGGGGACAGTCGCAGCACGGCCATCCGAAACGCCTATATGCAGCACCTGAACAAGATGTTTGCACTTATTGGCGAAGATGCGGTTACTGCACAGGCACATGCCGACGCGGTAATGCGTATAGAAACGGCACTCGCTAAAGCACAAATGAGCCGCACCGAAATGCGCGACCCTTATAAGACCTACAACAAGTTTTCGGTAAAAGATTTCAGCGCCGCTACGCCTTCCATCAACTGGGCTACCATGCTGACAGAGCTGAAGCTGCAAGGCGCAGATAGCGTAATTGTAAACAATCCGGCTTTTTTTAAAACTGCTGATGCGCTGCTTTCGGCAGTGCCCCTGCAGGATTGGAAAACATACCTCAAATGGCGCCTGCTCGATAACAGTGCCACTTACCTGAGCAAGCCTTTTGTACAGCAGGCTTTTGCCATGACCAGCGTGCTTACCGGCCAAAAAGAACTAACGCCCCGCTGGCAGTCTGTCTCGTCCGTCATCGACAACCAACTGGGCGATCTGCTGGGCCAGTTGTATGTGAGCAAGTACTTTAAGCCCGAAGCAAAAGTGCGCATGCAGGGCTTGGTAAAAAACCTGGAAACCACATTTGCCGGCCGCATACAACGCCTCGAGTGGATGAGCGATGAAACAAAAGTAAAAGCCCTGGAAAAACTGAACTCATTTGTAAAAAAGATTGGCTATCCCGATGTATGGAAAGACTATTCTTCCATCAAGATCGATAAAACAGATTTTGTGGGCAACCTGCGCCGCGCCAGCCAGTGGGCATACAACGATATGGTAACCCGCTATGGCCAGCCGGTAGATAAAACCCGCTGGGGCATGACGCCGCCCACCATCAATGCCTATTACAATCCATCCAACAATGAGATTGCTTTTCCTGCGGGTATTTTGCAGTTTCCGTTTTTTGATTTTGGTGCCGACGATGCCATCAACTACGGCGGTATTGGTGCGGTAATTGGCCACGAGATCACGCATGGCTTTGACGACAACGGATCGCAGTATGCGGCAGATGGCAACCTGAAAAACTGGTGGACGCCTGAAGACGAAAAGAAATTTAAAGAAAGGGCCACTCAGGTGGCCGATCAATACAATGCCTTTACCGTGCTGGACACACTGCATGTAAACGGCAGGCTCACTTTGGGCGAAAACATTGCCGACCTGGGCGGCCTCAACATGGCTTACGAAGCATTTACCCAAACGGCGCAGTTTAAAGAAGGCAAAAAAATAGACGGCTTTACACCGGCGCAGCGTTTTTTCCTGAACTGGGCGCAGATATGGCGCAGCAACGCCCTGCCCGAAACGCAGGCCCAGCTCATTTTAACCGATTCGCACTCGCCCGGCATGCACCGTGCCAACGGGCCGGTACAGAACATTGATGCGTGGTACGAAGCGTTTGGCGTACAGCCTGGAGATAAAATGTATGTAGCGCCGGAAAAACGGATTAAAATCTGGTAAACGCACTGCCTTTGCTGTCAGGAAGAAATCCAGGTCAAAACGCCTATCTGCAAAACAGCCGCTCTTTATTAGAGCGGCTGTTTTATTTTTTTTACCCAGTTCCTTTATCCCTAATCAGCATGCCAAGGCAACAAAATTTTGGATTAGTTGGAAGCTGATGAAGCAGGAGATGCCGATATGCATCGGCATGACAGCAGCTGAAAAAGTAAGCAGCTCGTTAATAGCCAAATAGGCTTTTTGACCCAAAAAATTTCTTCATCCTCAAAAAGCCTATCTGGCCTAATTTCCCCTTTAGGTAACTGGGAGGTTACGGCCGTTCGCCATGCCGCATCCACCGCTCCGGATAGTCATTTGCTGCAGCCATCTGGTAATCTTTGTTTGAGCAGGCAATAAATTTCTTATCCGGCAACTGCATCCACCAGCGGCCGGTGCGCTTGCTTTGCAAAAATACCGTATCCACATCGGAGAAGCTGGTATGAAACTCATTGAAGGCCTCACGTTCATCAATATGCGCTTCTCTTAATCCGCGGCTGCGGCCATCAATCAGGTACCACAGCATCTGGCTTATTTGTGCGGCCGTAAGGTTGTCGCGGTCCTGCTCGGGCCGGAAGCCGTACAGGCCTATGGTGCGCATGTGGGTACTCATGCCGGCGTATTGCATCAGGGTACAGGCGTCCTCGCCAGTAAGGCCATTGGGCGTAAGCACATTGGCAGGCGCATAAGCAGCCGCAATGGCACTGATGTCGAAGGAAAGCATGTGGCTGCCGCGGATGGCCGGCTCTGTTTCTTCTATGCGCTCGCGCACAACACCTACGCGGTAGCAGTCAAAACGCAGCTTGTCCATGGTTTCCAGCATACGCGGGTGCACCAGATAGCTTTGAAAAGCAAGGTGGCTATAATGACCCATATAATTCGGTTCGGCGGTGAGCAGGTCCAGCAGGAATTTTTCCGATCTGTACGGCGACTCGATGTTAATATCAATGGCAGCGTCCACACCCACGGCTTCTATCTGCTGTTTGGCATCGGCAAACTGCTGGTATTGCGCCAGCGTAAGATCGTGCGAGCCGCCCAAAATCACTACCAGTTTGCCTTCCCCAGCCAGTTCGTGCAGTACCATTTTGAGGGCAGCGTAGGTATCGGCTACTGTTTTGCCGGTGCGCACATTGCCCAGGTCGGCAAGCTGAATATCGTGGTGCCAGTAATACAGGTTATACAGCTCGCTGCGGATGGCATCGGCAGCGCCATTTGCATGCAGCAGCCCGGCGCCGCGCTGCTCGGTGCAGCCTATAAAAACAATGTCGGCATCCGATATATCGGGCAGCCCTTCTTCTTCGTGGGCCATAAGTGCATAGCCAATTTGACCCTCGCGATAGCCTGTATCGTTGGAAAGGTGTGATTTGTCTACCGGCAGCAGGAGGCTGGAAAGTGTATCGTACATAGGTGGGCAAAGGTAATCGCTGATTTCGCGGATTTTGGAAGGATTGCGCAGATTTTTTGAAGGAAAGGATGCTGTGTGATTGTTGCAATATAATTGCGCAACCGTAAACTTGTGTTTAGACTCAAAAGCCGCATAGCGGAACAAAGCGTACAAGTGTGCGACGCAACAAGAGCCAAATAGTGGTTCGGAAGCTGGTTACATAAAAAAAGTCGCAATAAATGCGGCTTTCAACAATATGCTTTACGTACTTCTGCTTTACACAATGTTCCAAACCTCATTGCCTTTTAACAGCCGGTCCAGATCAGCCGGTTTCTTTTCTTTGGCAAGGGCTATTTGTTCGTTCATCACATCTTCATAACACGGGCGCGCCGCGGCATAAAACACGCCAAACGGCCGGGGCAGGTGCCCCTCTACTCTGGGGTCATCAAAAATGCGGGTAAGAATTTGTGCCTTTATTAAATCTGTTTCGTCGTGTATCCAAAGGTCGTCGGCAGAAAAGCCATCGCCCAATTGCACTACCTCGGGCTTAAAGCCATTTAGCCGGATGCCTTTGTCCTTATTGGCCCCAAAAAGAAGCGGCAGGCCATTTTCGAGGAAAAGGGTTTCGGCTGCCTTGCTGCCTTTTTCGGTAAACACTTCAAAGGCACCATCATTAAAGATGTTGCAGTTCTGGTATATTTCCAGGAAAGAGGCGCCTTTATGCCCGTGCGAACGCAGGAGCATTGCCTGCAAATGCTTCGGATCGCGGTCCATGCTGCGGGCAATAAAAGTAGCATCGGCACCCAATGCCAGGGCAAGTGGATTAAACGGATGGTCTATGGAACCAATAGGGGTAGACTTGGTTACCTTATTCTCCTCCGAGGTAGGCGAATACTGTCCTTTTGTAAGCCCATAAATCTGGTTGTTGAACAGCATGATGTTTACATCAAAATTGCGGCGCAGGAGGTGAATGGTGTGGTTGCCGCCAATGCTCAGGCCATCGCCATCGCCGGTAACGATCCAAACACTCAGCTCTGGGCGTGCTGCTTTAAGCCCGCTGGCTACCGCTGTTGCACGGCCGTGAATAGAGTGCATGCCATACGTGTTCATGTAATACGGAAAGCGGCTGCTGCAGCCGATGCCCGAAATAATGGCGATGTTTTCGCGCGGAATACCCAGCGTAGGCATGATCTTTTGCACCTGTGCCAGGATCGAATAATCGCCGCAGCCGGGGCACCAGCGTACCTCCTGGTCGGTGGCAAAATCTTTCGGTGTAAGGGTAAGAGGCGTATTTAGGGTTGCTGTTTCCATGATTAAAGAATATCGAACAAGGAACAAAGAACAGAAGAATGATGAAGTTGTATTCCAATCAGCCTAATGTACCGTTCACTGTTTTGTTTTGATGTAATTTTTTTGTGCTGTGCTGATACTGCTTACAAAAATGGCAATCAATTGATGGTTTTCTGTTTGCAATTGTTTTATGGTATTTTTTTCATACCAGTTTTTCTTGTCAATAAGTCTTAAAGAGTTATAGGTTTCACGTAACTCCTTTAAACACACTTTCATTTTGTGAATAAAATCATTCCGGCTTTCTGCAGCCTGCGCTTCGCCGTAATGCAATGCAGGCGAAGTGCCACTTCTTATCAGCTGGCTTGCAATATGGTTTCCGGCAATAGTTTTGGGTAGAAGCTCCGCTACATCAATCATAGCAGCAGCAAAAGTAATCAGGCGTTCTTCTAAATCATACTTCTGATTCATTGGTGCAAGTTTTGGTTATTTTGATAGCCCCAAATTACCTATCACCAACTACATTTGTCGTTGTCAATTTTTAAAAAGCTTCTTTCTGCACTTCATCATTCTTCTGTTCTTTGTTCGTCTGTTCGATATTTACCAATTCCTCCCAGTATTCCGCTGCCCTTCTGGTATGCGGTATTACAATCGTTCCGCCTACAATGTTGGCCACGGCAAAAACCTCGTACAATTCCTCGGTAGAAACGTTTTGCTCAAAAGCCTTACCTAAATGATACTTGATGCAGTCGTCGCAGCGCAGTACCATCGAAGCCACAAGGCCCAGCATTTCTTTTGTTTTTGTATCCAGCGCACCAGCTTCGTAAGTGTTGGTGTCCAGGTTCCAAAGCCGCTTCATCACCAGATTGTTTTTGCTTAAAATCACCTCGTTCATCCGCTGCCGGTAATCATTAAATTCCTGTATTCCGTTTGCCATCTGTTTCGCCATTTTTGCGTTTGCAAAAGTAACGATTAGACAGCAGTTGAATTTGTTAAGGATGAAACGGTCTTTTTTTTTATAAATTGACCCTAAATTAGCCCGCCATGAAAAAGTCTCTGCTACTGATTTTGCTTTTTTCTGTGCTTATTGCAGCATCATTTGCCTTCGATACAGCTGCCGATCCGCAATACAAGAACCTGAAAATATTGCCCAAAAAAACCACCAAGGCACAAATGGATGTGGTAATGAAGCATTTCAGCGCCTCGCTGGGTGTAAAGTGCAACTTCTGCCATGTTTTTAACCAGGAGGCAAAATCGATGGACTTTGCCTCCGACGCAAACGAGCAAAAAGGAATTGCCCGCCAGATGATGAAGATGACCCAGAAAATGAACAAAAAATATTTTGAATGGCACAGCGACTGGACCGGCTTAAAAGACAAACTGGAAGTAACCTGCTATACCTGCCACGGCGGTAAAAAAGAACCTTCTTCCTGGCCTGTAATACAGCAGCAGGCTGCCCCACCGCCACCGCCTGCGCAGCCCGCTGCCGGTACGCCGCCTGCATCAAATCAATAAAAAGTTTAACAGGTTTGGGAAGTTTAGAGGTTTGGCTAAAGCTAACTAAACTTCTAAAAGCCCTAAACCTAAACCTTAATCTTAACCTTAACCCTCACTTCACTTCATGCCCCAACAATTCGACTTTGCCATGATAGGCCTGGGTGTAATGGGCAGTAACCTGCTGCTGAACCTGGCCGACAATGGCTATGCCGCCACCGGCTACGATCTTAACCCGGTACGGATGCAGGAACTGGAAGCCGCCGCCCGGCCCGGCACCATTGTAAAAGGCGCTGCCTCGCTGGCCGAGATGGTGCAATCGCTCAAAAAGCCCCGTAAGCTGATGATGCTGGTGCCTGCCGGCGCCCCTGTTGATGCAGCCATCAGCTCTGTGCTGCCGTACCTGGAAAAAGGAGATATACTGATTGACGGCGGCAATTCTTTTTACAAAGACACGCTGCACCGCATTGCTTACCTCCAGGATGAGGGCATACACTTTTTTGGGATGGGCATTTCCGGTGGTGAGCTGGGTGCCCGCCTGGGCCCCAGCATGATGCCCGGAGGCGACAAGGAAGCCTATCAATACCTAAAACCCCTATTAGAGGCGGTGGCAGCAAAAGCAGATGGCAAGCCCTGCGTAGTTTACATGGGCAACGGTGCTGCCGGGCATTATGTAAAAATGGTGCACAACGGCATTGAGTATGCCATGATGCAGCTTATTGGCGAAGCCTACGACCTGTTGCACCGCGGCGCCGGTTTTAAAAACGACCAGCTGCAGGCGCTTTTTCAAAAATGGAACGAAGGCCCGCTGCAATCTTTCCTGATAGACATTACCGCCGATATTTTCCGCACCATTGATGCGGAAACAAGCAAGCCGGTGGTAGATATTATATTGGATGAAGCCGGTTCCAAAGGCACCGGCCGCTGGACCACCCAGGAAGCACTGAACCTGCCCGTGGCCATTCCTACCATCGATGCTGCGGTAGCGGCCCGCACCATCTCCGGCGTGCGGCAGCAAAGGCTGCAGGCAGCAAAGCAATACCATACCCAGATAAATACAATTGGCGAGCAAGATACCCTGGCAACAGAACTGGAAAGTGCCTTGCTTACTGCATTTATCTGCGCTTATGCGCAGGGTATGAACATGATTGCCGTTGCTTCCGGCGAAGAGGCGATGAACATTCCCATGCCATCGGTTATCCAGGTTTGGAAAGGCGGATGCATCATCAGGTCGGCATTACTGGCGCAGTTTGAACAGGCGTTTGCCGCAGATGCCCAACTGCCCAACCTCCTCCTGAATAACGAAGTAGGGGTTTTGGTGCAAAGCCACGAAGCGTCACTGCGCAGTGTACTTCAAAAAGCCATTGCGGCCCGCATTCCGGTACCTGCCTTTTCCAGCGCACTGGCTTACCTGGACAGCTTTCGCAGCCCTCAGTTGCCTACCAACCTAGTGCAGGCACAGCGCGATTATTTTGGCGCCCACACTTACCGCCGCATTGATAAGGAAGGCGTATTTCATACCGAATGGAATGTAGATTAGTAAGGGGGTTGGGAGTTTGGGGTCAGGGGTTTGGAGTTTCTTTTTTTTACTAAAGTTCCCGATTCCTTACAAGTTGTTTTGATGTGGTTTGTTGCAGCAACCAAACCGGATACAATAATTTCAGCTCCGGCAGGCATGTTATTTTGTTTTGCCATTCCATTTGAACCCTAAACGCCAAACGCCAAACCCATATCATGCTTCCAACCATCATCTTTATATTTGGCGGTACCGGCGATCTGGCCCAGCGAAAGCTGCTGCCGGCGCTTTTTAATCTTTACCTGGATGGTCATTTGCCGCAGGATTTTTTTATAGCAGGCCTCAGCCGCACTAAAATGACGGGAGCCCAATACCGCACACTTATCAAAAAAGGCATAACGCAGTTTGGGCGCCGCAAGGAAGCGCTTCAGGAACACTGGGCCGCATTTTCTAATAAGCTGGACTACCTAGCTGTAGATGCAACAAAAGATGCCGATTATAAAGGCATGAACAAAAAAGTAGCTTCTTTGGAAAAAGAGTGGGGCAGCCCTGCCACTATAATGTATTACCTGTCGGTGGCGCCGCAGCTGGCACCCACCATTGCCCAACTGCTGCATAAAAATGATTTGGCTGGTGACAGGGACCGGCACCGGCTGGTATTTGAAAAGCCTTTCGGGCACGACCTGCAAAGTGCCCGCGACCTGAATGCCCAACTCAGTAAATACTACGCCGAACAACAGATTTTTCGCATTGATCATTTTCTGGGTAAGGAAACGGTGCAAAATATCCTGGCGCTCCGGTTTGCCAATGCGCTTTTTGAGCCTATCTGGAACCACCGCTATGTAGACCATGTGCAGATTACCGCAACGGAAACGGTAGGCGTGCTCGACCGCGGCGCATATTACGAAGGGGCAGGCGCCCTGCGCGATATGGTGCAAAACCATATGCTGCAGCTTTTGTGCATGGTGGCCATGGAAGCACCCGTATCGTTCGATGCCGACGAGGTGCGCAATAAAAAGCACGATGTGCTGAAAGCCATACGCCGGCTCAGGCGCGACGAAGTACATGCGCATGCCGTGCGGGGCCAATATGCTGCCGGGTGGGTAGCAGGCGAAAAAATGCAACCGTACCGCGAAGAGCCCAATGTAGATAAAGGATCAGGCGTGGAAACCTATGCCGCCCTGAAATTGTTTATAGACAACTGGCGGTGGAACGGCGTTCCGTTTTACATCCGTACCGGTAAAAGCCTGGCAGAAAAAACCACCCATATTGCCGTACAGTTTAAAAGCGCACCCAGCTATGCTTTTCCGCCTGAGGCAGCCGATAGCTGGCGGCCCAACCGCCTTTTAATCAACATCAGCCCGCAACTGGATATACGCCTGCGGTTTCAGGCCAAGCAGCCCGGCCCGCACATGGCGCTGCAGCCTGTGGATATGATTTTTAATTATTTCAACAACACCGCCGAAACCCAACCCGAAGCGTACGAAACGCTTTTGGAAGATGTAATAGAAGGCAACGCCACACTGTTTATGCGTGCCGACCAGGTAGAAAGCGCCTGGGCGGTGATTGACCCGGTGATGGAAGTATGGAAAAGCAAGCCGCCGGTAAATTTTCCCAACTACGCCGCAGGCGCCTGGGGCCCCGAAGATGCTGAAGCCCTTATTGCAAAAGACGGGAATCATTGGACCACACTGCCGCAAAACGGCGCGCCCCTGTAGCAAGCCCCCAAACCCCTATGTGCTGATAAGTTCAAAGTTTTTCCTCATGCTTTAGCCGATGCGGCAAGCGCTTGCAAAGTGGCTATGGCCGCGGCGGCATCTTTTGTGGCTACAAACAAATGATCGTGGTAAAAGCCCGCCCACACATTGCAGGAAATGCCGGCTGCAGCCAGTGCGGTAGCAAATGCAGCCGTGAGGCCCACTGCCGCAAGTGATGAATGTACTTCCAGCGTGATCCATGCAGCCACATAATCGTAATGTAACAGAAGTAAATCCGCTTTTTGCTGCGGTAAAATTACGGTTATGCCTTCCCGTTCCCTAAACAGTCCAATAATATCCTCAGCTTCTATGCCCATAATATTTTGAACGGCACAAAAAACAAAGCAACCTTCCCGGAGTGTGGGATGCATGGAGCTGATCAGCACGTTTAAATCCAGTATTGCGTTCATACATGGGGCTGGCCCTTTTTTTGATGTTTAAACCTTTTTGCAAACATTGGCGCAACCGAGGTTGCAGCAGCATACCCGTACAACACCTGCACAATTAAGCACTTATAAACAACCCGGCAATAAAAAAATATTCAAAATATAAAACCATTATACCCCTTCGTTCGTAACTAATGCACAACAATACTTTGATCACCCCTCCGGAAACCAATTATTTACACTCAGGTGGTTGCAACACCCTACACCGGCATAAGCGCACTGGAAAGCCAGTACATGCAGGAGATACGCGACCATGAAATTGCCCACCGCGAATTTTTTAAAAATGCCCTGGGTACCGGAGCTATCCCCGGACTGGAGGTAGACTTCAGCTCGATCAACTTTACCAGCCGCGACTCTGTACTGGCTACCGCTAAAGCGTTTGAAGACCTGGGTGTATCGGCTTACAACGGTGCCGGTAAACTCCTCACCAGCCCGGATTTCCTTTTGCTTGCGGGCAAAATCGTATCGGTAGAAGCACGCCATGCCGCGCTGATCCGCGATCTTATTTCCAACGGCAGCTTTGCCGACAGCGAAGTTATTGACGCCAATGGCCTGGATAAAAGCCGCACACCGGCAGAGGTACTGCAGATTGCCGGCACTTACGTTAAAACAAGAATTAACGCAAGCAACCTGCCGAAGGATTAATAAGACAGCCGGTTATTGGTGGATAGTATCGTTGCAATAAGCTAAGCAACATACCAGTAACCTCTGATCTTCCGGTAAAAACAACCATACAATTTTCCGCAAAACACTACAATCATGAATCTTCATAACGTTATCGAACAGATAGAGCAGGTAGACCCTGAGGTGTACGATCGCCTCGACGGCCGCCGGGCAGCTCTGAAACAATTTTCTTCTTTTGCCGGCAAAGTAGCCCTCATGGCCGTGCCGCTGTCGCTTGGTTCTATGTTTAAAAAAGCCTATGGCCAAAGCGTAACCTCTATTTTGGACGTACTCAACTACGCCCTTACGCTGGAGTACCTGGAAGCCGAATTTTATACCATGGGTGCCGCCGCTGCCGGCCTTATACCTGCCGGCCCGGGAGTTGGCGCCATTGCTACAATCCGTGATCATGAGGTAGCACACGTAAACTTTCTAACTACCGCCATTCAGGGCGCAGGTGGCACACCGGTAAGCAAGCCTAATTTCGACTTTACAGCTAAAGGCAACTTTGCCGATGTATTTTCCAACTACGATACTTTTCTGGCAGTGGCGCAGGCTTTTGAAGATACCGGCGTGCGTGCTTACAAAGGACAGGCAGGTAAACTCATTTCCAACAATGACGTGCTGACTGCGGCCCTCAACATCCACTCGGTAGAAGCACGCCATGCTTCGCATATCCGCCAGATGCGCCGTGCCCGTGGTGCCCAGGTAAAACCCTGGATTACCGGCAACGACCTGGGCGGGCTGCCCGCAGCTACCGCGGCTGTTTATGCAGGCGAGGAAAACGCAACACAGGCAGGCGTACCTATTACCAACATCAACGGCCTGAACATTTCGGTAGATGCTGCTACAGAGGCCTTCGATGAGCCGCTGAACGAAATGGAAGTGCTGGCCATTGTTGGTCCTTTCATTGCATAATAGTGTGCATAGTGCGTAATAATAAAAAGCGCTTACCTGTTTGGGTAAGCGCTTTTTTTTAACCCGGTTGATGCAAAATTTATTGTATCGGAGTAATGCTGTAAAATTTATAAAATCATCAGCGCTTTTTTCAACACAGGTATTTTGAGAATGCAAAAGCCCAGCTGATTTATCCCCAAAAGACTTATCTCGGTTTTATTTACGCACCTGTATGAAAGTGGAAATGAAAGAGGCTAAACAATCTCTCATATCTAAAACATTTTAACCCTTGGTACGCTGTCATGCCAACGCATGTCGGCATCACTTTCATTGGAGCGTATTTAAGACGAGAAGTTGATCTCACCCCAAGCGGA
>QQTW01001717.1_pt1 | contig 15569 bp, 14 predicted proteins | sample 1904831 | NCBI WGS metagenome assembly QQTW01 (sample SAMN09435610, study PRJNA476489) | Subsurface metagenome, whole genome shotgun sequencing project. | reverse complement strand
TAGGAAGCTCCTAGAAGTTGTCGTTACGATCAAATAAGTGTCACATGCAGCAAGGTCAACAAAACTTCAAATACCAGTCGTTACAATTCTGAGCAATTTATCTACAAGAGGGCCCATATCCCAATTTGAGAGGCCCATTTGTTACAGAGGCCGTCCACAAGTGCTTCTCGTCCTCAATACCTCGCACTTGATGTTCCAACTTCCAAACTCCGGCCAAAATCGCTTTAATCACATCATGAACGCTTCAACTCAGCAATTCTGCAGATAGTTACTCGGCACCAGCCCCGGCCGTCCGGGCTTGCCTACCACCTCCGCCTCCCACCACCCGTCATCTTGCAGACGCAGGACCGCCAGGACGTCGCCCTTGGCGAAGCTCAGCTCCTCCGGTATTGCTGCTTGGTACATGTACAACGCTCGAGCTGTGAGCCGGTTAGCTGACCGGTCTGAAGTAGACGCCTGGATATCCCGGCAATGATGACGAGAATGAGATAACCAGGAAAAACTTACCAAAATGCAAGATCGGCCGGCCTTCTTTGGTAAACTGTCTCACATCCGCGACGCTCTTGCTGCGAACCCTGGTACTCAACTGTCCCGATCCGCTCCCGTTGCTACCGCTGCGTCCAAACCCTCCATCACTGCCGCTGCCATAGTACGTGCTCGCCGGCCTTCCCCCACCATTTGACCTCCCATTCGATCCCGCACCATACACACTGCCGTCTCTCTGCTGCGGACCCGGCGCCAACTGAAGCGCCATGTCCGAGCCTCTGCTGCTGTTCGGCCTGTCCGACGAGTGATACGACGGCTGCGGCGAGACCGCCCGCAGGACCGGCGCCGTGCTCGGCGAGCCGCCCCGAGAGCTGTATCCGCCGTACTCGTCTGTGCGCCGCTTGCTCGGGGTCGAGGACTGAGCGCGAGCGTGCGGGTTGGCTCCGTACGAGTTCTGTGACGGGCCGCGGTTGGACTGCTGCGGCGCTGGCTGGGGGCGGGATGGGCCTTCGTTGTATAAGCCTGGTCGCGGACTGACGCTTCGAGGGGGCGCAGGGCTGGCGGATCGCACCATCTCCTGCGTGCGTGGGCTGTGGCGTCCATCTGAGCGAGAGCTCGAGTTCGAGCCGCGTTGGTCGAACGGACTCGGTCTCGGCGTCGAGTCGAACATGCTCTGTTTCTGGTCGATGTACCGCTGCGTCGTCTGCTGCATGGCTCGAGAGGTGAAGGCAGGCTGTGGAGCGCCTAGACGGCTCATTGGTTGCTCGTAAGACGGCGGCGGTGTTCCTCGCTGTCCAGCGCTTATCGAGCTGTTGGTTACATGAGCCGGTATGGGCGTGTTGGATGCGCGGGGAGTGCCTGGGGGCGCGGGCGTCGCGAGGCCGTGATATCGATCTGCCGACATGCGTACGGAAGATTGCTTTGCGACGCCCTTGAGTTCAGCCAGAGCCTGTGCGATCGGGTCGAGCTCTTCCTCTTGAGCGGCGTTGTTGTTGCTGGGTAGCGAATTCTTCTGGGCATCAGGAGAGGCAACGTCGAAGACATTGTTGCCAATGTTCAGCTGGAAGCTTGCGCGAGGATCCACGGGTTCTGGACTGGCGGAGTGGGTATTTCCTCCCAAGATCATAGTCCTAGCATCCTGACCGAATTGAGGAGTGTGCCGGCTGGAACTGTTCCCTTTGGCTGCAGTCTTGACCGGCGATGCGTCCCAGGGATTGCGACCCGTTGCAGGCGTCACTACGATCTCTCGCTGTTGGCTTTCCTTCTCGTGCTTGCTTCTCCGTCTGAAGGGGCTGTGGCCACCGAAGAACGTGCTCTGCTTCTTCTGCACGTTCTTCTCCTCCAAGCTAGGGACCGGTATGCCGTTCAACTGCTTTGCAGGCGACTGCGACCCGCTCGGTGGCTCCATGCTTGAGAAGGATGTCGGGTTGGAATAGTCGCTGATCGACTCACGACTGGACGGCCGCACAGGGCTCGCCACGGAGCTCGGCTGCGAGGGAGGTGCAATCCTGCAGAACTGGGTCATGCCGTCCATCGGATACTCGTTATGCGGTATCCGCGGAATATCCCCAAGCTGGCTTGCTTGGAACTGCTGCAGGTTCTGGCTTGAAGGGCCGTTATCAGCCCTCGAGTCGCGTCTCTGAGCCTGCAGCAGTTGTTGCGGGTTACGGCCATGACTCTCCACCGAAGAGGCCCGCTCTTCGTGTCCAAGCTGCTTTGCCAAATTCGAGGTGGGGTCATGGTGTGACTCGTACGTGGATGGTTGCGGTGATGAGGTCCTGAACGCCGGATTCATCGTTCGTTGAAACTGCGCGACTGAGAAGTTTCCTTCGTCTGAGACGTCGGAAGCATTGTCGTTCACATCGCCGCGGCAGAAATTGATGTATTTCGGGGGATCAGGAATCTCTTGACCAGTGCCGCTGTCGCGGATGAAGTTGGTGATGTCCTTTTCGACGTCGCAGTCCTCAAGAGAGAGACGGATCTTCTCGCACGACTGGAGATAATTAGCCTTAGTCTTTGGACTGGGTGAGGTAGGTCCGTACTGCGTCATCGCTGACACACACGGTCGAGGAGACATTTGCAAAGCTCCACAGACTGCTCTTCATGAAGTCGAGGCGCTCCTCTTCGAGGTCCTGGAATTTCTGCTCCGATTGTCAGCGCAAGCACCATTATACAACAAAACCTTGACCACTAACATCGCATGCGGCTTTCCAGTCTCTGTTCCACCGACCCGTGGTTTCCTCCAGAACCTTGACCGCAGCCTCATACTCGTTGCTGGTTGCAGATAGTTGTATCTGAGTTTTTTCCAACTTCGCCTTGTTCTTGCGCTCCTCCTGGCCCATGACCATGTGTCCCTGCGCGAGGTAACCCTTTATCTTCAAGCACTCCTGCTCGTACCTGTCGCGCGACTTGTTGACCGCTATCGTCTGTTGCATCTTCAACTTGAGCAATTTTTCAATTCCGTTCTGTATTATCTTTCGTCGCTCCTTCATCCCGCCTGCAAACGCTGCAAGCGGTTCCTCCAGCTCGCTCTTCATCTGACCCGCGATGTTCTGGTGCGATTTCCCCATCGACTCGATCTCGCCCCTGACCACGTCGAGCGACATCCGGAGCGTCCCCGACTCAGACGAGCCGAGCGGCTTGCGTGAGAGGCTGAGCAGTTTGCGTGCGTACTCGTCTTCGATCGCGGCGCGGGCTGTGTAGAACGACTTGAGCTCGTCGCTGGTCACTTTGGCATTGTGCATCCGCTCCAGCAGAGGTGAGACTCCGGCATCTTCTTTGCCCCAGAAGTTGTTGGCGACTGTGCAGTACGTCAGCAGGAATGGATATTAGGGCTTGTGGCGCTTCAAGGCGTAGCATACAGGACAACGACACCGAAGGTGGATCTGCCATGGTTGTCCCAGGCATACTGCCTGCGAACCCGGAGTGGAGGATTTCTACGATCGCGATGAATGATTGAAGGTCAAGGGATTGGGTATAGGTTGAAGTATGAGGCTTTACAGAGAGCTCAATGTCAGTGCGCGAAGATGGAATGGGTCAAGGGCATGAGGTGAAAATGACGGTCTTGCGCGAAGCCGTGAACATGTGGCCCGTAAACAGGCGGAGGCCGAGTCGTCATGACAACAAGCGACATGCGTCAGGCTAAACCAACTTGGATCGCTTCGCTCGGTTACTTGCTGCCGAAACCATCCCGCTCCTCTCCTCACAGTTTGATCACATTAAGAAGACGTCGCAATATCACAAGTTCAGCCTGTCGACATTTTGACTATGCGCATCTTAGCAGCACAGAGTGGAATACTCATCTCTATCAAGTACACGAAGTACGGAGTACCCGGACCGAGATGCTGCAGCATCTTCCGCCTCTGAGCGACATCTGGACAGTCAACGCACGAGCCTGACAACAAGACGTACCGATTGAGGGAACGGATGTGAAACGCCTTCCTGGTTGATGCTCAGTTTATCACGCGAGTGGAAAAGAAAGGTGTCTAAGTGCATACATGTACGGAATACAATATGAGCCTCTCCATCCGTGATTCTTCTCAACTGGAGCGATCAGCCAAAACACGAGAAGTACTGGACAATCACACTGAGGGGAATCCTCGATGCTACGTTATATATGGCACCATCATAATATTGGACCGCTCACCTCAGGCAGCCTCCAGCAGATGAACTATGCTCTCACTTTGCTCTTCCAGAATCTATCTACCTATTGCACGAAACTCGTGCTGTTACCTATATTAGCAACTTCGTCAGGTTGACCCTAACGAACAGTTGATCTTTCATGAACACTCTCAGAACATGAGACCAAGGCAACCAGACAACATATGGAGGTGTCATGCCATTGCTAGCAATACGGACAAGGCTGTGTATGGCGATATCACTTCGGTGGAGTACCTGAATGGGAGGATAAGCCGGAGAGCCGAAGAACCGTCTCTGGCTTCTTCAGGTCGTTTCCATTTCCCATCGGCAACCCTCCAGACGACAAAGAAGACACAGGATCCACAATAAATGCGCAGGCAGCCTTTAAGGGACGTCGTAGAAAGTTGTGGACTATCATGTGGATCTTCGCGATGAAACGTCGGCTTCCGTTGAGGCTCCATGTTGGCCACGCTCACCCATTTCTCAACGAGGCCTTCGCAAACAGTTGAGGATATTCTGCCGTGCGAATATAGTCATGTCAAGTCATTGCAGGCACGCAAAGATTTCGAGAAATAGAGATCTCACATGGACTGTTCAGCGTTGCAGCAGAGGTCAAATGTGACTTCGATATGCATATCGAAAAGACTTTCACCAGCTTCAAGCGTCTCCTTGATCTGCATAGTTTGATCATCCCGATCCCTTGCAAACGTTTTCCATGCTGCATCGCGTGCACCAGTCCCTTGATACATACATGCTAGTATGCAATTGATGAGTCGAAAGGTACAAAATAGATGCTTAAAGCTTGAGGTCGAAATAATGGCGCGGATACTCAGGCAGACTAAGGCAAAAGTAGGTGCCTATGTACTTAGGTACAGGCCAAAGAGGACGTGATTGGCTCTGCTCAGACTAGTCGCGCGCCATCCAGAGCGGCCATGGGTTAACCTCCATCCTTCCATGCGCAGACTGCCCTGTCCACGACATTTTCCCGCTTCACCTTCAAGCCCATTCACTCAAGACACCATCTCCTTCCACAACTCTCTCACTCACTCCGCTGTGGCAGCGAGTCAAATGGGACATCTGTCTAGATGACCCTCCCCTCCAGCAGCTCTCACGATTCACCTGCTCCCGGCACGACTGGCTCCAATCAATCCTCCAGCGCACGAGCTCCGAGGCCTCAGCAATTGGCCTGGGGCTCCTCGAACCATCAGCAAGGTGGACGACGAGGCCTGACGCCCATCTCCACCGCGTTCACCTCCGCTCCCACACGGGGCAGTGCGTCGTCGAGCCCCTCACGCAACGCCTTCTCGCCCATCGCGTCCAACTTCTCGTCCGGCCCATCTGCATCGGGCAGGCAGATCGTCAGTCGCACCTCTTCCGCCTCGTCAACCTCGTCTCCCTTCTCTCCCTCTCAGAGCGGACCACAGCAGCTACCGTCCCATCAGCTGCTGTCGTCCGCACGCTCCAGAACCATAGCTTCCTCAAGCAACGCTTCGCTGGCTTCCTCCGCCGCGGCATTGCCTGCCGCATCGCAGGGTGGTGGGGGAGGGCCCAGCGGCGGCGGCGGCATTGGAGGAGCCGCTAAGCTGGCACGCGCTTCGCCCTCGCTGACGCAGTCGGCGGTGGGTTCGCCCATCGCACCTGCCAACTCGTCGGGTCAAGCCTCTGGTCAGAATCTCTCCAAGATCGTCGTCGCGCAGGTCTTCCTGCTGCTCAGCACGATCAAAGAAGACAGAGACAAAGTCAAGTGGGAGTCCCAAGCGGAGCAGATCCGAAAGGTACGTGTGTCAGCGTGCCAGGCTCGAAAACGTTACCGCTGACATTCCGGGCTTCAAGTTGATCGAACAGAACGGCATGGAAGTATACTGCAAATACTTTCGTCGATTGCTTCAGACCAATGCCGCTCAAGTGTTGCCGGGGTCGGGAAGAGCTGCGGACACGGGGGGAACCTATCAGCTGCTCGTTGGCGAGATGCAGAAGATCACACAGGACGCCCAGCAAGCATACAAGATTGCGGAGGCGATTGACACCCAGGAAGGTGATCTCTTCAGGGACTTTGATCTTTCAACATTTATGGAGCATTTCAAGCTGGACCCTGTGGCCAAAACTATTCTTGCGCTGGCAGTGAAGTCTGCTTCCAAGCAAGATCTTCGAACCAAAGGTGAATCCAAGAGTTCTCGGCCGCAACTTCCATGCTAATTTCAACAGCCGATGCCATTCTCTCCCACAACTACCAAACCTTCCTCATGACCATTCTCAGTCCTCCTTCCACATCCACCGGAGATACCCAAGACGACATCCCGCCAGCTTTTCTTGCCGCGGTCTTAGATCGGCTCATCCAAGATCCTCCCCGCAACTGGAGCGAAGAGAGCAAGACGGGCCTCTCCTACGCCCTACATCTCAGATATCAGAAGCTCGGTATTCTCATGCCAACCGAAATTAGCTCCACCATGCAACTGATAGATCTCTTGGGGACAACCCACCCTCTTGTGCGCCTGGTGCAACGACACGGTCCGAAAGGAACGGCCAGCCTTGATGCCTGCAAGGAGATGCTCGCATCCGCCGAGACCCGAGACATCAGCTATCAGCAAGTTGCCAGCGTCCTGCTATTCATGGTCATCGCCCAAGGCGGCCAAGCATACAATCCCGCCATATTTGTCGCCGCATTGCGAGAGCACCGTGCCGGTCAGCGCATCGACTGGCAAGACGTCGTACACAGTTTCGACAGACATGGATTGCGGATCACCAAACAACAATTCCTGACATTATATAATGCCCTGTTCCCTCTGGCACAGGAGTACGAGAACTTTGATCTGCAGCTTCTGTGGGGAAACATGTGGGCTCATAGCGAAACGCAGCTGTCATTTGTGGTCGCGTTTTCTTCATGCGGCCCAGACGAGCTGGATGCCTCGCTAATACCGCGACTGCGCAGAGCTTTCACCCAAGAAGACTTTGATGACGCTTCGGACGAGGTCAAGTCCTATGCAGCCAAGGCAGTACGACACCCGCTGGTATCGCTAGATGCGACCACTGCTCTCTTCAGCATGATATTCCGCTCACAAGAAACCTACAATCACGCCCAAAGCCTCGGCATCCCGGAAACAGTCATTAACGCCAACACCGACATCTTCATCGTCTCTGCCTCTGCGGTTCCGAAGCCTTGGGGTGGACTGCAGGATCAGGCCCTCAAGCAACTATTCTATCCTTTCTTGTCAAAGAGCTTGCCGAACTTCAACTTTGTGCTTCATGGTCTCTGGAAACAGGACAGTAATTGGCTTGCCGCTCGGCTCATCGACACTTACACTCAAAACCCGATGACCATCACGCTCATCCTCGAACATGCTCTGGAGCACGGCTGGTTGAATTCGCTGATAGCGATCAACAACGAGATGAGCGTTGACCTTGCTGCACTGTCCCACGGGCGGGGCCTCTTCGATCTGGAGCCATGGGCTCAGCAGCACTTTCAACTCGTACCCACCGTCTTCGCTCGAGTCCTGTCCAGCTTCCTGGCAAACAAGGCCGAGGACGATCTTCAGGTCCAGAGAGAAAACCTTGGCCCCACAACCGTGCGGTTGGCCGTGAAGACTGTGCATCCTTTGCTGGGATTTCTCCAAGGGCACCTTGCGGACGAGGAGCTGGTCCAGCTACAGCGCACCTGCATCCAGGCGTATCCCCGCCTCATCAACTACGGCGAGGGCTTCGACGAGATCATCGATGCCAACGGGAAGGACACCAATGCAGTTGCAGAGGAAGCCGATGCCAAAATGCAGGAGCACTACAAGAAAATGTACAGCATGGAGAGCGATGTTCGAGACATCATCGAAGCACTTCAAAAGTACAAGACTTCTGAAGATCCCGCGGATCAGGATCTCTTTGCATGCATGATTCACGGCCTCTTCGACGAATACAACTGCTTTGGCGAGTATCCACTAGAAGCGCTGGCCACTACAGCCGTCCTCTTCGGTGGCATAATCAACTACAACCTCCTATCTCGTATTGCGCTCCAGGCTGGCTTGGCAATGGTTCTAGAATCGGTACAAGAGTACCGCTCTGAGGATTCAATGTACAAATTCGGATTGCAGGCCTTGCTCCATTTCGCCAACCGCCTGCAGGAATGGCCAAGTTTCTGCGATCGACTTCTTCGCGTGCCTGGTCTTCAAGGGACTGAAATCTGGGCCAAAGCTGAGGAGATTGTCAAACGACAACCGAACGGCGAGAGCAATGGAGACGGGCAGAGCAGAGCCCTTGTCGTGAATGGCAACACTGAAGAGTTCCTGACGCAGGAGCCCGCAGTGCCGAACTTCACATGCATCCACGCGGACCCGCCGCTGCGCCCGGAGCTGTACGAAGAGCCAGACGAGGATGTGCAAGACAAAGTGCTGTTCGTTCTCAACAACGTCTCTGAGCGCAACCTGGAAACAAAACTGCGGGACTTGCGAGATGTGCTGGAGGACAAGCATCACCAGTGGTTTGCAAGCTACCTGGTCGAAGAGCGAGCGAAGATGCAGCCCAACTTCCAGCAGCTGTACCTCGACATGTTGGATATGATCGATGACAGAGTCTTGTGGGCCGAAGTTCTGCGGGAGACGTACGTTGCAGTTGTGCGTATGCTCAATGCGGAGTCCACCTTGAGCTCATCCGCCGAACGCGCCCATCTGAAGAACTTGGGTGGCTGGTTGGGATCCCTGACCATTGCGCGAGACAAGCCGATCAAATTCAAGAATATCTCATTCAAAGACCTGCTCATCGAAGCTCACGACACCCAACGACTCATCATCGTCATCCCATTCACCTGCAAAGTCCTGCTCCAGGCGCAAAAGTCTACCGTCTTCAAGCCTCCCAACCCTTGGATCATGGAGATCGTCCATCTTCTCTTGGAACTATACCATTTCGCAGAACTCAAGCTCAACCTCAAATTCGAGGTTGAGGTTCTCTGCAAAGGTCTTGAACTCGATTACAGGGCGATAGAGCCTTCGGATAGTATTCGGTCTCGGCCGCTTCCGGAGGAGGAGTTCCTTGGCGCCGTCTTGGCGGACGGTATGGAAGGCTTCAACGACCTCTCGCTGATGGGACTGCATCGCGGCAGGGGTCCGAACGAGAGATTCTCTCCTGCCGCCGTCACAGCGGGCCTACCGGATCTGGGTTCCTTGCTCATTTATCCTCCGTCCAGCACCGTTATGGGCCAGAGCAGAATCAAGCAGATATTCTTGACTGCTGCGCAACAGGCAGTAGCAGAGATTATTGCACCCGTGGTCGAACGCTCGGTGACTATTGCCGCAATTTCCGCTTCGCAGCTGGTTGCGAAAGACTTCGCCATGGAGCTTGATGAAACCAAGATTCTGGATTCGGCCCATAACGTCGTCAAAGCATTATCTGGGAGCTTGGCTCTAGTTACGTGCAAGGAGCCATTGCGCATGAGTGTCACCAACAACATCCGCTTGATTGCTCGGGACCTCCCAGAGCAAGCCCTACCCGAAGGATCTATTCTGATGTTTGTCAATGACAATCTGGACACTATTTGCGGGATGGTCGAGCAAGCTGCGGAAAACCACTCGACAACGGAGATCGACATGCAACTGGAGGACCTGTTGCGGGTTCGCCGGCTTCACCGATCGACGAGACCAAACGAACCCTTCATGGACCCAATCCTGAGTCGGTGGTCTTTCTTCATTCCTGAGCCTTACAGACAAGCCCCGGGGGGTTTGAACAGGGAGCAAATGGCGACCTATGAGTTTTTCGGCCGCCAGACACGTCCGTTCCCGAACCATAACAATTCTGCCTCTCAGGACAGTGGACGACAGGTTTCCGACATCATGCAGGACTCATTCCCGGCAGTACCCAATCTGCCGACTCCGGCCGAGCCTGCGAACGCTGCCCGTCCGGCCTTACAGCAACAGCAGCGCCTGCCTTCCGCTCCCTCGATCCAGATGCCTCTGCCGCAGCGTCAGATCAACGGCTACGTCGAGCCACACAGTTTGGGCGATCGGGTCAATGATCTTTTGGCGGAGTTGCACAACGCTGCGAGAGAAGCTCCCGAGAGTCACATCAAGGATCTTGGTGCCAACGCGCCGGCACGTGAAATATACGAGCAGCTCATGCACCTCATTGACGGGTCCGGATCTCAACGTGACGTGTTATCGGTCAACGCCGCTGGGAAGATTACCAACTTCATCTACACCGACACGCAAAGCCAACTGGAGGCCGAGATCATGGTTCAGCTCCTTACTCATCTGTGCCAACTGTCGGTCCAAACCGCGAGGCAGGTCATTCCTTGGTTGACCAACATCGACGATGACCGCATCTTCAATGCCATGGTGACCGTCTGCTTGGTCAACGCTGGCATTGTGGACCTCCATCGCGTCGACATGATCACCGCAAAAGCGCTTCATCAGCGAAAGCTTGTGGCGGCCGAGTTCTTGTCCGACATTGCGGACATTGTCCTGGTTTCCGACAACCCAAACGCTTTCCGCGCCGACTTTGCCAATGCATTCGAAGCGATGACCCAGTGGCTCATCGAAGAGCCTGAACTGGAAGTGGGCAAGCAGATCATGGCCAAGCTCCAGGCCCAAGAGGGTCCTAACCTTGCAATCACTCCGTCGTCGGCAGGCCAGGACCAATTGGAGTACATATTCGAGGAGTGGGTCCACCTGCAGAACCCTGAAACTCCTGAGCAGAGCGTGGCAGCTTTCATTCACCAGCTCCATCAGGGAGAACTCCTGGCCGACCATGAACGGTCCGCTCTGTTTATGCGCTTCTGTGTCGAGCTTGCACTCGCGGCTTACGAGCAGGAGGAATCGGCCCCGTATGGAAACCTCTCTGCTGCTTATCTTCACGTAGATGCCCTCTCCAAACTCATCGTCTCTCTCGTCGTATACCACGGCGAGGCCGATCGCCCACCCAGGGAGACCAAAGCCGCCTACTTTGAGGGCATGCTCAGCCTGATCGTTCTCGTCATCTGCCATCAGCACCAGGCGCGCGATGAACGCTTCAACCAGAAGGTTTTCTTCAGACTGTTCTCCAGCATCGTGTGCGAGATGCACCGCGTTAAGAATCGACTGGCGACGTCATACAGAGATCTGATGCTGGTGATGGGACGAGCGTTGCTCGCTCTGCAGCCAAAGTACTTCCCAGGATTCGCATTCGGCTGGCTGGCGCTCGTCTCTCATCGTCTGTTGATGCCCGCTCTGCTCAAGATGACGGACGAATCCTTGGATGAGGGGCAGTCCTACGGCGTCGGCGTATTCTCCAACTGGCTTCAGGGCTGGGAGATGTACACGCAGCTCATCGAGACGTTGTTGGCGTTCGCCGGAGACCTCGCCAAGGAGAGAGACGTCCCCGCAATCGCGAAGGACTACTACCGGGGTGTCTTGAGAGTGCTTTTGGTGCTGCATCATGATTTCCCGGAATTTCTGGCAGAGAATTACTTCCGTCTGTGCAGCAGCATCCCGACGCATTGCACCCAGCTCCGCAATCTTGTCGTCAGCGCATACCCCTCGTCGTTCCCAGAGCTTCCGGACCCTTTCACCGCCGGTCTCAAAGTGGATCGCCTCGAGGAGATCAGAAAGGCACCAGTGGTTCGTGGTGACATCGATAGATACCTTGAACGGGCGCAGATCAAAGGCGTCATCGAGGACATCTTCCAGAAAGGCAACATAACCGGCCGCGACATGGACAAGATCTGCGACGCCGTGTACCACCCGCAGGAACAGGAGACGGGGCTAGATTTCGTGACAGTCACCGTCGATAGGATCCTGCTCCACGCAATGGTACTCTACATCGGGACGCAGGCCATCACGGCAGCGGGCCCGAAAGGCCCCACTTTCAACGCCACGTCCATCCATGTCCACCTCCTAGAGCAGCTGGTAAGGGAGTTCCGCCCGGAAGCCCGTTACCACCTCATCAGCGCCATCGTCAACCAACTTCGCTATCCCAACAGCCACACCCACTACTTTAGCTACGCCATCCTTCACCTTTTCGGGTCGTCAAGCGGCGACGATCAGCTGCTGGAAGTCCAACAACAAATCACCCGCGTGCTCTTGGAGCGTCTGATCGTACACCGACCACATCCCTGGGGGCTCATCATCACACTGCTGGAGATACTCAAAAACCCCAACTACTCGTTCTGGGACCTTCCGTTCATCAAAGCTGCGCCTGAGGTAAGATGGCCGTTCTTCTTGATGTGGTCCATGACTGACAACTTTCGATTCTAGATTGAGCGGCTTTTGGGCGCCCTTTTTCAACAGGTCCAGCAGAGTCCCCGCTGAATCGCTTGAAGATGGGTGTTGAACCCTTGAGGTTTACGATTACCGTTCGTTCATGAAGATTCCGGCAACGCCATGGTTTCAATCAGGCGCAGTGCCACCGACAAGTCAAACGTCATCACCAAACTAATGCGCCAGTGATCACTGCATTACTGAGTGACCATCTGCATCATACTCATCCTTCACCTTAATCACCAACACGACAACACCCCTTCTTACCACTGCATATCAACCCTCTCTTTCTCTCAGACACCTGCGTACGTGGAGTCCACGTCACTTCACGTCACGGACACGAGTGGCAATCATTATCGATCCCAAAGATCGCTCTCGTGCTGCGGGACTTTTCTTTTCAGCCCACTTGGGCCCAATTCGGGCGGGACTATGCATCGGCGATAGATCCGGTATTGGCCGGAACATGCATGGTGCCATCACGGACGTGGCGTTGTATGTATGTATGACTGCTTTCCGGGGGTAGACGTGTACGATGTAGGATACGATTCAATCATTTGGGAGTTCGGGCAAAAAGTGCAGCACGGTTAATAAACATGGCTTACTTTTGACATGTTGGTTCCCACGACTCATCTACGCGTGAAATCTGCGTGACTATGGGTACCCGGCGGTCTTTGAGAATCGCAGCGAAATGACCTCGACTCCAATTGAAGAAGCCACTCATACTCGCCTCCACCATGCATTAGTCTCCTTCAACTTTTGGAAGCCGCCTGACGTAGAAACTTAACCATCCAATCGTAACCAAGGTTCTCCGCTATGGAAAGAGCCGTGTTGCCATGCTTGTCCACGTCATCCAAGGGCATCCCTTTCGTAAGCAGTAGCTCCACTAATGCATGACCCACAACGACCATGAGGAGCGACTTCCCCTCGTGATCCTTCAAGAGCGGATCGACGCGATCATCCTCCAGAAGTGTCCTCGCCCCTTTTTCAAAGTCCCCCTCTGCAGCCCAGTAGAGCGGTGTCTCCCCCAAAATGTCCGTCAGGTTCGGATTGGCCCCTGCAGACAGCAACAGACGCAGAATTTCCACAAGAGCTTGCTCCTCTTTCTCCAACTCTCGGCTATCGAATACGCAAGAGCACCATGCATCTTCGATGAGCCCTGCCAATGCCCCTGCCACCTCTTTCATAGCTATCAACAGAGGAGTCATGCTCGCTTGATCGGTCGCGTTGGGATCAAGGCCTTCGTCGAGAAGTAGCTTCACTACGGGCGCTTGCGCTCCCCGCACAGCCAGGTGCAGGAGTGTTTTGCCGTCGTCTGCTTTTTGCTGTGCGTCAAAGCCCTCACGGATCAAGAATCTTGTCATTTCTGGATATCCTCTCTCCGCAGCATCACACAAGGCGCGGTACCCGTGGCTTCGAGGGTCAATCTTGATTCTTGGGTCCGCCATCAGAAGCTTCGCAATCTCCACATGTCCATTGGCCGCTGCTAGCGTGAAAGCGGTGCGGCCAGGGGCCTCCTCGCGGTTGACGTCAAAGAGACCGGAAGACAGCAGAATCTTCACCACTTCCACGTGGCCCTCGGCCACTGCCATGTCCAGCGGTGACCACTCTTGGTAACAGTCCACATCTGGCTGCAACCGCTTGTCAGCTAGCAGGAGCTTCACCACCTCATGGTGACCCTCTATTGCAGCGCTCAATAACGGGGAGCAGGTGTTGTTGCCGATTTGGCTCACGTTGACGCGCTCGTCGGCTAACAAGCACCGTACGGTGGCCACGTGACCCCTTTGTACTGCGATGACGAGTGGCGTAAGCTTCCACTCGTCTAGAGTGTTAACATCAGCACCTGCGCTGAGGAATAGGTGCACTGTTTCCTCTCTGTCGCGCTTGGCCGCCCAAAATAGTCCAGAGCTGTGGTGGTGTAGTATGTTGTCTTTATAGAGGCGGTCGTTCGCGACCCGGTGTAGGCGGCCACAGGTTCTAGCACAGGCATTGATATCAAAAGTTTCTGTGAGCTGACTGATGATAAGGAGCAGCAGCTCTTCCGGCAGTTGGAGCAGAGGCATGTTTTCTCAGATGGCTTTTTGGGACAGTAGGCTGATGACTTGACAGTGATATATGTAAGAAGAGGATGATGCACCAGTACGTAGGATAGAGTACGTAGGGAATGCAGACCATATATACCTACACAGTACGTAGCAGATGTTGCTCCCAGGACCAGATATGTAATGACTGTTTACCTTAGAAGTGCTATAACGCTAGCAGCCTCGCGCAGTTGCAATCCATGGGTCTCGCTTGTGGTTGCGACCTCACACTTTGACTGTGCGTTTTGGATCGACTCAATTCTGCTTTCTCACTGGCATCGAGATGCGATACACATTGAAGTGCCGTGAACCAGTTGAGCACGCACCCGAATGCCCAGGTGTTGGTGATTGAGCTTGAAGGGACACTGAGGGGCAACGCTAACATACCAGTTGGCCTGTCCCGTGCCCGGGATGCGGCTTTCTGCGGCAACATCACCTCCCAAATCATGACTCACACAACTGGAGTCTAAGTTGTGAAGCTTAGAGATAGCCTCTTGCTTCTCACAAACCATGGGACCAAAGCACCAGGTATCCCTCAGACTTCTGATATACCGTGGACACTCCTTTGGAAGATAATCGGGTGAGATACGTGGCCGGAAGCTCCTGCACACTCGGGCAACCTGCAGCATGACCACTCGCCAACGCTGCTCAAGTGGCCAGCCCACGGGGATTATGCTTAGGTAGTCGAAGGCAAATAGCAGCGGTTCGGCATATGCATGTTTGGCCACAGCAGAGGCCCTTGGTGGTTCGTATACACACTGGGCACGGCTCGAAGCTGAATCCCCCTGGGTCTTAGACCAGCAGTCATCAATTTTCCTTCAAGCTCTAGGCTCTTCTCCGCGTTCTTATTTCTTGAATTCAATGTTAGATTGCTTGCCTTCTTTTCCAGTCTTCGAGGGATTGCTTATCGCGTGAACTCCTCTTACCACCGTCTCATCAGTGAAGCCATTGTACGCTCAAAATGTGGTATTCATTCGAGTCTACCAAAGCATTATAGTCAATGGCTCTCTTTCTATATATCAAAGCGAGGAATACGAAAGTGGGTTCGAACCATGCGCTCAAAATTAAGTATCCATTCGAGTTCACCTCTTATCCTGTCAAGCAGATAAAAAGGCAAAAATGTCCTCCCCGGCGGGTGATCCGCAGAACCCCCTAG
>QQTW01001716.1_pt1 | contig 15569 bp, 15 predicted proteins | sample 1904831 | NCBI WGS metagenome assembly QQTW01 (sample SAMN09435610, study PRJNA476489) | Subsurface metagenome, whole genome shotgun sequencing project. | reverse complement strand
TGTTCCGATTATTTTGTCCCCCGCATGCCAATAAACAAAGATACAACATACCGTAGAAACGAGAAATGACCGTCTCCGAGGACTAACTCGTCGATAAAATTGTCCGATCGTGGTCCTAAATTCGGATTAGCTATATTATATAACTGAAAAGGTCTTCGTTGGATTTACCTAGGTTGTGGAGGAACAAGTCGGCGAGAAACCACTCCGGCACTGGATATCCCATATCGCCTAACTGGGTATGGTATCGTTTGAAGAAGAGAAAGTACTCTTCCACTGACGAGAAGTTTGCCATAGTCGTCGTGACTAGTTCCCTGACGAGACGGTGACGGACGACATAGTCCTTGGGTGCATATAGTTCTTTGAGCGTAGACCACATCTCCTTCGCCCAGGTTATTTCATGGAGGTGAGATATGACCTCATCGTAGACCGCTAGGTAGATGGTAGCGCATGCTCGTTCATTCAGATCGTCCCATTTCGCGATCTTCTCCTCGAGTTCTATCGCCGTGGGACTGCCCGTCGACTCTAGGCTACAGGTTATATCCATGTAGTCGGTATACGGAGAACTTTATATAGAGATGTGGTGCCGGCGGAATCTAGCGAGGGCCGCTGCTATTCTCCGAGGTTTGGTTCTGCAGCCAAAAATATCCTCCTAGTTCTCTCTGGGTTACTCTGATAGCTCGTCATCATCCCCCTCTTCTTCGTCTTCCAAAGTGATTGCGTTTGTATCGGACTCTCCACTTTGACCGCCGTGTCCAGGAGGATACTGATCGTGGACATGACACTCCCGATGGGAGGCTCGAGCAGGCTCGCCCTCCGTAAACACCAGATCACCGGTTCTGCCCAATACTTGCAAGCATGATTCTTCCAACAGAATGCCGAGGGCCAACAAGGCTGTTTCGTCGAGCGAAGCGGTGGATGGCCAAGCTGCCATCTTTTGGTCTTTCTTTGCCTTGTTTCCCGTTTCTCGAACATTGCTAGCTGGTTCTGCTGAGCTAAATTCATCTTTCTCGTCATCTTTTCCGGCCTCGTCTGCTCCGACTTCGGTCCGTTTCCTCTTCCGCGTCGAATTAGTCTGACGGTGGGCATTCGAGGGTCGACGTGAGAGTACAGAGGGAGAGATGGTTCGAGCATAAAAATCAGCAGTGTAGGCGTGGATCGCTTTGAGCAGGTCGGAGTCCGGTAATACATCTCCGTTTCTCCCTTTTGATCTTCCGGCGTGCGTTGTAGGTAGGGGCAAGTGTTCGTCGGCAAAGTATATGTCTTCGACACTCTTTGTGTTGTCAATTATCTTCTGTCCAACTTGGGTTGTAGTTAGCTGGGTGGCCGGATAACTAGCTCCTTCGTCTTGTGGTTCTGCTTTGTCCGACGTCGATGCTGGTGGCGAACGGGAGGAAGAGACAGCTGGCTTGGGTAAACCACGTTTCAGCTGAGCGAGCACTCGTTCAGGAGCAGCAGCTACAGTCCGCGAAGCGATGGTGTCCCGTGTGCTGGTATGTGGTTGAGGAGGGAGAAAGCGTCCGCCGGACACTCGGCCTATACGTACGACGGCAGATTAGCCAAGTTGAATTGTAATTTAACCCCAGCGTAGGTATGATCGACGTAAGAGTACGAGCAAGAATACATACCAGCCACAGCATCGTAGACGGTAATATTACGAACTTGAGTTCTCTTTTGCTGGGAGTTGTCCATATCCGCTTCGTCGTGACGTCGGTTAAGTTTGCTCCTAGAGTCGTACAGTAGCAAGATTCTTGAAGCTTGTTTTGACGTCTCGATCACCAACGCTACGCATCCCAGTTGGGCGGTTGTTTCACGTAAACCGGTACGTTATCGACCACCTGACGACATTCAACCGCATGCCGTCGTTGGAGGATCACGACAATCTACCCGGAAACATTTACACCCTACTCTTATAGACAGCCAGAGCAACACAATCCTAAAACTTCTTCCGGGTAGCTTTCTGCTGTAATCCGGCGATGTCGTCTCCGAAGATCATCCGAACCACATGATATAGAGCTTTAGAGCTCTATATCATTTCCCACATATATTCAGCCGAATTACTAATCCCAAGCGGCTGATGTCCAAACGAAGTCGGATTAAAATAATTCTGATCTAGACCTTAGCTATATTCACCTTCTTGTCGGACCCTGCGTTTCCTAAACTCTCCGGACCTAAGGCCCACTCTAAGATCCCCGTGATTCCCTTGAGGATCTCCAGTCCGATTTTCTCTCGACTGCGCTTCTTTTCCGGACTATGAATTCTTGCCTCGAGGTCCTACCTGCAGGTCCTAGACTTTTGCCTCCAAGTCCGACGCGTGTATAGCTTTTTACTAAAAAACTCATACTCCCTTTTCTATCCATGGCTCTCCCAGCCGAGGCTACCATCCGACAGGCCATCTGGACTGGGTCTATTCCCTTGTCTATCCGACTGAGTCCTACGGAGTCACGCACTTACGATCAAACCGATCCATATCTCGTACTGAACCCCTTTTCTTTTTCAGTTGTTCTTTCTCAGCCATCATCTCGCTGATCCCCATCACTGATGGCAGGTCCATCCACCCCGCCTCTCTTATCTCCCGTTCCTGCTGCCACGCCTACGGTCCTTCTTTTCGACTGACTTGATCGATCCCGAGAATACCGACTACCATGATGGCTGGTTCAGCGTCGAGGATGTTCCTCTGCGCTGGCATTATCCCTTGGGATTGCTGTATGATCTGTTCACTGGTCATGAACCGCCCGAAGTAAACTCGAAAGAGGGGCAAGATGAGCAACGCATATCGACGATGCGGCCGTGGGAAATACAAGTCCATTTCACCGATTGGCCTGACGAACATCTCGTTCGACTTGATGCCGAGGGGCGAGTAATGCATGATGCATACATCAACAGCGTTAAAGAGGTGCGTAGTAACATCGCCACTACCTATCAACGTTAGAGTGGGATGGCTCGTTATCGTGAAAGATGATTGAACAAAGTAACTTAGGCGGACTTCATCCGAAACGGAACAGCCAAGGGCATCATGTCGCTTTCCAAAGAGGACTCGACCAGACTGTGGACCGCAGTGCAGGAGCGTACGTTGCGTAGAATTCCAGCCTGATAGAGCAAAACTGATGTGCTGATGGCCATAACAGACGACTTGACAGACTTCAATGCCGTCAATCAGAAACTGCTGAATCCGCCCGGTGCCAGCTTGCGTCATGTTCCTATTCGTATTTACCTCCCTACATCGACTTCGAGTTCTGAAAGCGAGCCAGCGGCGGGAAAGCTGCGTGTTGTCCAGTCTTTGGTTGCTCCAATGATGTCTCCAAGTAAGTCCCCCTTGTCAACGTAAGGATGCATCCTGAGTTAGTGCTAGGGGAGTCTCAAACTCTGGGAAGCGCCTTGCATCAGATGTTGCCTTCGCTGTTTCCGAGTCGAGGCACGGCCATCTTTGCCCGGCCGGTGCTTCATGGTGCGGTGGTACCGTTAAGTGCCCCGGTAGAAGAACTCATGAGGTGTGCGGCCTACACGGACGGATGGATCCATCTGAGTATCGCCATGATCGGATGATCGGATATGCGGACAACCCAGGGTCGGCCAACAAGAAAGTGATCGTCGCTGGCCGGTGCCGGGCACTGCTGAATGCCGTGCGCCACGGACTGTTGCACCGAAGGGCTCACCAGAGGTTCAGGCACGGCGGTGACGGGCGTTTCCAGCTTGCCGCTGGTCATGGCCTTCGAACAATCCCGTCACTGCCTAGCGATTGGCAAGCTCGGACTGGGAAGGGCGAACCCTTTCTGGTTTATGGCAGGTTCGATCGTGAAGTCCATCTGGGACTTTTACTTGCTGTCCGGTGTCATGGTAAGCTCCCCCAGTCGATTAAGGATGGCTCCTGCCCCATCCGGCCCTGCCGGAACCCAAGGTGGGATAGCTGCTTGTACGTTCGTGTCTCACCGAGGCGTCCATCAGAACCCGATCTTTGTACCGGAGGGTTCCTGTCACATGAGCCTACTCGGAGGGCATTGCGATTGCCATATTGGTCAGAGCATGATCGATGGAAAGCGCCCACGAGAACATTCGGGAAAGCCACCTTGCAATCTTCCTGCACAATCGTTGTGATGGGACTTGTTCTCTCGCACACTTCTCCTCCTGTTGTCTACAACACACTACTTAGCCTCAGCGGTCAGTCTGCTGCCTACAACATCACATCAAGACGCGACTTATGTGAAACAGATCTTTCTTGTTGACTTGCTCGCTTTCCTCTTGCTTTCCATCTTGTCCCGCTTTGTTGCTCAGCTCTGCGGCACACCTCTGGTCGTTTTCCTGGGTCCCTAATAGTCACGCCTTGTCATTTTTTGTAAGTTCTCCAACCTGCACGGGAGGTACTCGGACGATCGAAGGTGTCACTGGCTGAATGTTTTCGCTGCGTGTAGCTGCACACCATCCGTCAAAACCCGGCGCCGTCATGTCGCTTAGCAAAGCAAGAGATGTCGCCGACATCGAGGCTAAAGGTCAGCGACAGGCTCTTGCCTGCGTCGCGTGCGTTGGGGGTCTGGTGGCCGACCCCGAGCAACTAAAATGCGTGGTCTGGGCCGCGTTTTCTGGGCCGACCAAATGCTCACAGTGCTTGCGTGATGGTCACACCTGCTGCCAGGTAAGACTCTGCACTCTCCCTCGTCCTTCTGTTCCTCTTCGATCATGGCAGCACTTTGCAGATGATGATCATGTCCATTGTGTTCCTTATGCGCTAAGGTAGTCACCTACCTCTTAGACGCCTTGCTGAATTCATTCATGTAGGTCAACAGTCAGTGCCGGGCTGAGGCGGAGAAACTACAGGCTGAGTTTGACGCAGCTGCGGGGATGGAGTACTGTCCGGCACGTGAAGCCGCCTTCGAAGGTGTTCGAATCTCCGCCCAGATATTCACGGACAAGTTGTATGATTTATCCCGTGCCCCTCGGGCGAAGCGCAAGCTGGGGGCTGCGTTTCCCGAGCCTTCGTCGGCGGGCGAGTTACCTCTAGCCAGCGGATCGGAGCTGCAGCCTACTCCTGGGGAAAGAGAGATTGGTGCTGCTGTGGTTGCTGGTTCCAAGGCCGTGTGCAGTCACTTGGAGGATCTCAAAAAGTCCGTGGATCTCTTGATGGACCCTGTCGGGGCTGGAGTACCGAATTCCACCGGCCAAGTGGAAGCTGCCGTACTTGCTCGGCTGGAGCGCCTCGAGGCAGCTGTGGCCTGTCAAGACCATCGTTTGACGGCGATAATCACTCAGCTCCAGACGCTTAATCGACTGCTCCAGACTGCATTTGGTAGCTCTTGATTGGTGTGGAGGTAGTAATCACGATGTCCCCTCCTCCATCCTCGAACTGATTAGCATATTTAACGTCTGTCTTCTCACTCAAGCATGCAATATCTGACGTGTGAACTCGTGCCATATCAGCATAATCTAGCGAAAACAGAGCCATATTATCTTCATCATCATCCTAATGAAGGTTGCCCTAACCTTCGCCGGGAGCCTGATGAAGGGGACGCTATATCACCATCACCACCTTGACCATGATTGCCGAATCTTCGTCGTGAGTACGGTGGAGGCAAAGGCTCTATCACCATCATCATCCTGATGAAGATTGTCTACTCTTCGTCGTGAGTCCGGTGGAGGTAAGGGCTCTATCACCATCACCATCGTGATGGAGATTGCGTAATCTTCGTCGTGAGTCCGGTAAAGGGGGCTATATCACCATCATCAATATGATGAATTTAGATCACCATTGTAAGGCTGATGCAGGTGCCTTCGTCATAAGCGCGATGAAGCCATCTTCCATCGTAGAGATGATAAGATGACTTCATCATAAGGATGATGAAGACATCGAATAAGTATGAAGCGGTTGCTGCTGAGCTGTTCCATCCATATTTTCACCCGCGCGCTGTGCTTGCGTGCAATACCACTCGCTGTACGCTGCAAGCGGCTGCATCAAGTACCAGCCATCGTTGCTTCCGCACTTCCAGCTTCCATTCGCCCGTCTGATCGGACTCGCACCGTATCTTCTTACACAGAAGTCAACTCAGGACACCATAGTGGTCCAGGCGTTCTACAAGACTGTAGAATGAATTGACGAGTAAACATATGAGAAAGAGACTCCCGGATATCTCTTACTGAGTGAATAGAGGAACTGATTATCTTGGGTTCAACATCAACTGCACTCATCATCCTGTTCCAAACTCACAACTCTGGCGGTGACCGCTCTCGATAATCAAAATAATCATCAACGAGGCAATGGTAAGACGCAACATAATTGATAATCATGGGCCACGCTGAAACTAGCCAGGCGCCGAAGAATCTGCCTCCGGCTGCGAAACAGGCTCTGGTGTTGTCATACTTCCACAAGTCCGGAACCGCACACAGCATCAAGGACCTGGAGAAGGCACTTCCATCCATCGCGTCCATCAATGGCATGCAGGTCAAGGACTATCTCCAGGCGTTGTCTGATGAAGGCAAGATTCGAGTGGAGCGAATCGGGAGCGGCAACTGGTACTGGAGCTTTGTGACCGAGGAGAAGCGGAACAAGGAGAAAATGTTGGAGACTTTGAAGACGGAGTATGAAAAGGTCACTGCTGCCGTGGAAGGACTGCGGGCGAAGACGGAGGAAGCCAATGCAGCTCGTGAGGAGGATAGTGGAGAGGGCCAGGACCGTGCCAGCCTTGCGGAGACAAAGACAACGCTTCAAGCGGAGGTAGAGGCCCTACGCGCTGAACTGGCCTTGTACAAAGACAACGATCCGATGGAGATTCAGACCAAGAAGGAGAAGACCATCGTTGAACGGGCCGCGGCGGAGCGCTGGACGGACAACATCTATATCCTGGAACAGCACTACCTGGAGATGATTGGGCGGGACTATCAACAGCTGCAGCAATTGCAGCAGATGCTATATGGAGGGGAGTACGTCGAGGGAGAGGGGTTGGCAGAGTTATAAGTCGACAACTCGATCGATGGCTTGCATCAAGGGGAGCGAGCTGGGAGAAGGGGCTGTCTCCTGTCTCATAATATCCGGGCTTGGCTGGGATCCTGGGACGTGATGGCCATTGCAAATCCACTGGAGCTCGAAGTCTCTGCAGATGCTGGAACCTACAAATCATAATACGACATCTCTCGTCTCATATCGGTCCACTTTGATACATTTTTTGAACGTTGTTCATCACGACACCACATGACATCAACGAAATCAAATGTCGGTGTTGGTGCGCGGACCACAAGGTTAACCGCGTTAGACTCCATCCGGAAGCCGGCAGAGGGAGAGCCAAGACTCGGGCCCGGGGGATCGCCATCCTCACTTCTCAGACAGCTGCATCGCGGGCCTTGGCAGGGCTTGGCATTCGACGTCGCTGGCCGTCAGAGGTAGTCCCACCCAGGCCATGGCACCTTCTGCTCTGTTGGCCGCTACGACCAGGAGTCCATCATCGTCCGCGCCCGGCGCGGACGCGGTGTCGTCGTCGTCGTCGGCGGGGATTCTCGGTCGTTTCCGATCGTCCTTGTCGCAGCCGCCGCGCCATCGCGTGCTGTCGGAGTATTACATCGAGCCCGATGATCCTTATCGACACTACGCCCCGGGCGACATTGTCAGAGGCGCGGTCGTGCTGACGGTGACCAAGCCGATTCGCGTTACTCATTTGGTGGTCAGTTTGCATGGCTGCGTGCGGGTGTTCAGGAGTGGGTTGGATCGGAAGGGGCGGGTGCGAGCAGCATCATCGGACGAGGCCGAGGGGGAGGGGTTTCGCACCATCTTTCAAGATGAGATGGTGTTGTGTGGAGAAGGGCGACTCGACCGGGGGACATACTGCTTCAACTTCGAACTGGAATTTCCGGGGAAAAGGATACCCAGCAGTATTGATGTCAGTTGGGATGAATTCGGATGAAAGGAGCAGTGGGCTGATTGATGAGCAGTTCGAACGAGGAACGATCTCGTATACGATTACGTCGACACTGACGCGGCCGACGACGACGGGTCCGACGAATTCATGTGAGCGGAAGGTGCATCTGGTGGAGACGATCGATGTGGGTTCGCTGGATGCGCCCAAGCCGCAGACCATTGCATTGGGACGGACCCGTTTGAACACATCGAAGAGTGCCACGAGGGAGAACAACACCGCGCGTTCATCGAGAGCGTCGTCAGCGGTTCGGAATGGAAATGCGGAAAGAGCAACGACATCTCCCTCGTTGACCGAGTTCAGCGCGGACAGCACGTCGACGATCAATCACCGGCCCGAGTCGCGGTCATCGTCCCTCACGCGAAACATCCCGGGCTCATCCGGACGGACCCACCGTGAGAAATCCGTCCGAGCGACAGTCGAACTGTCTCGTGGTGGCTGTCTGCCCGGTGGGATACTCACGGTCAAGATCAACGTGGATCATATCACGCCTATCCGAAGTCTCCACGGGGTCATCATTACGTTCTATCGGCAAAGTCGGATCGATCCGCATCCCTGGGATGGCGGTGACGGGCAGTCGAGCAAGACGGACTACTATTATCCCAAGAGCAAGTCAGGTCTCCGAGCATTATCATCGTCCGCACCGGGACTCGTTCGCAAGTACCGCATGGATCTGTGCCAGACGGTGTCGCCGTTGATCGTCAATCCGCAGACGCTGCATGCAACGGTACAGGCGTCGATCCGAGTACATGACGATGTCTTCCCGACTATATCTTGTGTGCCTGGGGATATGATTTCATTCAAATACTTTGTCGAGGTGGTGCTGGATCTGGAGGGTAAATTGGGCAGTCAGGATAAATTCATTGCGCATTTGGGCGTCGCCCAATCGGCGGCCGAGTACGCGACGTCGACGGAGCATGGTGGGTCGACATCGACCTGGGTGGGGAGCGTGGTCGATACCGAACGGCTGAGACGGGAGAAGAGTGTCGTGACTCGCACGTTTGAAGTCGTGATTGGCACCAAAGACAGCAGTCGAGGGAAGAAGAGGGTGTTACAGGCTGAGGTGTCGGAGATTGCACGAATGACTGACGCGGAAACGGAGAATAGTCGACCACCAGAGGAGGTGGTGTCATTATCAGAGCCAGTGGAAGATGCTCCCGACTATAGCGCCGGCAACGAAGGAACTCCTTCTTCCTCCGCACTTCATCCACCGCCACCACGGCTCGACCAGAACGTGGACGAGAAGACGAGAATACGTCGAGCAGAGGAGCGACTCCTTCCGAGTCGTCCGCCTGGACTGGATGATGACGAAGTTGGTCATGCAGGACTGCGGCCATCTGCGCCCCCGGCTCTTGAAGGTATGGAGGAGCAGCAGCAGGTATCTCAGTCTCTGTTTATCCCACCTTCAGCTCCTTCGCTCGAAGATCTACCCTCCTCGAGCTGTCCATCCGAAATAGCATACGGCTCTCCAACCGCAACAACTTCCGCGTCCGCGTCTGCGTCCGCTACGGCAACTGAAGACAAACAAGAACTGGAGCATCGACGACTGCAAGCCGCCGCCAGTGCGCCGCCGAACGACGACGACGAAGATGACGGACAAGGGCGATCACGGGTTCAATTCATCCCATCGGCTCCTCTCCTCGCAGAAGTCGATGACGACGACGAGCAACTCCCGTTATACGTCGCTCAATAACAACCAAGGAGAATCGATTTACGGAAGCATACGAGAGTACATTCTGGTAGCATGGCAGGTGTTCGTGGGTAGGGAATCGGCTTCACATAACGACGGACGAAGGTGGGAGTTATACATATATCCTTGTATTGGCGACGATGATTAGGGACTGGGCTGGGTTCGACAGTAGGAGGATATTATGTGGGTACAGTATATCTTAGGCTGGGAAATTGCTAGCGTGCTTATGGCTATACGATACATACATCTACGGAGTTTGATGATCGATTGATGCAGTCGAACTTGGCTATACATCTGTACGGAGTGTCCGAATGATATTAAAGATTTCTGTGATCAAGAGAGTGGGACTGACTGGGATGGACGGACGACATACGGAATGAATTATAGCCAAGATCGACTGTATTCTACACGTTATTTTTTATACATCATTGAATTGCTCAAGACGAGAATGACCATTGCTGAAATCTGTCAAGCTGAGGTATCAAATGCTATCACAATTAAATCTTTGCTTCTGTATCAGTTTTCAACACCTGGTCGAGTTGTACTAGGCATTACGCTACGATGGCATCCGCCGTTACCAACCGACATCCCACGCTGCCCGCATGATATCGTACAACCCCCACTTCAACCGCCAAAGCGCCAGGCGACGACCGAGGTTGCGATTGCAACCAGCACCAACTAACGGTCTCAATTGATGTCCTCCCAGTCTAAGCTACTCATGGTCGCATAACACCAGCGCATCGCATCGCATCGCACTCGATCATTCAATCGTTCATCTCCATCGAGTCGAACAACCCAACCAACCCCCACTCGTCCAGTCCGCCATTTACCTACCGCCCACGAGGCTGCGTAGGTCACCAAGATGCCCACTCCCAAATCTCACACCCGGAATGCCTTTGCGACGTTTTTGATCTTGTGCAGTACGTTTTCTAGTCCTCTTTTGCTCCCATCTTTTTTATATGTCGTTCAATGCTGTCATTACCGACACCATTACCACCGCTACTGACCCCCTCTCCCTTTTCCTCCCTCTGCTTCCTCTGCTTCCTTCCTTCTTCTATTTTTCTCATATCCCAACACTAGATAGCTAATACCCTACCATCGCTCAAACCCAACTTTATTACTCGCCCGATCATTCTCCATTCCTTTGACCTACTCTATGGAAACATCATACATTCACTCAAGAAATACCCAGCTTACAATTGATGAAACAAACAGCAACGACATTCTTCCTCGGCATCCTCTTCGCTCAACTCCCCTACGACCACGCCATTTTATTTTCCCCCTCTCCATCATCCCCCACCTCCACCTCATCCTCGTCTTCCTCATCCACCTCTAACAAAGATCCATACACCATCCTCGAACTCCACCTCCGGCAACTCCACGCCTCGCCAGCCATCGTTCCTCGAATTCTCCACATCGTCATCAGCGTCGGATTATTAGGCTTCTTCATTAAGCTCTACAAACCCTCTGAATCAAACACGCTTTTTGATGGCGCGAGTTTATTTCTGTATATGTGTGGTTTAACAGTTTATATTGCCAATATCGTAAAGGGGTTGAGGGTGGTTAGTGAAGGGAGTTATGGCCTGGATGTAGCATCTCCTGGGGGTTCAGGGGGAGGAGTAGGGGCAACCGGGGGTGCAGCTGGTGCAGCAGCAGGAGGGGTAGTAGGAGGAGGAGCAGGAGCAGCAAAGACCGTAGCAGAGGGTATTGTAGGAAGGGAGGATTCCCTGAGGGTATTAAGCGCGAGTAATACCATCCTTGCTTTAATCCTGGTGGGGGTATTGGGTCTACAGGCTGGTCAATGGTACGCGGAAAGGAAGGATGAGCAGGAGGAGATGATGACTGAATCGCAATCTCGGAGGAGTCATGCGGAAAAGACGGGGTCGTTGAGGAAGGGGAGTGTGATGAGCGGGGGTAAAAATGGGAGTAGGGGTGGAGGTGTGAGTGCGGGTGGAGGGGGAGATGGGAATGAAGAATGGGAGGAGGAAGAGGAGGATGATGATGATGAACAGGAAAACGAAGAGGTGTCGTTGGTGGGGACCGCGACGGGGGGTGATATTGGAGGTTCGGGGAATGGGACAGACGAGGGGGTTACTGCGGGCACTACCTCTACTTCTGGTGGTGGTGGTGGGATGAATAATAGAAGGGGGAAGAAGAAACAGTGATGAGATACAATTCTTTAATCTCTATGCCCTCGATTTATGTTATTGTCGCCAGTTTCATGGTATGTTCGGTCGGATGGTACTATTGTCTCCGATTTCATTAATGCTGGGTCTTGTGGTGGCGTGTGTACTTTTCGTATGAAATATATCGGAGTTGTGTCTGGTTAGATATTGGAATAGGATGGACTGGGATGGGACAGGATGAGATGAGATAGACTAGGACTGGCTTGGACGGAGCAGCAAATGAACCTGGGGTGGAAGGCGCTGGTAGGAACGATGTATTCATTGAGGAGCTAGGTCATTTCCTTCGTAAAGGTGGATGATTGCTGGGAGCTCTGGGATGCGATTGCTACTGAGTGACTTGACAGCTACTTTCGTAGTCATTGGTTTTTCTTCGTCACTCGTCTGAGGTTAGATGTTGCTCGAATTCAATCAATCAATTTGTTGATATCCCGTTCCCAGTCATATTTCTCTACCTTCTGTTTCTCGTACCAGCCGTCAATTTCCAAAGAAAAAAGGAAGACAATAGTAAGGACCTAGGAGATGAGAATCCAAGACTGAAGACGGAAAGAACTAGCGGAGACGTATATCCCGGTCCAGCTCATCATCAAGGATGTCCAGTCCAGGGTCCAAGTGTGGAAGGGGCCTGCCTCTGTTGACCAAACCGGTTGGACTTCTGGAGCCACTGCGTCTGTGTGAATGGCCTGTATTGCTTTGGATCCTTGGGAGCTTGTCCTAGCTGGTAGATGGATGGGGTGGTGACTCCACAGCCGGTTCATCATCATCATCTGTCCCTAGGAAGAACTGATTCACTCCAGTCCAGCAGAGGCAAACGCAGAGCCGGAATCTAGCCAAGTTCATCACATCAACAACCCCCCCATTTGCTCACCCACCACAAGTATCACAGATGGTAGACTCACGGTATGCAATCCCCTGTCCTAATGCCTTCCGTCCCTGAACCAATTGCTCGGTATGCACATACAACCGATCCAAGGCCTCCATGGCGCCGCCGTCTTTCAAGATCTTGGCGACCTGAATCCCCGCCGCCACGAGCTGCAGCACATTTCGATCGTCCTTGATCGGACGAGACTGATGTTTAGCCGCATGACGCATCTCCAGCGAATTCTCCAGGACCGTAATCAGCTGCTTGATCTGGCCCTGGTACAGCAATCGCGCCGGGATCCTTCGTTTCGTGGCCAGACGCTTCAGCAAGAAAACCCATTCGGTCCATTCCCGGTCCGACGGCACGCGGACGGGCCGTTTATCGGCCTCGAGCGGGATGGGGAATTGATAGCGCGCCACGAAATGGAAGGCACATTGAGATAGATGATCGTTGACTTGCGCCAGGATTTCATCTTGTTCTTGCACGGCGAGATGAGTCGGTTGAGACGGCAGCTCGCGGTCCATGGCCGAGACGATATCCGGTCCAGGCTTGTCCAGTAGCTGGTGAGGACCGTCGAATTCATCCCGGTTCGAAGGGCGGCGGGTGCCACTGCCTCCTGTTCCACTTCCACTTCCACCGAAGGACTTGACTGAGGCGCTGGTGCTGGTGCTGGTCTTCGTCCGCGAGAAAGAGCCGCTCACCGGGGACGGTTCAGAGGGACCACCATGCTCGGACGAATACACCATCTCGGGCGAGGTCCGCTGGGAGTGGACACTGCCTTCCCAATCCTGGTGCGGAGAATGGGAGTATTCCGGGAAACGGTCCGCGGTGGAAGTCCGGTAGTGGGTCCGTGGAGATCCAGTGTGCGGGCCAGGGTCGCTGTCAAAAGGCCGGAGCTGGGGGATCGACGGTGGTCCTCCTCCATAGGTGGGTGGATATCCACTGGCTGGCCTGGTACTCCCATGATGTTCGATCCCTGGTGCAGCAGGCATGTACGACGGCCCATAGCTTGGAGAGGAAGAGAAGCTGGATGGTCAGTCTATTTCATCTTTGTCAAGCGAAAATTCGAGCGAAATGTCCTTCTATACCTCGTCTGCAACGCGAGCCCTGGGTGTATCGGTCCGCGGGCCTGTTCCGGCGCATAGCCAGATGGCAAGGTCTCGAACGAGCTGGACAGGACATCAGCAACTCCGATACCATCTGTAAACACATCACCAACCTCCTGGACGAGCCGGCCGTCTGATGTGTCGGAGGCCCCCACGGCGAACTGGACACCGGATGGCGTCCACCAGGTCCATACCGGGATGAAGAGTAACGGTCGTCGGATGACATGATGGGTCCACAGACAGCAATCATCCCATGGGAATATCAGTCGACGTTGGTAAACAGAGATCGGGCTTCCTGGCACGGGTAGTCCTAGAAAAGGATAGTGGCCTGGTTGAGAAGAAGTTCCAATGGCCCCCAAAGGTGGGTATGATAGCTGAACTCAAAGTCCACGCACTGTCGTCCTGAACGGGTAGACTGGTGGTCCTGGAAGAGAAAGAGATTCTCGTGATGAAAGATCACGAGAGAAGTGCGTCGGTCCCAACTTTATAACCAGCCTCGTTCTCGGAATCTCGGCACATGGCAGGCTTCGACCGGCTCAACAACATGGATGATGATCATCATCTCCCCTCATCGTTCCTCACCGACTGGATGTCTGCACGGCGCGTGAGGTCACGGTTCCGGCTTCTGGTGAACCGGTGTGACGATCCTTCAGCCGAAGTCAATGCCGCCGCGCTTCAATCCTGGCGGTTCGCGCGTGCCTCAAGCGTGCGGCGCTCCCCCTGTTCGGCTGATGACGTCCCCATGCGTGAGGCCCGTGGCCGGAAAAGGCACGAGGCGTGCATGCTTCCTGGTCGTCTTCCGCAGGGACCCTGCGCCAAGAACGCCCCACGACCATCTCATTGGTGGCCTCGACCGGTTGGGCAACAAGACGCCAGGCAGAGAACGTGCCGTCGGGCAGCGAGCGCAGGGCTGTTTGAGGAGTGGATCGGCACTCTGAGGCTTCAACGGGCGGCAGTCAATGATGCAGCAGGACCGGGTCAAGTGATCGTCACGCTGCCCAATCATGCGGATGATACCGGATATTGTTTCAGCAGCGATGCTGGTTCGTGAGGATGCAACCAGGTATCGAGTGAGCGTTGATCTGGAGAATGATAGTTATGTCCGGCAGTCACTCTGCTGGGCGACCGCTATCATCCGTGTAAATTGTAGGATCAACACGGGATGATGGAGATGCTCATGGCGGAAAGGGGCAAAATATGTACGATGATCCAAACATCGTCGAACACCTCTATTCATCGAGTCCCAACGTACCAGTCGCAAGATCATGCTTGCCGTCGCGTGCAATTCGATGCGATTGACGAAGATGATCAACGATATTCTGGCTCTTGAACCTGTCAGAACGTACTTTAGTCGATCATCGTGAATGACATACGCAGATCTCTTAACATGCCTCCTGAGGAACACCGGTAAAAAGGTCGTATCCATGATGGGTCACTGAATTGCCGTGATCAGAGACACGAAAGGAGGTTCAGTAATGCTGTCCTAATCAGGATGATGAAGAAGAGGCTTTCATCACTATCGAGTCCATCAGCTGCCACGCTTTCACTTCAACGAAAGAGCTTCATTCCCGTCAGCCTCCTGAAGCAGTCTTGTTGACGTCGCCGTCGAGATGTGGAGGGATTACAATCACCATCAATGTGATGAAGAATTAATTCATCATAATCATCAATCTGATGAGGTAAACAGCGTTGGCATCGACCGCATAACAGCGTCCTCAATACGTTCGCCACTTGATCATTATGGATCATCTTGACATCAAGTTTGCTCAACGTCGTTAATTTGCCCCAAGTAAAGCGAGAGGACGGGATTCCTTTCATAATAAAAGATACCTGGTG
>QQTW01001715.1_pt1 | contig 15570 bp, 19 predicted proteins | sample 1904831 | NCBI WGS metagenome assembly QQTW01 (sample SAMN09435610, study PRJNA476489) | Subsurface metagenome, whole genome shotgun sequencing project. | reverse complement strand
GAGATTTTAAACGGGGTTCCAATACTACCATATACATAGAATGCCCCCTTTAAGAGCCCGTGTATCGACCGACACCTCCAGCGCCTATAAAACCCTTCACATGACCTACACATCATGCTTCTTCGCGTCCTTACTTTGGCCTTTCTCACCCTTAGTATCGACCTTCTTCACCTCAGCCCGATCCTTTACTGGCGCCTTCGCCTCCTCCTTGGCAGGACTAGCCGGTGCAGCTGGTATACTCTCTTTGCCCACCTTCGCGTTCGGGCCCTGTTCACTGCCCTCGCGGGCTTTGCTTTCTTCTTCCTTCTTCGATATACCTTCAATATCCGATTTGTCCTTTTCCCATTGACTTCCAGGATCGTTGAATTCTTCCTTGATCTTCTTCGCTCTTTCAGCGCGCTCCTTTTCTTCGCGTTCGCGGTTCTTCCGCTCGTTTTCCATCTCCTCCATATGCCGGATGTCATCGACGCTTGGTTCGTACAAATGCCATATCGTGTAGTGTGGAAGTCCAACGACAGAAAACCCCATCCGTTTAGACATCTGTAGTCACTGTCAGCCACAAGTCTCAACGCTAGTAACGAGTTGAGTGTAGAATAACCCTGCCAAAGCCTTCCGTTTCGGCATGCTTTTCGAAGCTGAAAGCGGGGAAGTGAACCCCAGACCGGAACACCTTTGCCTTTGCCAGGATACTGACCCCACCAACACCATCGATCTCCATCTCCATGTCAGGATCCCCGTATGGATCTCGCAAATACGCTAGATGTGGCCGCCACGTAGCGTACTCGGCGTAGCCCTCCACGATGACAGCATCTTCGTCAAGCGTATCTGCAAGCGCAAGTGCTGTTTCCGACTCTTGCCATGAGTTTAGGTCGTACGGTTGCTCTCCGCCAAGCCAGTCAGGGAGAGGACGCCAAACGTCTACGATTGTGTCAGTCCAGCAAACACGTATGGAGCCTTGCTACCCACTAGGAACAATGACGTCTTTATCATGCCGCATGAGATCTTCCAGGATTGTGTACGGCGCCGTCTCAACGTCGACATCCCTCCAGTATACCCAGCTATGCGTCGGTCGCAGCGCAGCGCTCAGAAGCCAATTGCGAGCTTGAGCCATCAACTTTCTTCGACTGGCCTGAGCTGCGAAGCCATGGCGACTTTCAACGTCTTGGTTGACTTTCTGCCCAAAATCCTTCTCTAGTATGGAGATCTCCCCGTATGGTTGCTTTGGGTCCGGGTCGTTTTGCAGATCGGTCAGCATCTTCGAGAGGAGCGAGAGGGTATGGTCTTTTGAGTCGGAGACTAAGAAGGCCAGATCGATGAGGTGATGAGGGTATGTGAAGTTCCTGAGATGGGCGAAGAACATGGGAAGATGAGACTCGGCATCGCGTAGTGGGGCGCAGAGAAGGACCCGCTCCTCCTTCTCCCATCCTTTTGCCGTACCTCCGTGATTCGTTAGATCATAGTACCTGACTGTTTCGAGTTGCAGCTCTTCGATGGAAGATAGGAGTCCAAGAGAGAAGACGGATAAGAGCGCTGATCGAAAATGTGGAAGGAAAACGAGGACGAGCAGTGTAAATAATGAGCCGATGATGGCCAACTTGACGAGGAGTTTATTTCGCTGTCGCGTAGCCAGCCGTGACCTGGAATGCTGGAATCCTCTTTAAGGAGTAGTTAGCCATCGTAGATTCTCGTGGATAAGACCGCTGTTACCTATTAGGTGAGATGGATAGAGTTCCCCCCGTTCTTGACGTGGGAAGTCCATTGAGCATATTGCCGCCATGGTAGCGGTTCATGCCTTCGACAACACCGTAGCGTGTCGGCCGGAAGCACACCTCTCTGGAAAGGCCAAACCGCGCAGGAGTTGTTCTCCTCAGTTGTTGCCCATTCGACGTTCCTGGCCGTGGTTCTCCAAGTGACGCGGCTTGTAATCTGTTGCGGACTCCACTGATTGCTGCTGCTGAGGCACAAAGACAGTTTCAAACTTAAAAAGGAGTGCGATATGGACCGTTGGCGAATGCGTTGCTCAAAAGAGTGTAAGCTGAAGATTTGGAGATGCCAGTCGAGCCATTTCAATGACCCCTGTCTCGTTTTCTCGAATGTGAACAGCCAATCAAATTCGTCCAACCGATTACTTATCTCATCCCCCGAAAAGCATCTGCGACTGATTAAACCCCCGAAAAAAACTGACAACTGTACCACTGCAACTCCAGTCCAACCTCTTTCCATCCTGAGCACTTGCCAAACACTTGGTACTAACAAAGGACCTCGTTATGGGGTAATAGAAGCTCATGTCACAGGTCACTCCCATAGCTTCGCTCTGCCACATAATCAAAAGTCCCTCTGGTATACCAGCAGGTTCAATCTTAACCACCTTGGTTTAACACGCAGCAAGAGATGGATCCTACCAACTCTTCCTGTTCTATATCCTATGCATCAAAGATTCCATACCAATTATTGCCTCGCTAGTCAATCATCTGGCTCGTTTCCAAGACGTAAGGTAAGCCGCGATTGCCTGTCACTACAACCGTAGTGCTGGTCGCAGACTTCATACATAAGCTGCGATACAAGTTCACCTGGAGTGTCTTTGCAGCATATCCTTGGTTCATTCAAACTTTGTTTTTCGTGGGTTTGAGGCATCCCATGAACGATATGGTACGAAAGCTACCCCCCTCAATGATGCATTCACTGTCAGTCCGTTTACTACTTATTTCATTACGACTGGCTTTAACGCACCACCTCAACCCGTCTCGTCATACAGCGACACTATTGCGATTTTGAAGGCCTCCTCATGGAAGTCGAGTCAGCAGGGATATCGTGATCAATCCGGGAGTATTGTATATACGCAAGGTGGTGGAGTTCTTGGGGATGGTTTTCCTTTTCCGAGCTCGAAGACGTCGACCCGCCTGGAAAGACGTTTCAGGCATGGTCACCCGCTTGCTGACGACCGGAGCTATGTGATTGAGAGCGGCGGTTTGACTTTCTTACGACGATGGCCCGGGTGTCAATCCCACTAGGATTACAAACCGCACCCGTTGCTATGGCTTGTGGCCATATTGTCTTCTGGCAATCGACACAACGCTCCAAGCAATGTACATGCATTGGTAACTGTGAGCTAGCCATGCAATGTGCACGATGGTGCGTCAGCGCAGTGTGGCCCAATTTACGGGCAGGAGGTGTTACGGTGTGTTGAGGCGAGGCCTAGAATACTCAGTTTGGATTATTGTGCAGGAAAGGCTCCGCAGTATCGCGATGTTATTGTGGCACTGTGCTGGCATGTGTGGTGAAAAGGGTCGCTGGCGTCGGAGATAAATACATACTCCATTTTATCGACATCTGCAAGAGAGCCGTACATCCCTTCAATCGCTCAAGATGTATATCATTGTTGAGCAGTCGATCAGCATTTATCTGTCTTTCAACTACCATAGGGGCCGACGCAACGCAACAAGTGCTTGGTCTTTTGCTCGTCCAATCAGAAATAAGCATAGTCTTGTTCCTGATTGTCTTGATCACCTACCGCCCTTTGGCCCCAAGTCTTCAAACCTAAGCTCGCTGCTTCGACGAAGCGTTATGACTTCTACTTCGAGGTTCTGATGAGCCCTGGCGGCCAATTTGCAGTGGAGATCCGGAGAATTCACAGGGTCTATAGTTCGATCGTTAGGACAAACCCAGAAGAATTACACGTCAGGGAACAAGCATTATATGATCTGTTGTTTCTCATAATCGGCACGGAGGGCCGGCCGCGGCGGAGATGGCTGGACTTTCGCAAATCCATGACGTACTGCGAATTGGAGAAATTTGACAACGGTGAAAGACGAAGGTCAATAGCCGCCCTCCCTCCCGTCCTCGCACATTCGCACCAGCGCCCGACCAGCTTGCGAGAAAGATTTACACTGTCTCGCACAAGAGATTATCTTACCTTATCATCTTGACGACTAGGGCTTTGAAGTCTCGGGTTATGCTACGGTGCCCTAGCATAAACGAGGCTCAGCCCTACACAGCCCCACAAGGCTTTCCACAACCGGATAAAAGTACAACATAGGTTACATTTGATGAAACCTCGTTACATAAGTAGGTTTTATCCTTCGCGATATGTAACTGCAACATTTCTCTGCTATAAGATCCGTCGCTATCAGTAATCGATCATAATACTTTTCAGCACATGTAACTCATGGGTTGTACAGATTCAACTTTCCTTTCGCTCAAACCATGAGAGTAAACATACCAACCGCCCCCTCGCTTTCGAGTAGCAATGACACATATCGAGGAATCGTGGATCAGTACCGTCCAGATTTGGCCTTCTATGAGTCCACTTACCGAAATCTCCACCGTAACCCAGAGCTGTCACAGCAGGAACAGAGCACATCATCTCTCGCAGCTGACCATCTGAAATCAATTGGCTATTCCGTTCACGACCATATCGGTGGATATGGGCTCATCGGTGTCCTCAATAACGGAAACGGACCGACTATTCTCCTTCGTGCTGACATGGATGCTCTACCCGTGCGTGAAAACACTGGCCTTGAGTATGCCAGTAAGAAGACGATGAAAGACTCTAATGGCAGGGAAATGCCAGTGATGCATGCTTGTGGGCATGATGTACATGTTAGCTGCTTAATGGGTGCTGCAAAGCTTTTGTATGCTGCCAGGTCCAAGTGGAAAGGCACATTGATATGCCTCTTCCAGCCAGCTGAAGAATTAGTTTCAGGAGCTCAAGCAATGGTCGATGACGGCCTCTACACAAGGTTCAATATTCCGAAGCCTGATATCGTCCTAGGACAGCATGTATTCTGCATTCAAAAGGCTGGAGCAGTCGCTTTGAGTCCTGGTCCTGTCCTAGCTGCTGTTGACGGATTGAAGATTCGAGTGTTTGGTAAAGGCGGACATGGATCGATGCCATCTCTTTGTATCGACCCCATCGTCATCGCGAGTCACATCGTTGTTCGTCTTCAGACCATCGTCAGCCGCGAGCTGGAACCGGGGAAGGTTGGAGTCATCACATGTGGAAAGTTCCAGGCTGGCACTGCATCGAACATTATCCCCAACTTTGCAGATTTGGAACTCACCATTCGTTCCTACGATACCAAAGTCCAGAAGCAACTACTTGACGCCATTGAAAGGATAGTACGGGCCGAGTGCAATGCGTCGAGATCTCCTCAAGATCCAGTGATCGAGAACATCGCACATGCACCTGCCACGGTAAACAGCGTCAACCAGACCGCAGTGCTCAGCACGTCATTCTCGACCTATTTCCAGGACAACGCGTATCGAATGGAGCCACTCCCGGGTAGTGAGGATTTCTCGGTACTGGCGAGAGCAATCAACGCCCCAAGCATCTTCTGGATACTTGGCGGCTGTGACCCGGGCAAATGGGAGGAAGCCAAGAGGAATGGAACGATAGGAGAAATTCCCATAAACCACAGCGCCGAGTTTGCACCGGTCATCGAGCCCACATTGCGAACGGGAGTGGATGCTCTTGCAGTGGCTGCGTTGACTTTCTTGGCTGATCGCCAGACCTGCAAAGGGGAGTAGCGTCCGGAGAAAGCCTACATGCCGGCTATGCTCTCTGAACGTGAGGGCAGCTATGCACCAAGATACTTGGTCGCAACCCAAACAAATTGGTCTTGCGATCTGATGGACCGAAAGGGATGAGAATGCCTTGTTTCTCGTTCTGTTTTGCACGGTTTTATTTGTTCGTACATAGTTGTTTGGAGTACAGTCATATGTAGCGATTGGGCAATTCATCTCAATGCTAATAATGGACACGGTCAGCCTGGCTGTGCCTGGAAAGCGGATCGCTTGCAGCATACGGCGGTGCACCTGGAACGTTCTATAAGCTTGCGCCTCACGATAGACCTCATCATATATGACGCCGATGAAGCCTACCACCTTTTTCAGAATCCATGAGCGAATCAATTTGCCGCTGGAACTCCGTCACTTGCCTCAATACCACAAAAGATACTCTTCGTAACTAATAATGGACGGAAGGGATCAGACCAATTATACGCATTTGGCCCCGCATTGTTACGGGAGTCCTGAAATCCGCCATGGTGACTCGAAACAGGATGGACCGAGACCGTTTAGTCCGAAGCGGTTTGGTCGATGGATCGTCAACTTCGTCAGTTTAATGGTTGCTGGTGGAGGATGAAGGAACTCGAGCAACCTCGGAGCTATCGACCAGCCACCATCAGGTGCTAGCAGCATCCTCTATTGGGCAAAATCAACTGATTATCTACATTATTCTCGATACCGCGATTGCCCGATTGTCAAAGTAGCAACAAAGAATCCTTACCCGATGAGGCTTGACCATACGCCATCCTTCCATCGACCAACATACGTTGGAGTCTCCGATGTCAAAATAAGGGACCTGGTGCCATGCATCTAGGCTTCACTCAGTTGCCCCGAGTTCGGCCTGTGGCGAACAAGTTGATTGGACTTCAGCATGACGCGGAGCGAGGTGAATGAATAAGGCTCGATATTCAAACTGCTTGCGTGCGTGCGCCGTGCCGCCGTCGCTAGCCTTGCAAAGTGAATGCGATTCAGGCCAGCGCCTGCCACTTGATCGTTCTTATAACACAGCACCAATTTCAACCTCATCAATTTTTGCCGTTTCTTCATCAACACGAGTCGGTCCATGTTGCAGGCATACCAACATTCTCCTAATCAACGATAAGATGGTGAAGTCACACCGTAAGCGCGAAAGCAGTACTATTGTCTCAAGAGGGCTTCGCTTAAGTTAATCTAGAAAAGGCGCAGAATGCTGCCGGCAAGTCTGATAGGACAGGTGACAAGCCAGGAGAAACGGAACATGCAAAGGAGGCGCCCATCCTAGGAGAGAAACCGTTGGCAGCCAAGAGAGCTGTTGAAGACCTCGACAATACGGACACTGAGTTAGTCGAACTACGACTGCCTGACGAAGCCGTTGCCTTTGAGAGAATCCTAGCAGAGATCCAGGAGCCTACCCAAGGTCACGGCCTGGGGGCAAATGAACATCCTGGTGACATCCGCACTACGGAAGAAGTTGTCCGAGACGCTCTCCGCGCAGCTGGCAATGATGGCTTGGTCTACGTTGGACGCATTGGCTACAAAGTCAAAGAAGTAGACTACCCCGAATATGCAAAGAAGGCCATAAACTGGGCAGCTGCCCATCCTTATTCCACCGCGCTGCATGTAGGCATGGGCATCTTGATTTTGAGCCCTGGGCTACTTGCTACACCAGCCTTGAGCGTTGCAGGTTTCACCGGCAATGGCATCGCCGCCGGTATGAATTTGCAAATCCTCTGCTCTGGGGGATATATTAACCTTGTGCGCAGGCTCCGCTGCTGCTGCGCGTCACGCTACTATTCGGACCATGACATCTCCAAGTATAATGGCGACCTTGCAAAGCGCTGGCGCTAGTGGCTACGGCTTGCCAATCGTCCACAGTGTCATTCGCGTGGGGAGTGCTGCGACAAGTGGTTTGCTTGCCTACTGCCTTCGGTAAGCGAGGGTTACCAGCAGCCAAAGGTACCTTGTTGTTAGATTCGATTAACGAAGAGAAGGCCGAAAAGTCGGAGCAGAGCAATGAGAGAGGAGTTGCTGATCATCCGGAACCAGCAAAAGAGGCGACGCAGCAGGCTTTTTTAATCAAAAAGGCCCCGAAGTTGTCAAAGCTGTGAAAGAGCTAAAGCTGGTATTTAGATGGACATTGTTGGACGTTCCCACCGGTACCATACAAGATGTACTTAGGTCTCTAATCAAAACGATTATAAGAAATTCATGACCCATATGGCGTAAGGCGCAACCGAAACACCTTTTCCTGGCGGGGAGCGGCGAGAAATCGGGTTCGATTCCTGAAGGCTCTAGCTCTATGGTTAGCAATGCACCTCCTTCCCTAATGTAAGTAGCAAACTATAGCTATATAGATTAGTTAAACAGAAACCACGTACTGCTAGATCATAAGAAACTCATGTGTCTTTAAAGAGTAACGCGGTGAGTTGAGGCGTTCTATACTAGATTTCTAATTTTCCGAACGTATTCGTATTCCCATCCGGATTCCTGTACCTGTATGGAGACCTTCTTCACCTGCATACCACAAAGATGAAGCCACCATGTATACGGCAGCACATAGCCTTGTCATGTGTCAATAATCCCAAGACATCTCTTCTTCGGAATCAGTATCCTAAACGAAGCTTTGCGACTTCTCCACCGCGCCGCCTCAAGAATCGCGTCTACACTCCGTAGGTACTTTTCCCCAATCCTGTTGCGCCTGCCGGCATTTACTATCCTTGGCCACCAGGTTATCTGTTCAATAACTAATCTTTTCACAAAGCGTCCGCTCCGAATCCGAACTCTCCTCGCTGCTTCAGCTTTCCACTAGCAACAAAACGCCCCTCATAACCCTATGGACCGCCTCGTGGTGCTCATCCTGCCGTACAATCCGCCCCTTCCTGGCCGACCTGATCGAAAATGATGCCCTCAGCGAGTCTCACGGCGGTGTTGGCTACGTGGAAGTCGAGATGGATTCTCCGGATATTGGAACCCTAGCTGGCAACAAATACTTCATTACTTCGATACCGACGTTGCTGGCATTTAGATTGGGGGAGGCGGCGCTGGATACGAAGATTACGAGTGTGGCTGAGATGAAGGATAGGGAGTTTATGAGGTTGTGGATTGAAGACGAGGCGAGAAAGGGCGGGGAGAGAGGCGGTGGAGGGGGGGTTACGACGGGGTTTCTGGGCGCGTTGTTTGGGTTGAAGGAGAAGTAGGATATGGGTAGTAATAAGGTATGGTATGAATTCTTGGAGCACCTGGCCGATGGTCTCACGGGGTTGTTCCTAGGGCCTGAATCTGATGGTCTGCAGACGGTGTTTTCCAGCCGAAAACTTGATACCCGTTGTACAATCTACTCAGGAGCCTTGCCTTTAAGGATACGGTATCCAGGCCATTCACGAGTGCCCCAGCCGGCGCTCTTTACTGCGAGGGAACTCGGAGAAGCCAGTGTGGAATTTGACGGCTTGCTCTTAACAAAACAGACCTTGTTTGAAGAGATTCCAGGCCAGACACTCCATGGCCCAGAAGGATATGGTCGATTATTGGTAATTTCAGACTACCAAGCTCTCCGTTATCGGTCGAGCCGAAGTGCACAGAAGATGAAGCTTTCAATGCAGGCATACCTTGATCGATCCATTTCCATGGAGCATCTGCGTTAGGTTATCTAGCATCATCACGATGTATTTTCTATCTCTCCCTAATTGTAAGGAAACGGACACGATCTTAGTGAGTAAGTACTCTTCTTAAATACCTTAACTTTCCTACTCACGGCCAAAGCTTCGGCGAGTCTTGTTCAAAGACTAGGGTAAATAGTCCCGGCCAACTTCTAACCTTTATGCCCTAACTTCATAGCAAGTCCAATTATGAAACGCCTTTGTGGTCTCATATTCAAATCAAACAAACAGTATCATCCTTGCTCCAATCGCCACCTACACTGTATCACAGCTGATCAGAGTCTCAGAATAGCTACTGCCAGCGCATCCCACCATGGGCCAAATATTTAGCAAACAAATATTGTACGACCTCACCTGCCCGTCCGGAATCCAGCACCTCCTCCAGCGGTCTGCCAAAGCAACAGAAACGTTAGCCGGCAAGCCAGCTGAATCCCAAAATATGGAGTATTTCTCCCTTCGACTTGCCAACAATGCAGTCGTAACAGGTCTTCGTACACCAGCTGCCTCAGACCCGCCCCCCAAGGGCACCCCACTGATAGTCGGACTGCATGGAGGTTCCTACAGCGCGGATTACTATAACGCAACACCTACCTACTCTGCTTCACCCTACAGTGCCTTTTTTCGAGTTCCCTTCGTTGCCATTAACCGTCCGGGCTACAAAGACAGCACCGCCCTTCCCGATACACCCCCGGAAGGAAGCACTTTCCTCCAAGAAGAGGGCAGATATCTTCACAATGAGATCCTCCACGCAGTCTGGAAGGCCTATGCTGCCGATTATGGTGTCTCCAGTATCGTCATCTTGGCACACTCACTTGCGGTTCCTATGACCATCGTGGCCGCTGCTCTGCACGCCACTAGTTCATCATCGTCCTCAGATGAGCAACGCCAGGACCAATTGCTTGGAGATGGAGAAGGACAAGTTTCAGATCGGGGGCCTGAGGGTGAGCAAGACACTCCAAGCAAGAAGGAGGACAAGAAGCCTGCAGAGAACGGGAGAGAGAACGGGAAAGAGAACGGGAAAGAGAACGAGAATTCATACCCGCTCGCAGGCATCGTCCTCTCCGGCTTCGGCACCATCCCCAACGCTACCACTATGGCCCGCGTCGAGCCACTCGTCGACCCCAACGCCACTCGTATCACATTTCCACCCTCATTCAAAGACGAGATCATGCTGTCTTCCCCCTCAACAGGCTTCACAGACCCAGAGATCTACGGAAAAACCGAAGAGCTCAACACGTCTGTCAGCCTTGCCGAATTCGGTGATGCTGTCGGCGCCTGGCCCTCGTATTGGCGTGAAAGATACGCGAGGCATGTGAAGTGCCCGGTAATGTATGCGTTGGTGGCGAACGATTGTTTCTGGATGCCTACTAAGGAGGCAATGGAAGATTTTGCGGGATCGTTCGTGGGCAGTGTGAGAGTAGAGAAAGGGGTGGTGCTGGGAGGTGTCCATTGTTTGGAGTTGTGTAGGGTGGGGAGAGGATGGTATGCGAGGGTCTTCGGGTGGGCTATGGAGTGTGGAGTGGCATTGGAGTTGGGGGTATTGTAAGGAGTAGCAGTCTTTGGAGGAAGAGGTGGGAAAAATGAGTTGTTGATGTCTTGAGTGAGTGAGAACACGGGTCGATGAGAAACAACAGCATTCGATATGTGGTATGGCTCGTAGTAGTAGCACTAGTAGACAGTAGATTACTTGCGATTTTAGCTAATCATTGATCCGAAGCTTATCTCCCTAACCATGGCTCTATCTGGCGTCCTCGGAGCGAACTCCATGTGTTCCAGTATGTTTGATGATTATCCTCAGCGTTTTGAGTTCCTGGCAGTATCGTTGTAGAGCGCGTCTGACGCCAAGACCTTTTCAGCCCTGTTGCTCTCCAGCTCATATGCATGCGAATCAACACCGAGTCCTACGACATCTAAATACTCCCGTGTGATGTTCGGAAATAAAGTAACTACCTCATATAAGATATATCAGAAGCTTTAATAGTACTGAATTGCTTCTTCAAGCTGTATTATCCCTCATCTTATTCCTATCTCTCTATTTCTTTCGTTCCAGCGTCATTTCCTCCTGTCATCAGCTTCTCCCCAAGGAAGGCATGACTTGATTTAGTGTGCTATCAGCGATTTGGGCATTGGCGTCTTGAGTACTTTGGTCTTGGACGTCGAAGTTTTTGCCGCGAAGACTGCCGATCAGCCATGTACCGTCCACCTGACTCGGCCAACGTCCCACTATCTGACTGACTATTACCACCAAATCGCACTGATCGGCTCAGGTTCTCATCCGATCCGGGGTCCCTGTAATATGTCGTCAAAAATCACGCCAGCGAGTGTACGGAAGGAAATTGAAATGCAAGATATCCCTGCACATCCAAAGCACGCCGTCGATACGCGATCACGACTTTCTGTTGATGAGGATGAGAGCATACCGAATATAGTGGAGAAAGTCTCCGTACAGGATGAGGTCCTGGACATGCCTCTACGCCAAGCACATGTTCGCAGTTCGAGTGCCTACACGTCAGAAGAGGAACAAGCGGTGATTAAACGATTTGACCGTCACTTAGTTCTGTTCATTGCTTTCCTATACATGCTAGGCTTCCTGGATCGATCTAGTACGTTGAAATTCTGGCTGAAGTTCGATCACTAATCAGGACTAGATATTGGGAATGCAAAGATTGCTGGCATGTCCAATGACTTAAATCTGACTTCATCACAGTACGAGTGGGTGTTGCGCTCTTTCTATATCACCTACGTATTGTTCGAGTGGATGCCTATCCTCTACACAGTCCTGTCGCCATCGACATATATAGCACTGTGCGTTCTGGCTTGGGGTGCGATCGCCTCTTCACAAGCTCTTGTTACATCTTATGCATCCTTGTGCTTTCTCCGAGCACTTCTCGGCATCAGTGAGGCCGCCTTTGGTCCCGGCGTACCAGTATTCCTTGCGTTCTTCTACAAGCAAGACGAACTTGCATTCAGGATAGGCCTTTTTATCTCCGCCGCACCGCTTGCCACTTCCGTCGCTAGCAGCCTGGCATGGCTGATCACCAAATTAGGTCGAAATTCGTCCATTGCACCTTGGCGGATGTTGTTCCTCGTTGAAGGATTCCCCAGTGTGATAGTTAGTATCTTCGCTTTCTATCGTATCCCGAATAGTCCAGGCAAAGCCAAATTTCTCAGCAAACGTGAGAGATGGATAGCGAAGCTGCGGCTTGCAAAGGGGAAGTCGCAAGCCGAACAACGGAGTGATGATAGGAAGCTCAAGTGGAACGAGATCTGGGAAGCCCTAATGGATCCAAAGTGCTACCTCACGGCTGTAGGTAGTCTTCTCCTCTTGGCAGTACCGTTGACTGACCGATCTGCAAGTTAATGTTCTGCTCATGCAATGTCGCTTTCTCGAGTCTACCAGTCTTTTTACCGACAATCATCAACGAGTACGTGGATTCCTACTTGCGTCTGTTCCTATCCATTAGCTCCCTTACCTCGATCGTCCTCCATTCCGAGTACATCGTGGAGGATGAGGTCTGTAACTAACAATACACTGCAGCATGGGCTACTCCACCCTTTCTTCCCAAGCCCTCTCAGCACCACCTTACCTTATGGCCTTCCTCGTCGTCCTCGTCACTGCCTTGTACTCCGACAAATACAGGAATCGCAGCTTATTTATCTGCTTCCACGCTCTGCTCGCCTCGTCAGGATATGCCATGATCGCTGTTGCGGGGGTATTTAGAGCTGGCCCTATGTGGCGGTATTGGGGCGTTTATCCTGCAGCGAGTGGGTTCTTTTCGGCGGTCACGCTGTTGATCACTTGGACAGTCAACAATCAGGTACGAGTCTTGAAGTATTGGTGGGGAGTTGAAGGGGTTAGGGACGAGAAGGTGCTGACCGATGGGATTACAGGAATCGGATGCGAAGAAGGGAACGGGTGTGGCGATACTGAATATCATTGGTCCGTTGTCGTGTAACCCTGGTACCTACGTTATCACTAATATCCAGCAGGCCAGCTCGGTCCTTTCATCGGCACAGCACTGTACCCGGAAAAAGATAAACCTTACTATGTTCACGGTATGGCGGCCTGTGCGGGTTTCATGCTTTTAGTCGGTACGTACACTTATACCCCCTTCTTTAATTAGTAGCACTCTCGTACTGAGACAGTTCTGTGGTATCATAGCTGCCTTGTCCTTGTGGCTGCGATGGATCTTGCAGAAGAAGAACGGAAGTGCGGCATCAACGACCTATAGCGTAATATATGGCGTGGAAGATAACGATGAATCACCTGATGAAGGTGGTAAATTGGTCGAGAAGACCACAGTTTTTCGTTATATGCTTTGATTTAAGCGTGAGGATAGGGGTGATATTATTGGTACGCAGCGCAATTCAATACGAATTTCACATTTCATAGCTGCCTAATCATGAGCTGACGTCTTCTTGTGTCAAACTAAAGGAATGAGATGGTTATCACGAGCGCTTGCAGCGAAAGACCTTCGGAATCATAGAGTCTGGGATACTATTTACGGGTCTCCAGTGTATACCTTAGTTTGTTGATATTTGTCCGCCAGCGCCTACGCTATGCTTCAATTAGAGGAACTTATCATCACGTCTTTCTTGCGTTGCAGCTCGATCATTCTACATGCTTACCCGTAGAAGGCACAGCCAATGGCACTATCCGTAGTTTGTACTCCGTAGCCTCCTTGAGAGCTGCGTCAAGCACCAGACGTGACGAGACAGCAGCCTCCACCGCCCGATCCAACAACACGTCGAAACCTGACTGCTCTGAAGCTCCCTCACCAGATAGACTGTCCACATCACCCCTCGTCCAGATTTCTGTGATCTCATCCCGCGACCGTAGATATCCAACCACGCAGACAGCGAGGATATCGGGATGCTCTGAGGGACATGGATCGAGTACAACGTCCACGGACGACGCCTTGGGACTGCCTGTTTGTGAATAAGGAGGGATCGGCTGCCGCACAACAGCAGCCACCCCTCCCGACACTAAATCGGAGCAATCGATCCCCGCATCCGCAATGGCGGCACTCGCGACTGTCATACACCCAGATAACACCGACATCATCCCCCATCCACTCAATCCTGCCGCCCCATCTTCTCCACTTCCGCCAAGTGCAGGCCCATCATCCTCCCCTTCTAGAACGGTGATGACCACATCCACTCCGCTCTTTGGCCACCGCTCGCTAATCAATATTCCCCTCAACGCCGTCTCTACATGCACGCTCAGATCGCGTTCGCTGGTATCGCGGATAGAGCTGCGCCGGTGTTGGGAAGCGAAGGGCGCGAATTTGACGTGTGCTGCTAGGAGGAGGTGCGGGGAGAAAGGGACGGAGCGAGGGAGTGGACGGGGGCCATGGACGGTGCAGGTGAGCTTCAATGCGCTGATGGGGGTGTTGAAATAACCGGGGCGGGCTGCGGTGGGGTTTGGAGAGGTAGAAGGTTCGAATTCAAGGTAGGCAGAGCCGGAGGCAGAGGGGGTGAGACCGGTTTTGAGGACTGGCGGGAAGAAGATGTGTCAGAAACATTGGATGGATATGGAGGGAGAGGGCAGGGGAAGGAGAGGGTTGCTTTACCTACAGATTTTCCGTATCTCTTGAGGGGGGCGGGTGCGCCGGGGAGGTTGGGAGGGGGAATCAGAAGAGGATGTTAGGAAGATAGGAGCGCTAGTCGGCCCCAAGGGTGGATTGATGCGCCTCCTGTCCGCCATGCTGGTTGAAAGGGTCCGGGGTGGACTAGGTATAGACAGTAATGACTGTCAACGAACCTGAAGTATCGAAATGCCAAGACTCTGAGACCTCTTGAGGGTTTAGCCCCAAATCCCGTTGCTGGTGTAGACGAAGATTTTTCGAACGTCTTCCCATGCTTTTGTGTTATTATTCCCTCTCCCTCTTTGACAACATACCGTAAGTGTAACAGTCAGCGCTTCATCAGAATACCATAGAATTACTTGTAGAGGTAAGCAAACTCTTTCTTCCCGCCTAGATCCGCACGTTGCAGTCGCCTACATGAGGAAATCTACATAAACCAGTTCCGGCGATCAACCTGTGAGCCATTGAACAACATGCACTACCATCTGATCATCGTCTATGATCCGAAGCTGCCATTACCTTCAACCGTTATAAAGGCCTTTCGCTGATCTTCGGTTAGGTTACACGATCGCAACGCGGCGATTAACGCCAGCTTGTTGGGTACGTGCCATTTTCAGTCACTTGTTCTTCCCCCATCTCTACCGGCTGCAAATGATGAAAAATCACATATCAGTTCTGCTACTGAACACTCGTGTCGATAACCTATACCAATCTTACCATATTTTCTGAGCATGCCTTTGCTTCTTGTCCTCTGCAATTGGTTCACATATGTCGAGTGCTCA
>QQTW01001714.1_pt1 | contig 15581 bp, 12 predicted proteins | sample 1904831 | NCBI WGS metagenome assembly QQTW01 (sample SAMN09435610, study PRJNA476489) | Subsurface metagenome, whole genome shotgun sequencing project. | reverse complement strand
CTCAGTCACCCCTTCCTCCCATCGTGACGCTCTTAACGAGTACTTTAACATGAAAGCATAGCACACTACCGCCTCGGTCAATCTCAACATAAACCCAAGATATCCCTCACTTCATAAAGGACAAGACGATGAGACATAAATCTCCTGCTCATGTTGATCTGACACCGCCTCGAAATTTTCATTGTCATTGTAAGTTGAGGGGATGGGTTGTGATGCTCCTTAGGGGACAGAATCGGGAGTCGGGAATCTGCCATGGGCATTTGCCCGGGGGGGTTGAGGTGCGCCAGGTTGGGTGCGACTGTGAGAGAAGGAGGGGAATCATACAGTTACGCAGTAGTTAGGGAGTGAGTGAGCTAGGTAGGAGTCGTTGTTGGTCATTCAGTCCTGCCTTGTCTGTTCATCTAGGCATGGAGGATCACCAGGAGGAGATCAGGGGGTGGGTTATGATGGTCTGTCTCATTGTGCCTGAACTTACCGCAGTATTTGTACTGGACCTACGGGTCGTGCTTCTTGTGGTTCTGTTACGTTTAGCTGGCTTCACACGCACACGCACGAGCTTATCGGCTCGTTTACTTCGGTACTTAGATGTGCCGCATTGTCGAACTGGGAGTGCAGCTCCCTAGGGCCAATAATAAGAAAGACCTGACGGTTCTTGGGGAGAGGCGCTTGGCTCGGCGTTTTCGTACGGCTTGCACGGGTGTGTTGGACTCTGGATGGACATCTTCTGGGTCCGATCTTACCTGAATCTTTGGGGTGGATGTTTTTCTTGTTGCTATCTGGTTTGCGAGCTAGTGAATTGGGGTTATGGAGTTGGCTGGATAGGTTGGTAAAATATTCGAGAGCCATAATACTGGACCCTTCAGCAGGGCAAAGGAGAAGAATCGCTGAATGGATAGAAACTCGTCATGATCGGGAAGACTGCTGGAAATCTGTCTCTCTCTAGACCAGGAGAGGTGGGCTAGCGATATATCAGTGGTGTCTCTGCCGGAGTATAGCAACTTTCAAGTCCAATGGTTTCATCTCGAAATATTTCTTCAAGCATCGGGTACTCGGAAAGGGGGTAAGCATTTCCAGAGGCTCTCCCGGGCGGCTGATACGTTGGGAACCTGTAGTAGACTTGGAAGAGAGAGTGGAAACGTCGTCCACTTCATTTCGATACCATCCAGTTCGACATGGACTATGTGTTGGATGTCATGCCCGCTGGTACGATCTGCGGAGGTCAGTTTCCTGGGAAGATCTTTCTTACCGGGCAATCTTTCAATGGTACCGCAGAATCAGCGTGCCTAATATAGACCCTAAGATATAGCCAAGACAGGGTTGCAGTCACAACTTCAATGACGATGCTGTTGGCGATAAGGTTCTTCGACTGTTAAGAATAACGATCTTGAAAAAGCATAATTGCTCAATTACCCTGGATGGAGAGATAGAAGGCTGTGGGTAAGCCGCACGTAGGACTCCCTCTTTTGCTTTGCGAAGGTGCTCGGAACACTTGTGACAACCACCACCACAGGAAACACTTATTGAGGGTAAACGCGGTTCACGGGTGAGGCAGTCTACCCACAATCTCAAATTTTGGCAGCTCTTACCTTTTACCTTTACCCAGCTGGATTGCGAGATATTTCTCATCCACAACAAGTTCTTTTCCATCCCCACCCTGGAACGTGCAATTTACCTGCATAGCTTCCATCGTTCCTCCTGTAGCCAGTGTCTACACATCTCGATAGCATTCATCGTCTTTGTTTGTCCACACAGTCTGTGGTCCATCATCAAAAGGACGTCTTGAGACTCGTCCGAGTCATCCACCCAAGATGTTTCTCAAACTCTTCAATCCAAATCCAAATGTTGGCCTTCGCATCCCTCCCACCAGCTACAGAAACTCTGCAAGAAAAGCGAAGCTCCAAGATGGCAAACGTAACTTTCTGTGGCCATTACACCAGCTCAAAGAAAAGGCAGTCAACATGCTCAGGCACGCACTAACCAAAACAAAAGTCCAACCTGATCAACTGTACGGCTGTGGCCGTCCTATTTACCAGCTTCACTCACTAACACGGTCAACAGACATTTCATCATCGGCACCTCGCATCTGACCAAGACGAGTCAAAACAAGCCTGATCAGACTTCGCCCAGAGAACGTGCCAAAACGGCTACGCTCCACAAGAATTGGAAAAATTTCCTACCGGCTCTCCAGGATGCCTTCCCAGATGGATTGAGTTGTGAGATTGACGAATGTCCTGTCCGTTTATGGACTCGGTCTTCGCCTCGCTCCACTCGCACCTCGTCCAAACGAAGGAAACGTGACCCTCATCGGGAGCGTATGGTGCAGATGTTTGGGGAGCCAAAGCTATACTGTGCGGATAATATGTACGGACCAGATTCAAAGTACGCAGATCCAAACTTCAAGCCAAAGCCGCTCAAGTTCATGAGCCCAAACCATAGAGCCATGACTCTTGAGGAAATAGCTGCATACTTTGCTTGGTGCGAAAGGACAGCTTGGGACTCTCCAGATGAGGAGACGATGATGGAAGATGACGCAGACAACCCGGTGACCTCTAAGTATTTTGACAAGAGCTCCTCCGGTGAAGCCAACACCCAAGACAGCGAGATGATAGACCTTGAACAAGATCTTTCTGCCGAGGTCGAAGCAGAAGACGAGATGACGGATATCAGCGACAACAGCCCCGCCGAACTTCAGGAAGAAGATATGACAGACGCGCCTGACTTGTCTATGCCAGATTGGTATGATGTTCCCATCGCATCGTCCACAACTACGAATTGTACTCCGGCTCCATTTCCAATGCCTAAACCTCACCATTCAGCAAAAGCTGTGCCACGTCATCAAGACATGAACAATGTTGCAGCCACTGAATTTCCTGGGTTGGGCATGCTCAAGCCATCTTCACATTCAATTGACCATTCCTCATCTTCATCCTCGAGTCGTGTTTCTGCTACTCCAACTGCAGCGCCTCAAGCTCAGGCCCCGGTCGTAGCAGCACCTTCGAAGCCTCTTCCTGATCTGAGCATGCTTGAAAACAAAAAGTCTCCTCAGTCACCGTCGACCCAGACTGGTTCTTCTGGCGCAACTCCTGGTTCGGGCCTGTCTCAAGGCAGCAACCGTCCTGTCTCTAGTGTGACCAAAGAGAAAAGCTTTTCCCAATATAGGCACACGCCACTGATCCCTCTGTTCTTGAACGAAGTCGAAGATGCTACAACCTCTTCGGTACCTGGTCTGAATGATGAGATTGAGAATCAAGTGTTTGGATCAGATCTTCTCTCTGAAAAAGACCAGCCATGGATGATTGCTCTATGTGAAGCGATCGTCGCTATGAGCATTAATGACAGATCTAAGTTGTTTCAAAATGTGCCTCAGACAGCGGGCTTCAAGAGGGCGATAGACGGTCATGGGCTGTATCCAATCGCAAAGCGAACTTGTCTTGCTGCTGAGCCCAGCTCCTGTCCAGATGAGTCAGCTTCAAAAACCAGACATATCAGTGGTATTCATGCCAGCTTGCTAGCATATCAAGATGCCGAGCCGGACAAGGTCGCGGCAAGTCGATCAGGCTCCACGACGAAGAAGCTGGGTAATGCTAAATCAAGTTCCGATCTTCAGAGGATGCGCAAGGCACTTCCGTCCAGTTTGTCCGCACGGCTTAGCAAAGGGGCGATCCGTTCCAGCAAAGCAATTTCCTTGTCAGCTCTTAAAAGTAAGGTCCGACCACCAATGCAAAGTGGTGCAGGGCTTCACAGCGAATCTAGATCAGTGACCAATGCTGGCACAAACTCAGCGTCAACCGACCGGTTGTCAGGCTTGCTCGCCAAGACCAGCATAAGCCCTGCTTCTACGTCTCAAACGATAGAGAAGCAAGTCATCTCATCCTCAGCTGCCGCCAATCATTCATTCCAGCGAGTTGACCTTCCTCCCACGAACTTTGCACCGTCAAAGAAGCCCGGCTGTTTTGGTATTAGCACTTCTAAGAGCAATGCTATCTCATCAAGCACAATTGCGTCCAACAGCAACACCCAAAGAATTAACAAGCCTCCCACAGCCTCTTTGCAGTCTGCAAAGCCGAGCAGTACAAGTGGGAATAATCAGATGAGCAATGTTCTCGCTTCGAGCCCAGACACCGCCGGAAATCTGACACCGAGGCTTGGGTCGACTTCCGGACACTTTGTTCAGTCCAAAAAGCCCGGGACCTGGCTAAACCAAAAAGCCAAGAGAGATGCAGTGCCTGTCGCTCCTGTCGCTTCTGTCGTTCCCACTTCGGAACGTTCAGATTCTATTATGGAACTCGACGTGCCTGTCAGTTCCGCTCTTGCCGCCTCCACAGAATCAGTTTCAGCTATGGAAGTTGATAGGCCTCAGAACGTTGCTGCAAAGCCTTTGACACAAGTAACCACCTCAGATGCGGTGCCAGACAGCGACAAGAATGGATCTGGGCCTTTCCACTTCGCAGGATCGCTTAAACTGCCTGTCAGAGATGGAAGGGCAACCCAAGGCAACCACACCGCGCGACAAGGTGGCCAAGCACCATCACGCAGACCTGCACAGACTGGCACAGACGTTCCTGCAGCTCGGCACGCCGGTCTTACCAGAAATGGTTTCCGAGACAGAAGTGACAAGGAGCGCAAAGAACTCGAGGCCATGTTGCGCCAGGTGCCAGACCAGTTCAAAATTGACGTGCACAAAGTGATCCAGTCACAAGTGTGCGATATGGTTCCGGCACTATCTGCCGAGGAAGTGAGAAGCATCCCTGACCTTGCAAAGACAGGCCCTGGTGCAAGCGTCAGACCACATCCTTTCGCAGATAAGTTCCGATCGAAAGCGGACAGCGGCCGAGATATCATGTATTTTCGCGAGCTTAGGCAGCAGACGCCTCAAGTATGGCTGGATTTGATCACGATGATTCTGCAATCAGGACGTAGCCCAAAGGATGTCCTCGACAGTGAATACGACAGGATTCTTGGGGCCGAGTGGGTGACCGACCTCGAACGCATTGATAAGGTCGCGAGGGAAGGCAGTCATACAGTCTCAAAAGCCTTCTTTACCCGCGAGGACGTGTCAGTGACGCTTCGACCCCTGTTCGATCAGGCTGCCAGCAAGATGATGACCGATGGCTGTAAGGTCTTTGAAATAGCTGTCAAGAATTGGATCAAACACGACAAGTCTGGTGACAATAAAGCCTTGTTCATCCAATGCCTGGAGCGAGCTGGTTGGGTACAGGCTCACTCACATTTCACTAGATTCATGGGGTGGGCAACAGGAGACGCTCCACCAGCGATCAAGAGAGCCTGCTTTAATCATTTCAGATGGGCCTTTCCCAGACTGCTCCGTGCTGTTTCAGCCGAGAGACTCGAAAGGACGCAACCTTTCACAGTCGAGTAGGGATGATCTACTGGCCGGCGCCCCGTGTGTACATTTCGCGCTTCACAGCTTCTCTATCATCCGCGCAGAATGCTGTTTCTGGTCACTCGGTCCAACCGCATATTTCCAGCGTTTCATGTGGAAAAACACTCAAAGCATTACTGTCGAGCTCACAGCTAGATGATGAGCCCTTGGCGAAGAGACCTACATTGCTGTAGAGTCGGTACCCCCTCATTCAATATTGTTTCCATAAAATTCATAATCTTCGATCGACAAAGTCTTTCGAATTAACCCTAGAATCGACTTCATGGTTCTTGTCTCGCAACTTGCTCACAACTGGATGAGTTGTCATCGACCTCCAACATGGAAGGTCAAGTACATGGGATTGTCTTCTCGGTTGGTCTGTGATTGCCCCGGTTTAAAGGACTAGTCTTAGACCCCTTAGTGTGTGGGAGGTCAAGCGGTATGGAATGGACTTTGTCTTGTTGGGTCATTAGGGTGGTTGGGAGGACTTACATTCGACCCCCAGCATGAGAGGTCCGGTTTCGTGCAGGATCTGCTTCAACCAAGATCGTCCTCAAACGAAAGCATGTGGTTAGGGAGCTGTTCCAGTGAACATTGTTCTACTAGGACGGACGAAGAAATTGGATAGGATGAGCTTGCGCAAGGAAGGGATGACAGTTTCTAGGGACATTGTACTCAGACTCTTATGTAGCTCATGCCCAGTGACAATGAAGTTTGAGGCTTCTAAAGCAGTATGCATTCCCGTATTGAATACCTGCGGATTGGTGATTGTAGGTGAGAAGATATGCAGATACATCTTGTCGCAAGATCTTGCAATAGCTTGTGGGAACCACCGCGTAGCTGCCAAGTCCCGTCAATGTTTACACCAAAGGTGCGCCGCAGTGAAGCGGTATCTAGTATTGTCTTGAACAAATGCTGCACACTACAGAAGACTAAGGGTATGCTATAGTCTTACGCGTTTAAGACACTATCTACCCACTCTCTCATCTTGTCTCTATTCCTGGACAAGCTCTCCGCCCATCCCGACCGTTCGCAATCGTTCTGGAAACGAACCATCAAAACATTGGAGGAACATTTTTACCTTTTTCTACCGCGCAAAATGGAGGTCCATGCCGTGCTTCCGGAAGAGCGAGCAAGAGATGAACAGGGAAATATCCTTCCCTGGGGATACCGATATCTAGAGTGAGAGATTATGGTTCCTCGCCATCATTCCGATTTTGCTGACTGGACAATCTCCAGCTCTTCTCGGAACCCTCGTCTTCCTCCGGAAGAGTCTGGACCTTTTGGCAAGAATCGTACTACGAGATATACTGGCTCAAGATCTTCAAGGACGAGGACTGGAACCACTCCGGTGCGACAAAAAGAGAATCCGACCGTGGCAGAGTTTGGGCGACTCTTTGCCAAAGAACAAAAGGAGGAGGAGGAACGGCAGTCAAAGAATACCCTTCCAAATACGAGTTCTGGAGATGCGCCGAAGCCTCTTACAGCTCCAGAAGGCGTCGCGACAGAATGCCTGATATATGGGTATGCCTCAAAAGCGTCAGAGTGGAAAGTGCTCGACAAGTTTGAGCGGATTGTTGCGCCCTCCTACATATGCGAAGACTACCCAAGAGAAGACCCCAACCTCGCTCTGACATCCTCCAATGTATTTTCAAACTCCGTCATCGTGCACAGAGACCTCACCAAAGACGCTCTACGTAAGAGCCGCGTCTACAAAGGAGGAAACCATTGGATCAAAGTAACATTCGATAACTACCAAGCAGCCGAACGAGCATGCTTCTACTCCCCACAAGAAATCGAAGACCACCTCGTGTTCTGCGAGATGTGGCAAGGTCGGCCACCCTTTTCAGACACACCCCTAATAAAGGGCAGCCACCCAGCCAACGAGCACCAGCGAAACGCCAACGCCAAACTCCGCACTCTCACCACATCCCAAACCACCAGCCTCCTCCAACCAGGCGTCGAATCAGCAATCGCAGGTTTCGAGCGCGCCACCCAAACTCTCCCTCGCTCCTTCACAGCCCAAGACGTCCAATACGGCCAACCTCAACCTCCATTGACAAGCCGAGATGACACCTCCATCCCCTCCCCGCAATCCCAATCTTCAACCACCGCCTCCTCCGCAACAGCAACAGCCATCGAAAACCCCCATTTTCCGCCCCAACACCAACTCTCCTCCCCTCCAAACCCAACCTCAGCTCTCCGCTCCCGCTCCGTCCCCTCCCTCCCCACCACACTCGAGTCCTCCTCCTCCCTATCCTCATCCGGGGCTTACATGACCGCCATCCCTACCGTCCGCAAAGCGGTGCTGCGCCCGATCTCCGAAGCCCTCCTCCCCCAGCCAACCGTCACGACCCGCATCCTGCGCCACATCCCCATCTTATCCTGGTTCGTCGCCACCACCACCACCAGCAAAAGTATTGGTGGTGGTGGCCAGGATTGGATCGGAGACGGACCCATATTGACTGAGAACGGGAAGTGGGATGAGGAGCGGAATGGATGGTATTGGCGCTTTTGGCGCGCCGTGGATAGGGTGGTGGGCACCGATTTCTGTGGTGTGCACGACGATTGAGCGGGTGGTTTGGACATTGTGACCGTGATTGGGGAGGAAAGGTCTGGCGTGGCACGGCAGAGCATGGCATCGTTGCTTTAGATCAATATGGATATAGCGTTTTGGTTCAGCGGCATTTGTTGGAGTTTTCTCCATGCAGGTGATTCAGAGTGGCCAGACGAAGGGCATCCGCCTTGGAGCAAACGCTACTTTGTATATGCATTTTACTAATTTATCATACTCAGAGTAAAATATGTAGGGTCAGCACCATAGCAAGATTAGTCGCAGGATCATCGTTGCAGCAAGTTGCGCCTTGGGGCAATGCATTGCAAATGCAATGCAAATTGATCTTCGTGGCCTCTCTGATAAGCAGCCGAACATAGCCAACTCATTTCACCAGTAGCAAGTAGCAATCTCCTTTCAAACTCAGGTAGCCAGCCAGTCAGCCGGCCGCGCTGTGCTCCTTGTTCCCACTTAGCATGACCCCCTCTCACATTTCATTCGACCTTCCCCTCAAAGTTCTCTCCCTCCACCAGATCCGGGATCTCGTCGTCATCATCTGCACCCTCTCCGTCCTTCTTCCCGCCTTCAGCACCCTCCTTCTTCTGCATACTTTGATAGCTCTCGGCTAGCCTCCTGAGACTGGCGAGACTGTCTGGGCCGAGCTGGTTGAGGATTCCCGGTACGAGTTCGGTGAGCTCTTTGTCCTCGCCGTTGCCGTAGATGGCGAAGGTGTTGGAGGGGACGGAGGCGTGGACTATGATCACACATCAGCCTGGAGACTAGAGGATATCTAAAGAAAGTGGTTTGTCCCTTGAGAACGAGGACAGGCTGGCGAAATTTGTGCTTGGGTGGATTTACCTTTAGGAGCAGCGAAATGAATGACGTTTCCGTCTTCCTTGAACATGTTCACCTCTTCTATCGCTTGAATGGGCTGGACATTGAGCTTCTTGAGCGAGGTCTGTAATTTTTTGTCGTCTGTGCCGGACGACTTGTGCACCTTTTTCTTCGTGCGCCTCGGTGTTCCTTTACCGCTGCAGCATTGAATCAGTATAGGTCAAAGGGGGAAGTGGTAGTTGTCGTATAGAAGTAGTGGTGGTGGTCGGCGGAAGTGGTTTTTGGGTGGAAACCCCCAAGTTATGCAAGTCCGCGCTTCGGTTCAAGCGAGATGTGGATTGAGAATCAAGTTTACGTACCCTGCGTCATAAGAGATGCGTTAGGCATAAGACAATGGACTGTGGTGTAAGGGACAGCATAATGCCAACCGGCAGGGGAGGTGGTTGACGTACCAATGCGGACAGTTTGCTGCAACTTTTTAAGCTTTTCATGGTCCATAGTAACGACCAAATGCCTCTTATACGGGCTCTCGAGCTGAACAGAAGCTTGTCGTTCGAGTAGGGTGTGGATTAAGCGGTAGACAGAATTGAAGGCGGATTCTGTCTTACGCACTCTATTAATATAAGTATCTCGCAACCGGGACGCGGCGATCGTCCATGGACTCACAAGTAGAAGGGTGGGTGACAGGCTCAAGAAGAGACAAGTATAGATTTTCGTTCTTCCGTCCTCGCGTAGCTTTCAAGGATCTAGCCGTTAAAGCTCTCAATGGAGCCTCTTGCAGGTTGTGATATTCTTGGCGCCGGTGGTGAGCTCTCGGAATCATCCGAGGTGGAATTCTGTGCCCTAAGTTCGTTTTGGGAATGCTGCCGACAAGCCTTACTACGGTATATACTTAGCACCATTGTAGTGGCACCCTTTTAATCAGTAAGATTATGTCTATCCGGATGGCATGATCACTTCGTATCTGCGGGCGGGCTTCACAAGCTTGCTGCGCCGAGAACAGCACCCAGGGTGTCTTGATCCTCCAACTTATCGCTGGTTCAAGAGCTCCACTCATCAAGCAAACAAGCCCCTTCCGCCTCGACCACTCCTACCAGACGCAGACCTACATCATGTCTTCCTCAAGGGCTCCGGACCAGGTGGTCAAAAGATCAACAAGACCAACTCCGCCGTACAACTGACCCACACACCTACCGGTATCGTGGTCAAATCACAAGCGACACGCTCGCGTTCACAGAATTACAAGATCGCAAGGCAGATCCTGGCGGAGAAGATCGAGCTCTTGGAGAAAGGGGATGAAAGTAGGTTGGCCAAGAAGGTGGAAAAGAAGAGCACGCAGAAGAGAAGTAGGGAGAAGAAGGCAAGGAGGAAGTACCGGGCGCTAGAGGAAGGAAAGAATGGGGTTGTGGAGGAAGATGATCGAGCAGGACCAGGATCTGACAAAGGAGCAGTACGGACTGAATCAGGTGACACCACCGCTGCTTACAGCAAGGATCACTCCCAAGAATTGAGGAAGACGAGCGAGGAAAGTGATAGAATTTGACGGCGGCGCACAACTTCACGCTCTTATATGCCTCGAAGGAAAGACATGAAAGCCTCACACAAGCTCAAGCAACGATACAGAGCTTCCCCTTCGTACAGCTATACCTCAGGGAGATGGGCAGCATAAGCATGACATCGTGAGTGTCTCGGCGTCTCTTCACGTGTCGGCATTTATCTGGCATCAACCAATAGTTCAATTGGACTACGAATACCATGATGCTACTATCTTCTCCACCATCTCAATGCCTCATTTCTCCTTCAACTCGATGAGAAGGGGCTCTGCAAGTCCCCATTTCACGAATGCAAGGATGCCCTTATCAGAGATCTTGCCATCCAGAACCATCAAGCAGGCAAGATTACAAGGAACACCGACCAGCCGAGCCATCGAGCTATATCGTTTGGAATCACCATAATCACACAATGTGGAAGTCCTGGTTTCGTTACTGCCATCCTTGTGCTCAATACCAAGTTTGTGCTGAAGTACCACCATGTCTCTTTCGCCCTCGTCATACTGCATCTCTTGCTCCAGGCTGGCGCACAAAGTGTCAAGTGAGGTTCCTCTAGTCTGAATTGCTTCGTCGGAGAAGATTCTAATCCAACGTAGATCAGCAAGAATACTATCCTTTTCCGCATTATCCATGAATTTCGTCTTCGAAGAAATAACCTATTTCAAGTCTAACACTCTCGCACTAGATGCCTTCAGGGTCTGCTTCGCTGCTTTTGCTCATTACAGAATTTTTTTACTTGGCTGCAGAAAGCCATGCTTCTCTTCGGATAGGAAGTCAATTTTAACAAGCACACGTACTAACTCCTGAAATCCTTGGCATCAGAGCGTACCTTGAATGAGTGTTTGCGCCTTTGGAATGTTCTATCGCTCCTTGAATGATGTTGAGTCTCTGTTCGGATATGCAACAAGGGCGAATCCAGGATATATGGGATACGGCTTGATTGAACCCATCAACTCTGGCCTGCCATTTCCTCGGCCTTTCTGTCATGATGTATTCTGCGTTGTTAAGTAGTGCTAGTATGACACCACGACTTGACCCGGAAAACTTGTAGCCTAGTGGGTTGTCCGATGCTTCTAGAGCTGAAGACCACGGCAGTAGGATAGAAAGGATGTGATCTTGCCGCCAACTTTGTGAACTTCCTCAATAGTGCGCACGGCGTAAAGCTGGACGATTCCTGGATCAAGGCAATTCATGACTGTGACACCTGCCCCTTTGACCTCCTTCTCCAATTCGAGCATTGACGGCGAAACGTACGATGTAGTAACAACATTCTTCTTCTTGCGGATGGGAGACATGATGACAGTTGCATGGAAGATGTACAGTATAACGCTAATGAAAAGGTCGACCATTGCGACTACGGCGTCAGGAGCTTCTACGTCCAGGACATCGAGAGAGATAGGATGAGCGTTCTCAAAACCAGCAGCAAGCGCTTTGACGGACTCAAGAGTTCGGCAAGCTGTGCCAATGTCATTACTACTCGGTATTCTATTCAGTACCCTGACACAACAACTGTGAAATCGACATGGGCATCAGAGAGAACCTGTACGGTGGGTCTAGTGACGAATCCAGCCCCTCATAGCAGGGCCTTCTTGGAGAGACCGAGCTTGGGAGAAGCGATGTCAAAGCAGCCGCCGTGCCTTGTAGTTCTAAAAGTCAGCCAGAGAAGTAGGAAGCAAGATGTTGTGGTTTGTGGTCTTCTCTTTGAGATTTGGTTCACAAAGAACTCTGAGGAGTGTTTAGAGAAGGTGAACGAGGGGCAATAATTTGGACTGTACCTGCCAAGATTTCATCCCTCCCTGATGCCCCTTTCGATTGCATCACTGTTTATCCGATGGGAGCTTCCTCCGAGGATCGCTTCTTCAGCTCGCTAGCCGCGGTGCTTACCATGAAGTATTGTTTTCGTACCAGTCTACTACGGTCACATCATCTGACAGCGAAGCAACCTCCGATTGATCATACCACTTGCTACATAATGCAATTATCGGCAGATCGTCCGCGCTAGTGAGACTGCTGACCGACTTTACGAACCGAGTTCTGGATTACAGACCAGTGCGTCGATCCGTCTAAACGGCGGCACTTTGTGATTTTGGGAAACTTCAAGCCTCACTCCTGAGAAAACACTTCCGAGACCCCTCCCTGCGATTCGAATTTCCACAACCATGCCCTCCTTCAAGGAACATCTGTTAAGCCTGGCAGAGCCATTGCTGTTAATATTAATGAGTTTGTTTTGTAAATTCTACTACCCCTTAGAAGTCTAGAAAGGGAAGTACTGACGGATGGCCCTCAGTCTTGGCCTATACTCTGCTTTCCCAGCCACTACTACTTCTCAAGGCCCCTTCTTCCTTTCGCTCGAAATGGTTTGCGAGAATGTTTGCCTACCTTGGACCCCAGATGGCCTCCTCACCACGTCAAATCGACTATGTCGAATCCGTGATATCCCAGGCGCATGGCGTTGTTCTAGATATTGGTCCAGGTAACGGAGATCAGACTTTCCATTTCAAAGCGAACAAGATTGAGACAATCTATGGAGCGGAACCCAATGGGCATTTTCATGCAAGCCTGGTGGCGAAGGCAGGAGAGGTAGGACTCGGCGACAAGTACCTACCGATAAAAGCTGGTGCTGAGCCCGAGAGTCTCCTGCCAGCCCTGCAAGATGCAGGACTGCTACCCAGGAACATAACACGACTGCCGGAGGAAGGCGTTTTCGACTCCGTCGTGGCGATCAAGTCCATGTGTTCCACGCCACAAAAGCAATTGCTGGAGACGATTGAGGTTATAAGAGCACTGTTGAAGCCAGGTGGACAGTTTTTGTTCTTCGAGCACTTACAGAATGACACTAGCTTTGTCACCCAGTGCTATGCGTGGGCACTCAACCTATTTCTGTGGCCGGCTCTGATGGGTGGTTGTCGATTGGATGGCAAGTTAGACAAGGTGATTATGGGAATGAGTGGTTGGAAGATAAAGAACATGGAAAATATTCGTGAATATCAAGGCCACGAGGTCTTTCGGTATGTGAAAGGCGTATGTACAAAATAACAATGCTCAAAGACGGAGAGATATTCTGGAACAGTTCCAACAAAAAGGCTGTTTACTGGTACAGATCGAGCTCTTGCCATACTGTCTACCTTTAAGACCTTCCTCGAGATGAAAGCTTTCAGTTCTCCAACGCTTGTTCCCAGCAACTGCTGATCGCAGGCATTGCTCTCCACATGCTGAAACAGGTCACTGAGATAACGAAACCTTTTCTTGCAATCCAGGCACTTATACCTATGATATGGGCACAGCCATTTGTGTACTCTTCGCTCTCATGATAGGAATAGGCAAGGCTGTCGATTTGATCGCATTCTGCGCCAATTTCGCAGACACCAGATTCGAGATGAATCAGCATAGCTGAGACTGTGGCAAATACACGTCGACAGCCATAGCATACTTGGCAGCGAGGAGCATGTGATCTTCGGTGCTAGAATGGTAGAATATCAATATCATAAAAAACCTAGGCATGCAGAAAAGCAATAGCGTGCAATAAGTCGAAAGAGTAAAGAGTCTCTTCTGAGATCACCATTCACCCACCTGCCGAATATTATTTTGGTTCTCAAAGTATCTCTGACATTGCGGACAGTAATGATGAGCTTCCTCCGTGTGGTCTATCAAATCATCTGAATCAGCTCCCCATGTCGAGCATTCCAGGCACTGAAAGTGGACAGCACTCATGTGACGGTCGCATTCTTCTTGGATGCTAGAGCCGAGATCACAGTGCCAGCATAGATGATGGACGAAAGAATTCTCTTTATGAATATCCTTAGCAATGCTGCTTGCGAAAAGTCGTTCGCATCGTCCGCACCATCTACCCCAGTGGACAGTGGCATATCTACAATGCTCGTACAACGCGTGTCGTAACTTGAGTGTACGCTCGCACGGATTGCACTGATAGACTAATTGATCCCTCCAGATGTCATCTAGATCTTGAATGATTATAAGTAGATGATTCCGGCGCATGGTCAGAAGGTAGTCAGGAACCGAAACATCAAGCAACCGGTGAACATCGAGACTGCGGAACCGAAGTCGAAGGGTAAGGTCACTTCTCTGTTTAGCCAAATAATAGTCCCGTTCTCCGGTCCGAGTTCTATTAGATATTAAGCCGGTCAGTCATTCCAATGATCAAGGTCAAAGGGGCCTCCCCGATATATCCTGTTATTCTCATCCGCCTTCCAGCAAAAACGAGCAAGGATATAGAGCAATGGTTGAGCAGTGCCTCGCTCCATCACTAGGAGCTACCACCAATTAGTATCGAGTATCCAGGCTGTCTCCAGCGCGATTAGAAACGGAAGTGGGCCTAATTAGCAATTATACCAACAGCGGATCGATAGTATCAGAGTGGCTTTGTAATTTTCTTTGGTATAAACAAACTCGTGAACGTCCGTCCAAGCAAACTAACATTTCCAACCGTCCCATACTACTCGTATTGTACCACGAAGATACTTCTACTACGTAGTAATTCATGCATTTTGACGTCCCGAGTATTCGGTTAGAGATGTGGAGCAGCTGTCACTCGCTCCACCATGTGCTGCTAGCTCATTGTTGCTAGTTAGTCCCAATTTAGCAGTGACCGAGACACATCCCCGGAGATCAGATACGACAAATCTTGGGGTTCCTACCAGAGGGCTGGAGCCAGAGCAGTTCATTGGACGAGCTAAGCTGGAGCGGGCCAATTGATCATCCCTTTGGGTACTTTGACGTCTTGCCCGTATCCAGATTGCCAAAATAGCATAGCCAAGTCTTGCCCCTTATGCGTGCTCAGTGCGGACATTTGCAATCCTGAACAAGGTGCTTGCAGCAATCAAGGTAAGCCCTCGCTTAGTTGAACAGGATGGACACCACCAGACCCTGTTTCCGGTTTCCGCATGGTCGGATTGTGCGGCTCCATAAACTGTCATACTGTCATACTGTCATGTGTTGAAATCCTCCTCCTGTCACTTTCCATCTGCAAAATGCGCAATGGAGTGCCAACACTGCGGAAAGAGTTTCTCTGAAGTGTACGTCGTGACAGCGAGGATCTTGCTGCACTATATCAGATTCAAGGCTAATTTGGTCACCGAATCCTAGGTCAGCGTTTGAAGCCCATATTTTGTGGCATACCCAACGCCAAGCCCAGTTGCAAAGACGACCTCGAAAATATAGTACTCACGAGGGACGACCTTCGGGATCTACACACAAATCTACCTCCTCGCATAGTGATCGATCGGATTCTTGCGCCCCCGAT
>QQTW01001713.1_pt1 | contig 15585 bp, 12 predicted proteins | sample 1904831 | NCBI WGS metagenome assembly QQTW01 (sample SAMN09435610, study PRJNA476489) | Subsurface metagenome, whole genome shotgun sequencing project. | reverse complement strand
CGTCACCTGCTTTCATACGGTTCTCCTTTTTTGAAGAGGTAATCAATATGTGACATACTTTTTTTTACCATGAGTACTTGTACCTCGTCTGCGGTGGGGCATCACGTAAGACTATAAGCAAATTGCCTGTGGAGAAGCAGTGAAGACGTGTGAAGCTTGCCCCGTCAAACATACGCGGGATAGTGTCGGAGGACTCGTGACATGGGTTGCAAGTCTAGATAATACCCGACGAGACAGGAAATTTCTTGACTGCGAAGTTGAGAAGCCTCGTCCATGTACTCATGGTAAAAAAAAGTATGTCACATATTGATTACCTCTTCAAAAAAGGAGAACCGTATGAAAGCAGGTGACGGAGCGCCGCAAGTTCCTAAAAATCCAGTGGAAACCTCTCAAGAAGAAAGCCTAATTGAACAGGATGTAAAAACGCTGCACAGCCTTGGCTATGCTCAAGAACTGCTCAGACGTATGAGCGGCTTCTCCAACTTTGCCGTTTCGTTTTCCATCATCTGTATCCTGTCCGGCGGCATCAACTCGTTTCATTTAGGCTTTAGTAGCGTTGGCGGGGCGGCGATTGGTCTGGGATGGATCTTCAGTTGCCTGCTTTCACTGCTGGTGGCCTTGGCAATGGCGCAGGTAGCTTCCGCATTCCCCACAGCTGGGGGACTGTATCACTGGGCTGCCATTTTGGGCGGCAAAGGATGGGGATGGCTAACTGCCTGGTTTAATTTGGTCGGGTTGATCACGGTTCTATCTGCCATCAACGTGGGAACGTACCTGTTTTTGGCTAATTCCTTGGGACCCCTGATTGGGTTCAACCCCGGCGCTCTCAATCCGGCGATGAGCTTTATTTGCCAGTTTATTGGCGTTTCGATCATCACGTTTTCTCATGCCTCCTGCAATCATCTAGGAATTCGGTTGACCACAAAGCTGACAGATTTCAGTGGCTATTTGATCTTTGCCGTCTCAACGCTATTGACGCTCGTTCTACTCTTCTTCTCATTCGGACACGGCATCGATCTCTCGCGGCTTGTCACCTTCACAAATTACAGCTGTGATGCGGGCGGCGGCGTTTGGCCTCAAACCGGCAACCTGTTCCTCCTCTTCCTACTGGGGTTGATGCTGCCAGCCTATACGATTACGGGCTTTGATGCGTCTGCCCACACCTCTGAAGAAACCATTGCAGCTGCACGGCAGGTTCCCAAAGGAATTGTCAACTCAGTGTTTTGGTCAGGGGTGTTTGGTTGGGCAATGCTGGCGGCGGTCGTGCTGGCAATGCCTAATATGAACGATGCTGCGGCTCAGGGAACAAATGCCTTCTTCTGGACAATGGACAACGTTTTACCTGATCCAGTCAAGATTGCGTTGTATATCGGCATTGGACTCTCCCAATATCTGTGTGGTTTGGCAACCGTGACTTCGGCTTCACGGATGGCTTTTGCCTTTGCACGAGATGGTGGATTGCCCGCTTCCGGGAGTTTGCGGAGCGTGAGCCGCAAGTACCGCACTCCGGTCGTTGCTATCTGGGCGGTCTCGATTCTGGCTGTGGCATTCACCGTCTACACGCCCGTATACTCCACCATCACCGCCGTCTGCGTGATATTTTTGTACATCTCCTACGTAATTCCATCTGCACTTGGCTTATTTGCCTACAATCGTACTTGGACCAGGATGGGACCCTGGACGCTGGGCAAATGGTATCGACCTGTGGCAGCACTATGTGTGCTGGTCTGCGCCCTGCTAATTTTTATCGGGATTCAACCACCCAATGAAAAGGCACTGGGCGTTACACTGGGAGCGTTGGTCGCAACGGCTGTGGTGTGGTTCGGGTACGAGCAACGCCGATTTCAAGGTCCGCCTCAAGGTGTGATGATTCAACAGCGACAGACAAAAATTGAGGAAGCAGAAAAAGAGATCGGTGAAATTCATTGACCCTATTCAGTTAAATGCAGTATGGGACGAGTAGACGGTAAAGCCTGTGTAGTAACAGGTGCAGGTTCGGGTATAGGGAAGGCGATCGCCGAGCGTCTTGCTGAAGAAGGCGGCAAGGTTCTCTGCGTGGATGTAAACGGTGCCACTGTCAGTGCAACCGCAAAGAGCATTCAGCAAGCGGGCGGTATTGCCGACGCAGTCACAGTTGATGTTAGCGATCGCCACCAAGTCGATGCGTTCGTAACGCGGTGCGTGGAGCTTTACGGGCGGATTGATGTGCTGGTGAACAATGCCGGGGTGAATATCCCCGGTGTGTTTCACGAAGTATCCGATGCGGTGATCGACAAGACGCTCAACGTGAATGTTAAAGGTCCGATGTATGCGAGTCGGGCAGCGATTCCACATATGCTGCGGCAGGGCGGCGGCTCGATCGTCAACATCTCCAGCGTTAACGGGTTGGTGTCCGAACCGTTCCTGGCGGTGTACTCCGCGTCGAAGGGCGCGGTGGTGATGCTGACGCGGGGAATTGCCCTCGATTACGCCAAGCGGGGCATTCGCTGCAATGCCATCTGTCCGGGCTGGGTGGATACGCCCATCAACTACGCCCATGCGGAGATGCTCGGCGGGCTGGAGAAGGTTTACAGCACGATTGACTCGTTCCAGCCGATCGGTCGTCCCGGTGAACCCCGTGAGATTGCTCACCTCGCCCTCTTCCTTGCCTCCGATGAGGCATCATTTATTACAGGCTCTATCATCGCTGCCGATGGTGGCATGACTGCCCAGTAAGGGATAGTACTTATGGAATTATTACTGATTGGAGGCGATCGCTTAAGCGCTGACTCTGGCGAAACTACAACGCTGATCGATCCAGCAACGAGTGAAGCTTGGATTGAAGTGGCAGTGGCTGGGGTTGAGGATGTAGATCGAGCGGTTCGTGTGGCGGACAAAGCGCGGGCGGCGTGGCGCAAAATCAACAGTCGCGATCGCACCCGCATTCTCCTAACCTTAGCAGCATTAATTCGAGAGCAATCCGAGTCACTGGCGCAACTGGAAAGCCGCAACGTCGGCAAACCAATTCGGGATGCCAGAGATGAAGTGCAGCTTGCTGCCGACTGCTTCGAGTACTACGCCGGAGCTATCAACAAAGTTGGCGGGCAGACGATTCCCGTTGCTGCCAGTGGCACCAGCCTCACCTTCCGAGAGCCAATCGGCGTTTGCGGACTGATTGTCCCTTGGAACTTTCCGATCGCCATCACCGCTTGGAAAGTGGCACCTGCTTTGGCAATGGGCAATACAATCGTGCTCAAGCCTGCCTCCCAAACTCCTTTAACTGCCTTACGTTTGGGCGAACTGGCACTTTCTGCAGGTGTTCCGGCAGGTGTTTTCAATGTCGTTCCTGGCAATGGAAGTGTTGCAGGTAATGCCCTGGTGCGCCATCCTTTGGTGCGGAAAGTGTCTTTTACTGGCTCTACAGAAGTTGGCAGGGAAGTCATGCGGCTTGCTGCCGAGGACATTAAGCGCGTCACCCTGGAACTGGGTGGCAAATCTGCTAACTTGATATTTGCCGATGCCGACTTGGATGTTGCCGTGCCCAAGTCGATGTGGAGTGTACTGGGAAATGCCGGACAGGACTGCTGCGCTCGCTCGCGCATCCTCGTCGAACGTTCCATATACGACACCTTCCTCACTCGTTTGATAGAGGAGTTCAAAGCGCTCAAACTTGGCAATTCCCTAGATGAGCAAACGCAGATTGGTCCCCTGGTTTCGCTCAGCCATCGCGATCGCGTCCAAAGCTACATCGACATCGGCAAGCAGGAAGGCGCAACTCTCGTCTGTGGTGGTGATGTTCCGACCGCTGAACCTCTATCTCAGGGTGCCTATTTACAACCCGCGATCTTTGCCAATGTTCATTCACAGATGCGGATTGCTCAGTCAGAGATTTTCGGTCCCGTGGTGTGCGTGATTCCGTTCGACACCGAAGCAGAAGCGGTGGCGATCGCTAACAACAGCCTCTACGGACTATCCGGTTCCATTTGGACACGGGATATTGGTCGAGCGCTACGAGTGGCGCGGGCGATTGAAACTGGAGTTATCTCGATCAATACGAGTCAAAGCGTCCACCTAGAAGCTCCTTTTGGTGGTGTAAAATGCAGCGGACTGGGACGCGAACTCGGACTCGCCGTTCTCGATCACTACAGCGAACTCAAAAGCGTGTTCATCGCGGAGTAGAGGGGAAACGGTATAAAACTAAACCAATTATAGGACACCTTTATGCGTCTATCTGACAAAGTTGCCCTCATTACCGGAGCAGGCAGCGGCATCGGACGGGAATCGGCTCTACTGTTTGCCAAAGAGGGTGCAAAAGTGATTGTCTGCGACATCAACGAAGCGGTAGGCAAAGAAACTGTGGGGATGATTGAAGCGGCAGGGGGTGGGGCAACCTTTGTTCAAGCCGATGTCTCAAAAGCAGCAGATGTGCAGGCAATGATTAAGGCAGCGGAGGCAACCTACGGACGACTGAACGTTTTGTTTAACAATGCCGGAATTTTTCACCCACAGGATGGCTCGGTGCTGGATACGGAGGAGGAAGTCTGGGACTTGACAATGAACGTCAACCTCAAGGGAGTATTCCTAGGCTGTAAGTACGGCATTCCAGCGCTGCTAAGGGCGTGTGGTGGTTCGATTATTAACACCGCGTCCTTTGTCGCCGTAATGGGAGCAGCAACGCCGCAGGTTGCCTACACTGCTAGTAAAGGGGGGGTTCTGTCGCTCACCCGCGAGCTTGCGGTCGAGTTTGCCCGTCAGAATATTCGGGTAAATGCCCTGTGTCCCGGTCCGGTGGAGACGCCGCTCCTTGCTGAACTGCTGGCGGATCCTGCCCGTCGCCAACGCCGCCTTGTTCATATCCCACCCGGACGCTTTGCGAAAGCCCAGGAAATTGCAAATGCGGCGTTATTCCTAGCAAGCGAGGAGTCGTCATTTGTCAATGGGTCTACATTCCTAGTTGATGGCGGCATCACGGCAGCGTATGTCACCCCAGAGTAAGGCATCACTCCAAGCCAAAGCGCGACAAAAAACCCGGTTGATCTTTAAAAATACGGTACATCTTTATTGTTGACTAGGCGAACTTGAAGGTACAGGCTCCGGTGTAGCTGGTGGCTGGGTTTGTTGACTCTTCACCTGTAACGCATCTTGGGCAGATAACCCCTCGCTGGAGCTACCAAAGTACCACAAAGCAGCTGCCGCTTCCGCACGAGTAACTGGTTTCTTGGGCTGAAACAGTGTCGTATAGCCAAACACCCGGCGAATATTCGAGCGATCGCTATTCTGGAAATCTGCCAACACTGCCCGTAACGCTTTGGGGTCAATCCGAGCCACATCTTGGAAGCCCCAAGTTTGCTTTACAGCATCAACTGTTGCATTTGGCAGAGCCTGACGGGTATCTATAGGCACTTTCCAGAGAATCATCTGCTCCCGCGTCAGCGGCGCATCCGGACGAAACAAAACTGCTGTAGAATCTCCAGAAAGGGGACTGGGAATTAAGCCTGCCTCAGCTAATCCTTGAATTATTGGGAAATCGGGGTGTGGAGGCGGCACATCCTGGAAAGCTGGTTGAGGAGTTTCAGATACCAAGCGGATTTGTTGAGCCGGACTGTTGGCATGAATTTTATTATTGGCAGCAACAAGCCAACGAGCGTACTCACTGCGGCTGATAGTTTTACTGGGTTCAAACTGGGTTGTCGTGTCGGGTTGGTTGCTTTTGGAAACAGGTGGTTCCAGCGGCAAGACACCTAATGCTGCTAAGTCTTCAATGTGTTGACGCAATTCTTGCGGTGCTTTGTTGATGTCTGTGAAGACCTGTGATCCATTTATTGCTGTCGGTATATTGGTATCAGGCGTTTCGCTTGGCTGGGTTTGCTGTTCTGGCAGCACCGGACCTATAAAGTCTGGAGCACTTGCTTGCGGTGGAATTGCCTCTGGAGGGGTGGTTTGCCCAGGTGCTTCAGTGGTATTACGGTTGTATTTAATGACGAATTCGGTTACTACCTCTGGATTTTGCCCAGCAGGGGTTTGACTAGGTGAAGGTATGGCGCTAGGGGTACTGGTTGCTGATTGCGGCTGAATCGAAACTGTCACCTGCAAATCATTCCGACGAGCTTCAATGGTGCCTCCCTCTTCATCGGTTGGCTTGCTCAAAATCTCCCAGTTGTTTGCCTGAAACTCGTTTTGGTAAAAGCTTGCAACTGAATTACTGAGGTCAGAAGTGATCCAACGAGTCAACTGAGCAGAGCCAGCGATCGCCTTATTGCCAGATTCAGCAGTGGCTGGAGGAGTTGGTTGCGTAACTTCCTTAAGCTGGGCATTAGGATAGCGGGGAATTTCCCGTGGGAAATCAGGTGGCAACGTCAGCCTAGCCTCGTTTGGCGGGTTGGGGTTCTTAACCAAGTCAACCGCATTCAGCCTAGGGTCAGCAGCCAAGATTTTCTCAAGGGAGGTGCCCGTTGGACTACTGGCACAGGCAGTCAACGAGGTCAGTAAAACAGCTACACTAACAAAGTTGGCAGCGCGTCTAGAGGGCAGCACAGCGATTTAGAGAGATAGTATCAATACTTAAGTTAACGCAGATTCACCAGGGGCGTGTCCCCTCGCGCCGCGTAGCCAGTCAATGTAAGTGCTCTTAAGCGTCACTTGTTTGTACTCAGTCTAGGCACGTACTGAACGCTGACTAAGCATTTTGTCGCAGCACGTTGATAATTTGCTCATTAGCCTTCGGAAAAGTAAACTGGTCAATCTCATCCAACGTAACCCAGCGGATTTCATCGCATTCGAGCGGTTGGGGAATGCCTGTGAGATGGCGGCAGTGATGCACGGTGAGGGTAACACGCAAGTGACTATAGGTGTAATCAATGGTAATTAGATGCTCACCTACTTCAATTCCTATTCCGATCTCCTCCCAGATTTCCCGTTTAATACAGTCCTCGATGGTTTCTCCAGGCTCGATTTTGCCACCGGGAAATTCCCATAGCCCGCCTAGTATACCTTCCGGGCGACGGCGGTCTATTAAAATTTGTCTTTGGTCGTTCCAAATTACGGCAACACCAATAAACTTGTGAGGCACGAGAGAAGCAGTTTCACGCATGGGCAAATAACAAAAGCTTGGCCGACTATTTCACCGTCTGCCAAGCTTTTGTGTTGCGGCGAATTCTAAGTACTTTAACTAAATCCGTGCTCTTAATTTAGAGAGAGCACCTACTCGCTCTCCGAGACGTCTACTTCAGACATTTGCAAAGACTTCTCAAAGACCATTCGTTGTTCAGCGTTACGCAAGAAATAACCACTAATCATAGCTGAGGCCAGAAGCCGACCAAGATTTTCCCGGTTTGTGGTAACAGTTACACCAAAATGTTCTGAAGGTAGGTTTCCCAACAATCCGACAATATTGTTTTCCATCACCTGAAAAACTTCCGTAGAAGTAGGCTTGGATAGCTGTGTAACTGCCTCTGGACTTAGGGATTGGACATACTGCCATAGCAAGTTGGCAGTTTTTGACTCGCCATCAAACCCAAATTCTGAGACTTGATTGGATGCGTTGCTCACCTTATACCTCCGTTTAAGCTGTAGCTTTCAGTTTTTATTTCCAGGGAAGCTACCTGTGATACGTACAATTCACTTGGCTGTTGCCTTATGCAAACTAATGTAACAGGCTATTTCTGACATTGAAGTCAGTGAAACCGAACTTAAAACAGCGGATTTTATCACCTTTTGTCTTAGCTAGCCAAGTACTCATCCATATCAGCTTTGCGCTTGCGGAGTTTGGTTAAGGCTTCGCGCTCGATCTGCCGCACCCGTTCACGACTGATGTTAAGGCGATCGCCTATTTTTGCCAGAGTAAGCGCTTGCCCATCCGCCAGACCAAAGCGCAAAGCCAATACCTCCCGTTGCTGGGGCGTCAGATCTGCCATCAGGCGATCTAAGTCCATAGACAGGGAAGACTGCATAACAAAATCTTCAGGCGTTGCACCAGTGTCCTCCAACAGCTCTCCTAGTTCGGTATCCTGGTTATCTCCCACGCGCAAATCTAAAGACAGCGGCAAGCGTGCCCGCTCCAGGTATTCTCGTACCTGCTTGGGGGTCAATTCCAGTTCCGTCGCTAACTCTGACGCTGTGGGGGCGCGTCCCAGTTGTTGGGATAACTGCCGCTGTGCCTTTTTAATTTTGTTCAGCTTCTCGGTGATGTGGATAGGCAACCGGATTGTGCGACCTTTCTCGGCGATCGCGCGAGTAATTGCTTGACGAATCCACCAGTAGGCGTAAGTCGAGAACCGATAGCCCTTAGTCGGGTCAAACTTTTCTACACCGCGCTGCATACCAATAGTGCCTTCCTGGATCAAGTCCAGCAGGTCTACATTGCGCTTGATGTACTTTTTAGCAACGGAAACTACCAGGCGCAAGTTTGCTTCCACCATCTTGCGCTTGGCGGTTTCACCAGCAATGATCGCTTTTGTCAACTCGGCGCTGTCCGATAGCCCTGTAGCCTTTATCCACTCATCTTGTGTAGGTTCACGACCTAATTGCGCGGCAAGAGACTCTTTCAGCCCCTGCAAGGCTGTTGAGCGCTGCACCTGTTTGCCATACAAAATTTCCTGCTCATGGGTTAGCAGTGGTACACGGCCAATCTCACGCAGGTAAGTACGCACAAGGTCAGTGGCGGTCTGAGCAGTCTTCATAGCCCTTCTTTTTAGATTGATAGTGATGGGGTTGACGAAACTAAAGCGAGCAACGTACGTCTATCCTGATTGCGACGCTGTCATATGGAAACTATTTTTTGCCTAAGTCAGACCAATAGTAACTATGATGAACTTGGTTCTTCAAGCTGGATAAGAACAGGTATAAATTAGAGCAAAGAACTTGAGCGAGGGGCGATAACTATGATATTAGGCAGCAAGTCCAACCTTTTGTATTGTCATTAAGGTACTGAATCTCTGTTAGATATTATTTACTATTGTAACATTTATGAATATACCTTGCTACCTCCTCCACTTTCATCCTAGAGGTGCTCAAGATCACAACAAGTGTTACTCTTGAATACATCGTATCCAGCCACAGAGTTCGACAAATGCCTTAGGGAAGACAAAAGGCTCAAATTTTTTAATTTTTTGCAGCCTTGAGCGATTTTCTCCTTTTACCTTAAATCTCCTCATTTTTTGAGGTTGGTTGAAAAGCTTTTCGCAGATTACTGTCTGTGTATTGAGTCGTGCAAGTAGCAACATTCATTCGTTGAATCCTACGCAACTAGCTGGTTGTAAGCAAGTAGAAATATTTAGCTGATTAATACATAGCCAAGGTAACACCCGCTCGTATAAATACTCTTATACCTCATCCGCAGTAGTCCCGCCTCCGTAAAAATACGCAGATAGCTACAATTGCTTTACTGTTCACAAACATGTTGCCTTTGTAGTTTACCCTCCTCAAAGCACGCGTTGCGGTTCACCTCTTACCTTGAATAATGCAATCTCGGATCGCTTTCACAAAGAAGGGGCGATAGCTTCGCACTTCGCCCCTTTCCTGTAAATGCTGTTACGGAAAACTTACTGTCAAGGCTCTATTACAACCCATCCTCAAAAATCGTTAGCTCCTGCGGCTGGTATCGCTTACTCACGACCGCAATTCCTTGGGCTCCTTCCTGCTCGAGGTCTTCAATATAGCCAGGGAAGGTAATTTCAGCATCCTTAGCACTTGCAAAAGGTCCAAAGTAGTAAGTACATTGGGGCTTATCTGTAACAATTTCGATCCACCAAGCCAATCCAACCTGCTCTAAGACAGACGTAAAAGACTCTTTAATCGTTTCTGACAAATTCATACTATTTCTCCACAATTACTTTGGCTAGACTATTTACACTTTATTAAAGGGATGATTAGATATCTGACTTTGACATGGGTAATTAGCTTTTGCCACAATTTAGAAATAGAAAAGGCTGCTGGAGCGGGATCTTCACGATAATCTTCATTCTTAGTTAACTGCCAAAATGTCAGATGTGAATTTGAGTCTGTGTGGAATTTAAATAAACATACCTTAAATGCATTTATGTATATCTAGATTAGGAGATTTTCTCTGTTTAGAGTAAGGTGGTGAGGTGGTGAAAGTCCGTATATAAGAATACAAGTTTCTGAGGAGTTTAGGTGTTTAATTGAGGCAAGAGCGATATAAGAAGGCTGACCATTATAGTATGAACGCAAATAACAGTTTTCTAGATAAGCATATAATCAACAGTAAGAAACGCTTACCATTGGCGTTACCAGATGCTGCCCTCTGATGATACGCGGATCTATGTAGGCGATCGCCTGATCGTTCTGGCAACGACCAATAGTCTCCAGCGGATTGAGCGGGGTAAAATGGCTCCTCGACGGAGCGCAAGTGCAGATTGAGAAAGCTCTAAATCGAGATGCTATTACTGAAAGTTTACAAGTTTGCCATTGAGCGCGACTAACTGAAAGAATGAGTCAAATTTGCGGCGAATTGTATTGCTTGTAACAGTAGTTTAATTTGCGCTCAGACACTTGGTTAAGTCGTAAAACTAACTAGCCTCCTGATGAGTCACGTAAAGTTTGCTTTCACTGCCTTGATCATGCTAGTTTCTCTTTGTGCTAGCAATTCAATTATGTATCCGGGCGAGAAAATTGTTTGGAGTTGTGGCGCTTTGAGTGCGAACCGTTCCTATCAGGTCGTTCAGCTTAACAGAGCTGCCGCCTACTTTGACCTAATTATTTACGATGGACCTGTCTTTGATGATGAGAAATACGTAGAAACAGTTCAGATTACTGTAGATAACGTTAGTCATCAAAAGTTAACTGGCAGTGGACAGACATCTGCTGGTACGACTGTTAGAGTCAAAGCCTTTGGTGGAACCGTTGAATTTAATGTAGATGATGACGAATTTGGTTCCGCTTCTGGTCGATGTAACCGTAACGTGGAACTTAATTAGTTGATGGGGGAACGCGCAAGTTAACTATTTTGCTAGCGATCGCGACTAATTACAGGAAAGAGTAAAATTTAGGTCAAGTGTAATGCTTGTAACAGTATTTCAAATTCACGCTTCAATAATATAGCTCTAAGAAGCGCAGATTTGCGGAATTCTCGCTAGTTGTGGTTGACCTTCAACCAAATTATCGGATTTTTCTGTTGCGGAGAGTCTCTAAAGCTTCCAACCCCTAGGCAAGTTTCTGCAGGTCTACGGGGATTGCATACACAGATGACGGTCAGGTTGGCATACCTCAGGGTTCTACCTGTGGGTGTGAGCCTCGCTTTGGTCATGGATGCAACTCCGCCGAATTTTCCTATTTTATCTGAGGTGATCAGTGCTCAAAGTTGTGAAGCAAACTACCACTAGGTTGGCAACCCAGGCAGTGCTGCTGGTGGTCTTACCTGTAGCAGCGCAGGCAGCGACCTTCAATCTGGAGGAGTCAACAGTCGCTGACATCAATGCCGCATTTGACGCTGGAGCGTTGACATCCGAGAAATTGACGCAACTGTACATGAATCGCATTGATGCCTATGACAACACTGGTCCCAACATCAACTCCACGATCACTGTCAACCCCAATGCACTACAGACAGCCGCAGCCCTAGACCAGGAGCGTCAGTTAACAGGTCCCAGAAGTCCTCTGCATGGGATTCCGGTAATCGTCAAGGACAACTACGATACTTTCGACCTGCCGACGACGGCAGGAGCGCAGGCACTTAAAGGGTTTACTCCCACTTCAGACGCCTTCCAGGTGCAGAAACTGCGTGAAGCCGGAGCGATTGTTCTGGGCAAAGCTAACCTGTCCGAGTTTGCCTTTTCGTTCTCGACAGAGAGCTCTCTGGGTGGAGTAACGCTTAATCCTTACGCTACTAATAGAACTCCCGGAGGCTCAAGTGGCGGCACAGGAGCCGCGATCGCCGCCAACTTTGGTGTAGTTGGCATGGGAACGGACACTGGTGGTTCGATTCGGATTCCATCATCATACAACAGTCTTGTTGGTATCAGACCGACCATAGGTCTCTCAAGTCGAGATGGAATCGTTCCGTTGGCCCTTTCTCAAGACGTTGGAGGACCCATGACGCGTACAGTCGCGGACGCCGCTGTGGTTTTAGATGCTACGGTAGGATCTGACCCAGATGATCCTATTACGGCAGCGAGCAGCGGAAAAATCCCAGAAAGCTACACAGACTCTCTTAATCCTGACGGTCTCCAGGGAGCCCGCATAGGCGTTGTGCGGGATTTATTCGGCGTCGATTCCAATCCAGAAGCTGCAAAGGTGAACGCCGTTATCAACGCTGCCCTTGAAGACATGGCGAATCAGGGAGCTGAAATTGTTGATTCTGTTACTATTCCCAACTTAGACAAAATCCTTTCTTATCCAAGTCTCAGCTCATTTGAGTTCAAATTTAACCTCAACGACTATCTGGCTGAACGACCGAATGCGCCAGTGAGAACATTAGAAGACATCATTGCAAGTGGTGGCTTTCTCCCCTCGAACGAGGCCACATTGAGACTTAGAAACAGTCGAGAACCTTTAGAAAACAACCCAGAGTACCAGGATATTATTCAGAATCGGCCTGACTTAACGCAACAAGCAATCCTCACTGCACTGGAGGAAAATAACCTGGATGCTCTGATATTTCCTACTTCCACTCAGCCGCCAGCGTTGCTTGGACAAGACATAATTACAGGCTCGGCTACTCGTTTGAGCCCATTTTCCGGTTTTCCGGAGATTACAGTTCCGGCTGGATTTACACCAGAGGGACTCCCGGTTGGCATTGAATTCTTAGGAAGAGCCTTTAGTGAGCCGACGCTGCTCGAATTGGCTTACTCATATGAGCAAGCAACGTTAAACCGCCTTCCCCCCACAATCACACCTCCACTTCCAGGGGAGACGTTCGAGTATGAGCCAGTGCCTGAACCAAGTACAACAATTGGTCTGACTCTGTTTGGTCTAAGTGCTCTGGGCTTAAAACTCAAGCAGCGGCGCAAAATTCAGAAGCGTAGTCGCACAACACAACGCATCCACAAGAGCCAAAATTTACCAGGAGAGTTAGCAATAACAGCAGGGTTGGATACTTCAAGTATGTAACTTTTGGTGTCTGCTCCCTCAATATGTGCTGGTATAGCGTCGCCAGATTTTTCTCAAATTAACAAATAGGGAGTGTACGCAGTGATTAGAACACTGAAGCAAAAGACTGCTGTGTTAGCAACCCAAGCAATAATGTTTGGGCTCTTACCTGTAGCAGCGCAGGCAGCGACGTTCAATCTGGAGTCGGCAACAGTCGCTGATATCAATGCCGCGTTTGACGCTGGAGCATTAACATCCGAGCGATTGACGCAACTGTACTTGAATCGCATCGATACCTATGACAACACTGGTCCCAACATCAACTCCATCCGCACCCTCAACCCCGACGCACTCCAGACAGCCGCAGCACTGGATCAGGAGCGTCAATTAACAGGCCCCAGAAGCCCTTTGCATGGCGTCCCAGTGCTTCTGAAAGACAACATAGACACTTTTGACCTGCCCACAACGGCTGGTTCGCTTGCACTTGAGGGCTCAACTCCACCAGACGATGGCTTTATAACTAAACAACTTCGCGATGCCGGAGCGGTTGTTTTGGGGAAGGCAAACTTGACCGAGTATGCTAATTTCTTGGGGGACGCAATGCCAGCCGGGTATAGCTCTCTGGGTGGCTATGTTTTCAATCCCTACAACCCCGGTCCACTACCTGGCGGGGATGGAAGAGCTGCTCTGTCCCCTGGTGGCTCCAGCGCTGGTTCAGCGGCAGCTGTTGCGGCGAACTTGACTACAGTGTCCATTGGCACTGAAACATCGGGCTCCATACTTAGCCCTGGCAACCAAAACTCGGTTGTGGGAATTAAACCTACTGTGGGTCTGGTCAGCCGTGATGGAATTATTCCGATTGCTGCTAGTCAAGATACAGCTGGCCCATTTGGTCGCACTGTGGCGGATGCTGCAACCTTACTAGGGGAAATTGCAGGCGCAGACCCAAGCGACCCTGCTACGAGTACTAGTCAGGGCAAATCCTCCACCAACTACACGCAATTTCTTAATCCAGATGGCCTGCAAGGTAAGAGAATAGGCGTTCCTAAGGACTATTACTGGGACACTCTAACGGATGAGCAAAGGGTGCTTATGGAGGAGGCCATTGCTGTGATGGAAAGTCGTGGAGCTGTGATCGTCAATGAAAACATACCCACGGCACGAGAACTTGCTGACTTTAATTCATCAGTACTCACTTACGAGTTCAAAAGGGACTTAAATGCTTACCTGAGCAGCCTAGGTCCTGATGCTCCCGTAAAGACACTCGCAGACGTGATTGCGTTTAACAACGCCAACCCTGAGGCAGCGCTAAAGTATGGTCAGGCGCGTGCGCTAGCAGCAGAGGCAACAACCGAGCAGGATGAGCAAAAGTACCTTGAGGACAGAGCGACAGATTTGCGTCTTGCTAAAGAAGAAGGTCTCGACTTTGTGATCGACGAATACGATCTTGATGCCATTCTCTTTCCCGCTACCAGGGGAGCTGCTATAGGGGCAAAGGCTGGATATCCCAGCATTATTGTTCCGGGCGGATACCTAGCAGATGGAACACCGTATGGCGTTACCCTCTTAGGTACGGCATACAGTGAACCGACCCTGATCAGCCTGGGTTACTCTTATGAACAGGCGTCACTGCTCCGCCTTCCCCCTGGAAGCACACCTCCACTTCCAGGAGAGATGTTCGAGTATGAACCAGTGCCTGAACCGGGTACAACCGTTGGAATAATGGTATTCGGTCTGAGTGCGATCGGTTTAAAACTCCGTTCTCGGCGCAAAATTCAGAGCAATTAGCGGTAACGATGCAACAGCCCAGCAACTCTAAGTGAAGCGAGCAATCGCACTGGTGCGTTTAATGGGAGTACCAGCACATGCACCTAGTGCGATCGCGCCGAGGCTTACTACGCTCTTACAAGGCAACCAAGCTCTGCGTAAGTTCGGATTTTGATACAAATGACACTTTTCATCAAACTTTTAGGTACTAAGGTGTGGCATTAAGCATCTATCAGCAAGGTGTCCCAACAGCTAACTTTGCCGAAAACCCTACCTGAAAATATAACCATTCAGATGACGAAATTTTCGAGACGGCAATTCGTGCTCACGGCAGGTGCAGCCACAGCTGGCAGCTTGCTGGTTCATGGCTGTAGCTCAGGCTCGAATACAGCTAGAACAGCTTCAAGCCCAGCACCAGCAGTCAATGTTAACTCTGCGGACGCGCCAGAAACTACCACCGCCGCGCTGGGATTCATTGCCCTCACAGACTGTGCTCCTCTAGTCATTGCCAAGGTAAAGGGCTATTTCGAGAAGTACGGTATGAAGGGGACAGGATATTCTTCTAGACGCTAGGGATTGCTGCCCTAATTGTGGCCTTCTTGTGTGTCTTCTTACTCAAGGAACCTAAAGGCTCACGTGAGGATGAACTACAGCTACAGGGGCAAACATCTCCCGCTATATAAGACGACCCATGTAGTGGTCTAACCAATTAATATGAACTACCCCGCCCTACTCCGTAGAGGGCGGGGTAACTGACGCCCCGCCCGTAGGTTGAGATTTTTGTCGCTTCGCTGC
>QQTW01001712.1_pt1 | contig 15595 bp, 17 predicted proteins | sample 1904831 | NCBI WGS metagenome assembly QQTW01 (sample SAMN09435610, study PRJNA476489) | Subsurface metagenome, whole genome shotgun sequencing project. | reverse complement strand
CGGTGTCGCGGTGAACTGCCGGGCAGCTACGGCGAGCGAGCGACCCGGGCGGTACACGTCAGATCAAGTCGGACCGCGTGCGCAACGATTGGCAGGTTGGACGGATGGGAGATCCTCTATCGGTTCCGATCAGCGATTGTCGTCGCGACCAAACCCCATCCACGCCAAGCCAGGCACCCATTCCCGACCGGCGGAACAGCAGGTCACAGAGACCCGACGGGAAACGCACCAGAAGGCCAGCGGTGCGTGAGTGCGACTGGCGCTGGAGGTGCTCCTGACGAACCTTTCCGAACAGCGCCCGACCGAAAACAAGCCAACCAGCAACACAGCTCCGCCAAGGCACGGCGAAGGCACGAGGGACGACGGTGTAGGCGGAGTGGTCCTGAGGCCGTCGCGACGTGTTGCGCGCGGGCGCGCAAATCAAGGAAGTGGGGCGCGAAGGCAACAAACGGGGTGTTTCGTGTAGAAGCTTGCTGTCGTGTCGGCTGCGCAATGGAGCTCTCGACCGGGGGGTACAATCGTTGCCCAGTGGCATTCGCTGGTACAAATTGTCAATTGAGACTGAATAGCAACGAGAGAGCACGAAGAGAGGAACGAGAAGCGAGCGAGGAAGGAAGAGAGGGAGAAAGAGGAAAAAAAGAGGGCAGGGCTGAAGAGAAGAGCTTTTGTGGACGTGGATCGGACGTGTGTTGTGTGTTTCTTTGGGGTGGGCGTGTCTGTTGCGAAGCAGACCACCGCCAAAAAGGCACCCAGCCAAGCAGGAAAAGGTACCGGTACGACCTACCGCAAGTCTTTCCCCTGTCACACTTGAACCAGGTGGACGCCGGCGCGATACCCAAACCGGGACCAGCGCGGATCCCAGTCGGAACCTGACCAGGGGCGAGAGAAGGAGGATGCAGTCGCGCCAAGACCGCCAGCTCTTAGCAATCCAGCGGCTCTCCCGGGACTGTCGTGGGTGGTGGTGGTGGTGATGATGGTGGAGTGGTGCTGGTGGTGGTCGTCACGCTTTGCCGACCAGAACCTGGTGCCGGTCAGGGGGGACGGCGGAACGGGGGGCGGACGGCGAACCTTCAAAAGGCTTCCCCTGGCGCTGGGTCCGGTCCTGGAGCTTGTTGAGCAACAGGGGAGAAAGCTGGAGCCAGCCAGAGAACCGTTGCCAACGGGCAACGAGCCGCCACGAGCGGGATGGAAAAGAAATCGGAGCGGACCGACGGGAGTCAAGCCTCCAATCCAAGCAAACGGGAGCGGCGCAGGCGTGGCGGGCGGGTTGGGGGGCGTGGGACATCCACGGAACGTCGTTCGACCAGAGGTGGATGGGGAGGTGAGGGTGAGAGAGAAGAACGAGAAGAGAAAGAAAATCGAAGGGAAATCGGACATCAGGGAGGGCCCTGATAGAGAGCGGAGGGAGGGTCGATAGATATAAATCTCCAATCGAGGACCGAAAGGGAAGGAGAAACCAAGGAAATATGTGGGCTTAGGGTTTCCAGAAATGGCCGTGATGATGATGATACAAATATAGCTGGACGAAGCGAGAGAGGGTGCATCGAACAGCTGAGTGACCAGGAAGAGAGGTGGAGAGCTGGGAGAACCAGTTGCAGCAGCAGCAGCAGCAGCAAGCAAGCAGCAGAAACAAGCAGCAACGGTCGGAGCACAAGCACCCGGTGTGCGAGTACAAGCACGAGCAGATGCACGACGCAGTGGCAGTGTATCGCCCCGCAAAAAAAAGCCGCGGATCAACGCCTGTCTGAGAAGAGCAGACGACCGTACGACAGAGAAAGAGAACAGAGATGCGAAGCAGTTGCAACGGAACTAAATGCCAGTGAAACCTCTCCGTCATCGACACCGACACCGACACACCACACCAGCCTGAATGACGTTGACGGACAGCAAAGGAGAGCCGGGCAGAGAAGGAGTGGAGGAGGTCGGGGACGGTGTGAGACCGAGACAACAAACGGATGCGAAATACAGTCCCCCTGGTGTGCCAAGCAAAACAAGTCACATCAAACACAGGCGATGGTAAACTAGCAGATGAAGCACGAGACCAGCAAGCCAGCGATCGTCACTGTCCAATAAATGCAATGCCTCATGCGAGCCATTGCATCGTCAAGAATGAATCTCGTAAGATATAGAACACCGGACGACGATCGTCGTCCGAACAAATCCTTCTCTCGAGGAGGGTGTCTGTAGGCCTGGAAGAGATCCAGATGCTCCGATCTCGGCGGTCCGTGATCCATAGATGCGTTGCTGGATGCATTCAATCTGCCCACGGAAGGCCGTAACAAGAGATCCTTGGGATATCAGTCTTAGAGTGACGAACAGCCCAGGATGATCCGGCCAGCCTGAGTAAGCAAAGAATCATTGGAAAGCAAATTTGCTTTCCAATGATTGCCAAATAACGGCCATATTTGGGGGGAGGCCGCCAGACCCGGAAAATTGGACGTCCCGGAATATCAATCTGAGCGCAATCCGATCAGATGACGTCATCCTCAGCGGCCAGCCGGGGGAAAAAAAGAGAACCGACGGAAATGAAAGAAATGGAAAAGCCCACACAAACAGCAGGCGCTGTTTGGATTTCTCCGGAGACAAGGATAGTGAGGCCTTGTTTGTTTTTCTAAATGATCCTTGCCCGTCCATGGATGTGATGCTGGCTGGGGTGGTGCAGGGCTGGTTGCAGGCCAACTCGGCCCAACAAGCGAGCAAAAGAAGAGGAGCCAAAGAGAAGAAGAGAGAGACACCGGACGACGGGCCGCGCGTGCAGAGTGCAGCGCGCCGGTCCAGGGCGAAGAGAGCCGGAGCCGGGCGTCCGACGATGTTTCCCATCGGGGAAGACGGAAAGGGAAGAATGAGAGACTGAGAGAAGAGAAGTGAAAAAGGGAAAGAAACGAAAGGGAAGAGAGATACAGGCACCGGCAGCTGGGCGAAGCGGAAGGATGGAAAGTTTGGGAGGAAGCGTGGCCGAGGAAAATTGGACTCAAGGCGACTTTTTCCACCCAGCGCCCTGGCTCGTCGAACGTCCCGCCCTCGCGCTTCGCTCGCCCGGGACCAGCGCCGTTGAGAAGGATGGGAAAAAGGGTGTGAATGGGCGCAAAGGGCTGAGGATGAAAAGCAAGCCCCGCGGAAGTGTAAAAGGCGAGCGAGAGCGAGGTGTGGAACGACAAGAGACGGCCAGGAGACGGTGGGATACGGTCCGGTGGAACCACCAGACGAACTCCATGTGTCCGACGATCGAGCAATGGATGCGGACAAATACTGAAAAATTTGTGAGAAATTAGTGGAGAGTGGAGCTGAGAGGTCGTATCAGCAAGGAACAATGTGAGGTGAAAGGGTATGGGATGAGACTGTAGCTACAGAGAGAGAAGCAACAGAAAATGAAATGGGTTTGTCAGAAAGTGAGACAGGTGGACGTGCGATGTCACCGAACCGAGCTGAGCTGAGCACGAGTAAGCAAAGCAGAGCCAAGTCGAGTGAAGCAACGTCCTTGTGCAACTCCATTTGACCGAAGCTGACCTCACGCCGATCTCGAGGCGCGTTGAAATGCGAAATGGAAATCGCGAATCATTGAGCCTCAATATATCGTCGGGGGCAACTGCGGCAAGGAAGCTGGGAAGGTAGTCACCTGGTAGCCACAAGTATTCCAAAGTCACCCGTAGGCCGTTGTCCGAACCAAGGGGTGAAGGACGAGCCGAGGGATACCGAAGTTGTTGCGAGACGTGGTGCTCAGCTCGCGTGCAACCTCGTCTCCGGTGATCCGCTGCTCGCCGCGGACCGTGCGGGTCATGTCTTCGTAGTACCGTACCGTAGGCGGCGGTGCTCGTACGAGTGGGTGGATGGTGATGAGGGCATGCTCGCAGAGACACTCGTCCGACCGCACTCCCACGGACGACCGGGACTGCAATAGAACCACTGGCTAGTGATTGCGCCAGCGAAGGCAAGGGCGAGGCCGTTGACGGATGGGGCGTGCATGGTGTACTATTGCTCTCCGCGTCCGGTCTTCTGTATCCTTGTAAGGCCCGACCATGGCGGTGACCACACGTCGACTCGATCCAACAGGCCGACCCCAGCTGAGGCTCGGTGACCCCCATGAACGATCGGCTGGTGGGCTCACAGGAAGTATGGCACCATCGATCCGTGGCGGCGAGGTCCAGTGGCACGACGTCGGACTGACTCGCATGCACTGGGGGCAGCGCCTAGGCGAGAAACATTGGTGATCGATGGGGCCGGCGCGTTTCTATCCCATAACCCCCCCATGCAGCGGACACCAGGAACGCAACCACGGTGAGGGGGCACGCTACTGTATTCCAATGCGAGACCAAGCCGGATGGACTTCCATGAATTGGCCTCCATTCGAGTCCGGGGAAGAGCTCCAGAAACCGCATCTGAGGTGCTTCCAGGGTGCGTTGGGCGCCAGCTTCCTGCAGGTGATGGTTGGGGAGACCCATGAACGCCAGGTGCGGACCGGCATGTCGACGTCGAGATTTCGCATGTTGACAACGCAAGCGATCGAGGCATCCTGACGTTCGTACAGGCGGACCTTGGCTCTTGCCTCGAACGTGGCCTGGCGCTCGTCGTTTCCCCAGACTTCTTCCCCGGTCGTTCTCCCTGAAGACATGCGCCCAATCGGTATGCTTCCCACAGCGGGTATGTACGGGGTGCGTCGTGAATGCAATGCTCCTGGGAATAGCTGCACCGATAGATTCTCGACGCGCAAGGGTGTGGTCGTGGCCCTCCTCAGGACCATACGGTACAAGTTGCATTCATCCGGGATGCAGAAACCGTGCCGCGGTGCTGAAGCATGCATCCATCGCGGTCGATCTGGTCTAATGCGCTCATTGATGGATCGCCGTTGCTGGGCGCCGGAGGACCAGATGGATATCGAACGTTGAGACGTTGAGTCGAGCTTTTGGGGGCCAGAAATCACGCACCAAGCTTCTCCTAGTTCAGATCCAGTAACGGCTCCAGGCCGTTCGTCGTTCCTCGTCGCCTTCAAACTGAAGGCCGCAGACGGCTCGGTCAACTTTCCGTTCAGACCTCTAGCGCGAAGATATTCAGCCGCCCTGACATGTGAAAGCTCACGCACCTTGAAATCGAGTTTGGTGACATCTTGAAACCCTTCATCGAGCTTGGGAGGCCGGAACCTCGAGGCAAAGCTCCTGAACGCGACGCTGGGGAGCATCTCTCGGTCCTCAGGGTTCATCTGCAGGTGACGGTGTCAACGTGCGTGCCCATCAAGTAGGCAATGTCATCCTCGCCCTCTCGGTGGTCGGCATGCCCCCCATGACAACACGGATGACGGAGAGATAACGATGAAGATGATGACAACGGTCCTCACCTTCCCCCCGTAGAGCGCACGAACAGCGCTATTGTGTCGGCACAGGTCGGTCGACGCCGTAAACCACACGCATCGAATGGGAATCTTGTACTTGCGGGCCAGATCAACCCACTTGGCACGGATTTCGGGCTCGGCGTTGGTGTTATCTGGACCCTCGAGCGTCAGCGGTGGTGGAGAGCGGGCCCTGACCGGGAATCGACGTACCGACGGCCACGGACCTGCCCTTGCAAAGGTGCTCGGAGGCCAACTGAATGCATCGATCTCGCTGATGACAACGACTTTGCTCAGCACAATGATCGGCATACGAGGAAGCATGATCAAACTGACGGTTTTGAGGATGTCTTGATTGACGCGCTCGTAACCCAATGGCTGCAGATGATTCCAGTAAAAGGTCGATTTTCCTGCTCCAGGGCTCCCGCAGAACAGGACCAGATCCAGTGGGTTTCTTTTCGAGAAAATCTCTGCTCCTGCCATGCATCAAAATCTCGTCCAAGACGGTCAACTGGAATGGCTGCTGAATGAAGCCCGGACTCACCTGCCCCAGTAGTCTTTGTTACTGCGGAGCCGAGATACATCGCTGGATCGAACGATTGCTGGAAGGGCCGACTGGGGCCGTCGTGAAAGAACTCCTCTGGGGTGTGAAATTGAATACCGATGTTGGCAGCATAGTTTCTTCACTCGTTAGCCAACGGGCTCCTCGCCGAAACGGACTCCTTTGACCAACCGATCGGAGCAGGCGTGGTCATTTCGTGTTCCCTTGTTCCCTGACCGGCCGCCAGCGTCTCCCACGTAAAAGGACGCTGATAGATCGATCGCGTTGGGCGCCTGAAGGTCGTAGTCCCGGCGCATCTCCGTCCACATCTCCGTCCGTGGCTTACGGAAATTGTCATCTCCAGTCGCCGCGTAGAGATTGATCGGAAGATCGAGCTGGACCAGAACCGCTGCGATCTTCTGCTTGAAGACCGCAAGCCGATGGAGATCGCTCTTGACCGTCTTGGGATCAGGCTTGAGCCGGATCCCACCCTGATTGCTCATGATGACCACCCGAAAGCTTATTGCGGGTGTCAATCCTCGAATCAGAAAACAGAAATCAGGGTGAGCTTGACGACCTACCCCTTCTCGTGGAGTTCTCGAAGCGTGCCAGGCACGCTTGGATCCCACCATTTCCAGTCCTGCTCGCCGTTGGGATGTCTCCGGCCCGAAGATGTCTCGATCAGGGTGGAGTCCTGAACACATTCAGGCCCGTCCGACAGAAATGAAACGTGGTCAACTGAAACTCAGTCGGCTCACCAGATCAAATGCAGCAACTTTATGAGGAATTCCTTCTGGGCTGATCTTAGGGGTCTCTTTCTCGCTAGCATACTGAGCAATGAGAAGTGTCTCGTGCCGGATGACCCATGACGTCTTATCTGGCGGTTTCTCCGAGATCGGCTTGAAGAATGTATGAACGGCATCCTCTTCAGGAAGTTAGTAAGGCCGTCCGAGCATGGGTTCAAGATCATTTGATGAACTAACTAGTCGTGCCGGACTGCACTTTACGCCGCAGCGGCGGTGGCGAGACTCGGCCCTGTTCTGTTTGAACTGGTCTCTTCATCTTGAAAGAGATGAAGGAGAGAGCAAAGGGAAATAAGGAAAAGACGTTGATTCGAGTCAACGTAACGCGACGTCCAACGGCCAATGAGTGACTCCGCGTGGTGACAGCTACGGCACTACCACGTATAGCAATCTAGAGGACTACGTAAGGAGAGTAAGCGATTCAATACAACCTGTAAGCCCTGAAGCTTCTCACTTCCGCTCCACAGGTAAGCGTCCTTCTCTATGGACGGATCCGTAGGTGGAAGGAAGGAAGTCTGGAGTGAAGTGGGGGATGAGGTGGGGCGACGCGTTACACTCACGTCGGGAACGGGTGGTCATGTGCCCGCCACAGACGTCGACGACATCTTGTTCGGAGAATCTTTGACACGGGCGTTCCCTTCTAGCCAAGGTCAACGGTAACTTTCGCAAATAACCGTTATTAGTTGAGTATTAGCATTGAAAATCCAGTATCTGATCCAGTGGCTCTCATGCAGCTCTATTGTACGCCAGTGTGATTATTAACTAACTTAGGCCCGCTCTGGATGTCAAGCTAGCACCACCAGGGCTTGTCTCTAAATGTCAAATCTTCAAGTAGTTTGAGAGCTTATCCTTAACATCAGATGGACTGCTCAATTGGTAGATTTTTGAGGGTGCAGATTGATTGTCTAACGGCCCGCCGAACGAGATAGTGATTTCATGAGATGTATGAACATTTCCACAGACGATAACTTACCATACAACTCGTTCGTTGAAAGAGTAAGCTATGGTTGTAATCTGCCTTTTCCACCTAGTACCCGTCTTTTATGGTGATGCCGGCAGAGCCACTCCTGAGCTATGACATTTCAATGACCTAAGGCCACGACGTCCTTCACTCGTGGTCCCTCGTGGTCCTTCAAGTTCCTCCCTTCTCAGGGACATTTTCACAGCCATCCAGTTCACCGTAACCTGTGCTGGCTACACGACCCTATTGCGTGCAGAGTCGTGATGAAGACGTTCTTCCTTGAAGTATAATTTGAGCCAGCAACGGAGGGCGCTACTTCCTGAGTCTGAGCGTCATAGTGCCGAGGTCGACGCTGAACGTAGGATTGCTGCTCCTGTGCACGCTACCATAGGCCCGTCCTCCAGCTTCTGCCTGTAGACTTGAAGCCGGAATTCCCTCCAGGTCTTCTGAAGCTTTGGCAGCTGCTAGCGGGTCAACGAGCGCACCATATGCCGTACAGATTGTCGCCACATGATCACTTCACCCTAGTATCCATCGCCAGCCGGTCACCTGGCTCCAGCTCCACGAGGCCTTTGAGGGTCTCCCTGATAGCCAGAAGCTCGTTGACCGCCAGAGTCATGCTCTCGGGCTTGCCGCCGTCCTGGACGCGCACCGAAGCTTGGAGTAAGTATGCTCCCGATGGGTCCAAGAGACTCCAGGACGAGAGATCCGACAGGCCATCCATTGGCGTCCTTGGACCTGACTGGCTAGGTGCCAGCGCTGGGGTTGCGGACGAAGCTGCTTCAGGTCTGGGCAGGTAGAACAGTCGATGGAGCAAGAGGATCACATTGTTATGAATGATCCGCTCGCCCTCGAGTGCATAGTCCGAAGTATATCTGGGACCCATCAGCTTCAGCACGAACAGAAGGCCGTTGGGAAAGTGGCATACGTGTAGCCGAGGGCGTCCATGAATCCCCTGGCATCACCATCCAGGATATCAATCTTAGAGATCATCCGCGAGGTGACTGGCCTTCGGCCTCCGACCTCAGGTAGGTCATAGAAGCACAGCGACCACATGCTCGCCGCATCTCCACCATCTGGCCCACCGTTCACCGAACCCTCACCAATTTGTATATCCTGCGAGCCTCTTACGTGGGTAGGTCCTGGCCATGTTCCATCCTTGGATGAAGAGCTTGAAGGTGAGATATCGCCCACCAGCTGAAGATGAAAGAGCTCTCCTTTCATCTGGCCTTGCAGAGCCTGGCTTTGCTGGCTCTGCACCACCTGCGAGGCTCCGACCGGCGCTTCTCGTGATCCAGGTGACCTTTTGGGCTTGAAGATGACGTGTCGCTCGACGACATGGCTCGGTGGCATGCCCGCGATGCCCGCCAGGATCTTCAACAGCTGGTCATGCCGAGTGGCGGGGACAGTCCCCAGCAACAGCAATTCGTGCATGGCGAGGCTTTCCAAAATAGTATCTGGCTTGTTCGTTCAGGCTCGTCTGTATTTATTATTTGTCTCCTTCCTTGGTTGTTTTTGTTGCCTTATGGCTAGTCGCGTACAGCATGCACCGTTCTCCTCAGAGAAAGAACGAATCGATCAACCTAGAGCTTTCGTCAGTGGATATGTCTGATGGCACTGGAAGCCTGATGAGCGTACCGTCTGATGCTCTTCTGATCATCGCGCGTTGCGATCCACTAGTTGTACATGTTGGGCAAGGCTGGTTGGTTGATGAGCGGAGCCGCGATTGTGATACGAGTACCGGCGCGCCAACATGCACAAACATCCAATTGAAGCCGAACTGATGGTGGGATGAGCCTAGATTGGGTCAGCAAATGCGATGGGATATGCGAATCAGGTTGCGGGTCTCAGGGACAGGATGATAGCGAACTGCCGGGTGGAGAACGAAAGAGGGTGGATGGTGCCCGATCTGGATGCGCCCGATGTTCGACGAACATTTGGCCACCAACATAGTACCGCATTGAGCTTAGCTGGAGCTCAGTAAGCTCTTACGTAAGCAATCGTGAACAATAACCGCGGCGGCTATTGTGCGCTTATCTTATCCTATTGTGCACGCTTGACTGAATGGGACATGTGACTGGTTCTTTGTTGAGTGACAACAGCAAGATTTCTTTGGCACTTGCAGACATCAAGAACATTTCACTCCCTGAATTCCTTACATTAACCAAGCTGTGCGTTGAAAGCGTAACTAATTCGCTGGGAAATGTGGGAACGTCGTCGGTCAAGTTGGAGGTGTGGGGTTGCCGCCGACATGTGGAGGGTGGACCGGAGTAAACGCCGAGAGCGTCAAATGTCGTGGAAAAGATAGGGGAAAGGAACCTCCATAGTCAGCTTATTTGTGTGAAATCTCGAGTAGATCTTCCGCTGTTGAGCTCACTGCTTCTGACTCACCAAGGACTGACATCGGCATCGAAGTCCTTTCTCCGAGATAAGCGGCCGTCCGAAGCTGCTGATCAACCACGATTGAGTAACTGGCCGACGTCAGTGCACCGAACACCGCGACCTCACTGACAGCTGCCTCGCAGCCCACTTGCATAATACTCCGAGGACTCGCACTCAGAACCTGTTCTTCATCACCACACGACCACGATAACTCACCGTACGTCGTCAAGCGCTAGAGACTGCACACTTTTCCCCAAGACGCACAGTCGAAGCTCTATTATCCTGATGAGAGCTACCTGGATCCTGCGGCAGGCGGCTGCCGCCGCCGCCCAACCTCGAAGACCTTTGATTCATTTTATCGGCAAACGGACCGCACCAAGTGAGTGGAAACAGCAACCCCATCGCTCTTGTGAACTTCACTGACATGTCTGTCGCCAGAAGCGGTGGACCACACCGCTCATGCCCATCCTGCTGCTCCCTCCGATGCTCTACCAGACTCGTTCGTGTCGTATCGATCCAAGGCACAGCAACATGGCCCTTTAACGCACCGTTCATCCATCTCGTCGGCTGGCGGAGCGATTGGGGGCCATCCGGGCAAGTCCCTCGGCTCGGTGCAACCGTCTCGAGGAGAGTACTTTGATCGCAGCGAGCTTCCAACCCGATTCAGACGCTTGGCATGGTCTCAGGTCGAGATCGATGCTGTGGAGACTGGTGGTGCGAGCCTGTTTGCTTGAGAGGATGATCGACGTAATCCCCAGGACATGAGTCAGGAGAAAGGAAAGGACGGTCAGGGCGGGAGGATGGCGGGTGGACAATGGGAATCGGGGTGAGATGGATAGATCTGGAGGGCATGTTGGCGGTTTGTCCTTAGCGTCCTCAGCGACATCTTCAGCATCATATCATGTATTTTCATGTCATAATCCAATTCAGCATGCATTCCGTTAGTTCGTTGTCCTATTCATCAGGTCATGAATGGAACATACTTGTAGCCGTCAAAATTGCGACATCAGACGATATTGCTTGCAACATTACAACTTTATACAGCTACATATTGGGTGTCTTGACAAGGATGTAAATGTCACCTCAGCATACCTTTCACGTGGGTGAGAAAATAAAATGATTGTTGCTTGAACCGCAACGGTCTCGGGGTCTTTTGGCATTTCTAGTTGACCAACCTGACAAGAGGTATAGTTCTATAGCATTAGTATTGCAACGTGCTAGAACTGGTACTGTCCTCACAACGAAAAGAGGAACTAAACCAGACGGTATTGCAACATAGAATGGGCCCTGGCAATTACATCTAGCTTCTTGATATCTGCTAGAAGCCTCCTATGCCTTCATGACTCCTGAGAATAGTTGAGGCATACTTTTCATCAAAATCCACAAGTAATCTTACCTTACCACTTCCGATTGATGAAGGCAACCGGGGGAAGTTTTTTCTCTAGCTCTAGAGACAATACCTGAATACTTGCGATTGGATGTGAAGGCATGGTGCGTTTGCTAGGCTATGTTTCTGGTGAGGGTTACCGTACGGTATGTTGCGATGTAAGTGACGCCTCACGATAACTTCAACACGTTCATGACGAAGACACCTGCATCAGCCTTACGAAGAGGACCAGGCCTTCATCACACCGGTGGTAGTGATATAGTCTCCCTTTCGCCGAACTCATGACGAAGAATAAATCACCATCATCAGCGTGACAAAGGTCAGGTCATCTTCGTCGTAGGGATGAAGAAGCCGCCTTGCGTAGTCAAGATGATGCTGATGAGTTCGTCGTAAGGATGATGAAGAAGCCGAGCAAGTATCGTATGAAGCAGTTGAGGTTGAGCTGTTCCATTTATTTACCACCCGGGGTGCCTTTCAACGACTGGGCGGGTACGCGGTCCTCTTGCAGACGCGATGCCGGTGGAGAATCCTTCGAGTCCAGACAACAACCAACCTCCACGCATAGCCACATCTTCCTCATTTGACGATTCAGACGATCTACAATATATTATTGTTCTTATTTATACACGGCGTGAGTTCTGATTAAAGTAAGAGAAGGACTGAAAGAGATATCATGGAACTCATCGAAAGAGACGACGCGGGCAACGTGACCGTAACCTACATCGAGAGCCACACATCTGGAAAGGAGCCTGCAACGCGAGTTGACATATCTGTATGGACACTGAAACACATGTATAACCCGGGTACTAATCAATCATCGCAGTCACACATTCAAGGCCAGGATATTAGACGGACCCTGGCCGAGGTGTTTTTGCCCGCTGGATATCCCCATAGCGTCACTAAGGACTACCTAGAGTATGTTTTATCAGCTTGCCTGAGCTGATAAATGATTTTTCATCTATGGTTGAAGATACTCAGGTTGATGCTTGCTGTTACGTTCTACTCTAGTTATCAGATCTATGTTTGTTCCCTTGAGTTCATCTCAAGCATTTCAACTTTCTGACCAGCATCAAGGATTCCCTGCAAGCATTTGCAAGCTCCATTGCCGGACTGCTATCTTCTAGAGCCGTGCTGCAAGGTAGCCCATCCATCTCATTTGTATAACTTCACTCTCCGTCAAGTCAATTGGACTTGCTGATGCTTCTTCTACGCCAGGCGTTGGAGTGGGTGACGCAGCAGCCACGCCGACCGCTGCGTTGCTATATTCCGTTCTCCAGGAGAGTACTGGCCGGATCGCGACCATCTTGTTTGCCCACAAGTATGGGGTCTCGCTCGAGGCCGAGTGCAAGATGTACCGGCTGGCGGCCGATGTCTTCAATGATACGGCCATGATGCTGGACTGCCTGTCTCCGGTGCTGCCCAAGGCGCCGAAGGTCCTGTTGCTTAGCTTCTCGAGTGCCCTGCGTGCGCTCTGTGGCGTGGCGGCGGGGAGCTCCAAGGCCAGTCTCAGCGCCCATTTTGCGCGTTGGGGTAATCTGGGCGAGCTCAACGCCAAGGACTCGAGTCAAGAGACCATCATCTCGCTCACCGGCATGCTCGTAAGCCGTTATTGAAGTTTTGAATGGTATCTGGGCTGACGAGCATGGTCAGGCTGGTAGCCTCGTGGTGGCTCGAGTGTCGTCACCAACGGCAACCTGGCTCTGGCTGATTACCCTTCTGTCGGTCCATCTGCTGACGAACTACGCCGCTGTTCGATCGGTCAAGATGCGCACCCTCAATCGACAACGAGCCAATCTGGTATGGTCGTCATTATTCGACGACGGCGTGTTGCTGAATCCCGAGCAAGTCGCCCAGCAAGAGAGAATCTTCGAGCGTAATGGGGTTCTGCGTTGGAAAGGATCCATCATCCTGGGATACGCTGAGATCGGGGTCAGCCTGCAGGAGCTGCTAGTGCTTCTCGGAGTCCCGGATCCAGTCAGTCGAGCGGTCAAGAATCCCACCACCACCTTGGCCGAGCTAGAGAAGATGTATGAAGAGGAGGACTACATCCTATGGTACGATAGGGACCGCCAGAGGGCATTGATCGTCCTGAAAGAAAGGTCACCGGCAGTCTCGCAACTCAAAGCCTGGGCACATGCGCTGCTGGTCGCTAAACGGATGGAGGATCAGTCTACTCCGTCGCCGAAGCCATCTCTGGAACTGGGATCCACTTCGAACATCGGTCTCGTGCTGCAAGAGACGCTTCGATCTGTCAACGCTACTTTCAACGAGCGTATTGAAAGCTTGAGGCAGACGGGATGGGATCTGGACACCGCCGCCCTCGTCACTCGACCTGGGTTCAGAATTTCTCGACGAACGGCGTGAATCATGGTCCAACGGAATGGAAAAAAGCCTTTCTGAGGTCCGGATTACTCTAGGACGACTGGCCTTGCTAGCTTCCCTTGGTTCTGGATCCGAAGCAGTCACGCTACGCCTGATTCAGCCGCAACGGCGGCATCATTCCGGCTGCTTACGGCAAAGCTGTGCCGTACGCAAGGCTGTGGTGCATCATGCAAGTGCTGAGCGGAACCACTGTCCATGGTCGAACTGCAGATGCAGCATCACACCAGATACTGTACCAGCTCCAGTTGGGCTGAGCTCCGAAAATCATATTGTCCACCCCCACGGGATAACGACCTCTTGGAAGATTACTGTACTGTACGTCCGCATAATATCATCACCCCGCTCACTACAGTAGCTCCCATTTGAGGCATGGAGCTACAGTATCGGATTACATGACGCAATTCTCTTCGATATTTGGGTTCAACTTTACGGAAAGAATCTTCCCTTCATTATCTTAGCCTACAATCGTCGTCCTTGGCAGTCGGGACCATGCCACGTGTGCATGGACAGGCCGTACAGAAGAAAGCATAGTCGAACCAACGAACGGGACACAGACATGGCGTGCAGAACATGGACGGCTGATTCATAGAACAATGGGGGCAGCTTCCAGGTGACTACCGTATGGGGTTACTTGGCTCCGAACCAGCATGTGCTGAAAGGTTGGGGTTTCCGCCTCATTTCATTGTTGGCGCCCACAATAACCCGGTGACTTTGTCTCAACAGGACAGGTTGGCTAGCTGAGTCGAACAATGCACTGGACAACGGGAGCTTGGATCTCGGCGTCGGCACGGTCCCGGTCATCATGATCATGAGCAAGAGCCTCGCGAGAATTTTCTGGATCCGTTCTCCCGAAAGTCTGTTCACCCTTTCGATCTCGACATCCGTCGCGTGGCCAACCGGCGTGTGCCCTTTTTCCTGTCATCGCCTGGCTCGAGCTCTCTTCCCTGGCCCCTGGTCCGTGGTTTGGCGTCATCTGGGTCACCACGCTGACTCGCATCATCGATTGCTGAGATGACTGCATCATTCTACGCGAAAGCTTCTCGGACCAAGCCACGGGCGCCGTCGCCGCCCCTGGGCGGATCACGATGAAGGGGGTTGATCTCTTAACCCGTTGCCCTAGTTGAAGTCTATCATCTAACTCCCGTCGGTCTGACGCTATGGGATACACCATGGACGGAGTCTGTCCAGGCCTGGTTCCAATTGGGCAAGACGAAGTAGCCTTTAGGCATCTCGACATCGTTGGGGCTATGCTTGGTCACTGCTCGGCACTGCTGGCAGGCCTTCGAGGACTGAAGAGATGGATATCATTATTCCTGGCCTAACTTGCCTGTCCTGGACTGGGATACATTCAATATTCAAGACTGGTGGTTGAGAATATTGTGCTCGGTCGGGCATATCCGGGCCAACCTTCATGCATTTGCATTGTGCTCATGCACATGCATGAGCATGAGCGGGGTTCGACAGCATTCATCCAGTCCCGGAAGCCGAGCACGCGCCCTGTCTTCCTCACGGGCTCGCCATGCATCACCGGCGGCACCATTTCCGCCAGGCCGCCGTCCGCCAGGAAAAATATAATCACGCACGGCCACGGCCCTCGTCATCAAGCATCGAGCACGAAGCGTTGACTGGTCCAGTCTCGCATCCTTTTCCCGTTTCTCAAAGGTCGAGCCACTGGATCACCGACACCATTTGATAGCCCCCTCACTCGAACAGCGCCTGGCGCTCAGCTTGCTTCGACCGGCGCATTGACGGGTTGGTCGTCGTATTCCAGCGCTCGAGCCCGCTGCATGTCTTGCTCCAGGCTGGTTTCTGATACTTC
>QQTW01001711.1_pt1 | contig 15598 bp, 12 predicted proteins | sample 1904831 | NCBI WGS metagenome assembly QQTW01 (sample SAMN09435610, study PRJNA476489) | Subsurface metagenome, whole genome shotgun sequencing project. | reverse complement strand
CGAACCGGTTTATGCTCATATTTTGCAGCAGTATAACCAGGTGTTGCGGCAGCGCAATGCCTTTTTAAAGCGGGACGTAGACTAGCATCAGTTGCAAAATAGTCGTCAGCACAACCGCTCCCAGCAAATAGGGATTGGAAAAAGGATTTAGCTGTATTGTCAGCCTCGTGTCAGAGCGAACTGCCAAAGCATGACCCATTTGGGCAAGACATAAGGTTGTAAACACCATTGTCTTCCAAGTTTCTGGATTGCGTTGATACCCAGGTGCCGTGGTATGGTTGTATGCCCACCACATCATAGCAATCGTGATAATGCCAAAGATAATGCCAATCCGAACCATGTAAGACCCCAGCCCCCTAGCAAAAATACTCTCGTGGGGACTGAAAGGAGGCCGCCGCATCACGTCTGGTTCAGGCGGTTCCAGAGCCAAGGCGAGAGCTGGGAGACCGTCTGTAACCAAGTTCATCCAGAGAATTTGCAGCGGCATCAGGGGAACACCTCCCAATCCAAGTAGAGGCGCGGCGGCAATGGTTAAAACTTCCCCAATGTTGCTGCCCAAAATATATTTGATAAAGCGGCGAATATTAGTGTAAACAACTCTGCCTTCCTCAATTGCCACAACAATCGTGGCGAAGTTGTCGTCTAGTAGCACCATGTCGCTGGCTTCCTTGCTCACATCGGTGCCGGTGATGCCCATGGCAATCCCAATCTCCGCCTGTTTGAGGGCAGGGGCATCGTTAACACCATCGCCGGTCATAGCCACAAATCTGCCCCGGCGTTGGAGTCCCTGGACAATTCGCAGTTTGTGTTCTGGGGAAACCCTAGCGTAGATAGTAACCTGGTCAACTTGTTGATCGAGTTCCGCTTCGCTCATATGCTCCAACTGCTGACCGATCAGGACGCGATCGCCTTCCTTGGCAATGCCCAAATCCGCTGCGATCGCCCTGGCAGTCAACGGGTGGTCGCCAGTAATCATCATCGGTCTAATACCCGCCTGCCGACACCGGGCTACGGCATCGCGCACCTCCGGTCGTGGCGCATCCAGCATCGACACTAATCCCGACCACACCAATTCTCGCTCCGATGTCTCTTCCGAACCTTCTGGCGGTAAGGCTTGCAGGGGTTTGTAGGCAAAGCCCAGCACCCGCAAGCCCCGACTCGCCATTTGCTCATTCTCCCTGAGAATTTCAGCTCGTTGCTCATTGGTGAGGGCAGTACAACGATCGCCGACATGAATCCGATTGCAACGTTCTAAAGTCAGCTCTGGCGAGCCTTTTGTAAACATTAAATAACCTTCAGATTTGATCAACCCGCTTTGCGCTAATTGATCGGCTACTCCTGAGTTCTGAACGCTACAAATCACACTCATCCGCTTGCGTTCCGAGGAAAAGGGAAACTCTTGCACTCGCTCAAGGCGGCTAGACCACTGGTCTTTCTCAATGCCTGCCTTAGCTGCCAGTGTTAGCAGTGCGCCCTCTGTCGGATCTCCCAGAATCGTCCACTGCCCCTTTTCCTCTTGTAAAATCGAATCATTACAAAGGGCACAGGCAATTAGCAACGCTTGCAGCTCCGGATACTGGTCTGCCTCAATCCTCTGCCCCTGTAGCTGAAAATCTCCTGTAGGTGCGTAACCTTCCCCTGTAACCTGAATTAATTTGCTGTTCGTGTAAACCGACTGCACCACCATTTTGTTTTGCGTCAGGGTGCCTGTCTTATCCGAGCAAATTGTCGTAACTGAGCCTAGAGTTTCTACAGCTGGCAGTTTGCGAATCAAGGCATTGCGGCGCACCATTCGTTGCGTTCCCAGCGCCAGGGTAACGGTGATAACAGCTGGCAAGCCCTCCGGCACCACGGCGACAGCCATACTCAGAGAAACTTCCAACAACTCTTCAAAGCGGCTGAAATTAAGGTTTTGGAGGTCGAAATTACTGCTTTGGAGAATACCACCGATTACCACCAAAGCCACTAATACAAGGGAGCCGGTGACGAGAACATTGCCCAGCTGGCTCATCCGCTGCTGCAAGGGCGTCGGATCACTCTCGACTGATTGGAGCAGCGCCGCAATTCGCCCTATTTCTGTTTGCATCCCAGTGCCTGTCACGACAACCTTGGCTCGTCCCTGGACGACTTCGGTTCCTTGAAAGACCATATTGATGCGATCGCCCAATGACGTTTCCTCGGGCAACTGCGTTTTTGCCTGCTTATCGACCGACTGGGCTTCTCCCGTCAACGCCGATTCCCGCACTTGTAAATTTTGCTCTTCAATCAAGCGTCCGTCTGCTGCCAGCTGTACCCCAGCTTCCAGTAGCATCACATCTCCTGGCACGAGTTGCTTTGCCTCAACCTCAAGTGTTTTGCCGTCTCGCACGACTCTAACCATCGGAGCAGAGAGACGCTTGAGGGCTGCTAGGGCTTTTTCGGCACGACTTTCCTGGAAATAGCCCAGTATGCCGTTGAGGATAACGATGGAAGAAATTGCGATCGCATCTTTGGGAAATCGATTAGCCCGTAAGTCCAAAACTGCAGAGACTACTGCCACGGCAATCAGCATCAATAACATGATGTTTTTGAACTGATCCACCAGGATCGTCAGGGGGCTGCGACCGGCAGTTTCTTGCAGTTCATTGGGTCCGTATTTCTGCAACCGCTGTTGTACTTCTTGGGAGGTTAAGCCCGCGGCGCGATCGGTGTTTAACTGTTGTAGAGTCTTATCGACTTCCAGGCTATGCCATACGGCTGCTGGGGAGGGCAGAGAATTTGCAGACATAGATTGCGTCAGGGGGAATGCGCTTGTAGAACTTTATAATAAATTAGCTCTTACCTTTTGCGGACTTGGTCGTCACATTTGTAAGCAAAGCAGGGGAGAAAGAAAGCACCGTCACAGAGACGTTCATTCTTTAGTTATGCGCTCTTCACCATAACAGAATCTCTTCAAAGTGGTTGCACTCACGATAAAAACCGACCTCGCGCTATACTGCTTGCAGTTAGCGTCGGGAAGAGTCACATTTGTTTATGGCTTCCGCTTCACCGGTTCCACCCATTCACCAATCTTGGCAACGGACGATCCGACCAATTGGTGCTGCTGCCCTGCACGGTATCGCTTTTTTAGATAATAAGCTGATTGCCATTGATACAGTCAAAGGGCATTTACTGCAAATTGATCCAATCAGTGACGACAGCACGATTTTAAATTCGGACAAGGTGTCTGAGTTTGTAGACGTTATCGGTCTAGCCCTGTGGGAGGGCACCCTCTGGTGTACACGGGAAAACACTGTCTACTTCTGTCAGCTTGGAGATTTAACACTCCAACCTTTTGTTACCTTACCTTACCCTGCCAATGGCGTTGCCGTTTGGCAATCAACAGTTTACGTCACCTGTCAGAAATCCGGCCACATTCTGATTTTTGACCGCAATACCAAACGCCAAATTACGAAGTTTTATGCGCCTGGGGTCGGGGTAGAGAATATCACAGTTTGCGGCGAAAAACTCTGGGTTTGTGATTCTACCGAACAAACTGTTTACTGCCTCGATCGCGCTACTGGAGAAATTATATTTAGCGTTCTGACGCCCTTTGATTGTCCAACCGGGTTGGCAATCGCTCCTAACTCACAAACAAATCAGCCAATCCTCTACGTTGCCTATGCTGGTGTTGAAGCTTATATCCGGGATAACCCAAATCTTAACCCGTCTTACGAGCTGACCTACCGCGATCGCACCTTTGTTCACCCATTGCATTATTTTCACAACCCAGATGAACGCTATGCCCTATCCAATGGCTACCTGATTGAGATGTCCTATGTCGAGGAAATTTCTCCTTTAGACGAGGTATTTTTAGAAAATCTGGAGTGGCGCATCGCTCTGCCCGCTCAAACCGATCGGCAAAAGGTGAGACACGTTGAACCGATTGGTCAGCCCTTCACCGAAGAAATTCAAGATGGGCAGCGTGTGGCAGTGTTTAAATTTGACACCCTCAAATCTAGCGAACAGTATCTCTTTGGCTGGAAAGCGCTCATAGAAGTCCGAGGGATTAAATACCGCCTTACCCCGAAAGACATTGAAAATATTCCCGAACTCTCACCAGAATTCCAGGCGCGCTACCTAGTGGACGATGATCGGTTGGCGATGGACACCGCTATTGTCCATCGCGCCGCCCGTGAAGCGATTGGTAGTGAAACCAATCTCCTGCGGAAAATGTTCAAAATCCGCAACTATGTTTATGACCAGTTGTCCTACGGTATTAAACCCCACATTGACACGCCGGATGTGGTTTTAGAACGGGGCATCGGCTCTTGCGGTGAATATGTGGGCGTTTTACTTGCCTTATCGCGTCTAAATGGAATTGCTTGTCGCACTATAGGTCGCTACAAGTGTCCGCCTTATGCCGAACAGCAGCGTCTGCCACTGCAACCGGACTTTAATCATGTTTGGCTGGAGTTCTACGTGCCTGGGTTAGGCTTATGGCTACCTATGGAATCTAATCCAGATGATGTGGTGGATCAAGGTCCCTACCCATCACGGTTTTTCATGGGATTAGCATGGTATCACATTGAAATAGGCAAAGGAATTACATTTGAAAGGCTTACTAGCAAGGGTTTACCCCTAGAAGATATTTCAATTGGTGATTTGGCACTTAATCATATTCGTTTCACCATTCTCGAAGAACTGCCGCCTTATTAGAGTCATGATTGACTGTTGCAACTCTGGGCAGGGAGAGGTCACAAAACTTCGACGTGCTATACTTATAAGCGAAAAAGCTCAACCGACTGGTAACAACTAAAAAAATTTCTAGCGTACCGTGGGGCACACGGGAACGGTTCAAAGGAAATAATGGGAGATTCTCCCGTAGTTGCTATTGAGCGCGATTGACAATTTCCTACTCCTCTGCCCGAAGCACTTCATAAGAGCGCGCGCAGTGGTAGATTTTTGATAACATCCGAGGCGGCATTATAATTAAATTGAGCATTTTCAGGGAAGAACCGAGAATGACCCAAGTTGTTATGGGCGAACATGAAGGAATCGAGTCAGCTCTACGTCGGTTTAAACGCCAAGTTTCTAAAGCTGGGATCTTAGCCGATGTGAAGTACCATCGCCACTTTGAAACTCCACTGGAGAAGCGCAAGCGTAAGTCTGTTGCATCTCGACGCAACAGACGTATGCGCTAAACGATTGTTGGCTGTGTTGCTTGACTACGATAAATCAAGTCAAGCAACAACAAGGCAATTGCAATCGTCCTTTACTATTCGCTTTGGTAGTTGGAACTCGCCGACTTTGTGCTCGCGAAGTCCCTTTCAATTTGGATTGAGAACCTAAAATAAAACGACTCACCCAACCAGAGTTTACTCGTTTGTTGACGAGACAGCGAGATTGTTATAACGATTCATCGCCTTTTCTACTCCCTGCTTGAGGCTTAGTTCTACGCACTTAACCACGAGTTGGAGTACCTCAGACATTAGCTGGGTTTCGGCTGCAGAAAACCGCCCTAGCACATGGGAGACGGCAGCGGGGTCATCACTTGCGGTTGCACCTTGGGGTCTGCCAATGCCGATTCGCAAGCGGGGGAAATTTTGGTTGCCAAGGTGTGCGATCGCGCTTTTCATGCCATTGTGTCCCCCAGCTGAACCAGATAAGCGTAGGCGAAGCTTCCCCAACGGCAAATCCATATCGTCATAAATCATCAGCACCGACTGCGGCGGCAACTTAAACCAATCAGTCACCGCTCGAATTGCCTGTCCAGAGCGATTCATATAGGTGAGTGGCTTCAACAAGCGGATTTTGTCTGCTTGCGGCCCCCTACCTTCCCCAAACAAACCTTGAAACTTGCGATTTTCGGACATTGGAATCTGCCAAGAACGGCTCATGGCATCAACAGCGCTAAAGCCGATGTTATGGCGTGTTTGGTCATACTTAGGCTCTGGATTCCCAAGTCCTACAATTAACTGGGGAATCACCATTGGCGACTTAGGATCTTCTGTCATTACCCCTCGCCCATTGTGCACTAGCTCTGTTGAGTTGGAGTAGCGGCATGATTTTCCACGTCCCCTGCCTCTATTTGCTTGGGTTCAAGCTGAGCGGTCGTCTTCACAGTTTGCTCTAGCTGCTCTGCTTCGCGCTTAAACTCAGTTTCAAACTCCCTGGAAGCTTCCTGAAAGCCACGCATTGCCTTGCCCATACTACGACCTATCTCTGGCAGCTTTTTGGGACCAAAGATTAAAAGAGCCACAGCCATGATCACAGCCATTTCTGGCAGACCAATGCCAAAGATGTTCACTACACCGTCCTCCTGCAACGTCAAAAAACAGCGATAAGCTGCAATTCGTATCTATCAGTCTTAAGTATAGGACTCCACAAAAAAACCCGGTCGAGCCGGGATGCGTGAAATGGTTCAAACAAGAACGCTTTTGTGGCAGTTAGCTGCCTATGTTCGTCCAATCAGGAGCTATGTCCACCCTCTCAAACAGCAGTGAGGAGTTGTATATTTGCAGAATAATCAGTAAGAAGACGAAAAATAGCAGGATAAATACGGCCATTACTGGTGTCGTACCCCAGCCACGAGCAACCTTGCCGTACTCAGAATTCAAGGGTTTGAGGATGTCTCCTAACCAAGTCCGTTGTGCCATGACTCACCTAATAATCAGTTTAGAACAGCATTTTTTAATGTTCTGTAATATTGTATAGGAATAGCTCTCATAATTTATCTAGCTCATGGAACCCGCAATAGTTCTTAGTATTTCTGTGTGTGCAATTTTGCTCGCGATCACCGGCTTGTCGATCTACACCTCTTTCGGCCCTCCTTCCAAGCAATTGAGCGATCCCTTTGATGATCACGAAGACTAAAGTGGTAAGACGTGTCTTGTATAGTTACTTTGCGATCGCTAACGACCGAATCCTTTTCGGTGCTGTATAGCGTTCTGAGACTTCAAAGCGTTCTTTAAACGTTCTGCTGAGCGATTAGCAACATCTTTAATTAACTGAAGATGTTGGGGCAGTAAATCAGCTAAGGCATAATGCTTCAGCACTGTTTCGCGAGCTTTGGCTCTGATTTGAGCCATCTCCGTGGGATGCTCTAGCACTTGTCCAATGTGCTCAGCAATCGCTTGCGGTGAGAAAAAATCAACTAGCAGACCATTTTCGCCGGAGCGGATTAGCTCGGTCACAGGTGCGGTATCAGAAGCAAGTATCACGCATCCAGTGGACATGGCTTCAAGCATTGACCAAGATAGCACAAATGGTCTAGTCAAGTAGACATGGACGGAGGATGCTTGCAGCACTTGCAGGTACTGCCCGTAGGGTAACTGCCCAGTGAAGTGAACCCGTGACAAGTCAAGGGGCACTTTTTTGAGCATCCACTCCTTGTAGCTAGTGCCATCGGGCAAGGCTCTGCCGTAGCAAACTCGATCTGATCCCACAATTACGACATGGCAATTTGGTCGGCGCGACTGCAAGCAGGCAATGGCTTCAATAAATTGGGGAAAGCCACGGTAGGGTTCCATGCCTCGCGCCACATAAGTCACAAGTTCATCAACATCAGACAAGTTAAGATTGGGCAAGGTAAGCTTTGCCCCTGGATTGGGCTTAAAGTATTCGGTATCAATTCCATCATGTAATACCGAAATCTTGCTACGGAATTCTGTAGGCAACTGCGATTGCTGCCAACGGGTTGGTGATAAACCCCAATCGCAGCTATACAAATCAATTAAAATTGGTGCATTTTTAACGCGGATCCGGGCGACGTCATCAGCACTTAAGGGTTCTGCTGGATCAAAATCTGCATCTGTTCCACGGGCATGATAAAACCATTCAAAATAACAAAGTAGCGGTGTATCTGGGAATACATCTTTGATAAACAACGTCGGTCCCCAGCCGGAATGACCACAAATTACATCGGGTATAAAGCCTTGTGCCTTGAGTCGCTCAGCCACTTTAAAAACTGCCTGCCCATGTAGTACAGCCCCTTCGAGTGGTCGAACATAATGATGAGTAAATGTATGTGGATTACGACTAGGCTCGAATACCACTTTATGGATGTTAGGTAGGTTAACGTCTTGATTCTTGGTTCCAAATACAACTTGGTTCTGCGGCTCTTTAGCAAGCGCTACCGCTACGTGGCGGTACTGAGCTGGAAAGTTAGAATGAAGAAATAAGACTCGCAATATTGCCTCCTTCTTATTGCAGTCGTTGCCACGTTCGTCCCCCCTTTATTTCGTCCCGCCATTTTTGATCTGCTCGATTGTGGGAAGGTCAATAGTTTCCAGGCGCGGGCCGAGTTTGGCGACGACTTGGGCGGCGGCGTAAGAGGCGATCCGGCCCGAGACGTCTAGTGGCAGATCCTGAGACAGGCCGTACAACAGACCCGCCGCGTACATGTCGCCCGCGCCCGTAGTATCCACAGCTTGGACGGGGTATACAGGGATCTCGTACTCACTATCGCTCTGCCGAAGCAGCGACCCCAACTCGTCCATAGTAATGGCGACGATGTCGGCGTACTGAGCGAGGACCTTAGCCGCTGAGTATGGATCATCGGTGTCGGTGAGCGCTTGAGCCTCCTGTGCGTTGGCGAAGATGATGTCCACGTGGTCCTTGAGCAGGCGCAGAAAATCGTCCTTGTGGCGGTGGACACAGAACGGGTCGGACAGGCTCAGAGCAACTTTGACGCCAGCCTTGTTGGCCGACTGCATGGCGAACAGAACGGCCTCTTTCTGGTTGTCCGTATCCCACAGATAGCCAGTGACGTACAGGTACTTGCTGTTGCGCAAATCCTCCACGTTCACGTCCTCACGGGTCAGGTCGCGCGACAGGCCAAGAAAGGTGCACATCGTGCGCTCGGCGTCGGGCGTGACCAGGATGAGCGAGATGCCCGTGGTTCCTGAGGCTATGCCCAGATTGGGCTGGACACCTTGGGCCGCGAGGCCGTCACGGTAAATGGTGCCGTGCTCGTCGTTCCCGACGCGGCTCGTGTAGCAGGCCCGACCACCCAGCAGGGCGACGCCGATCATCGTGTTTGCGCCGCTGCCGCCCGCCTCTGTGTTGACTATGTGCGTGTAGATGCGGGGCACGATCTCTTTCTGCTCGTCCGAGCTGATCAGTGACATGGTGCCCTTGGCTAGGCCCAGATCCTGAAGGGTTTCGTCCTTGACCTCCGCCTGGATGTCGAACAGGGCATTGCACATTCCGAAAACGTCGTAGCGCATACGGGTTCGTCCTTTCAATTAATTACAAGCCGCCTTTCAAAGAAGCGTTGCTGATCGATTTACCATAAAACTGGTAATTTTCCAAGGTTCAATTGTGAAAGTGCGTCCATCCGATGACTGCTCAGGCAGCTGCACAGCTTGCTCTAGTAAATCTACTGAGTGGGCGATCGCTAATTCTAAATCACTCTGCAAAGACAACTGGGCTGTTTCTCCGTGGCATTCATAGCACCGCAAAATCCACTGTTGTGGATTATCTTCTGATTGTTTAAACGCCATCAAAATTAAATTCTCGGCTGACAAATTCAGTAAGCTGCCAACAGTTGGCAGATCACCGAAGAGGGCAGGGGGAGCAGGGGGAGCAGGGGGAGCAGGGGGAGCAGGGGGAGCAGAGGGGACCCCGAGTTCCCCCTGCTCTCTTCCCTCACCTGAGGTGGGGCTGGAAATGGAAGGAAGTAACATCACTTGCAGCGGTAAATTTAGCTCATAGCCGCGTTGAACCGTGTGGGCTGATTGCCAATTGCCGCCATGAGGATAGAGGGCGTAAGTGAATTCGTGGCAGCCCCGATCTGCCTCTGGATCAGGCCAACTGGCACTCCGTAGCAGGGTGAGGCGCAGGCAGGCGGACTGGCTGTCATAACCGTATTTGCAATCATTCAGCAAACTGACGCCGTAGCCAGGTGCACTCAAGTCTGCCCAGCGTAGGGCAGGAACTTCCCACTTTGCCTGCTCAGTTGGGCTTTTGGGCTGGGTTGGTCGTTCAATAGCACCGCAGGGAATTTCATAGGTAGCATAATCCGCCTCCAAGTTCAAAGGAAAAGCTGCTTTCACCAATACCTGACGCTCTTGCCAGTCAACAGTAGTGGTGATTTTGAGAACCGGCGCTCCAGCTTGGAGGATGTAATCTTGGCAGAACTCAGATTCACCCAGGTGCCGGACGACGCGCACACGAGTTTGGACTGAGCCACGTTCTAACCACTGAATAGATTTCAGCCGAGTTGGGGGTAACTGATGCTGGGCATAGTTGGGGTCAATGTTCCAGGCATCCCAGTATTGACCACTGTCTCGGAATGCTTGTAGCTGATTGCCGGGGCTACTCAGGACTTCCCGTTGATGAGTTTTGTCAAATACATTGGATAAATCGCCGGTTTCGGGGTCAACGACAACCCGCAGCGATTCATTTTCTAGAACCCAGTCATCTGCTGGAAAAATATGGAGGTTGGATAGTGGCTCTGACGCAGTACAGGTGAGCCAAAAGATGCGATAGCCAACAGATGGAATATCGGTTGCCAGAAACAAAAGCGTTGCTCCCTCACCCACCTGAGATACTAACTGTTGCCCTGAGTCATAAATGTGCCAGTGATGCCCATCTGGTGGTGTTGCTGGTAACGGAACGGCAACTACCTGTGAGCTAGACCAGTTAAGAGGGTTGAAGACGAGAACCGCTCTTGGTGGGGTTACTGTGCCTCTATAAGCAGTTGGCGGTGGAGAAGGTAGGGCGATTTGAGATGCGATCGCTCTTAATGACTGCTGCAATATTTCCAACCCAAGTTGTTCCACCTCCTGCCAAGAGGAGTTCGCCTCCAAAAAGACTGGGGGAATCGAAGAACCAGGTAAAATGTCATGAAACTGGTTAAACAGCACCTTCTTCCAGGCACCTGACAAATCCGACTTGGGATAAGCTACCCCAGCGCTCAAAGTTGCCAAAGATGCAAACAGTTCTGCCTGGTACAACAATCCTTCACAACGACGATTCCAACGCTTCTGATCTGCATGAGTGGTGTAGCAGCCGCGATGAAATTCCAGATACAGTTCGTCTGACCAGACGGGAAGGGTAGGGGTTAGGTGAGCGCTAATGTGTTGTAAATACTTTTGAGCGGTGCTGAATTCTAAGCGGGGGAAGAAGGGAGACTGTTGCCAACGGAGTTGCACCTCCAGCATATCGCGGGTGGGACCGCCGCCGTGGTCGCCAACACCGGGAAACCAGAGGGCATCTTGAAGACTCGTCTGCTTTTCCCAGTCACAGGCATAGTTCGCCATTTTGAGCGGATCAATGCCTTCACCAATCGGGGCAGACATAAGGCTAAATAGCTCAGTGCCATCGGGCGATCGCCACCAGAAAGCACCATAGGGAAACTCCGTGGTGTCATTCCATCGCAATTTTTGGGTGACGAAATATTCAATTCCTCCCTGCTTAAAAATCTGCGGCAGAGTGGCGCAAAAGCCAAAACTATCCGGTAGCCATGCGACTAGTGAGACGTTGCCGAATTTCTCCAAAACGTAGCGCTGACCATACAATAGTTGGCGCACAATTGATTCGCCATTTATGAGGTTAAGCTCCGGCTCCACCCATAAACCACCTACAACTTCCCAGCGCCCAGCTTTTACCTGTTGTTGAATTGCCGTAAATAGGTCAGGGCGATGTTCCTCAATCCAGGCATAAAGAGCGGGGGTAGAATGGCAGAATATCAAAGAAGGAAACTCTTGCTGGAGCTTGAGAACTGATTCAAACGTGCGTTGGGCAACGTCCCATGTTTCACTTACAGGCCATAGCCATGCTAGATCTAGGTGAGCATGACCCAGCAACTGAATACGCCGTTGCCTTAACCCGTCGCTGAGTAATTCGAGTGAGGAACGCAGTTGGAAAAGCGTTGCCTCAAATTTTTGCCTGTCTGGTAGTGCTGACCAATCAATCTCTGCAACAGCTACTGCAAGGGTGTGTAGGGCTTGCGACTCTGTTTCCAAATAGCGTTGCAACACCGCTAATTCATCAGCAACAAAACCGGGTTCGAGGTGAGCATTACTGGTTGATTCATATACGCATAGCGATCGCACTAATGCCCCATCATCATGGCTCGGACTTACCAGGCGCAAAGCTATTGTAATTTCTTCCCCGGACGTCACACAGGGGCTGAGCAGCACCCTGGTTGAGCAATCAAATAAATCTCCCTCTTGCACTGCTACGCCATTGACAAAAATCTGGGCTGCTTCTGCCCACCAAGTCAGTGCTAGCCGCAGCGATAACCCCTGTAACGGATAACCCTGTAAATCGTGGGGAACGATCAATCTTTGAGCCAGCCATAGCACTTGCTGCCCTGCTGACCAAGCAACATGTCCTTTGGCATTGAGCTGGGCTACGGAGCAGTTCGACCAATCATAGTGGGGTATTTCAGTAATGGGGAGATCAACAGCACAGTATCGCCAACTCGTCTGGATATTGACTTGACTACAAGAGCGAAGTTTGTTAACAGCTTCATAGATCGAAGTGCTGTAGAGCTGAGATACTAAAGGGGTGATTGAGTCAGTCATATTTTTTATACAATCACGGCATTTACTGCCTGTACGTCTAACTGTGTTTTCTGACTTTTATGGCTTCCCCTTCCTCCGGTCGTTATCAAAGCAGACTGTTTAATTTTGTCCACCAGCAGTCTCGCCGGTTGACAGAAAACCTGCGTAGCGCCTCCCGGCATTTGCAAGTCTCTGCCAGCTGGGGTGCCCAGCTACTCCTTTACCCGGTTTACCTGCTGTTTCAGTCAAAGCGCTCAACTGGGAAACAGTTTTATCAAACCGTGCAACAAAGCTGGCCCCAATTACAAGCAGATGATACCATCTCCCAGCCCCAAACTCCTCCAACCGCTGACACGCCCATCCAGCGGGTGCTGCTATTAGTCAATGTGCCATCTGAGGAAGCCGTTTCAACTCCAAAGCAGGGTAAAACTGACTCACCCAATCGTAATCGCCCCGTAGTTCGGGGAATTGCCACACAACTATCGAGCCACACTCTAGTACTGGTCACAGCCCAAAATGAAATTCTAGACATTTTGACCTCCCAACAGCAGCAAAAATTACAAGAGCGGATTATTGGGGAAATAGCTGACTACTGGCGTTACCAGCGGCTGGCTCATTCACCTGGATTTGGTCAGGCTTACCCTACGCTGCGGGAAACGGGTTCTAATTTAGACTTGAGTATAAATAATTACCAATCGCTGGCATCTTTGGACCGCACCTTTGCTCAGCTAGAAACCAATTATTTAGCACCTGTGTCAGAAGTAGCGATAACTATCAGTCAACGCAGCAGGGCTCTTGTCCAGCGGGTACAAACTCAGTTAAATGTGTTGTTATCTGGACTCCCTCAGCCAACTGGCAGTAAATCACCTTCCAATAATTCCTCCGCTCATACGCTCCAGATTCAAGCTCTGATTTGGGCAGCGATTGATTATTTCTTCGGTCATCGCAGGGGGAAACAACTGGGGCAGACTACGCCAACAACTAATTCTTTGGAACTACAACAGAGCTCAAAACCAAGCCGGAAGCCACTGCTCCAGAGCCATTCAAGACGGCAGTCTGGCGGCGGAATGAGCCGACCATCATTTGCCTCCTCAAATTTGCCCTCAGCCCAGCTACCTAGTCAGTTGATTAGCGATCCCTGGCTGACGCTCGACGATTTGTTTGGTGATTCAGAGTCGGGAGTTCTGGAGCCAGAGTTATCAAAGTCTCAAACTATGAGCCACCGGGCTGGGAAAACGAACTCCGCTCTCCCCCCCAGTCAAACAGATCGGTATTCTGTGCAGAACCTACTCAGTAGATTCCAGAGGTTTTTTCCACAACCAGAGCAAGCACCTGGGCTAGTAAAACGGCAAGAAACGACAAAAGGCGAAGCCGTGGCTGTAGGCAAGGGAATAGAGAAAGTAGGAAGTAAGCAATTGTCACTCCTTCCCAAATCGTCTCAAAGCGTGAGCGCTGGCAAAAGCTCCAATCAGCCCTGCTCTCATTGCACTCAGCTTGAGTCAGCACCGGACTGGATCGAAACAAACGCCAGCTTGATGGGATATGTGAAGCATCCCTTAGAGATATTGCTGCAATGGCTTGATCGAGCCATGCTCTGGCTGGAAGATGTCTTAATGATTGTTTGGCAGTGGGTGCAGAAGTTGTTGCTTTGGTAATTGACCGAAGAATAGGGGTAAACAAAATAAGTATTATTCAAGTTGGTATTGATCATGACGACGCAGCGAATCACAATCGAGCTTCCAGAACCTGTTTTTTGACAGTTGGTGCGGCTTGCAGAAGCAACTCATCAACCCGTCGAGGCACTGGTGGCACAAAGCGTTATCAGCAATCTGCCGCCGTCTGTGGATAATGCTGCACCAGAGTTGCAACTGGAATTGTTACAGATGCAAACCCTGAACACTGAAGAGTTACTTGCGATCGCCCAATCTCACGCTGAACCCGGTCAGCACGATCACCATACTGAACTTTTAGCAAAAAATGAGGAGAGTTTGCTGACTCCAGAAGAACGACAGGAGCTATCAAGGTTAAGGCAAGCAGCCGATCGACTGTTGCTGCGTAAAGCCTATGCTTGGTCGGTGCTGCGCTGGCGTGGACAACGAATTCCAGCATTGAGTTAACTACCCCACCCACTAGGGATGGGGTTTCCCAGAGGTTTTATGAAGAAATGCTGAGAATCAGTAGAAAAGTGCTTTCGGCGTTTGACGCACGGGATGAAGCTCTTGATTGCGAGAAAACAGCTATATCTGTTGTGGAACAAGCAATCGAAAAAGGAGCCATTTAATGACGAATAGTGCTAATCAGCGAATTCTGAATCGGGATGAAGTTCTCAGACAATTATCGGGACATTTGCCGCAGCTTAACCAGTTGGGAGTGCTGTCTCTAGCCGTGTTTGGCTCCGTTGCAAGGAACGAAGCTCATCCTGGTAGTGATGTGGATATTTTGGTTGATTTGCAACCACCGCTCACGTTTGATCGCTACATGGACGTGAAATTTTATCTGGAAGACCATTTAGGAACCCCAGTTGATTTAATCACGCGGCAATCTCTCAGACTTGAACTTCGGCCTGTGGTTGAGCAAGAAGCGATTTATCTTGCCCTTGGAAGACTCCCCCTTCAACTCCTAGTAAGGGGGAGTTGAGAGCGGGGGATGACGATTACATCGAGCGATGATGTGAGCCATCGGCGAACGGGAGAAAAGATGTATGAGGAATCACCACTCTGTTATATTTTTGTGCTAGGATATCAGCACAAGTAAATTAGATGTCCATATGTTGGTACTTGAGGCAAAATTACGCGGTGAGAAGGGTCAGTACGTAGCGCTAGATGAAGCGCTACGTACTGCTCGCTTTGTCCGCAATATGTGCCTGCGGTACTGGATGGATAACCGTGGCTTGAATAAATACGACTTGAACAAGTACTGCGCTGTTCTGGCTAAAGAGTTTGAGTTTGCCAAATTACTCAACTCAACGGCGAGGCAAGCGTCAGCAGAGAGAGCGTGGTCATCAATCTCTCGGTTTTTTGACAACTGTAGAAAAGGAGAGCCAGGAAAAAAAGGATATCCTAAATTCAGAAAACATCAAACAAACTCCTCAGTTGAGTACAAAGCATCTGGTTGGAAACTATCTG
>QQTW01001710.1_pt1 | contig 15599 bp, 9 predicted proteins | sample 1904831 | NCBI WGS metagenome assembly QQTW01 (sample SAMN09435610, study PRJNA476489) | Subsurface metagenome, whole genome shotgun sequencing project. | reverse complement strand
TCGTTGGTGAAGGCGTGGATCGTCGTCATGAAGCCCGACTCGATCCCGAAACTATCCTGCAACACCTTGACGAGCGGGATGATGCAGTTCGTGGTGCAGGAGGAGTTGGAGACGACGTCGTGGCTGTCCGGGTCGTATGACTCGTGGTTGACCTTGTAGACGAACGTGGCGTCTACACCCTTCGCAGGGGCGCTGATCACGACCTTCTTGGCGCCGCCTTCGAGGTGCTTGGCGGCACCATCGCGGCTCGCGAAGATGCCCGTCGACTCGACGACGACGTCCACGCCGACGTCGCCCCAGGGGATCTGGGCGGGATCGCGCTCGGAGAAGGTCTTGATCTCGCGGTCGCCGATGCGCATGATGTTGTCCTCGACGCTCACGTCCTCCGGCCAGATGCCGTGTACCGTGTCGCGCTTGAACAGGAGGGCCATCCCCTCCATCGGCGCCAGGTCGTTCACCGCGACGATTTCGATATCCTCACCGCTCTGCATCGCCGCCTTCGCGGTAAGCATCCCGATCCTACCGAAACCGTTTATCCCTACACGTACCGCCACAGGCCTCTCCTTCTCTAGCTCATTTCCAGCTTACTATATTGTGCCCCCTTCGTCGGAGGGCTAACTCGAGGGTGCTCTGCCTCCCGACCCGGCGATCTCGACGAGCCTCCTCAAGCGGTGGTTCGCGGCACTTTTGGAGACCCCGCCGAGGCGGGCAAGCTCGGCTAGTGAGGCATCAGGGTTCTCCAGCCGGAGCTCCAGCATCTCGCGGAGCGCCGGCGGCAGGCTACCGGGGTCCAGGTTCTCAAGTGCCTCCCCCTGCAGCGCGGCGGCGACGGCGGTACGGCTCGCGTTCGCCGCGTCGAAGTTCGTCACGCGGTTGGCGTTCGCCCTCGCCTCCCCAACGATGGCACGGGCCTCGTACTCCAGTACGGCGTCGCTCAGGTCCATGCGGGCCAGGATCGTGGTGACCCCCTCGGCGCTCTTGGTGTAGGCGACGTAGCGCCCCCGGCGACGGGACACTCTCAGGGGGACGGGAGAGAGGCTAGCCACGCGCCTCACGAACTCCTCGCTCTCGTGGACGAACTCCAGGTGGTGGCCGCGCCGGTAGCCGGGTCCGGTCAGGGAGCCCGCGCCCTGAAAGGCCCCGCGTAGATAGGAGATTCCGGCCGCCCCCCCTCGCGCGGCACGGGCGCGCTCAACGCGCAGCTCCTCCACAGCCTGAACAGCACGGTTACCCTCGACCTTTACGGCGTAGCGCTGGCGGCCGAAGGAGCCCGGGGACGACGGGGTCAGCCTGGGCTCCAGCCCGAACTCCGAGCGCCACAGGCGAACCACGGAGCGGGCGACGGGGGAACTTGTCGTGCGGATCGTCGCACCCGTCTCATCGACGGTCCCCGCCGCGTCGAGGAGTCCGGCCAGCTCGGCTCTGCGCCCCGGACCGGGCTCGGAAACCCGGGCGGCAAGCTGGCGGCGAAGCTCAGAGGCGAACGAGGACAACCTCGCGCACCTCTTCAGCGAGCCGGTCGGCGTCGTGGCGCAGAGAGAGGCGGGCGGCGGCCTTTCGTGAGATCAGGTCCGCCTCCCGCACCCGGATGCCCATAGCGCGGATCTTCTCCGCATCCACCGTTACAGGCGACGCGCCCTCGACCGCGTAACGCGCCACGAGCTCTTCACTCAAGTCCCCTCCGTGTACCAGCACGTCCGTCACGATCGGGCCCGCGTGCTCGGAGATCTTACGGAGATGGTCCGAGACGGCATAGCCGTCCGTCTCCCCCGGCTGCGTCATCACGTTCGCGACGTACAGGATAGGTCCTCCAAAAGATGCCAGCGCCTCCCGGACCCCGCCGCCGAGCAGCGAAGGGATAGTGCTCGTGAAGAGGCTCCCCGAGCTCAACACCACCACGTCCGCACCCTCGACCGCCTCCAGGACACCGACCGGGGCAGGCACGAGCTCCGGCTCGACGGTGACCCTCTGTATGGGCTTCCCGGCCTCCTGGACCGCCGACTCGCCGCGGGCCAGGGTGCCGTCGGCGTAGTGCGCGACGAGCGTCAGGCTCTCGACCGCGGCAGGGAAGACCCGGCCCTTGACGCGCAGGAAGCGACCGGCCTGCTCGACCCCCTCACAGAAACCCCCCGCCATATCCGAGAGCGCCGCGATGATGATGTTTCCGACCGAGTGGTCCGAGAGCTCACCACTACCCTCGAAGCGATAATCGAAGACCTCCGCGAGCCTCTTCCTGCCGGCCAGTGCGATCAGGCAGTTCCTCACATCCCCCGGAGGCGCCACCCCGAGCTCCTGCCGGAGCCTCCCGCTGGACCCCCCGTCGTCCGCCACCGTCACGACCGCTACCAGATCCTCGACACGGTCCCTCAGCCCGCCGAGCAGCACGGGCAGACCCGTTCCGCCCCCGAACGCAACCACCCGCAAGCCATCGGTCCTCTCCATGAAAAGCAGTATAAAGCTCCCTAGCGGGTAGCGAACCGGTCGCGGTCGTGCGGCTGCGTAAAGTCCAGGATCGGCCCCTTCGCCACGATCCCGGTCGGGTTGATGCTCTCGTGGCTGCGGTAGTAGTGCTTCTTTATGTGGTCCATGTTCACCGTCTCGGCCACGCCAGGGTACTGATACAGCTCCTTCGTGTAGTTCCATAGGTTCGGGTAGTCGACGATGCGCCTCAGGTTGCACTTGAAGTGGCCGTAGTAGACCGCATCGAAGCGGACCAGGGTCGGGAACATGCACCAGTCGGCCTCCGTGATCCGGTCTCCGCATAGATAGCGGCGTTCCCCGAGCACCGCCTCCCAGTGGTCCAGCGCCCCGAAAAGCTCCGTCACGGCCTCCTCATACGCGGGTTGGGAGGTCGCGAAGCCGGAACGATATACGCCGTTGTTGACGGGGTCGTAGATCTCGCCGATCACCCGTTCGACCTCCTCGCGAAGGTCCTCGGGGCAGAAGTCCACATCTGTTCGCGCGCCCTCTACGCCGTCGAATTCGTGGTCGAGCATGCGGATGATCTCGCGGGACTCGTTGTTCACGATCCGGCCCGTCTCCCTGTCCCACAGCACCGGCGTGGTGACCCTGCCCGTGTATTCCGGGTCGGCCTTCTGATAGACCTCCCGCAGATACCCTGAACCGTTCAGCGTATCCGGCACCTCCCCCGGCTCGCCGAACCACCCCCAGCCGTCCTCACCCATATACGAGCCGACGATCGACATGGAGATCACATCTTCCAGCCCCTTGAGCTTGCGCAGTATGACCGTCCGATGCGCCCACGGACACGCGTTCGCGGCGTACAGATGGTATCGCCCCACCTCGGCCCCGAACCCGCTCGAACCGTCGGCCGTCACCCGGTCCCGAAACGACGTGGTCGAACGGACGAAACGTCCCTCCGAGTCCCTCGGGATACTATCCTCAGTCTTCCACTCCCCCTCGACGAGCATGCCAGGCATACGAAACCTCCGGTCCTTAAGCTTTCCGCGGTGGACGGGCGGCCCGTTCGACGAGCCACGGTACCGCTCCCAGACCACGATTCTACCGGGTGACGCCACCTCGGGAGGGGCAGGGCTCATTGCTGCAACGGCGCGATCTCTTCCGGAGAAGGGAGTTGTCTTATGATGCGCGAGAGGCCCTAGCGCCCCAGGTCGCGGTGGCGGACGAATAGGTCTATGTCGGGACCGTCCACGCCCTCTTCCCTGAGGTGACGGGCGATCTCCTCGACGATGGCGACGGAGCGGTGACGGCCGCCGGTGCAGCCGATACCCAGTGTGAAGTAGGTCTTGCCCTCTGCCGAGTAGCGCGGGATCAGGAACGCCAGGAGGTCGCGGAGGTGTACGAGGAACTTCTTCGTGTCTTCCTGCCCGAGGACGGCGTCGCGGACGGGCTCGTCGTGGCCGGTGAGGGGGCGTAGCTTCGGGTCGTAGTGGGGGTTCGGGAGGAAACGGACGTCGAGGAGCATGTCCACGTCCATCGGAGCCCCGTGCTTGAAGCCGAAGGACGAGATGCTGACCGAGAGCCGGCCCTCGTGCGACTCGACGAGCCGGGCGAAGCGCTTCCTGGAGTCGGCGGCGGTGAGGGACGAGGTGTCTACGACTACGTCGGCGATCTCCCTGAGCCCCGCGAGGTCGCGGCGCTCGGCGACTATGGCCGCCATCACGTCGCCGTTCTGGGCGGCGGGGTGCGGCCTCCGGCTCTCCTTGTAGCGGCTCACGAGCGTCTTGTCATCGGCCTCCACGAAGACGATCTGGGGCTCCCAGCCCGTCTCGTCCTTGACGAACTCCAGGCCAGACGCTAGCTCCTCACCGAAGTACCTGCGGCCCCGGATATCCACCACCACCACGACCCCCGCGGAGCCGTTCCGCTCCGGTGGCGCGAGCGCCAGGACGTCGGGGATCATCTTCGGCGGCAGGTTGTCTATGCAGTAGTAACCGACGTCCTCGAATGCCTTGAGAAGCCCGGTCTTACCCGCCCCGGATAGCCCCGTCACCATAATGAGGCGACGCCCCTTGGGGTTAAGAGCCTGTTCCACAGGAGAGCCGCCGTCGTTCACCATACTTCCAAGCTATCCTGCGGCAAAATCATCGAATGGCCCGAGGTTACCACCGGGCGGGTGAGGCCGCAACGCGCTCCCGTATATTTAAGGAACCTTTAACGCTGCTGTAAAACCTGTGCATCGGAGCATGGCTCCACGAGATCCCGGGCCGCGCGACGAAGCGCTCCCTCGCGCAGCGGAGCGATCCGGTAGAACCTCTCGCTCGGGGGTGGCCTCCGGAGAGTTAGCGGTGGAGGCGGCCGTGGATCTCACGGGCGACCCTGTACGGGATGCCGGGCACGGCTTCGAGCTCTTCGACGGAAGCGTTCGTGAATGCTTCCGGGGTACCGAAGTGCTCCAGGATCTTCTTTTTGCGCGCCGGGCCGATGCCGGGCAGTTCGTCGAGGACGGAACGGGTCATTGCGTTCCCGCGGAGCTTGCGATGGTAGGTGTTCGCGAAGCGGTGGGCCTCGTCGCGGACGCGCTGGAGGAGGTGGAGCTCCGGTGAGTCGCGGCGCAGTATCACGGGCTCCGGACGCCCCGGCTCGTAGACCTCCTCGTCGCGCTTGGCGAGCGAGCGCAGGGTAATATCCGGCAGCTCCGTACCGACCCCCATCTCGCTGAAGATGGGGACGACGGCCGAGAGCTGGCCCTTGCCGCCGTCGAGGAGGACGAGGTCCGGGGCAGGGAACTTCTCGTCGGCCTCGGCGAGACGCTCCAGGCGGCGCCTCAAGACCTCCGCCATGCTGGAGAAGTCGTCCGCCCCCTCGACAGTCTTTATCTTGAAACGCCGGTACTGGTCCTTCGCGGGCCTCCCGCCCTGGAAGACCACCATAGAGGCGACGGAGTTCGTCCCCATTGTGTTGGAGATGTCGTAGCACTCTATGCGCATCGGCAGCCTCGGTAGCGCCAGCTCCTCGCGCAGGGCGTCGAGGGTCGAGGCGACCTGGTTGCGCTGCGACTCCTCGACGAGCTTCTCGTGGGAGAGCCCGAGCTTCGCGTTCCGCTCGGCCATCTCCAGGATGCGCCGCTTGTCGCCCCTCTTCGGGCGGTGCACGTCGACCTTCGTCTCCCGGAGCTCCGAGAGATGGGATTCGAGCGGGGCGAGCGCCTCGTCGGTCTCGTCCGTCGCCACGAGCACCTCGCGCGGGACGGCGCTCCCAGAATCGTAGAACTGGGGGATGAACTGTAGCGCCACGGCCTCGGCGGGGGCTTCGGCGTAGTTGTCCAGCAGGAAAGAGTCGCGGTTGACGATCTGGCCCTCGCGCACCGCGAAGACCTGTACGCACGCCGACTCCCCCTCGGCGTAGGCCCCGAAGGCGTCGAAGGAGTCCTCGGAGGCGATGGTGGCCTGCTGGCGGTCGCGGACGTAGGTCAGGGACGTGAGCTCGTCGCGGAGCTTCGCCGCCTTCTCGAAGTCCATCGCGCGCGCGGCCTCCTTCATCGCCGCCTCGCGCCCGCGGATAAGGTGGTCGACCCTGCCTTCGAGGAAGGCTATGACGTCCCCGATGATGGCGTCGTAGTCGGGTTTGGAGATCGCACCTATGCAAGGTGCCGCCGACCGGCCGATGTGGTAATTCAGGCAGGGCACCCCGCTGCGTCGCCCCGGCTCGGGTCCGCGGCACTTCCTGAACTGGAAGGTCTTGTTCAGGACGTCGAGCGTCGAGTGGACGGAGCCAGCACTCGGGAACGGGCCGAAGTAGCGGTGACGGCCGTCGCGGGTCGCGCGGGTAGCGTAGACCCTCGGGTACTCGTCACCGGTGGTCACTACGATGTACGGGTAGCTCTTGTCGTCCTTGAGGGAGGCGTTGAAGCGCGGGCGGTTGCGCTTGATAAGGTTCGCCTCCAGGACCAGCGCCTCGGTCTCGCTCCTCGTAACGATAAAGTCTATGCGCCGGACGCGCTCCCGAAGCTCCCCTATCTTCGGCCGGCCGTCGCCCGACTTCGTAAAGTAGTTCGCCACGCGGGAGCGTATGTTCTTCGCCTTGCCGACGTAGATGACCTTGTCCTGTGCGTCCCTGAAGATGTAGACGCCGGGCTGGGTCGGCAGGTGAGATCTGTCGGGATACCCGTTGTTCTGAGCCATTGGTCGGATTATACCGCCGCGGGGGGCTCCTCCCGCCTCCGGTATGATGGCGCGCATATGTTGCTGCAGGTCTTCTCCGGGGTCATGGTCCCGATACTCGCGATCGTGGGCGCCGGCTACCTTCTCCGGCGCGTGACCGACTTCGACCTCAGGCCGCTGAGCCGCGTGAGCTTGTACCTCCTGAGCCCGGCCCTGATCTTCTCCTCCCTGGTCGAGGCAAGGATCGCGCCGGGACAGACCGTGCGCGTCGTCGTCTTCAGCGTGCTGCTCGTGGGCGTGATGGCGGGGCTCACGCTGGCGGTAGGCGCCACTCTGGGTTTCTCCCGCAAGACGAACACGGCGCTGATGCTCTGCACGATGTTCAACAACACTGGCAACTACGGGCTGCCGCTGGCGCTCTTCGCCTTCGGCCAGAGGGGCTTCGAGGGGGCGATACTGTTCTTCATCGTGCAGGCCATCCTGACCCAGACGCTGGGTATCTACCTGGCCAGCAGCGGACAGAGCGGGTGGCGCGAGGGCCTCGCGACCCTTCTCAGGACGCCCCAGATCTACGCGGTCGCGGCAGCCCTGGCCCTGCGCGCCGCAGGACCGGAGATCGTCACCGGTGGCGAGAGCCTCGCAGCCAACCTCTACCGCGGGATCTCGCTGATGGGAGAGGCCACGATACCGCTCCTGCTCATCCTCCTCGGCGCGGCGCTCGCCCGGGCGGAGGTCGATACCTCCGATGCTCCGGGTATCTCGGTCGCGGTCGTTATCAGGCTCTTCGCCGCCGTCCCCATATCCTACGGCCTCGCCCGTCTCACCGGCCTCGACGAGCTCTCGACGAAGCTCGCCGTCGTCCTCGGAAGCATGCCGACGGCGGTGAACGTCTCCCTCCTCGCCCTCGAGTTCGACCTCAGGCCCCGGCTGGTCGGTAGCGTCGTTATCGTCTCGACCGCCCTCAGCCTCGTCACCCTTACCGTTCTGCTCGGAGCCCTCGGCGCGGGAGGATAGCCCTAGCGGCTTCTCCTCGGCGGACTAGGTCGTATGGTGGAGCCAGGCGGGATCATCTCGTTCGCCCCGGCCCTCGCGTAGCCGTACCCCGACACCCAGCCGCCGACAGCACCCGAGAGGGTCGAGACGAGCGCACCAACGAGCCCCAGAGCATCCGGGTCCACGGCAAGGACGAGCAGTCCCGCCACGAGTGCGAGCACCGCCGACGAGAAGACCGCGTTGCGGCGACGCCCGAAGTCCGCGCCCGTGGCGTAGAGGGCGTACAGGACAAGCGCGGTGGAGAGTAGGATCAGCAGCGGGAAGACGTAGAGTACAAGGCTCCCGTCGAGGCCGACGAAGAGCGCGGGCCTGAACATCTGATCCCGCCCTTCGAGCCCGTACGCGACCGCCGCCCAGGAGAGGACGAAGAAGGACGCCCAGCCGATCAGGGCACCGAGGCCCGCGCCGACGCGCCTCCCAAAGGTGCTCTCCACCCGGTAGGTGCGCGACCCGAGAATGAACGCGAGGAACATCGCGGGCAGGATCAGGACGAGCCCGTAGAACGAGAGACGGCTCAGGACCTGCCCGAACCCCGCCCCGTCACCGATATAGCGCATGGGTAGCGCGAGGAGCGTCGCCGCCGCCAGAAACGCGAGGATGCCCATATACACCCAGGTGACGCACCCGAAGGCCCTGCGGTAACGCGGCTGTATCCCCTCTCCCCGTCCCCCGTCCCGCTCCGGTGTGGGCTCGCGGCGTCCGGGGGCGCCGCTACGAGACACGGCGCTCCGGGACCTCCGGGAACACGGACAGGTCCCCCTCGAAATGCTTGAGCATGGCCGGGGCTATATCGGTGATCCTGCGGGGCGCCCTGACGCCCTCGGGGAACCCGGCGGCGAGCACGAAGACGTTCGAGTCCGACGCGTGGAGCGAGCCGTGGTCGCTCTCGACGTGGAACTTGCCGGAGACCTCGCCGAAAGTGTAGCCTGGCGAGGCCGAGAGAACGACGTCTCCGCATCTCTCGGACCTGACGCATCCCCACAAACGCTCCAGCGCATCGGGATATTCACCGTACAGGATGCCGCCGTCAGACAACTCGATCTCCAGAGTCCGGAGGTCGCCTAGAAGCTCCCAGCGCTGCCCGAACTCGTCGCGCGGCCCCTGGCTACCGGCCCCACCGGGGCGGAATCGCAGCTCCCTTCCGGCCCTGCGTGCCACGCTCCAGCTCCCTTCCCTCCACGCGGCGATGTCGATGCCGCGGCGAGAGAGCACCTTCTCGACCAGCGCCTCCCGTTCACTATCCCGGGCACCCTCCGCGAGGTACAGGAGTGCCGAGCGGCCGTTCGGGACGGCCACGACGTCGACGCCGGGGCCGAAGTCCGCCCTGGCCCCCGTCGACGTTCCTTCGCCGATGATGCGGCCGAGGTGGATGTAGCGGCGCCTGTTCGCGAGGAGCGGGGTATGGCCGTGGTCCGCGAGCGCCATTACCGCGTAGTCTTCGAGTAGCTTCTCAGCACCCCCGGCGGCCGCGAAGATGTCCGCCACGAAGCCGTCGAGGGTCGCGACATACTCCCTCTGGGCGGCGAGCCCCTTGTGGTGGGCGATCGAGTCGCCCTTGAAGAAGTAGACGAGGTTGAACGGCGCCACCTTCTCCCTGAGGAACATCGCCCCCACGCGGGCGGCGTACTCGTCGTTGATCCCGGCGGAACGCGAGATCCCGCCAACCCCGCCCCTACCCTGCAGCCCGGTGTCGCGGCTGTAGAACAGGTCGCCCATAAAGTACTCTTTCGGCCCGTCGACCGACGGCCCGAGCAACGCGCTGTTCGCCGCCACGTTCCTGACGCTCCTCAGGCGCACCGGGTGAGCGTGCGGCCCGCGCCTCACCGGGAAGTTGACGCAGGCGCCGTCTATCCCGCGCTCGTGCAGCCCCTCGAAGATCGTGGGGGCGAGCAGGTCGTCCCGGTTCATACGCCAGACGTTGTTGTGGAAGACCGTCAGGGCACCGGTCGAGATGACGGTCTCCCTCGTCGCCCCGTAGACGACGACCCGCTCCTCGCCCCGGTCGTACCACGCATGCCCGAGGATCCCGCTCCGGGACGGCGGCTCGCCCGTCGCTATCGCCGCCGTCGCCGCCGGCGTGATGCTCGGGAAGACCGATACGGCGTCCCACACGGCCTCGCCCGCCCCGGCGAGGAGCGCGAGCGCCGGAGCTTCCCCGTCACGGATAGCCTCACGCAAAACGTCCGGGCGTATACCGTCGAGCACCATCATCAGAACAGGTTTGGGCAACGCTGGATCATCCTCCGCAAAGCGATATCTTGATTGCAAACTCTGCAGATTCTAACCGATCATCCTCCATCGGCAGACTCGACAGCCTATGCGTCCCCGAAAAGATCCGCATGGACCCCGGAAGCGTAAAAGCAAACGCTAAAATCGTATACCTCGGCTGCTAAAATTTTTGAGTTAACATGGCAACGATCCAACGGTCTTGAACTGATACTTTCGCGCACCAAAACGCGCTACGCAACTGCATCTATTACATGTGATCATCGGGCAGAGAGCGGGAAATCGTGAAGCAGGACAACGGGGGGCGAGAGCAGGACGCGGAGCTGCGTTTTCTCCGGTCCATAGTCGAGAACGCGAACGATGCGATCCTGGTGACAGAGGCCGAGCCCTTCGAAGAGCCAGGGCCTAGAATCGTCTATGTCAACGAAACCTTCACGAGGATGACCGGCTATACGCTAGAGGATGTGAAGGGCAAGACGCCGCGCATACTGCAGGGGCCGAACACCGATCCCGAGCCGAGACGCAAGATCCGCGAAGCGCTCGAGCTGTGGAAGCCGGTACGCGTGGAGCTTCTGAACTACCGCAAGGACGGCACGGAGTTCTGGGTGGAGCTGAATATAGTGCCCGTCGCCGACGACAGAGGCTGGTACACCCACTGGGTCTCCGTGCAGCGCGACGTGACCGAGCGCAAGCAAGAAGAGGAAGCGAGGCGCAGGAGCGAAGAGGCGTTTCGGGCCGCGCTCGACGAGCAAGCATCCGACGTCGTCCTCATAGTCGAGCCAGACGGCATCGTGTCCTACGGGAGCCCGTCACTCGGGAATACGCTCGGCTACCGCCCCGAGGAGGTCGCAGGTACGGCCGTCTCCCTCTACGTCCATCCGGACGACTTGGCCGATGCGCTTGAAGCTTTCGGCGACGTTCTCGACGGCCCCGGGATGGGCAGCAAGCCCATCGGGCTGCGCGCCAGGCACAAGGACGGCACGTGGCGCCACTTCGAGGCCGTGGGCACCAACATGCTCGACGATCCGGGCGTGAACGGCGTCGTGGTCAACGCGTGGGACGTCACCGGGCGCAAGCTCATCGAGGATGAGCTCAAGCTGAGGGACCGGGCTATCGCCGCGAGCTCCAACGGCATCGTCATCACCGACCCGAACCGCCCGGACAACCCGATCATCTACGTCAACCAGAAGTTCGAGCAGATCACCGGGTACGGGGCCGAGGAGACCGTGGGGCAAAACTGCCGCTTCCTGGCGGCAGGCGACAGAGAGCAGCCGGGCGTCGACGAGCTGCGGCTGGCGATCCAGGAGGGGAGGGAATGGTCTGGTCCCTTGCGCAACTACAAGAAAGACGGCACGCCCTTCTGGAATGAGCTGTACATCGCCCCGGTGCGCGATGAGAAGGGCCGCATCGTCAATTTCATCGGCGTCCAGAAGGACGTGACGGAGCGCAAGGTTCTCGAGGAGAAGCTGGCGCACCAGGCGTTCCACGACCCGCTCACCGACCTGCCCAACCGTAGCTTGTTCCTCGACCGTGTGGACCACGCCCTCAAGCGTGCGGAGCGGCGGGGCGACAGGGTGGCGGTCCTGTTCATGGATCTCGACAACTTCAAGGTCGTAAACGATTCCCTGGGCCACGAAGTCGGCGACGAGCTGCTGATCGCGGTCGCCGGACGTCTCCGGTCCTGCCTGAGACCGGCCGACACAGCCGCCCGCCTCGGCGGGGACGAGTTCGTGGTTCTGCTGGAGGACGTGGAGGACCCGGAGGATGCCACGAGAGTCGCCGTTCGTGTCGGGGAGGCCATCCGGGCACCGTTCCGGGCGGGCCGGCACGACCTCTTCGTCACGACCAGCGTGGGTGTCGCCCTCGGGGAGGGCGACGGGGAGAGCGCCGGAGATCTCCTGCGCAACGCGGACCTCGCGATGTACCGGGCGAAGGACGGTGGCAAGAACAGCTACGCCATCTTCGAGCCTCTCATGAACGAAAAGGCCCTGAAGCGCCTGGGGATGGAGGCCGAGCTACGCCGCGCCCTGGAGAAGAAAGAGCTCAGGGTCTATTACCAGCCAAAGGTCTCCATAAGAACGGGCCGCATCCTGGCCCAGGAGGCCCTGGTGCGCTGGGAACACCCCGAACGCGGCCTGATCTCACCGGCCGAGTTCGTCCCGCTCGCTGAGGAGACGGGTCTGATCATCCCCCTCGGGCGCTGGGTTCTGGAGCAGTCATGCCGACAACTCGGCGAGTGGCAGAGACTGTACCCCAGCGACCCGCCGCTCGGAATGAGCGTCAACCTCTCCGCGGCCCAGTTCAAGCGCCCGGATCTCGGGTCGAGCGTCGCGGAAGTCTTGCGCCAGACCGGGCTCGACCCGCACACCCTGATCCTCGAGATCACGGAGAGCATGATGGTTGAGGACGTCGGAGCCGCCCTGGCAACGCTCAAGGAACTCAAGTCCCTGGGCATCAAGATCGCCGTGGACGATTTCGGGACCGGCTACTCGTCCCTCTCCTACCTCAAGCACTTCCCGGTCGACTTCCTCAAGATCGACCGCTCCTTCGTAGCGGGACTGGGGCGCGACCCCAAGGACGAGGGCCTCGTCGCCGCATCCATCGAGCTCGCGCACGCCCTGAAACTCGAAGTCGTGGCAGAGGGCGTGGAGACCGAAGGGCAGCTCGAACGCCTGCGGACCCTGGGCTGCGATATGGCTCAAGGCTTCTACTTCCAGAAACCCTCCCCAGAAGACACGGTCTCCGAATCCCTCGCCACCCTCTTCGCCTGAGAGCGAGCTCAGAAACCTCATCAACGAGCCGACTACGAGAGCCTCTGGCAAAAAAATCAAGATACGCAAGGTCTTAGACTTCCGGTGAGCGTTGTCAGGAACCAGGTCTCAGCAAGCTCGTCGAACACAACACACGAGCCGGAGAGAGCACGAGTTGCATACGGTTGACACCCATGAAACCCGTTGCCGGGTTCACCTCGATTCTCGGCGCCAGGAACCAGCCGTTCAATCAGCGTTTCGGAGGATGCGGGACGCACCCGGAGTGAACGCGTCCCGGATATAGTCTAGCTCGCGGCCTTTGCAACCTCCGGGAGAAGATCTCGCAGAAAGTGTCCCGTATGTGAGGCTTCGGCACGAGCGATCTCCTCGGGGGGACCGGTCGCGACGATCTCTCCGCCCCCGTCGCCGCCCTCCGGCCCGAGGTCGATGACGTGGTCGGACGAGCGGATCACGTCGAGGTTGTGCTCGATGACGATGACGGTGTTCCCGGTGTCCACGAGCCTGTGCAGGATCTGCAGTAGTTTCTCTACGTCGGCGAAGTGCAGCCCCGTGGTCGGCTCGTCGAGTATGTAGACGGTCTTGCCGGTCGCGCGCTTCCCGAGCTCGCTGGCGAGCTTGACCCGCTGAGCCTCACCGCCGGAGAGCGTAGTCGCGGGCTGGCCGAGGCGTACGTAGCCGAGGCCCACGTCGCGCAGCGTCTCCATCCGGCGCGCGATGGCGGGTACGGGCTCGAAGAAGCCGCATGCCTCGTCCACCGTCATCTCCAGAACGTCCGAGATAGACTTGCCCTTGTAGGTGACGCGCAGGGTCTCGGCGTTGTAGCGGCGGCCCTTACAGACCTCACACGGGACGTACACGTCCGGTAGAAAGTGCATCTCTATGCGGATCTGGCCGTCGCCCCGGCACGCCTCGCACCGTCCGCCCTTGACGTTGAAGCTGAAACGGCCCGGCTTGTAGCCACGGATCTTGGCCTCCGGCGTCGCCGCGAAGAGCTGCCGGATATGGTCGAAGGTCTTCGTGTACGTCGCCGGGTTCGAGCGGGGGGTGCGGCCAATGGGACTCTGGTCTATGTCGATAACCTTGTCGACGCCCTCGGTCCCCTTTATGCCAGCGTGACGGCCGGGCCGGTGCTTGCCACGCCCCACGGCGTTCGCGAGCGCCTTGTACAGGATCTCGTTGACGAGCGTGCTCTTCCCGGAGCCCGAAACACCCGTGACGCTCGTGAGGATGCCGAGCGGGAACCCAACATCCACGTCCTTGAGGTTGTGCTCCATCGCCCCGAGGATCTCTATCTCCCCGCTCGGCTCGCGCCGGTTCTCCGGTGGCTCGATTCGCCGTCTCCCCGAGAGGAACTGCCCCGTGATAGACCGCTCTTCGGCCTCTATATCCTCTACGCTACCCTGAGCGATGATCTCACCGCCGTGTACCCCGGCACCGGGCCCGACGTCAATGAGGTGGTCGGCCGCGCGTATCGTCTCCTCGTCGTGCTCGACCACGATGAGCGTGTTCCCGAGGTCGCGCAGCTTCTCCAGCGTCACGAGCAGCCGCCGGTTGTCCCGCTGGTGCAGCCCGATGGACGGCTCGTCCAGCACGTACAGCACGCCCACGAGCCCGCTTCCTACCTGGCTCGCGAGGCGTATTCTCTGCGCCTCGCCGCCAGAGAGCGTCCCCGCCGAGCGGCTTAGGGTCAGGTAGCCGAGGCCCACGTCGACGAGGAATCCGAGACGGTCCCGGATCTCCTTGACCACCCGCTCGGCGATGATCCACTCCCTGGCGCTGAACTCGACCTCCCCGAAGAACCCCTGCGCGTCCGTGACGCTCATGGTCGTGAAGTCGTGGACGTTCTTGCCGCCGACGGTGACGGCGAGCGCCTCGGGCCTCAGCCTCGCACCGTGGCACTTCGGGCACGGGACGTGGCTCATGAACTCCTCGATCTTCTCGCGCTGGTACTCGGAGTCGGTCTCCGTGTAGCGCTTCTCGAGGTTCCCGACGACCCCGTCGAACTGCGTCATATACTGGCGCTTGCGCCCGTACCGGTTGCGGTACGAGACGTAGATCCTCTCGCCCTCGGTCCCGAACAGGATGGTCCTCCGGTGCTCCTCGGGCAAGTCCCGCCAGCTCACGTCGAGGTCGATCCCGTACTTCTCGGCGAGCCCCTGCAACACGCTCCTGTGGTAATCCGTCTGGGAGTTGGACCACGGCACGACCGCGCCGTCGTTCACGCTCAGATCCTCGTTCGGCACCGCGAGGTCCGGATCTATCTCCAGCCGGCTCCCGAGCCCGTCGCACCTCGGACAGGCCCCGTGAGGGCTGTTGAACGAGAACGTCCTCGGCTGTATCTCGGCGATGGAGGCACCGCAGTTTGTACACGTGAAGTTCTCCGAGAAGAGCATCGACTCCCCGGGTCCGTCCTTCTCCACGGTCTCCACGAGCACGAGCCCGTCCGCTAGTTGCAGAGCCGTCTCGATGGAGTCGGTGAGCCTTCGCTCGATCCCCTCGCGTATCACGAGCCGGTCGACGACCACATCGACGTCGTGCTTCTGGTTCTTGTCCAGTTTGATCTCGACCGGCAACTCGTGCAGCTCGCCGTCGACGCGCACCCGGGCGTAGCCCGACTCCGCGAAGTCCTTGAACAGCTTCCCGAACTCACCCTTGCGGCCACGCACCACCGGGGCGAGAACCATGAAGCGCGTCTTCTCCGGGAGCGCCGTGACCTTCTCGACCATCTGCTGCGGGGTCGAGGAGGCGACCGGGAAGCCGCAGGCGTGGCAGTGTGGACGCCCGGCGCGCGCGTAGAGGAGACGGATGTAATCGTAGATCTCGGTGACCGTGGCGACCGTGGAACGCGGGTTGTTGCTCGTCGTCTTCTGGTCTATCGAGACGGCTGGCGAGAGCCCGTCGATGTGGTCGACGTCGGGCTTGTCCATCTGCCCGAGAAACTGGCGGGAGATAGATCCGGACCTCG
>QQTW01001709.1_pt1 | contig 15604 bp, 14 predicted proteins | sample 1904831 | NCBI WGS metagenome assembly QQTW01 (sample SAMN09435610, study PRJNA476489) | Subsurface metagenome, whole genome shotgun sequencing project. | reverse complement strand
CTGATCTGACACCATCAAGCAGCAAGACGGCACGAATTCCCAGTTTATGCTGGCGTATTCACGGCTTCCACTCTACCTGCTGACATGAACAGCAGCGTCGTGCATGGAATTGCAACTGATTCAGTTCTGCGTCCCCAATCCCAGGCTCACCTCTGATTTAGCATTTCATCAGCACTAGAGATGTCACCAGAGGCTTTGCGTCTTACTGCTGCTTAGTCGGGGCAGAGTGAAAAGTGCTGACAGACGTCTTCTAGATTATTGTTATTGTTCAAATTCTAGTCAAACGTGGATCGTTTTCGACCAACCACAAGGTTTGTGTCCGGCTATTTTTCTTTTTCACTTGCAAAGGTTGGTGCGCCACCTACGACGATAACATTCAATCTGATGTGTCAACACAGCGTGACCCATCTTTTGGATGGTGTCAGATCAGCATCGATCGAGGCTGTAGGACGGCATACTCGCTGCTCGACTCCCACAAGACCTTGTCGACACAGGAAGGTGCTTATTTCCCGCGAGATGCGCCTTGGGTGAGTCCTCTTCAACCATCAATATTAAGCCTCCGCCCTTACAGAAACGTGGTAGACCGCCCCTCATGGCAGGTCCCCTTAGCGCTCGAACCCTTTGGTGATTGCTCAAACTCCTCAATACAACAAGCTGAGTCCTCGAGCTGGTGTACAGCCAGCCGAGTTATTTCTTGTACGCGCCACGTCAAACAGCAGAGTTCCGACAAGCCTCCAGGCCGGTTTCTTGGCCAACGTCTGCATACTGCTCCATATTCTCCAATCGCTACAGCATCAACCTCACTCCAGCTGTCTTCCCTCTGAAGGATAATAGCCGAACCCGTTTCCTCATGAAGGCCTCTAAGCTTCGGCGTTACGATACCACTACCATGTGCGAAGCTTGGGATCTGAAATATTGCGGATTCGCAGGTTGCAAAAGAGTAAAGCGCAAGTATGATCCCAGATGATATGTCCTGAAAAGCAACTGAAATTATCATAGTGTTCCTTCTGTTAGCTCCGTGGGTCTCTCAACCAACGTCAACTGGTGACGACTGGCAACCATATCGCGATCTCCAGCGCTCACGCCAGGTCGTAGACTGGGCTCTATCTGTTGACAAGCCATTTTCTTGTACACTTCGAGCATGTTGTCCTGCATTCGAGCTTCACCACCCGAACTCTCAACGAAGTTCGCTATCGTACGCTGCAGATACGCAACTCACAACAATTGTTATTCCTTGCACCTTTGAAACCACCAGTCCCTCAATAAGGAGCCCCAAGGGATGTTGTCGCCAAACCGTTTCGGTGAGCAGGATGGCTTGCTTCGCAAGTCACATCGTGCGGTCACGTTCAACCTCTACCTTGGTTTTTAAAATCCTTCGGACAGTGTGGTAGGATGGACATCATAGAAATGATGTAGTGTGTGAGTTTATGAAAGCAGCAAGGGAGGGAAAGAAGACGCTGACTCTATGAGCTCATCAGTTTCTCCTTACGGTCGCATTGGAGGCCAGGTCGTGCGACCGGCCAACGCTGTTCGAGTTGCCTGCTACTCAGCAGCACCAGCGACCGCCCCTTAAATCTCAACAAATTCCAAAAAAATGTTAAACATACCTCCAAGGCATGTTGTGCGACCTCAGCTAGGATAGCCGATGGTCAGTTCTGGGAAGGTGAGTGCAGACATTTCCTTGTTGCTGTCCGAGTAAGGAAAGCCTCTGGTGGCCTCAAACCTCTAACCCTATTGCTTGTCGTTTCATGACTTTCAAAGTCGGGCTTTGATCCTATGCCCTGAGGGTGTCACGGCATGCGTGCGGCAGCAGCTTGGGATCTGTTTAGCATTGCGTTTTCCACAGCACACGAGACACCCTTCTAGCAATCAACTCGACATACGTTATCTGGGAGGCCTTTCGGACCTCATGAGGAGCAGCAATACTTTGTAAGTTTGGCGTATGTCCCGCTGTGACCGGCACTATGCTAATTAACTAGAAGACCAAGGCTTTCAACGGTGAGGGCCCAAACACAGATGGTGGTGTCGAAATGCGAGGAGACGAGGACTCAACGAGTTGTGCATCTAGTAGATGGTAACAGTGGGATGGGTGCCGTGGGGTGTCGTTCTTCAAGTTCTTCGTGCAAGCTCTGCAGATTACCGATGATGATGAGCGGCCTAGCGACCGGAGCCGTGAAGAAAAATCCTCATAAAGCAGGTGCTTCGCTATGATGGTTGTTTACATGTAGCAAGGGAAGAAAGACTTTGTTACTCTGTTCCATACTCCGAGAAAAGCGCTGCATTTTACTCCTGTGATCCATGTCTAGATATATCTCCCTGCGATATTCTTCAAGAACCAAATGTACCTACACACACCTACTGATCGACTGACCGATGGAACACGGTCTTCCCATGACTCACGGTTAGAGTCGGATACTCTATCCTACCCTGTTCCCCGACATGGACATGAGATCGATCGCCGCCCTTCACGATCAGCACCCATGGAGACCGTATCCGCGCGCCCTACTAGTCTTGCAATATTCATTTATTTATTCATTTGCGAAGAAGTGATGTCCGACCAGCCATGTAGAGAGAGATTTTCCTTTGACGTGGTGGTAGCGAAGGAAAGAAGAATAAAATTGCCCTCGAGCACCGATCCTAGATAGAAGAGTTTGGTGTAGTATTCGTGTGGACTTCGATCGCAATAAAGTCATCATCACCTGTGCCCGTCTCCTGCACAGGGATATTTCGGGTCTGAAATCATAGAATCCTCCCGCTCCGCCCCCCCCCGTCCCACTCCCGCAGGCGGGCTAGGCCGCTTTTAGAATACCCCGCCCCCACACTGACTTTTGCTTCTTCTGCTTCTTCTTCATCTGGTTCTGCTTCTGTAATATTAGTAGTGCTCTTTCGCTTTGTCCCTTTTGTGTCATTTCTTCTGTTGGGTCAAGTACAGATTACTCGGTGCGCGAAGGGGTGCGATCTTCGGCTCCCGGGTCAGTTGCTAGATGGAGAGGGTTGAATGTGAGTGAGCTTTGGTGTCAAGTCCGAACCTTTCCAGCGGGGATTTTCGCCAGCACCGGGCAGAAGACTGATCGTGTCACTTTGCTTTTCCTTCGTTCCCGGGGAAAAGCCAGGCGAGAAGGTTCAAGGGGTGGTTTCGAGTACTGTATTGTGGGAATTGCTAACAGCCACTAGTTACTTGTTGTGGTCTGGTGCAACCTATTGGTCTGCTATCTCTCCGGAGATCGGGGTTTTTGATATGAGTTCAGAAGTGCTTTTCTTAGGCCTTACGGGGCTATACTCTATTTCATCAAGGTCTTCTTCTAATGAATCGGATGTCTCACCTACGGTATAGCTCATCGTTGCAACGCCGTATCATGACCTCCCTGTGAGCATTGATGTTCCTCATATTACGGAGATTGTCGCCTTGCTGCTTCGGTGCAAACCTGTCAAGGAGGGTTTATTAGACGAAAACACACCTTATCTCTAACATGTTCAAGATACGTGTTCGGACATGGCTCATGCGTTGAAGACTGTGAAATGCTTAGGACTGCGTCTACAGCACTCATGACGTCCGCCTGTAGCACAAATAACATTGAGCAACGAGCACGTGGGGATATATCATGAATATTACCCAATGCATGAAACAAGGGAACATGCAATACTTGATTAACCAGTGCTCGCCTCCTTTCATCCCCACATCTTCCACGACCAAGCGCAGAACGCATGACTGCTCAAAGGAACAGCCCGAGCGAGCATGCTACCCTTCACTCTGAGACTGACAAGCCACCTCACGCAGTCTTATCAAGTACAAAGATAATTCGCTGCAAGCCAACGACAGCCCGGGCCTCAACGAAGACCAGACAGGACAAAAGCCGGGCGCAGAACGCAACGGCGGAGAAACCGCCTGTTATCGTCGAGACTTGTCGAGGGCCTGAGGCCACTACGCCTCTCAGCATGTCCTCCGAAACACCAGGCACAGAGCATGCATGATGCATGGTGTGTACGGGGTCGGCGCGCGGGATTCAAACAGATTCGGTCAGACGGGAGATGAATGCTCTCCAGCTCGGTGATGGGACGGAGGCCTCTCCCGACCAGCAATGCGCAGGGGGAGTAGCGTCTGTCTGAAGCCTACTAGAAGAAGTGTTCTACACGACTCATGATGGAGCAAAAGCGCAGGCTGTCCGCGACGAGCAGGAACAGAACGGCGCGAGTCTGGTTGCTATCTTGGAGAAAAAATCACACCATTAAGTGAGAAACTTATAGCTTGTTCCCTCCTGGTGGTCTGAAAAGGTATCTGGCATTGGTGCTTGTGGTGATTGTGGTGGGCTGGGCTGGCAAGGAAGAATAGCATTGTGTAAGTCACTTTGAGAGAGAGGAGAGGAGAGGAGAGTAGCAGAGACGATGAGAAGAACCTCAAAAAGCCGGGGCGGGAGGGCCGGGGCCGGGCCTTTGCAGCTCTGAAAGATTCGGGCAAACTTCAAAACTACTGTGGTTTAATTGACAATTTGACAAACAATAATACTTTACCATTAACTAGAGACAAACCTACACCTCCTTGCCCTACCTAGATCAGCACTCTGTACTGCGGGACATTAATACATTATCCACTGCTAAGTTAGGTCGTACGAAGTAGTGGTGACCTGGTAGAATGAAAACATCACGACCTCTACCTTCCTCCAACCTCCAACCTCGCTCCCAGTCCGCCTATCTCCTGTATATCTACTGCTCCCTAGATGGTATAATACAGTATGATAGGACTCAGACGCACGCAAACCAGCCAGGTGGCATCAAGCCGAACCGTCGACGAGGGGAGGAAAAGGGAGGGAAGCCGTACCCAGATAACTATGGGGTGAATAACTGTCGAACGTTGCTAGGACTCTGTGGAAGTGAACTGAAATAGCAAGTTGTTCCATCTAAATGAGTGCGCGCATCGCGTATTTATCGTGCAATTGGCCGTATGGCGCAGCAAAATCAGTACGGAAGTAGGAGCTAAAATTACAAATAAAACGCCAACATAACGCACTCAAAACGCAGCGTAAAATGCGCCAATTGATCCTACAGTCCAACAATAACAGTGATAGGGGGAAAAGGAAGGCACAAAGAACCAGAAAGCCGACTGGCCACCTCTCCTCACGTTTCTTCTCGAACGACAAGCGTCACTGGGAGAAATCACGCACTCACTCACTCACTCACTCACTCACTCACTCACTCACTCACTCTTGCAGCCCATGCACCCACTCCTCCAGGCTTCCGCTGCACGCGCCTGGCGGTCCCGGTTCCGTTCCTTCGGACCCCGGGATACAGTCCGGAATAAAATAATCCATGTTCGATTGGCGGCTGTTTCGGACCGATCACTAACTTGGCAGAAGGCAGCCGCTTCTGGGCACCCTGGGATTCTGGGTTAGCGGAGAGCTCTGGCGCTGTGGATCGTTGTTATCTTCACCCCTTTTCGGCTTCCTTTCTTGCGTGGTGACGGCGTAGACAGGCTCGCTGCTGGGGGGGAAGTTTGCCTATACCGAAGCTAAGGTGGTATGAGGGGAAAGTAAGATGGGGGAAGGTCTTTCAAGACTTGGGGGGTTTGGCGCTGGTGAAGGGGAATGTAGATGCCAAAACGTCTGCACTGAAGACGTCGTGGTGCCCAGTAGAAAGTACAATAGCGTGGGAGATGCAAGGGAGATGTCACCCGAGTAGATCTGCTTCCAATCTACTGATCCTGATCACTGCTTCCGGAAAATTCTGAGCTACATGATCAATATTGAAAGGGTCTGACCGAGGGGCATTGCAGCATGCTAGTGTCCCATTCCTTTTTGCTTGATGGATCTGGATAGGTTGTGCTGTGAAGATCATTCAGGATCCGGTCCGGAAGGAAGCACATGATTCCTTGCATGAATCTTGAACGTCCGAACCCAGCAATCAGGATGCCTGGACTTGTCTGCTTGCCAGCCGCCAGGTAGCCGTGGGCAGGGGCAAGGAGGGAGGTAGGAGGAGAGGAAGTGTGATGGTTGCAATAGGGACCGGATCACCCGAAGAGGAACTGACTCCGGAAGTTAAATCTTGAAGAAGGAAACGAGCACAAGAAGCTTAGCGGCTGAACATGAAGCGGACCCTCCGAGAGTTCTGGGACAAGGGTAACGGTCGCGCTGAAAGCAATGCTGCTTTACCGCAGCATGGGGTTGCTAGAGGTTGTGTTGAGGTGTGACGAAGCGAAGGATTCGGCAGCTCTTCCCGGCAAAGCGGAGGGATGGTGTGGGTGGTACAAGGCTGATTCTGAAGAATGCTTCCATGTGTCAGGTTCCTGATGTTTGCTTTGCTGTGTGTGCGTGCGTGCATATGTATTGGTCGCGGGCCCACAACGACCCTGGATGCGGTCGGCCAGTGAGCGTGCAATCTCTGGGTCTCACTTTGAGATTCGTCAAATCGTACCAGTAGTCCACCGAGTCAGTAGATCTGTGGCACAATAACGACTATTCAACTGTCAGAGATGGGGGTTCCATGGCACTGGTGTAAGAAATGGGGTTATTCTTTCCATGTAGAGACTGTCAAAAGTATTCAACCTTCTAGCTGCTCCTCCAGCTGAAGAGATTAGAACGTGAAATGGGGCCTCGATTACAAACCTTACAGCTCCGACTTTCTGTCAGTGCCGGTCAACCACAGTACACGTGGCCGAGCAGGGATAGGAGGCTAAGGCTGGTGTTCAGCCTTACAAGAAAGCGAGCATGCAGAGGACGTCCTTCTGATGCCCGTGGCACGAAATAAATATGTATGGTATGTGACACCATCCTTGTATATGATGTCTTATTCGAGGCAATGGTAGTGGATCTCTCTCACGTCCTAGCCCGGTGCTGACGGCCGACAAGTCGCTTTGACGCCGAAGCCAGGCAGCAGCATGAGGAGGATGGTTCTGCGATGAAGAAGTTACGTCAGTGAGCTTGCTCGGTCATTGTTTAGGTGTGCATTGACGATGGGCTATGCCGGGATTTAGATGTTGAGATGGAAGGGTACCATTGGGGTTTGGGAATGGGGAAATGACATTTATGAATCCATTTTGGGAGGTGGAAAATCCTGCCCGATTGTGCTAGTCAGGACTCAGTAACCTCCGATTGCACGCCTGATTAAGTCTTGTGCTTTTACTTGGTGGGAAAACGAAGATGGGGCGCATTGTGGATATCTTCCGAGTAATGTAATCGCCAAAATTTGCAAAACTCTGGCCAGACCTGCTTCCATCACCACCCTCCCCGTACGGTATCAAACAGCAACTCAAAGTGGGGAAATGACTTCGTCCAGAAGCTATACTTGCTCCACGAGCTTCGCACCAAGCAAGAAGTCTAGAGTGGAGCCCTGCAACCTGGTCGTACTGTGCTGGACCTGGCATTTCAGAACGACAACGAGCTTCCACAACGAAACGGACAACGACCTCTCCAAGTCTAAGTGAAGTGATGATAACAACACAGATTTTCCAAGTAAACATGTTGCTTGCGGCTGACCGTATGAACTAGTCAGAAGCGGAATGAATCATAAATGTTGTGATTCATCAGATGTAGCAGAGAGTACAACGATCACATTTCATGACGTGACAGTTGGAACAATGCGAATTGATGTAGACAGATTGTGGTCCGTAACTGCAATTACAGCAGTAGTACATCAAAATGCCAGGTCCGTAAGAGCGGAAAGGCGGAGAGGAGGCTGATCGTTCTTGGACTTCGAATGGCGGCGTTTCAGGGGACGTTTGCTGCTTGTCTGGCGAGTCTCCGAACGCATTTTTCAGGTCCGATCTCAAGACTGGATGGGCTGAGAAGGTAGCCTCACGTGCCAATTGTCGAGATGAATGAGAGTAGCTTCGTACAAGATCAGATGAGAGTGGATGAATCTGGGACATGAACTTACTACATGATCAGTATAAGTCAATGGACGCTGTTAGAGCAAGTGAAAGCTGTGTAGGATATCGAGGGTGATATTGCTGTGGCAGAAGAAGTAGGACTTTTTCAGGTTTCACGGAGAAGTCCTCGGGGAAAGGCATGCTTTTATGTTGTAGGCCGAAAGACTTACTGAGTTCCAATAAGCGCGTCCAGAAGAGGTTTTGTGGCATGGGCAGAACGAAGCGGCCACTCATGGAGGTACGACACCCAGGTGCAAACGAGCCGAGAGGTGTTATTGCCATGCTTCAGCAAAGGAGCTCTTTCGGGATCCACGTGCGAGCTAGCTTGGTCTGAAAGTATCAGTTCCACCCGCAAGTCCCTTGCAAAAGGCGTCTGGCATTTTGGCGGTAAGTAAATTTGACCGCTTCCGTCGCTCAGTACTCGCGACTCGAAACCAGCTATGAGACGAGCACCAAAGCACATGTGAGTCAGCCTAAATACACAGGCCATTGCTGGATCGATGCAATCCGCAGAGGCTTAGCAGGGCAAAGTTTGCTGTTCGCTTCGTTATTGGTCAAGGTACCAGGATAATCTCAGGCACAACAAGTATGCTTGGGATTCACCTCTAGCAGCTCGAGCACTGGATGTGCTAGACATCGTTGATAAGGGTACAGCTCACTGGCATCAAGGAGTGAATCCGACCACAGTATTGAAGATCCGACGGGCTCAATCGTATCCTTAGCATCTCGGCGAGGATTGATGTATGAAGCGTTGACTGTAGCGGCTTTCCTGTTCGGCTTCCCCGTCAACAAATCAAGCATTAACAAGCAATGCTGCTTCCACGCAGGAGAAGCATGCACGACCACAAGGCTGAGTAGGCAACCCTGTCCGCAAATCTTCTAGAACGACGATTAAGCCTAGTAGCTAGCGACATTTCTAGTATTCCAAGCTTGGCAAGCCTTTAGGCTGTGATTGTGTCGCCGAAGAGGCGCTATCAAATCCCTCCGAGAAAGAGTGCTTCACCTGTATGTTCTTGAAGCATAGTGGACGAAACCAAGTGCAGCAGTGCTCGTATATGCTGCATTTCAGGAGTCAGAACAGAGAGAAGGCCTGCAGAAATACAAAATTGAAAGGCATCCAGGCTTAGACAAGGCGATTGCCTGCACTAGGCACGGAGGGCATCTCCCAACACATCGCGACTCAATACCATGTCGCAGTCACACACAAGGGCAAAGCATGAGAGCTCTGACAACTAGCTGAACAGTCAAGCTTTGGAGACGAGAGGATAAACAAGTGTGGTCGAGAATAGACAATGCGTTATCATGAATGATGATGCTGAGATTGTCAGGAGGAGGAGACGTTGAAAAGGTGTTCAACGCGTACTAAACTAGATACTACGGGGGGGTAAAAATTGTTGGCTTGGGGCTAGTAAGCTTATTGTGAAACAGCTAGTATCGGATACCCTCACTGGTCAGGCTTATTGGTTTTTGAAGAGCTTAGCCATTAGATGGCCTATTCTCAATGGCTGATGAGGTCCATCTAACGCTAATAGAGCATAGAGCTTATGTAACAAGGGCATCATTACTCCTAAATACTAGCGTGCAAATTACAATAATTATGCCTGGTGCCGTAGTACACACTTTGGTGCCTAATTTTATGTGATAAGCAAATGTCCTTACTTAGTCAAGTTGTATGGTATGCTGCGTACGGTAACGATGTTCCCTATGACCAATAAGGATAGGTGACGCCGTATCGTAACAAGCTGATGCTAGCGCCAGAATAACCAATACTGATGCCTTCCCAGTAGTACTAATTAGTCGCGTTTCGGCAAAACTTCGCATTTGGGCCATCAAACTACGTCAGATCGAGGGCTTCACAGGACTCGGGTAGATTCAAATCTCCAGGGGAGCGTGATCTATCTATGCTGCAGCTCTTGACATCAGTTTTCAACGTTTAGAAGCCTAGAGGGGTTGTCGAGCTTCCTGCAGGAATGCTAGAGGATCGTGGCATGTTCACAGGTGCTGCTGCGAAAGACGTAAAAGGAGGAGACTGGTTTGGAGAACGCTGAAATCGAATCAATGGATATGACGAGCCTAGCAATTTCCAGCACCAAGGTACCGAGGAGGAGCTACTTCAAAGTTCAACAAGGTATATGTACCCTAGTCCTGGCGTATGTGATGAGTCCATTCCATTGTTTTTATCGCGACAAAGACTAGCTAGGACGGAGATCGAGAGCATGAGAGGCAGACATGCGGGACTATGAGAACATGGATGATGGGGAGAAGATAACATTGAAGACGTGTCGGCTTGACGAGTTCTGGAAGCTTGGTGCGAGGGACAAACAGATACTAGTAGCAGCGGCACTGGATCAAATGAGAGGGTAAGATATGATTCTAAGAGAGCGGAAGATACATGAGCGGCTCTCTTGCCCTCATGACAGCTTCCAACGACTATAAAGAAAATCCAGCCCTGAACAACATTTTGAGCACCGGCAACTCTACCGTCGGCGTATTGTGAGAGGCTCAGGACAGCTTAGCACGCTCGCATGACAGCAACCCTCTCTGCCGCAGTCTGATGGTCAAGCATTGAAGCTCCTCAACCCTTCGAAGCAATACCGTCCCAGAATCTCTTGTTGGCTACAGCTGCCATATCTTTCGACTTTGTGGGCTGTTGTTCACCAGGCTCCCTGGGTTGGCACTCGAGGCCAGAAGCGTCAGCGGTAGACTAAGACAACTATCCTCTACGGACATAGTATAGACCTACCTTGGGCTTGGGAGCTGCTGGCTCTGGCCGTGGCGTATTGAAGCAACGCTTGCAGTGAAGCTCGCTCTCAGGCTCGGCCTCGACCTTCTTTGCGTATTTGCAGGTGTAATTGGGGTAGCAGTTGCTGGTGCAAGACTTCAGGGTATGGCCGCAAGGGAAGACGACGTAGTAGGTTTTGCACATCTTTGCGGTTATGGTTGTTTTGAACAGATTCGAGGCTTGTTGGGTGACTTTCTGAGAGTCTCCTGACGGGAAGTTTGGGGTGAGAAGGTGAACTGGGTCAAGTCAGAGCTGAGAGAACCGAATTTAAGTTGCAGATGAGCAGGTGAGTTGGCGTTTTCTTACGAGTCACAAAATCTCGTGAAAAACAATAATTGTTCTTTACTTCTAAACAACAACATTGAAAGGCCTCAAAGGAAACTGTTGTGAGGTGACATTTCGCTTTGCTGGTCTTGGCATCAACAAAGGGGCCCTGGCTTGGCGTCCATTGTGATCGTTGTTCTCAGAGAGAAAGAGATCTCTTGGTTGCAATTCATCCTCTTCATGGATCCGCATATACATAAATGAAGGATGTCCGGCGGCCACTGCGGTGTGAAGGCCTAGCCAGGTGATCCTGCTACAAAGGTAGACAACTGTTCAACTGTCACGTTCCGAATTACCCATTCTAATATATCTTCGCAAAAATGATGCTGGCATCATGCTGCGTGGAGACAGCAAATCACCAATGCGACCCGGTCCTGGTCCGTGGAGAGAACCTTCACATATTGATGAGATGTATCTTCGTTGAATCCGGCATCTGGAAACATTTCGACGGGCCATTGGACACTGAGATCATATCCTTTTGCAGAGATGATCTTGTATCGCATCTTGGAACTTGGACCGACAGGGACCATCTTGAGGAGCTCCTGTCCAGACTTCCTGAGCTATGGAACTTGCAAATGGAGGTGGATGCTGTGGAAGAGGTCAGAGATGATCCGGTCTGCCTTTCCCCTACCGCATTGGAATTTGGTCCTGGTGGAGACCCGTTCCGGGACTCTTCGGACGCAGAACCATTCTTGCCAAAGATGACCAAAGCAGAGGTGAGCGAGTCAACCTTCAAATTGAAGTATGAATATGATTCGAATCCGTTCGAAGACTCATGCGATATTCAACCAATCACACTGAGTCACCCGCAGGATGACCTGGAGCCTGAAGCTAGCAGAGATTCATCTGAAGATATCTCTAGTGTTGGAATATGTCTGCCACAGAAGCAAGCAAAAGTAGGGGCAAGATTGTTCCGATCCCATCTTCCGTCGATCAGCCTGGATACCAAATTACGTTTTCTGCGAAAATTCACAGCAGAGAAGAGACCATTTAGGTTCCGCTTGCCGTCCGTCAGCCTTGAGAAACACCTTAGACTCCGTCGGGACTACCAACGATTACCTCCCCCTTCACAGAACCCTGTATGCCCACGATCAGGTGAGTGTTCAACATGCGAGACATGTAAGGAAGCAACTGAGTATGAATGGTAAATTCCGCTCTGAATTCATACCTCTGTTCTAAGGCGCTGGCGTGTGTTGGGATAATTGGGGGTGCCCGAGTGTGAGAATATTATTGCGTATCTCCAGTCTTCTCTTTCAGCGTGTTCTGATCCACTGTGCGTGACAAGGTTTCTGTATTCCACAACTTCTTTCAGACTGTAGATGATTAAGGTCTCGGGAATGTGACAGGTCCTGGAACGATTCCTTTTCCTCGACCCTTTGAAATCGAGGACAGCATATCTGGCACCTGTACAAGTATTTTTAAACAGAAGACCGGTGTTCATCGTGCTGGATACTTGAGTAAACACCGCTGCTAACCGATCCGCGCAACATGCGGTAACACATTGCAGAAAATGATAGACTTCTCGAGCAGCGTTCATCTGCGGGTGTTATGCAATAAGTGGATGTTTGCCCTGTGAACCGTTCCAGACCTCTGAGTAACGGTATTGTGACTAATGCAGCCATTTCAACTCACCATGAGCTCACAGCAGGCACAGCAAGCGGATAGTCTTCAGGAAGGCCTAGTCTCAGAGCAAGGTTGGACGGAGGTCCATGGCACTACTCAATCTATCAGAGAGATTGCGAGTGCTGACATCAATCTGGATGCGTACTGCTATTCGCGTGAGTCCGTAGTCTCTTCTTCCACCTTTTCGTGTGATACTGACCTGTCTAGTACCATTGAGTAACAGAGACACCCTGAAGCATCCGCAACCCGAGCGTCCAGCCAACGTACAGGAAATGATGAAGCATCCGTTGGCAGCTACCCAAGACAACGAGGAAGAAGGAGTAAGGTCTGATGCTCTTGCGGACCCAGAGGTCGGAAGGCAGGGTCGAGGGTTTATGGATGCTCTCTTCGATCTTGATGAATCCTGCCAGGACGCCTTCACAAAGCAGTTGACAAGTGTGATGTATATGCCTGATTTATCTTTGTTTCCTCTGAAAGATGAGCAATATTCGGCCTCAACACGTACTACTGCTGATGCACGTACGAGCGTTGACCCTAGAGGGTTGCACACGCAGTCATTCACAAACAACCAACCTGCAGCAGATCAGCTCGACGAAAACTTCTTGAAGCTACTTGATCCAGATATGCTGAACCAGCACCCATCTGACCCTTGTCCTCAAGATTCTGCACCCTCACAAGCTTTGTCAGTCGAGATCGATGTCTCTTTTTCTTCGACAGGTCCCTTACCGGCATCACAGTTACTTCCAGAAGAAATGCAACCCCCTCCGATCCAAATTTCACGACATCCGCCTATCGAGTATGAAGCTATCAAGAACTACTGGAGTGGTAAGAAGTTCTCAAACAATTACCTCGATGAGATTCGTGGTGCAGTAGACCCAGCCTTCTCTAACGAGAATTGGGGGGATGAGTATTACTTCTCTGGTTTGATTGGCTTTAAGCACCTGGAGGACTTCAAGCACGATTCAGAACAGAGAGTAAACGATATAGCCACTCTTGAAGGACTGCAGCTTCGGGCAAACGCCATTCCCCATCGTACTGCGAAGGAAAGTTGGAACAGCTACTATGCAACAATGAGCAGATTGGCCGGCGGAGACCGGAAGGACAAAGGCCAAATCTTGTCTTCCGAGGGAAAGGGGCGAGGCATTCGGCGGCCCATCATGTTGACAGATAGTCCATCATTTCAACACGCACTGATGCAAAGCATTCCTCCTGTAACGCCTGTGGCTTCCGGCTCACATGCAGTTCGGTGTGGCACTGCGCCGGTTACTCCGAGGAAGATTGACAGCAGGGGTGACATTGAATTGGTCGGGCACAGGCAATTGCAGCAGCGGTCATGGTAGCTACCAACAAGGCTGGAGGGGGACTTGGAACGCGTGCGCCGCCAATACAGGATCAAGAAACGTACTATGTGAAGGTGATCCAAAGCGCTATTGTAGCGCGCGTATCAAAATGATTCTCACCTTGAAGGCCTTGGGATGACCAGGACAAGGTTTGGATGATGTTGGTTGCTGTCCCGACTTTCTGGCCTTGCCGATGACTAATCCTTGGCAATCACACAGCACGACTTTTTTCTCTTAGCTTGGAGGACTGGGAAGCATAGACATCAGCTTCGGGAGCATGACTGATGCTCAAGATTGGATTACCCGGTGCGGACTGAGCGTTCCCTGATAAGCAAACGAGTGTCCATGGTTGTTGCTCCAATTTCTACATTGATATTGTTTTGAACCTGTTCCCGCTCGTCCTGCTAGCTGGAGCTGATGCGACGTTATCATAACGATACTGCCTCTCATAGCATCCTCTGCTCACAACATGAGATACTTGGGATGCCAGCTCATGACCAAATGGTCTCGTTTCGCCTCAACCAGCCAAATTTCGTCAGCAGAGCAAATTAACAAAATCGCCGAGCTACATGCTTCTAAACCTCATCAATCTTTGCACAGCAGCACAAGCGGCAAGCCTACATCCCTTAGCGTTCTTCACGTCCTCATATCCATTGAAAGAAATAATCAGCATGTCGATACAACCGACCATCGTTGAAGTCTTTCAATCCCAGGGTTGCTCCTCGTGTCCTCCGACCTATTCCAATCTGCTAACCCTCCTCAACGGCCAAGAACTTTCCTCATCTTATCTAATCTTATCCTTCCATGTTACCTACTGGGACCATCTAGGCTGGAAAGACACCTTTGCCAAACAAGTCTTCAACGATAGGCAACATGACTATGTGAAGCGGCTTGATCTGAAGAGTGCGTTCACGCCGCAGATTGTTGTTAATGGTAGGTATTCGGGAGTGGTAGAACGAGGAGGCGATCTGGGCAAATGGCTTTTTGCGAGTGCCAATGAGGAGGAATCCACTTCCTCACGGATAGCAATTGAGGTGGATACTTCGGCCACTGATAAAAGCGAGGGCTGCGAGGCTATGTTGCAAGTATCAAGAGAAAAGGTGGAAGGGGACCTCGATCTGTGGTTAGTGAAATATGACCCTACCACTGTAGAGGTAGAGGTGAGGGATGGAGAGAACGCGGGAAGGAAGCTCCCTTATCGCAATGTCGTGAAGATTATCGAGAAAATCGGATTCTTCGCAGAGGAAGATCGAAAGGGAAGCTTTTGGCTTGATTGTACACGAGGGAAGGACCTTCGGCTTCTGGTGTTGGTCCAGCAAGGATACGGAGGGCCAATTGTGGGTAATCTAGCCTTGTGAGAACATGTGAAGCCTGTTGGTTTCCTTCTTCCGCAACCATGCACACCATTCAAAGCATTGGTCGACTTCTAACCCTCCATAACGGTGTTCAGGGGGGTGATAGTTCCTTCTATCTGGCGAGAAAGGTCTGGGTTGAAGAGACACAAAAAAGGGTTGGAGGCTGGAGTGCAAACCGGATGATCAACGAAATCAATAGAGTGATGGTATTCGAGGCCAGAGGCCAGTGCGCAGAGATCGTGGGACACACAGCATCTCGCCCAGCAGATCTGGGTGTGGTGGAGGAAGGGCTCTCTACTATCTGACCATTTTTGTTAATTTG